>Ga0102587_1000123_pt1 | contig 104851 bp, 123 predicted proteins | sample AraplaF_Col_mTSA_FD_76853 | JGI IMG/M metagenome (GOLD analysis project Ga0102587, IMG submission 76853) | Arabidopsis root microbial communities from the University of North Carolina, USA - plate scrape MF_Col_mTSA (SPADES assembly) (version 2) | ecosystem: Host-associated > Plants > Roots >...
GGCCTTGCTGCTGCAGCTCGGCGAGAACCGTGAGCGGCGCTTCGAGCGAGCCTTCGGCCGGGCCGTGCACATCGAACATGGCGCGCAGGTTGACCACCTCGATCACGTCGAGGCCAAGGTTTTTCAGGTTGCTGTGAATCGCCGCGGTCAGTTCTTCCTTCGAGAAGGCCGGGTTCCAGGAGGCGTCGGACCCGCGCAGAGCGCCGACCTTGGTGACGATGACGAGGCCGTCCTTATAGGGGTGCAACGCTTCCCTGATGATCTCGTTGGTGACGTGCGGGCCATAGAAATCGCTGGTGTCGATATGATTGACGCCGCTTTCGACCGCCTCGCGCAGAACGGCGATGGCTTCGTCGCGATCGCGCGGCGGGCCGAAGACGCCCTTGCCGGCGAGCTGCATCGCGCCATAGCCGAGCCGCTTGACCGTGCGGTCGCCGAGTTTGAAGGTTCCGGATTTTTCGACAGTAGACATGAATTCTGGATCTCCGATTGAAGGCAATGAGGGAGATAGGTCCCTAACATTGTTGGGACAATTGGCTATAATCCGGACGGGCTGTCCGGTATCAAGGACAATCAACGGAGGCAGGCACATGAAGCAGGGTATGCCTGACATCGGCGATGTCAGCGCCTTTCTGGCCGTCGCAAGGGCCGGCGGTTTCCGCGAGGCGGCGCGGGTGAGCCATATGAGCTCGTCGGCGCTCAGCGATGCGGTTCGCCGGCTGGAGGCGGAACTTGGCGTGCGGCTCTTCAACCGCACGACGCGCAGCGTGGTGCCGACCGAGGCCGGCCGCGGGCTGATGGAGCGGCTGGGTCCTGCCTTCGGCGAGATCGATGCGGCGCTCGATTTCGTCAAGGATTTTCGCGACCGGCCGGCCGGCTCGCTGAAGCTCAATGTGCCGGTCAGCGCCGCGAGGCTGGTGCTGCCGCGCATCGTGCCGGCATTTCTGAAAGCCTATCCCGACATCCGCCTCGAAATCGTCACCGAGGAGAATTTCGTCGATATCATCGCCGCCGGCTGCGATGCCGGCATTCGCTATGACGAGCGGCTGGAGCAGGACATGATCGCCGTGCCGATCGGCCCGCGCCGCCAGCGTTTTGCCGGTGGTGCATCCTCAGCCTATCTCGCCGAACACGGGCGGCCGGAGCATCCGCGCGATCTGCTTCAACATGCCTGCATCCGCGGGCGATTTGCCGGCCGCGCTATTCCGATCTGGGAGTTCGAGCGCGACGGCGAGGTCGTCAGGGTCGATCCGCCGAGCCCGCTGATCGTCCAGAATGGCGGCGGCACGGATCTCGCCGTCGATGCGGCCATTGCCGGAACCGGCGTCGTCTTCACCTTCGAGGACTGGCTCAGGCCCTATTTTGCAAGCGGCGCGCTGGAGCCGGTGCTGGAGGACTGGTGGGAGAGTTTTTCCGGCCCTTTCCTCTATTATCCCGGCCGGCGGCTGGTGCCGGCGCCGCTGCGCGCCTTCATCGATTTCATCAAGGCGATGCCGCGGGAAGGGTGAGCGGAGATCGCCGGCGCGCAATGTGGTAGAGTGGGCGCGGGCGATGCACATTCGCCGCATCGCCATTGTCATCATCATCAACACCATCGTAGTGACGATTGGAGGGGAAGATCATGAGCAGCGCAAGCACTATGACCGGCAACGGCACGAGTGAGATGAAGCTGGAGATCATCGTCGTGCCCGTTTCGGATGTCGACCGGGCCAAGGCCTTTTACGGCGGGCTCGGCTGGCGCCTCGATGCTGACTATTCCTCGGGCGATGACTACCGGGTGATCCAGTTCACCCCGCCGGGCTCGAACGCATCCGTCATCTTCGGGAAGAACGTGACACCGGCAGCGCCCGGCTCCGCGCAGGGCCTCTATCTCATCGTCTCCGACATCGAGGCGACACGAAAGGAGCTCAAGGAGCGTGGTGTCGAGGTCAGCGAGGCCTTCCATCCCGAGGGGGAGGTCTATAACGGCCCCGATGTGCCCTATCTTTTCGGCCGGCGCCGGGTCGGCGGCCCCGATCCGGACCGAGGCAGCTACCGTTCCTTCGCGGCCTTCAGCGATCCTGACGGCAATGGCTGGCTCTTCCAGGAAATCACCGCCCGGCTGCCCGGCCGCATCACCTCCGACCTCGCCGCCTTCGGCACGGCGAAAGACCTCGCCGCGGGACTTCGCCGGGCGGCTGAAGCACATGGCGAGCATGAGAAGCGCAATGGCGGAAAACACGACGAGAACTGGTCGGACTGGTATGCGGAATACATGATGGCCGAGCAGACGGGCAGGCCGCTGCCGCAATGAGGTGATCGCCAAGCGGGGCCGGCCCGATGGGCTGGTCCCGCCTGTGGCCTCAGGTCGGTGCGGGTCACACGGGCTCGATCTGGGCCGCCCATCGCCAGAGGTCGTCCATCTGGTTCGGCGGGATGCCCATGGCGACCGCGAGCAGATCGATGCGCGGGTCTTCACGGGAATATTCCTGCGCGTCTTCGATCATGATGCGGATCGTTTCCTTGTCCCTGGCCGACATGCCGGCCATGTCGTTGATCGTGGCCAAGACATCCGCCTTGAAAATCGGTGGTTCGAGTTCGAGCGCGGCGAGCCAGAGCTGCCACTTCCTGAGGGTGGGGAAGCGATCTTCCGATCCCGTGGGGTCGCGGAGGTATTTCGCAATCGCAGGCTCTTGGTCGTCATGAGCGATGAGATCCAAATTGGGCTGATCGCGGGTGAATATTTCAAGGATCGTCCCGGCGCTGTCGTAGCGAACGTACACAGTTGTCATGCAAATAGCCTCTTGCAGGTGTAGTCATGCCAGCCGCATACGAAGAAGGTGGCCGCAGCGGCCGTGCTTGTCACCGCTGCGTACCTCCAGAGCTGGCCATTGACATTGCTGCGCGCCTTGCCCGCAGCCGCGCTTTGATCGGGATAATCGTTGCCCGAGCGTGACCGGCACCGCACCTGATGGGCAGCAGCAGTGGTGTAGTTGGCGGCAGCAGCATCTGAGACGCTCCCGATGCAATCCTGCCCGGTGCTTGCCACAACGGTGTCGATCAGCACCGAGACATCGACACTCAATCCCATGGGGATATTGCTCGGAATTGCCAGGCCCTGCACATTGGTGTTGGCGGTAAACCACGTGTAGGTATCGGTGTTGACCTCATTACCGGTCTGCCAGAACGGGACGACGTTCCCCGATGAATTGGTGAGGATCAAGCCAACGCGGCCTCCGGAGAGGCATTCCCAGCCGACCGGCTTCGTGACACCTGCCTCCGATGCCGATAGTGACATCACGAAATCCGTAGTGCCATCTGCTGTCTTCCTGATGGCGTAGAGGAAATACGTCTTTGATGGCTGCACAGAACCGGTATCGAGCAGCTGAGCAAGCGTCTTAGGCGTGGCAATAGTGGTCTGATGCTTCTTGCCGCCAAACCAGCCAACGCCTGAGCCGATGGTTATAGATGCAACGCCGACATAGGCCGGAATAAATCCTGTAAAGAAATCAAAACCGGTGGCAACGCAGACATATTTGACAACACTACTCGCAAGAACCTTCTTCAGGGTCCAGTTATCCGTGCTGTCAGCTACCGCGAATTCGTCGCCATCTGTGATATCCGCCTTTGCGGACGAGTTGTGAAATATTCCGGCGATGCCGGCGGCAACCGAACCGTAGAGTGCGAGCGTTTTTCGATACCAGTGAAATGAAGAGAAAAGGCCGCCCGAGCCTGGGATCTGAACATCTTCCGGATTGGTCGCATAGGCGGTCGAGAGATTGGAGCTTGCGTTTGCAGCCGCCGCAGATTGGGCAGCTTCGGTGGCCTTCTGTCCGGCGATTTGCGTGAGGTCCGCAACGGCAGGAATATCATCGGCTATACCAGCGACCGTTTCCAGATATTGCGCCACAGCCGCGACGGTTTCGATGGCCGCACCTTTGCCGCTCAGCGCCAGCACATTGGAAATAAGCTGGTCGATGGTGGCGGAATCGTAACTCGGTGGAATGGTAATGGCGCGGGCGGCCCGTTCCTTCAGTTGCTGAAGCCGCATCGCGATCAGGTCGAGCGCTTGCTCGACGGTCTCGGCATAATACGCGCCCTGATTCTCCAGGTCGGTTTCCTGGGTAAAAGGCACGTCCAGCAGCAGGGTTATCCGGCTGCCTTCGGTTGGGGCAGGAGTGATGAGCGCGCTGCCGCCGCCATCGTTGCCAACGCCGGTCACAGTGTAATCGGCATCCAGTACAAGGATCGTATCCGTGCCAGAGGCGTCCGTGCGGATCACTTGCAGATGTTGAGGTTCAAGGATCTTGAATTTGTATTCGAAGGCCGTGGTTACACCGTTTGTGTCATAAGGGCCGGATCGATTTACTTCACTCGAGATGGTCATGTCGTCGTGCCTCTTGTTTTGCCGACCATAGGTTCCAGAAGGTTGTTTGCGTGACCTGACGAAGATGCAGTGCGCGTCGGGCCTGGAGATCCCGCCGACCGCCTGCTTGGAATCGCTGAGTGAGGAACGCGGAGCGACGCCAATTTCGCTGGGCAAACGCTTAAGGATGGAATCGGTGGGGGACTGGTCGCGGATCGTCGAAGTAGCAACCGACTTGGAATGAGTGGCGAGATTGAGCGGACGGGCTAAACGCCTTCGTCGGATAATCGTACCGGCGAACTCTCTCATTTCCAGGATGCCAGTGCATGTTCAACAGACCATCGGTCTAGCAGTTCTGGTATTGGCTAAGTTGCCAAGCTACAAACACCATTTCCCAATGGAGGGTTGTGTGACAAAAGACAGAGCATCCTATAGAAATCGAGGTGGTATCATCCAGAAGCTGGTGACCACTTATAAGCGAATTCGTTATTTCACCAAGGCGGGTAAAAACCTGGTCGTGAAGCGTAGCGCTGAGTTCCGGACAGTTGGGCATGCAGTCTTGGAGGTTGGGGAGAATGTCATCATCTCTACCGATCATGGACCGATCTCAGGGTGTTCCTAGTGACGAATGACAAATGCTATATTTGCCGCCGAAAGCATTTCGATTTCTACGCCAGCTTCGTTCTAAACTCGCTCGTCGAGGAGATGAGGAAGCGGGGAAACAGCAACATCACCCTCGCTCGAACAGATATCGATAGGGAATATCGCGCGTTTTATCTTCGTGAGAAAAACTTCGCCGAAGAAGAAGACCATTACGGTCAGGCAATCTACGGACATTTTTACGAGAAACCATAGCGGCCTCCGCACGGCACACCATACGCCGACACATCGCTTCTGGATTGTATGCAAAACCTGACATAAAACAGGGAGGTGCAGCATTCGGCATGGTGTGAGGGCAATGATGCGATATCAGGCGATCGTTTCCGTCAGGCCGCTTTCGTGGCTGGGTCTTTTCTTCGCGCTGCTTTGCCTGTGCCTTTCGCTGACGCCGAGCCTGATGCCGCGGTCGTGGTTTGTGCAGGGTGCCCTGTCGGGCACCAGCGCTGCGGTCGGTTATTTCTGCGGCGTCATCCTGCAATGGCTCTGGATCTATCTCGAGATCCCGTCGTTCCGGTTCAGCCCCGGATGGATAGTGCGATCGGTCGCGGTCATAGCGGGCGTATTGATCGCGGCGTTTTTCGTGTGGCAGGCGTCATCCTGGCAGATTTCCGTGCGGGCGCTGATGCAGCTTCCGCCCAATGCCACGATCGAGCCCTTCCTGCTGATCCTCACCGCAGCCGTGGTCTTCATCCTGCTCGTCGCGATCGGCCGGCTTTTCAAGATGATGGTGGTTGCGAGTTATGAACGCGCGAGCCGGGTCGTCCCCAGGCGGATCGCCGCCCTTGCCGCAATCCTGATTTCGGCCTTCGCCTTCTGGACTGTCGTCGACGGCGTGCTGTTCCATGTCGCGCTGCGCGTCGTCGATTCCTCCTTCCGGGAGGCCGATGCGCTGATTGACGATGATACGCCGATGCCGGACGATCCCGCCAGAACGGGAAGTGCGGCCTCTCTCGTGAATTGGGAGGAGCTCGGCCGACGGGGCCGTCATTTCATCACCTCTGGCCCGACGCGGGACCAGATCGGCGCCTTCCTGAACTCTCCCGCAAAAGATCCCATCCGGGTCTATGTGGGCCTCAACAGCGCAGACAGTGCAGAGGCGCGGGCAAGCCTCGCGCTTGCCGAACTCAAGCGCCAGGGTGCGTTCGAGCGATCCTCCCTGATCGTCGTCGTGCCGACGGGAACCGGCTGGGTCGACCCGGAAGCCCTGGATACGGTCGAATATCTGCTGCGCGGCGATGTGGCGAGCGCCGCGATCCAATATTCCTATCTCAGCAGCTGGCTGTCACTGATGGTCGAGCCGGAATATGGGTCCGATACGGCAAGGGCGCTGTTTCGGGAAATCTATGGCTATTGGCGCACGCTGCCGCGCGATCATCGCCCGAAACTCTATCTGCACGGCCTCAGCCTCGGTGCGTTGAATTCTCAGTCGTCCTTCAATCTCTTTGAGGTGTTTGACGATCCGTTCCAGGGGGCGCTGTGGAGCGGGCCGCCCTTTGCGAGTGCCACATGGTCCTATCTGACCGCAAACCGCAATCCCGGATCGCCGGCCTGGCTGCCGCAATTTCGCGATGGCAGCATGATCCGGTTTTCCAATCAGTGGACGTCGGCCACCACTGCCGGTGCCGCCTGGGGGCCGGTCCGCATCGTCTTCCTGCAATATGCCAGCGATCCCGTCACCTTCTTCGACTGGCGGGCGCTGTACCGCGAACCGGACTGGATGATAGGCACGCGAGGCCCCGACGTTTCTCCCGCCTTCCGCTGGTACCCCATCATCACCGCCCTGCAACTCGGTTTCGACGCGATGATCGCCACGACTTCGCCAATGGGCTACGGCCATGTCTACGCGCCGCAGCACTATATCGATGCGTGGCTGGCGGTAACGGACCCGCCGGGGTGGACGGCGGATGAGGTGGTAAGACTGAAGGGGAAGTTCGAGAAGGCGTCGGTCGGGAAGTGAGGCTTTGGCCGGGGTGCCCGCGATTTCCCGCCGCCAGGTTTTTCCCTGTCACTCAACGATTGAGTATGAATGTTTCGTATTCATTCGCAATTTCATCCTGAGACGGCTTCCTGCGGTTTTTCTTCGTCAGATCCGCCTCGATCGACTGCCTGAGATCGCGTGGAATATCCTGATATTCTACGGCGATATCGTAGCTCTGATCGTCGGCAAGCGAGTTGGCCTGATAAAGGTAGCCGCGCTTCTCTGTGGGAGTCCAGCCAGTGACGAATGAGCCCGGCGAGCTGATGACGATCGGGAACAGCAGGCGGTTGATCATTTTCTGGATGTCGCTCTGGGTCGGGTTCTGGCCGTCGTTCTTGTCCTTGAATACGTCCATCTGATCCAGGAGCGCTAACCGGAACTCGGCGACGCGGCGCGGGACACTGTAGGAGGTGGCGAAGCCGCCGTCCTGGGCGAAGAAGCCGAGCGATTCCAGCTGAGGTTTCGCGAGTTCGAAGGCACTATTGATATCCAGGCTTTCGAGCCGGGCTTTGCGCAGGTCGGTGAGCGCTGTTTGTCTCCAGCCGGTAACCTTTTCCCAATCCTTGTCGGAGAGCATGGAGCGATACTCAAGGAGATCGATCTGCGAGAAGGCTGCGGGGTCCCTGGCGAACTCGCTCTGCAGGTCGTAGAGCGTCTGCGTGTCCGTCGCCGGCTGGCCGTAGGCGCGGACTTTTTCCTTGTAGTCGCGCAGCGTCAGCATGCCGGATGGGCCGATGGCCTGCTGGATGTGGACGGGCAGTTTCGTCGGGTCGAAGCTCGGGTCGGCGATGACCTGGTTATTAGCCCATTCCTGCACCTGCACCCGCTGGGCGTCGATCGCCTTCTTCAGCGAGACGGTATAGCCGTTCAGCTGTGCCTCGGTGGCGGCGCGCAAGGCGGGGTCGGCGATGCTGTTCAGGCTTTCTTCGATCCTGCGCAGGCTCTCGGGATTGTAGTTCGGCAAGGTCATGGTCTTCTCGTCGACGGTGCCGGATGTGCGGAAGCCGATGACCTGGCTTGCGGCGTGGGCCGTCAGCGCGGTTTCGCCGGCGCGTCTGGGATCGCGGCCGAGCACGAGGATGTTGCCGTCGGCATCGTAGCCGCGGAAGATGCCGATCTGGCCCTTCTCGCGATCGTCCGGGGCGTTGCCGCCGTTGTTCCCGGTACCTTTGCTTTGAGGCAGGCCGAGCACGACGATGTCGCCGGGGCGGGGTGTCTGCGTCGGCAGGCCGAAATGGCGGAAGCTTGTGGCATCGGCCGCAGTGCTTCCGGCGGGGGCTGCGGCCGTGCCGAGGAGGGTTCCCGTGACGTCGGTCAACCAGGGCTGGAGCGACGGGGCGACCGTGGTGCCGGCGGCATTTCTCACGAAGCTGGCCAGCGCCAGATCGTCCTTCGCCTTGCCGGGGAAGGCAAGCGTGGCGGCAACGGTGCGGAAATCCTCCGGGCCGCTCGGCTGGCGCGGCGGGGTCTGAGTGGTCGATACCTGCGGGCCGGCGGGTTGCTGGCCAGTTGTTTGAGAGCGGGCGATTTGCGGGGCTGCGGTCTTGCCCGTCGAAGGCGGCGCGCCAAGTGTGCGGCTTCCGGTTCTGCTGCCGGCGTCATCCGTTTCGAGGCCGGTGGTTCTTGCGCCTGCTGTGGAGGGCTGAACCGGGCTGCCGGTCTGCGGCTGGCCGCCTGTACCGCTATCGGCGTTTGCGGTGGCCGCTGTGGGGGCGGCATTGGCGTCAGCCACACCGGTATAGGTCGGCGGCCGGCCGGCGATGATGTCGGTGGTGTTCTGCCGGGCCTTTTCCTCGGTGACGGCGGGCTGCAGCGATTTCAGCAGGGCGGTGCTGTCGGCCGGCAGCATCCGGTCGCCGGCGTCTTTCACATATTGCTCGGCCTTGATGGCGCTGTCATTGGCGATGCGCAGCGCGACATTCTTCGTCGTGTCGGAGACGAACCGGGCGCGTTCCTGGTCGAGCTTTTCCTGGCTCCAGCCCTGCATATGGCCCTGATGCTCGATCTCGGCCACACCCTTGCCGATCTCGGCATTCACCTTGGCCGGATCGCTGTAGACGGCGACGGCGCCGGCGCTGGCGGATTTGATGCTCTTGCTGGAGGTCTCGGCAAACCACGCCTTGCGCTGGTCGAATGTGTGGCGGATCGTGCTGTCCAGCAGCGTGTTCATGCTGGCGCGGCTGGTCTCTTCATAGGTGCGGGCGGCACCCGGCGTCAGGCCCTTGCCGAATTCGGCGCGCTTCTGCTCGGCCAGCTTTTCGAAGGCGGCGCGGCCTTCCACGGCGGCGCGGCCGGTCAGCGTCAGGAAGCCGCTCTTGCCGTAAAGCCCGTCGCGCTGCCAGTCGTCGAGCTTCGTCTGCGCATCCTTGGCGGCATTGGCATTATCAAGCTTCTCCACCTCTACCACGGCCTCGCCGAGCGTGCCCATGCCGGTCGCCAGGCCCTGCATGTCCTTGCCGATCGCCGAGCCGAAGGCCTCGGCATCGGCCTTCACCGTAAAGCCCTCGGTATATTCGGGGCGGAGCGGGACGTGCTGCTGCGTATCCTGATAGGTCGGAACAGTCGGCATTCTTCACCTCACTTGATATATCCGAGCGATTTCGCCTGGCTGTAGACCTTGCCGGTGCCGCCGAGCACGGTGCCGATGGCATCGAGATAGCCGCCCTTGACGGCAGCATCGGCGCGCATGCGGTCGAGCTTGGCGCTGGCCAGCTGGTTGGTGCCCTGCACCTTGTAGCCATAGGCGTCGCGATAGGCGTTGGTGCGCACGTTCAGCGCATCGATCTCGCCCATCTTGGCGGTGTCGACGATCGTGTCGAGCGGCGAGCCGAAGGAAAGGTCGACGCCGTTTGCGGCTATCGCGGCGCGCTGGCGGCCTTCGAGCTGCGAGGTCTGCATGCGCTTCTGCTGCTCTTCCTGCTTGCCGCGCTCGATCGCGTCCTTTGCCTGCTTGTCGGCAATCTGCGCATTCATTTCGGCGACCTGGGCGTTGTATTTATTCGCCTCGCTGGTCGCTTTTGCCTGCTGCACCTGGCCGGCGGCGCCGAGCAGCGTCGAGCCGAGCGTCAAAGCAAGACCAAGATCACACATCTGCTGCTCCCATTTCGAATAGCCGGAATTGATGTCCGTTGATCTCCACCGGCTCGAACAGCCGAAAACCCAGCCATTCGAGCCAGCGGAGCGAGACCGTGTTGCGGGCATCCACGAAGTTTCTGAGCAAGCGATAGCGGCTCAACAGTTGAGCCGGCCAATCGCGCGATATCCGCAGGAAGGCGCGAAAATTCTCTTCGACCGCATCCGTGCCGAGCAGCCAGGGTGCGCCGATGCCGGTCAAGATACTGATATCGCCGACACCCCACATCACTTCCGGCCGGCCATCGAAAAGGGCGGTCCAGGCAAGCGAGGAATGGCGGTAGGAGAAGGAAAGGGCAGACAGTGGCGAGCGACCCGAGGCGGCGAAGACTTCTTCGCGGTCTGCCATCCGCATCCGCGCGGCAATCTCTCTGATATGGCCGGGTCTCGCCGGCGTGATCGCAATCTCAGCGGCCAAGGGTGACATCCGGCATGATGGAGAGGATGGTCATTGGCAGCGGGTCGAACTGCTTCACCCACATGGCGCCGCTGGTGTTCCAGTCCCAATAGGGCGTGATGGTCAGATCGCCGGTATAGAGGCTGATCGCCTCGTTCCAGTTTTCATTGCGGCGCTGTTTGTATTCCACCAGCGTGCCGCCATCGCGCTCGCCATCGGCAGGGCCGGTGAAGATGCCGCGGGTGTTTTCCACGCGGAATGTCACTTCGGAGACGGATTTGGTGCGGCCCTGCACGGTGCCGAGGCCCTGCACCTGGCCGACATCGAGATCGAGCGTCTGGATCGCTGCCGTCACCGGCAAGCCGATATGGATTTTCGCCGCCGCGTTCTGCAGCCGCACGCTGCCGCCTGCCACAGTGAGATTACGCACGACGTTGCCATCGGCCAGCGCCACCAGTTCCTGTCCCTCGAGGTGGGAGAGGCCGTTGAGAACCAATGTCGGCGGGCCGGAATAGGTGAGCCCGCAATCGACGAAAAAGGCATCCTGCACATCGTCGAAGGCGCGGCTGTGCAAGCGCTCGATATAGCGCTTCTCGACGCCATCGATCATGCGGCGGATGATGAAATAGGGCACATCCTCGCCATCTTCCTCGATGACGGTCACATCTTCGAAGCTGGCATCGGCGCCGCTTTCATGGCGGGTCCAGGCCCAGACATCCTGCTCCTTCATGTAGGTGAGCGAGACAAGCGCGCCGTCGTCCAGCACCACCCAGACCACGGAATCGGGCGCCTGCGCGTAATCCCAGGCCGCGATTTCCCGCCCCTTGAAGAGGTGGCGGGCAAGGATGGTCAGGTCCTTCCCGACATAGCTGTCCTGCGTGTAGTCATAGGAGAAATCGCGCACCACGCCGCCAAGGCGCTGGGCAAAAAGCACCGTATTGCCGACGACGATCGGCTGCACTTTGGCGGCCCCGCGATAACCCTGGTTGTCGAGCTTGATGGCGGAGGGCGAAATCGCATCCGCGGTCGAGCCGCCGGTGACGATCCATTCGGAACCGGATGTCAGGAGCAGCAGGCCGCGCACCGAGATCATCGAGCGGATCTCATTCACCTGCCTTGCGCGGATGCGGAAGGTCACGGCATCGCTTGCCTTGGCGGGCGAGGAGACGCCGAAATTTTCGTAATTGGCGGATTGGCTGAGCCAGACGGCCTGCGGATCCTTCAGCGTCGACGCAAAGGCGAGGCGCTGTTCGATGAAGGTTACACAGCGCGGATAGATGCCTGCCGCATTGAAGGGGTTGCGGCCCGTCTGCGGCGTGTCGGAGAGATCGGGCGTGATGTTCTCGTCGTCGAAGGTCAGGCCCGTCGTGCCGCCGACATAGCCGAAAATGCCGTTGTCGTCGCGGTAGACGATGTAGCGCGCCGCGCCTGACGCCGCCGCCCAGGTGACACGGTTGATGCCGCCCTGAATGGCGAGATCGTTGACGACCGCGCCGGCATTCGACGGCAGGCTTTCCTCGCCGCTGTCGGCGACGGCGGAAATGCAGTAGCGGTATGTGGTTGCCATATAGCCGGGCTTGCCCGATGTATCGCCGGGCTTGGTGACCGATGGTGTGCCCGCCGGCGGATTGATCAGCGGCTTGAACAGGACTGACGTCAGCGTCCAGTTATTATCGGCGAGACGCCCGAGTTTGCGCACGGGATGATTGACGTGGCAGAGATAGAGCACATCGGCTTCCTGCACGAAGACGAGGTCCTGCACGTCATCAGCCGTATAGGCGGTCACGACCTCGTAGGGGGCTGCACCCGACAGCACCAGCCCGCCATCGCGGAAGATGCGGATATATTGGTGGCCGAATTCCAGGATATAGGTCTGCTCGGTATTGAACTGGAAGCGGATCAGCCGGGCCTGTTTCGAACTGTCCTTGATCTCGTGGATGAATTGCAGTCCGGCCCGGTTCGACACACCGCCATGCGGATGCACGAAGACATTCAGCGCCGTGCGCAGGCCGCTCTGATATTTGGTGAGATCTACGCGGGCGCCGAGTGCGGGCGAAAGTTCGCCTGCGGTGAAGGAGGGCTGGTAGGCGCGGAAATCAGCCATGGGCGCGCACCGCAATCAGCTCGCTGACGAAATTCTCGCTCGTATGCCTGACCTGATTGGCCTCGGCCTGTTCGGCCGCCCGCTGGCTGCTTTGGGCGAGCGCCATCGCATCGGCGCGGATCTTCGGATCGCGCGTCAGCGGCATGGCGAGACGGACGGCCAGATGCCAGGAGAGCGCCTCGACGAAGAGCGGCGCATATTTCGTCGGGTCGGTCAGGCGGCAGGTATAGCGCAGGAGTGCGGGCGAGAGATCGCAATAGAGCCGGTCGCCCTCGAGCGCGTAAGGGTATTGCATCTCGCACCCGGCCTCGTCGAGGTCGGGGTTGAGCGTTTCCGGCGGTGCTGCGGCATCAGCGGAATAGCGCGGCCTGATCCAGCGGATCTGCAGGCAATCGGCCGGCCGCGCATAGGAATGACGCCAGACACCGGGCTTGTCATTGTCCAGCGCGCCCAGCGCCAGCGTCCTGCCGGCCGCAGCCCAAGGAAAGGACTGCAGCAGCACATCGCGCGTCTGCGCATAGAACTGATTGCAGGCGCGGGCCTCGGCGCTCTTTTCGGTGAGATCGTTGATATTGTCCTTGCCGATATTGGAAAGGGCGAGATTGCAGATAGAGACAACGGTAGCCATGAACCAACCTCTTGAGTTGGGGTAGGCATACGGTGTGGATGGTTGTTGGGGTGAAGTGGGGTGGTGCAAGACCTTCACCCGTTCGGTCTTGACGATGTAAAAAAGACCCCGCCCCAGACCCATCCTGTCGGATGCCGGGGTCGAGCCACGGGCTCGACCCGTCCTTCGGACCCCCGCAAGGGGGAGGGGCTTAACCTGCCGCACCCGATTTCTAGATCTTCGACGTTTCAGGAGGAGCGAGGCGGTGCTCCGGATTAGTCCCTCCCCCTTGTGGGGAGGGGTTTTCCTTCCGACCGGAGCGCTCTCACCCCGACTTCCGGCTGATGAACAACCCGTCTCCTTACCCACCTCAAGCACACCGTCGCCCGCCCGGAACGCTTCGGCGATCGCCGCCCGAAACACCGCAAGCTCCGTCTCACCAGCCCGATCACCCGGCGGATAGGAGGTCAGCGCCAGAAACACATCTTCAGGCTGCGTGATCCGCATATGCGCCGGATGCTCCGTCATCGATTGGCCCCGGCTTCCCTCGATGTCAGGTGAATGCGGCGGATCGATCCTGCATCTTTATAGTGTAGTGGGCAATGGTGAGATCGGTTATTGAGGTGGTGGATTGGCCGGTGTCGATGATGCGCCTTGCCTGCAGCAGCCCCAAGGAGACATTGTGAAGAACCGGATCTTTTTCATTCTCATGTGCGCCTTTGTGCTGGTGGCGATTGCCGGCCTGATGATCAGTTCGGCCCGGCTGATCGGGCTCTTCGGCTAGGCGCAAGCAGTCTTCCCACATCGCGGTCAGCGCCCCGCAAGCGCCAGATAGGCCGAAATCGTCAGCACCGAAAGCACCGTGGAGGCCAGCACCACGCGGCCGGTGAGGCTTGCTTCGCGGCCATAAAATTCCGCCAGCATGAAGGGGCCGGTGCCGGTCGGCAGCGCTGCGAGCAGCACGGCGGTATGGGCGGCGGCCGGCGGCAGGTTGAGGAGCGGTGCGGCGATCAGCCAGGTGACGGCGGGTTGCGCGATCAGCTTCAGGCCGACGAGAATGCTTGCGGTCGTCGCCCGCGCGCTTGCCTCGCCAGCCTTGGTGCCGGCGAGAAACAGGCCGAGGGCGATCAGCGCGCAAGGTGAGGCGGCACCGCCGAGCAGCTTCAGGAAGGCATGCACGGGGGCAGGCAGCGCCGCACCCGAGACCATGACCAGCGCGCCGAGCACGGGGGCGACGAGCAGCGGGTTTTTCGCCAGCGACCAGGCCGTCTTGATGGCGATATCGCGCCGCCGCGTCTCCGATTGCAGCCCGCCTTCGATGAGGATGATGGCGACGGCGAAGAGCACGCAGACGGTCAGGATGGTGGAGATCAGCGTCGGCGCCATGCCGGTGTCGCCGACCAGGGACAGGACGAGCGGAAAGCCGATGAAGCCGGTATTGGCATAGCTCGCGTTCAGCCCGTCGATTGCCGCATCGGCGAGATGCCGGCCTTTGGCGACGCGCCAGCAGAGCGTGGCGCCGAAGATGACGGCGCAGCCTGATGTAAACGCGAGAATGAAGCCCGGCTGCCAGATCTCGGCAGGTTTGGCATTGGCCATGATGTCGAAGAGCAGCGCCGGCAGAGCGAGATAGACGACCAGCCGGTTGACCTCGCGCGTCGCATTTTCGCCGAGCGCGCCGGTCTTGCGGGCAATCCAGCCGGCAAGGATGAGGGCGAAGATCGGCAGGACAATCGTCAGGTTCGTCAGCATGGGGCAACTCAGGTGTCATTCTTGGCTGGGGGCTCTAGCGCCTGGGATCGAGATAATCCAATGTCATCTTGGATACTGATTGATACTTCTGGGGTATTAAATGGACACACGCCATATGCTCTATTTCGTGGCGCTGGCCGAAACGCTGCATTTCGGCCATGCGGCGGCGCGCATGAACATGAGCCAGCCGCCCTTCAGCCGGCAGATCGCGGCGATCGAGAAGACACTCGGTGTGCGGCTTTTCGAGCGCAACTCGCGCAATGTGGCGCTCACACCGGCCGGCCAGCATTTCCTTGCCGATTGCCGCGCCGTGCTTGATCAATTCGATGCCGCCTGCCGCGATGTTCAGCTGGTCGCCGGCGGCATGAAGGGCGAGCTGAAGCTCGGCTTCATGATGCATGCCGCCCATAGCGTCATCCCGGTGCTGGTGCGGCTTTATTCCGAAGCGCGGCCGGATGTGCGCCTCATCCTCGAAGAGCGCATACCCACCGATATCGAGGAGATGCTGGCCGAAGGGAAACTCGATGCCGCCGTCACCTTTGGCGGCGGTCCGGCGCCGCATCTGCACACGCTGCTGCTTGCCCGCGACCGGCTGTGTCTGATTGTGCCTGCGGGTCATCGGCTGGCCGGGGCCGAAACCATCGGGCCGCAGTCGCTTGCGGGCGAAAGGCTGATTGCCGCGCCCGCAACCGTGGCGCCAACGCTGCGCACGGCGATCGGCCTCTATTGCGCATCCGGCGGCGTCATCCCGCATTTCGCCTTCGAGCCTCGCCTGCAGCACACGATCATCCGGCTGGTGCAGGAGGGGCTGGGGGTGGCGCTGATCCCGCAATCGCTTTGCAGCGATCTTGCCGAGGGGGTGGTAGCGAGGATGCTCGAGGATGCGCCGGAGTTCGATGTCGTGCTGTGCGCCTCGCGTGCGGCGAAGAACCCGGCCGTGCCGCAGCTCTTCGAGGTGGCGGGACCGGCGATGAAAGACCCCGCCCCAAACCCCTCCCCACAAGGGGGAGGGGCTTAACCCGCGGCGACCGTTTTCCAGATCCTCAACGTTTTGGGATGGGCGAAGTGGTGCCAGGAGGAGTCCCTCCCCCTTGTGGGGAGGGGTTGGGGAGGGGTTTTTCTTTCCATTTCCTTCACCGACCAACGCGATGAGGTGGCAACACCCCAGCCTTCGCCCCTAGGTGGCCAACTGGCCCCTGGACTTGGCGTTCAGCCTGGCCAGGAGTGTGATGATCCACTGTTTTGGCCGAGACGAACAGGCGCGTACTGATCTCGGCATTTTAGCGTCCCTCGCCGATCACGCTCGGCACCTCCATCCCCTTCTTCTGATGAGAGTTGCTTTGCCGGACCGAGGAGATACAGCCAAAAAGCTCAGAATTTCACGTCGATGGCGGGAAAGAAGGCGCCCTTGGGCGGATCCTTGTCGGCGCATTCCGCCCCATTGATCATCATGCCGCCGCTATCGCTGAGGATTTCGCCCTCGTGATCGCTCCAGACCACGATTGCTTCCGGCGTCATTCCCGAGAAATCAGCGTCGGGACCTGGGGTGACGCGGCCCTCGGCGTTTCCATCCCACCAGAAAAGTTTCGGCGGAGGATTGCCGCCATCAGGCTCGGAGCCCGCCAGGACGAGATATCGGCTGCCGACCCGCGCGATGTCGCGCACGCCTCGGCCGGATGTTCCCGGTCCATCGGAAAGGTCCATCGTGACGACACGGGTAATTTGCGCGGAGCCCACGTCGCCAGTGCCCAGTTTGACCAGCTGCATCGGATTGGCGAGTTCGAACACGATGGCGCGGTCGCTGGGTATTGTTTCAGGGCCTCGCAAGCCGATCAGAAGATGCCCTTCGGGCGTCGCTGCCAGGCCTTCGATGTTAATAAGGGCTTTTGATCTGTCTTCGCTGCGGCCAAGTGCTGCGGCCAGGTCCGCACGAAGATTGCGATAGACCTCGCCGGAGTTCGACAGTGTTCCGTCGGCCGACACGGTCGTTGCAAACAGTTCTTTGCGCTTTTTCTTGTCTTCCCCGCTGCTGTTCAGCGAATGGGATGTGAGCCAGAATATCGTGTCGCCGATGCGGGCGCTGCCTTCGATATCAGTCACATCGTCGACCGCGAACTGTGCGACCGGTTTCGATTTTCCCCGCTGATAGATCATGATCGCGGAGAAATCGTCGCTTGCAACCGCCACATGCGATGCATCGACCAAGGCTGCGGCCGAGGCCTCGCAAATGCCTTGATATGTGTGGCCCGCCGCATTGGCCGTCAGCGGGCCAACGAGCGACGAAAACAAGGCTAAAAGGATCACGCGGCTGCTATTGCTCATGCGGCAAGTCCCCGTCTCGGCGCGAGCCTCCCGGTGAGGTGGCGATGTAATAATTAAACTATCGCAGAAGGTGCGCGTCAATATGATGTTTAGTCGTTAATCATGTGTAATCCGTTCGACGTCCTGCAGTTTGCAAGCTGCTTGTTTGGGAAACCGGTGCCCCCAGCCAATCTCCCTCCTTGTTGGGGGTCCGAAGGACGGGTCGAGACCCGCGGCTCGACCCCGGCAGTCCGGCAGGACAGAGGGGGTGCCCCACGGCACACCATCGCCCCAATCTACCCCAGCAACCCCAGCCGCCGTCCTTCAGCCGCCGCCTGACCCCTCGATTTCGCGTTCAGCTTGGCGAGGATCGAGGAGATGTGGTGATCCACCGTTTTCGCCGACACGAACAGCCGCGCCCCGATCTCGGCATTCGAGCGCCCCTCGTCGATCAGCCGCAGCACGTCCATTTCCCTTGTCGTGAGGCCGGCGGCGTTGGCCTGGGTGCTGGCCCTCGGGCCGCGCGTCGCAAGACGGCCGCTGCGTTTGCGGATCATGTCCTTCACGTGGGCGACGACGGCGGTGGCGCCGAGGGCTTCCAATGTCGTCAGGGCACGGTAGAGGGCATCACTGTCGCCGTCGAGCAGGGAAAGCGCCGCGAAATAGGGCGCGCGGCGATCCGTCCAGATATCGGCCGCTTCCTGCCATCGGCCCTTGAGCGTGGCGACGACGGCGGGGTCGCCATTCGCAGTGTCGGATATGAGGCCGGTCTCGCCGAGAATATGCGCCCAGAAGCCGATCATCGAACTGGCGGCATCGTCGCTGCTGAGCGAAGCGGCCTGCCGGAGGCCGGCGAGCGCTTCTTCCGGGGCGCCGAGGCCGAGCCAGGCGCGCTCGGCGATCAGCGCGGCATGGGCTGACAGGCGCTGGAACTCGAAGGTGTTTTCGAGGAATTTCGCCATTTCCTGCAGCAGTTCGCCGGTGGGTTCGCCGCGCCGGGTCTTCAGCGTCGCCAGCGCCACGAGCGAGGGGTAGCGCGACAGCGCCGGGACATTCTGGTTGTCGACCACCGCTTGAGCGGCTGCCGCTGCCTCCTCCCAGCGGCCGAGGAAAGTCAGCAGTTCGGCAAGCTCGCCGCGCATATAGTCGCGCCAGGTATCGAGGTCGTGCTCGATGCAATAGGCGATGCCGCGCGCCAGCACATCTTCGGCGGCTGCAGCCGCATGGAGCTGGATTTCCACCCAGGCGCGGTTGGTGAGGGCGCGGGCGGCATGCTCCTGAAAATCATGGTCGAGGGCGATTGCCAGCGCCTCTTCCAGCGTTTGCCGGGCACGATCGGGCTCGCGCCAGCAGATGGCGGTGCCGACATTGATCAGCGCATGGCAGAGGACTTCTGGCCTTGCGATGTCTTCCGTCGTCACCAGCGCGATGGCGCGCTCGCCGTAAAGGGTGGCGGTTTCGGCATCGCCCGCCAGCATGCCGAGCTGCGACAGGTTGGAATAGCCCATGGCAAGCTCGGCGGGGGCGGCGGCCTGTTCCAGCACCTCGACTGCCTCGCGCCCGAAGGCATCGGCGCCCTTGCGGTCTCCGGCGAGGTAGCTCAGCCGCGACAGCCAGCGCATGTTATCGCCGACATGCCTGATATCGCCGAGCGCGCGGTAGAGCGCCAGCGCGCTCGTCTGCGCGGCAATCGCCCGTTCCATCTGGCCGGTGAGATGGCATTCGAAGGCATAGCCCTCGTAGAGGCAGGCACGTTTGGCATCGCTCAAGGCCCCGGCATGGGCGAGCGCCAGTTCATAATGGCGCACCGCCTGCCGGTGGGCGCCGAGCCTGCCTGCCTCGGTTGCCGCCTTCGGCGCGAGTTCGCAGATCGCGGCGATATCCTGTGCCTCATGGGCATGGTGGACCATGCGCGCTACGGACGCATCGCCGCTCTGCCGGAAATAGGCGAGCGCGCGTTCGTTCAGCGCGCGGCGGCGAAGCGGCGGCAGCGATTGCTCGATTGCCTGTCTCGCGATCTCATGGCGGAACATGAACAATTCACCGACCGGGACCAGAAGCCCGCAGGCCGCGCAGGACTCCAGGGCCGTGTGGGCGATCCCGCCGCAGATCGCCCCGATCAAATCAGGGGCGAAGGCATCGGGCGAGGTGGAGGCCGCCCACAGCGCGTCCCTGTCCGCCTCCGAAAGCGTATCGGCCCGCGCCAGCACGGCATCGCGAATGGTGGTCGGCAGCCGGTCGCGGCTTCCGGCATCCACGAGTTCGCTGACGAAATAGGCGTTGCCGCCGGTGGCGCTGAAGATCGCCTCGCCATCGAGGCCTTCCCGCTGCGCAAGCTCCAGCACGGCGGCTTTCGAAAGCGGCGGCACGTCGATCCGCAGCCAATGGGCCGGCGGGATATCGGCCAGCAGCCGCCTGAGCCGCGTCTGGCCCGGTGTATCGTCATTCCTGGCCGTCGCGACCAACAGCAGGCAGGTGTTGCGGATGCGCCGGCCGATGTAGCGGATCAGGTTCAGTGTGGCGTCATCTGCCCAGTGAATATCCTCGATGACGAGCAATGTCGGCTGGCGGCCGTCGGTCAGGAGATCGAGCACTTCGGAGAAGAGGGAAATCCAGTTGCCGCCTGAAACCCTGGTCAGCGTCCAGCGCGCTTCCCGCGCGATATCGCGCCAGGGGCCGAGCGGCTCGGCCGTGCCGAAATTCTCGCAGGCGCCGGAGAGAACGCGTGTACCCTCGGGCACGGCGCCGGCGAAGGCTGCGGCGAGGGAGGATTTTCCCGCACCCGCTTCCCCTTCCAGAAGTACGACCCTGCCATGGCCGTCGGCGGCATCGCGCAGCAACGACTGAAGATGATCGAGATTGGGGGCGCGCTCGATTAGTCGCATGGCGGATTATTGCCAGCATCGTCAGTGGCTGGGAATAGGAGCGTGCCAAAATAGGACGGCCGGGGCCAGAAAATGGGGAGATATCCCGATGTGCAAGCCCCGGCATCGGCCTAGCGTCCATCCCGTCAATGCCAGCGCGAACAGGAGATCGCCATGCCGAAATATCTGATCGAACGGAACGTTCCCGGTGCAGCCAAGCTCACACCTGAGCAGCTGCGGGAGATTTCCGCCACGTCCAACAAGGTCGTCGCCGGTCTCGACCGTCCGTACAACTGGATCACCAGCTATGTCGCCGGCGACAAGATCTACTGCGTGCACGAGGCCGACAGCGCCGAAACCGTCTACCGCCACGCCCGCGAGGGCGGGTTCCCGGCCGATCTCGTCACCGAGATCGCCTCCGAGATCGGCCCCCAGACTGCCCGCGCCTGATCACCCGCGCTTGGCCGTTTTGCGAGGGGCAGCGGCCGGCGCTCGCCTCGTTCCCTCCTCGGGTTTGGCCCGGGGAGGGGATGGGGAGGGGTTTTCACCGCAGGTGGGGAAGCGAGGGCTCAGGCCAAAGCAACCGCCGTCGCGCTGCGTGCTGACGGCCCGGCAGCGGATGTCAGCAGAAACCCGTACGGGCAGATGCCGTGGCGCCGGGAGCTCTGGATTGCAGGCGCGACAGCAGGCGCAGCGCTGCGGAGACGGCGAGCCTGGCGGATGCCGGATCGCCGGCGGAGATCTGCTCGCGGCAGGTCTTCAGCCGTCCCGAGATCTCGCCGATTTCGGCATGCAGCGAGGTGTTGCCGGCAACCGCCGCGTTGGATGAGGCCGTGGCAAGGTGGGCGACCAGCAGCTCGATGATGGCGAGGCGTTCTTCCTGTTGCATGGATTCGAAGGGTACCGGCATGTGGGTTCTCTGTCCTGAGGGAAGATGTTTGCGCCGAGCCGGCTACAGCATCGGCCCGAAAATCGGAATCGATTTTCGGAGAGCCTGATGCGTAGATTCAAAGTGTCAGAGCGAAGAGGACAGCTCGTTTAAAACGTGCCTCACGCCACGGACGCCCCACGCCACATCCGCCGCCCGGTCGATCTGGCCGCAAAGCGGCACCCATCCTGCAAGGGTGATGTCGCTATCCTGGGCCGATACGAAAATATAGGTCGCGTCGATATCGCCGGCGCGGTGAAGCGATGCCGAGACGGCGGATTCCAGATCGGCCGCATTGGCCGGTCTCGAATGCACGAGCTGCAGATGCCGTTCACGCACGGGCGTATCCGTTCTCTTGCGCATCATGCTGCCGGCGCGGCGCCGACCGGCGGCAACCCCTGGATGGCAAAGCGGCGCTTGACGAAGGGATCGGTCACGCTGGAATAATCGCCGGCATTCTGAAGCGCTGCCATGAGGATCGTTTCATGGCGGATGCCGCTTGCCAACAGCGAAAGGATCTGGGCTGCAGCATGCGCGAACAGCGCCGGCTCGGCAGCCTGGTCATATCCGGCTCGATCGAGCACGCGGGCCAGCAGGTTCATATCGTCGCTGTCAAGAACGGTTTCGCCGGCCGAAGACATCGTAATTGCGGACATCGGGACTGGATGCAGCAGGATCGTGGAAGACATTCGGTCCTCCTTCCGGTCGGGGCCAGGGTATGGATGCCCTTAACCAACAGCGCCCGTGAAAATGGCTGCTGACGCGGTCAAGATGCGCCCTTTTCACTGCCTCCACAATAGCCGGCAAAATTAATAAAAATAAAATATACCTTGTTCTGAACGCAAATTCTCCCTATGTTCAGCCCATCGAATTTGCTTCGTCAGCTTCGTTTCTGCGCAAGATGCGCATTGGCTAAACTTTCCTCTCAAGCTCGACCATTTATCGCCTGCACACAGCGGGCTTGGTAATTCTTTAGCGATTGAAAGGAAATCGTCATGAATACTGGTATCGTCAAGTTCTTCAACACGGCGAAGGGCTTTGGCTTCATCTCGCCGACCGACGGCTCGCCGGATGTGTTCGTTCACATTTCGGCTGTCGAGCAGTCCGGCATGTCTGCGCTGCGCGAAGGCCAGTCGGTGACTTTCGAGCTGGTCCGTGACAGCCGCAGCGGCAAGAACGCGGCGCAGAACCTCGGTTCTGCATAATCAATCGGCTCGCACCCCGCTTTGACCACGGATGTACTGGCACTGCGGATATGCGAACCCTGGAAAGGTCGGGCCAGTCCCGGCCTTTTTGTTTTCAAGCCGGTTTGTTCAGGAGAACAACAATGACGAAGACAGATGCTGCAGCGCTTCTTAGACGTGCCGCGCGCCAGCTGGCCAACACCAGCGGCGGCGGGCACCTGGGAGGCACCAATTTCGGCCAGGCCTTCGATGCAAAGACATCTTCCGCCAAAGACAAGAGCGATAAAACCCGCAGGCCGCCGCGCGGGAAATAACAGCCTGGCGGGTGAGCCGGTCGTACCAGGAGATTGAGCGTTTTCATGGGTGCCTGTCGGGGTGAGATCATCCATCTCTCACCCCCTTGCCATCCCACCGCAGCCCGCGCTATATATTGCGCCGATGGGGATGGAGTACCCCCGAAACCGCCGAAAAGGCTGATGACTCCTACCGTGTTCAACCGCGGTGGGAATCTGTCCGGGACCCGCTGCAAGGCGGGTTTTTTATTGCCCGTCCGAGATTTTTGGAGCGAGCATGTCATTTTATACCTGCCTCATCGTCATGGCCGGCGGCGCATTGGGCACTTTCGCGCGCTATGCCGTTTCCGTCATCGCCATGCCGATCAGCCGGGACCTGCCCTGGGGCACCGTTATCATCAATGTCACCGGCTCGCTGGTGATCGGCCTTTTCAGCACGCTGACGCTCGCCAATGGCCGCTTCCCGGTCTCGGACAATATGCGCCTCTTCGTGCTGATCGGCCTCTGCGGCGGCTATACGACCTTCTCCTCCTTCAGCCTGCAGACGCTCGATCTGCTGCGCACCGGTGCCGTGGTGCGGGCCTGCATCAATGTGACGGCTTCCGTCGTGCTCTGCATCGGGGCAGTGGCTGTCGGCCATTTCATCGCGACGTGGATCAACAGCGGCGCGCCTGATGTCGCGCAGGTGGCGATCGAGGAGCAGGCGTGAGAAGAGCGCTGTCTGTCGGGTCGGTTGCGTAACGAGGGGCGGCTGCCCGCCCCATCACATCGTCGGCCGAATAAAGATCCCGCTGAATTTCCCGTCGGCGGCCAGTATGAAACTCCATTCCAGATTGCCCTTGTCGAAACTGACCTCATAGACGTCCCAGCCCTGCGGCGAGACCCCTTTGAAGACCATGTCCTTCAGGGAACCCATGTTTTCGAGATCGGCCTTGATGACTGCGGCCTGCTCACGGGCGGCCAGGGCAAGGGCCGGTGTCATGCGTTCCAGATCGGGCTCGCCGCGCTGGTGCTGGTCGATGGTCTCAGCGAGCAGGGCTCTGCTGTTTTCCACAGGCTGCTTGTCGCGGATGCGGGCGGCAATTGCCTGTTCGAGATCGATCGCGTCGCTCTCCTCGATGCGGGGTGCCGCCTGCTCGACACCGTTCTGGTGCAGCACGAGGCCCCAGACGCTGCCATTATCATTGCGCGTGAAGGTGATCTGCGCCTGCACAGCCTTGTAGAAGAAGCGATCGACATCCTCGGCGAAGATTTCGAGCTCCGGCTGGCCGGACAGCCGCGCGAGGAGCCGCCCCTCGCGCAGCATTACCGTATAGACCGACATAGCCAGTTGATAATAGCCGGTATATTCGCCGAGGAGCGCCGGGTCGATCTTCTGTTCGGTGCGCGGTCGCGCCTGCTCGTAGCGGCGCCAGGCGATGGTATCGGCTGAGGTGTCAGTCATGTTCGTCTCCTTTGCGAGCTTCAACAGATCGTCAATCGACAGGAGATCGCCGGCGGTGATTTTTGCCCGGAGCGTGTCGATGATGGCGAGGCTGCGCTGGGTGCGGCTCAATTGCTCCTGCAGGGAGAGGTTCTGCATGGCGAGCATGCGGTCGAGATCGGTCGCGTGGCCGGCGAGCAGCCGGGCGATGTGCTGCAGGCTGAGGCCCAGCCGCTTCAGCGCGAGGATCTCGTTCAGCCGCGCAATTTCCCTGGTGCCGTAGAGCCGCCAGTTCTTTCCCGTGCGCGGCGGCCGGATGAGGCCGGTCTGCTCGTAGAGCCTCAGCGCCCGCACCGTGATGCCGATCCGCTCGGCACATTGCGCTGCCGTCAGCCAGCTCTCTTCCCGTCCCTTGGCGTCCATCAAGCCTCCCGCGATCTCTCGAAACCCTTTCTAAGCTATGACGCTGGGTCCGGCTCATGAGGTTTTCGCGGAATTATGTAGCAAATGCCACCAGCCGGTGATCGTGCGCGGTGGCCGTGATGCTCGGGGAATTCCGGCCCAAAGCCTCCGTTTGCGGGAAGTGCAAATTTGGTGACTGCATTCCTTGACCAATCTCATCTCATCCAATATATAAATGAGTAACAACTCACTCACTTTCAGCTAGCGGAAATATGGCGCGTCCCCTCAGTGAAGAAAAGCGACAGGCACTGCTCAGTGCAGCGGCGGACTTTGTCGCCAGCCTGGGCACTGGCGCGTCCACGGCGAAGATCGCAAAGGCTGCTGGCGTTTCTGAGGGGACGTTGTTCACTTACTTTCCAACGAAGGACGATCTGCTCAACCAACTCTTTCTCGAGATCGAGGCCGACCTCACGAATACGATGCTGGCGCCATATCCCGCGGGCGCCTCCACCAAAGACCGGCTATTCGCGGTTTGGAACCGTCTGATCGACTGGGGACTGGCTCACGCCACGGCGCGCAAGGCCCTTCGCCAGTTGAAGGTGTCGGATCGCGTGACAGCGGAAAGCCGGGGCCGGTGCCACGCCATGCAGTTGGATGCGCGTGCGATGGTTGAAGAGTGTCTTGCCGGCCATGCCGCGCCTGACAGAATAGCCTTCTACATTGATACCATTCTCTTCGACTTGGCCGACATCAGCATCAACGCGATCACCGCCAAACCCGAGGAAAGTGATACCATCCGACAGGCCGGGTTCGACCTGTTCTGGAACGGGTCCGCAGCCTGAGTTTTAACTGATAAATGAGTATGTAGTCACTCATAGACAAGGGATAAAAATGTCTGATAGCAAGGGTTTCACCGAAGCCGATGTTCCGGATCAGTCCGGCAAGACCTTCATCGTTACGGGCGCCAATGCCGGCGTCGGTTTCGAGATTGCGCGCGTCCTCGCCACCCGACGCGCACGTGTGTTGCTTGGCTGCCGCGATCAGGCAAAAGGGGAAGACGCGATCGCCCGGATCCGAAAGATCACGCCTGCCAGCGAACTAGCATGGCTGCCGCTCGATCTCAGCGATCTTGAGTCCGTGCGAGCGGCAGTCGAAATCGCTGGAAAAGAGCCGCGCCTCGATGGGCTGATCAACAATGCGGGCGTGATGAACCCCCCGCTTATGCGGACGAAGCAGGGGTTCGAACTGCAATTCGGCGTCAACCATCTCGGTGTCTTCGCGCTGACCAGTCTGCTGCTGCCCAAGCTCGCCGAGACGCCGGGCGCGCGCGTGATCGTGACCTCGAGCGTCGCGCATCTGAAGGCCAAGATCGCATGGGATGATCTGAACGCCGACAAGAGCTACAAAAAGAGTGATCGCTACGGCGCCAGTAAGCTGGCGAACGCGCTGTTCTTCTTCGAACTCGATCGTCGACTGCGCGCGGCGAAGTCACCCGTCACGGCGATCGGCGTCCACCCTGGCATCGCCGCAACGAGCCTTGGCCGTCACATGGGGCTGATCCAGCTCGTAGGCCCCATCGTCGGCCTGCTGCTCAACAGCGCTGACAAGGGCGCGTGGCCGGCGCTTCTGGCTGCAACCGGCAACGCGGCACCTGGGGGGTATTACGGTCCCACCGGCTTTGGCGGAATCCGCGGTGTCGCCGGCAAAGCAAGGCGCGCGCCGCATGCCGAAGATCCAACACTTGCGAAGCGGCTGTGGGAGGTCTCGGTGGCGATGACAGGGATCGATCCCGGCCTCCCGGCCGCGTGATTTCACTCATTGGGCGGCATTGCGCCGCACCTACCTTACTCTTCAAATGGAAACGGTGATCATATGTCGGAAAAAGTCTGGTTCATCACGGGTGCCTCACGCGGATTTGGCCGCATCTGGGCTGAAGACGCCCTCAAGCGGGGTGACAAGGTCGTCGCAACCGCGCGATCTCTGGCCGCTATCGTGCCCCTTGCCGATGAGTTCGGCGACGCCGTCCTGCCTTTGGCGCTGGACGTGACCAACCGCGATCAGGTTGCCGATGTCGTCGCGAAGGCGCACGCGCATTTCGGCCGTATGGATATCGTCTTGAACAATGCCGGCTATGCGCTCATCGGCGCGATCGAGGAAGGAAGCGAGGCCGAGGTTCGCGCCGAGTTCGATACCAACGTTTTCGGCCCTCTTACCGTTATCCAGGCAGTCCTTCCTCTTCTGCGCGCGCAGCATAGCGGTCATATCATCGGCGTCTCCAGCGTCGCAGGCGTCTATGCCGGCCCGATCATCGGGTTTTATCACGCCTCCAAGTGGGCATTCGAAGCGCTCCATGAAAGTCTTTCGAAGGAAGTCGCGCAGTTCGGCATCAAGGTCACGCTCCTGGAGCCTGGCCCATACGCGACAGACTTTTCGAGCCAGTCCTCGCTGAAGCTCGCCACGGGCATCGATGCCTATGCCGAGACGCGAGCACAGGTCTTTGCCGGCGGCGCAAGCACGAAATTCGGCGATCCTGCTGCGACCTCGGCGTCTCTGTTCAAGGTCGTGGATTCGGCGGAGCCTCCGCTGCGCATCTTCCTTGGCACGGAAGGGCTGCCGGTGGCGCGCGCTGCCTTTGCCGAGCGTCTCGCCGTTTGGGAAGCCTGGGAGGATGCTGCGAATGCAGCACAAGGCGAGCCCAAGAAACAAGCCCTCGACCTTTGATGGGATGGAGCATGAGACTGGAGCGTCTCCGCCCCAGTCTCATGCTCGCGAACTGCGAACTGGCTGCTTGCGGCCGGAGATTCTATCAGAAGCGGATCGGCGATGGGCTGAGCGGGTGCGTCCCGCCTTTCCCGAATCCACCCGTCACGGACATACCTGCGATCTAAATGAACCGGCAGCTTTCAGGAACACGCCAAGGCCTCCTGAACGACTGGAATGAGGGCGCGAAGCTGCCCCTGGAAAATCGCGCCTACGTGTCGGCTTCGGGCCGGAGCGGCCGCTGGTGGGATTTGCTACCTAATACCGGGTTTCTGCGGGTTCTTTCGGTTTCGGCTGAGGGCCGTTGCAGAGCGGCCGGGGATGCGGCGGAAACCAGGTCAGCGCACGCCGGCGCGGCGAATGGCACAATGAAGGGGGAAAGAGATTATCCGGCCTGTGGGAAAACCCATGGCAGGTGCAATCGATCCGCCGGGTATGGTGCCCGGCGGATCGAGGGGCCGTTAATTCCCTGTCGAGGTCGGGGCGGAGTAAGACAGGGATTCACGGATCTGGTCGATTTTGCCGTCGGCTTCTCCGACGCCGAGGATGGTCTTGGCCTCGGCGAGGACTGCCGGGCTCACTTCGCCGGTGCGCGTTGCGGCGGCCAACGCGTCCTCCAGTGCCGCGTCGCCGAGGACCGGATCGTCGGCTGCAGGTTCGATGCCGTTATCGAGTTCAAACTGGGCATAGGCCATGGCGTAGGCGGAGATCGCCGTCATCCGCGGATCGGACGTGTGCATATAGGCCTTATAGCTGCGGTTGAGAGAGTTCAGGCCGGCAAGCTCGGAGTGAACGTTCTTTTGCTTGATATCGTCAGGGGTCTTTTTCGCGGACAGAGATTTCCCCTTCGTCTCGCCGGATTTGCCCTTTGTCGCGCTCCCGGATTTCGAACCGTCGCGCAATGAACTGCCACCCTGGTTGCCGCGATTTTCGTGACTGCCGCTCTGTCCGCCGCCATTGCCACCGCCATGCCCGCCGCCGTTGCCGCCGCCATTTCCTCCACCGTTGCCGCCGCCATTGCCGCCTCCGCCGCCCTTTGCCATGGCGGCACTATCGAAGCCGGTCATCGTCAGCGGGCTGGACGCCATGATCATTGAAAGTGCAGCTATGGACGCAAAAGTTGCGATACGCATCGGTCTCCCCTTAGCAGGATAAGTTCATCGAAAGTCATGGATCGCCGACTCGGGAAGGCGGCCATCAGGGTGACGACGATGTTAGGTGCGAATCGCGGAGCGTGCATCGGACCGAGGTCCGGCATCCCTCGGACTATGGTCCTAGAGAGCGGGAGATGGTTAACAGGTTTCGCCGCCGCACCGTTCGTCAGGCGCTGCCGGCTACTGCATAATTCCTTAAATTGGAATCGATTTAAGGAATTATGCAGAAACTCAAAGTGCTACAGCGTCCTTTGCGCGTCTTAAAAGACGCGCGGCGCTGTAGTGGCCGCCGATCCGGAATCGGGTGGCTGCCGCTTCTCATATTTCCTACCCCTCCATGACCATGAAGACAGGAGGTTTGGATATGGAACTGGACGGCAAGATCATCATCATTTCTGGCGCGAGCAGCGGCATCGGGGCGGCGGCCGCCCGGCTGTTTGCGGCCAGGGGCGCAAAGCTCGTGCTCGGTGCCCGGCGGGCACAGAACCTCGCAGCGCTGGTTTCCGAGATCAACGAAAGGGGCGGCACGGCGGTATCTCTGGCCGGTGACGTGCGCGACGAGACCTACGCGCAGGCGTTGGTCGACCGGGCGCTCGATGCTTTCGGCAGGCTGGACGGCGCTTTCAACAATGCCGGCGTCGTCGGCGAGATGGGCGCGTTTTCGGAGATGAGCGCGGCCAATTGGGAGGCGGTGATCTCCACCAACCTGACGAGCGCGTTCTTTGCGCTGAAGGCGCAACTGCCGGTCATGAAAGCGCAGGGCAGCGGCTCGATCGTCTTCACGTCGTCCTTCGTCGGATACAGCAATGGCGGCCTGCCGGGCATGGGCGCTTATGCAGCCTCCAAGGCGGGCCTGATCGGCCTCGTGCAATCGGTCGCCGCCGATTATGCGGCCGATGGCATCAGGATCAACAGCCTGCTGCCCGGCGGCACCATCACGCCCGCCGGCGGGGAGAACAATCCCGAATTCCTCGACTATATCTCGGGCCTGCATCCGATGAAGCGGATGGCCGCTGCCAAGGAGATCGCGCAGGCGGCGCTCTTCCTGCTGTCGGACCAGTCGAGCTTCATGACTGGCAGCCCGATGATCGTCGATGGCGGCATGTCGGTGCGGCTGCTTTAGCAGAGTGGCCTCGGGCGGTCTCGCGCCGCCCGAGGCGGGGAATTTCGTGGGCCGTCTCATAGGGGTTACCAGCGCTTCACGTCGCGCTCGATTCCTGACATATTTGCGGAGAGACAGCCAACGGTCGTGGATATTGCGTCATGAACCCGCAAACACGTGAAAAAAGCAACCTGCGTGCACCGACCGGGTCCGTTACAGGGCTTTGCTCTGCGTCCGCCACCATGTTTGCAGTCGGAATGGCCTTTCTGGGTTACTGGGGGGTCTATGAACAGGGGAGCTGGCGTGCAATCGATTATGTTGTGATGATTGTGGCTGTCATCGGATTTGCTGCACTTGGTTGCGTGCCTTGGATTGTGACCACACCTGTCGCAGAGGGGGATGCAGACAAAGTCGGCGACGCCAGGCGAGCGATGGCACTGGGGACGGCGTTAATCTGGACGGCCGTCTGTATCACCGTATTTGCCTGAGTTGCCCTGCGTGACCGTATACGGCCGCAGAACGGATCCATTTGAAGCGATAGGGCTCCGACCGACGTCCAATACCGGCCCAGGTGATTTCTGAATCCATCATGAGGACCAGAATGTCGATGGCCACCGTTGGTGGGCGTGCATGACGGTGATAATTTCGATGTCCCGACCGACACGGTACGGGATGATGTAGGGAATATCCGCCAGCACCAGTTCACGGGTACCCTTGATGCGCCCCGGCCGCCCGCTCGCGGGCAGTTCGCTGAGCATATCCACAGCCGTCGCGATCCTGGCAATCACGCGTGCTGCCGCATCAGGATTGTCCTTCTCAATATGAGTGCCGATTTCGTCAAGCCGCCGTAACGCCCGAAGCGTCCAGCGAATAGGCTTCCCGCTCATGATTGGCGGGCAGCCTTGACGTATTTCCCAATGACCGTCGCCACATCTTCCGCGCTGGCAAATTCGCCGCGATCGGCTTCAGCCAACCCGGCCTCGATCTCGGCAAGCTGCCACTCCTGCTGCTCGACAAAAGCCTCAATGGCCTCGGCAGCCATATAAGCACGGGAGCGATCCAGCTTTTCCGCGATCCGATTAAGCTTGCTCGCGGTTTCGTCTGAAACCCGCACGGTAAATGCAGCGGTCATGGCAACTAATTTCCTTGGTTCATTATGATTATTGGTGAACCAATGTGGTTCGTCAAGGTTCTGTCGGTGACAGACGGCCCGGATACCGCCGGTGAAGGCGTCGCCATTTCCACCGGTTATACCTTTTCACGAAAAAGGTATAACCAATTCGCCGCGCCAGCGAAGACAATTACCATGGCTGATAGCATCAGTCCGCCGGCAAGCAGGAAGGTCAGCCGCATGCCGGCTGAAATCGCTGCCGGCGCCGCATGAATGAAATCCTGCGTGCCCGCGCCATAGGCGAAGACGGCGCCCATGAGGGATGCGTCTGACATCAGGCCGATATTGCGCGACAGGCCAAGCAGGCCGGAGGCCGTGCCGCGCTGGTCCTTCGGCACATCGGCAAGGGCTGCCGTATTGTTGGCAGCCTGGAAAAGCTGGTAGCCGGGTGTGAGCACACTGATGGCGGCAACATAGCCCGCGACGCCGGAAAGCTCAGGCAGGATCGCCAGCAGGAAGGCGCCGGCGGCGAGCATCGCAAGGCCGATCGAAAGCACCCGTCGCGCGCCCCAGGCATCGACCAGCCGGCCGGAGGGAACGCCGCTGACAATAGAGATAACAGGGCCGACGGACATGACGAGGCCGACCCAGGCCGGCTTCAGACCGAGCGCAAGGCCGAGATAGAAGGGGCCGACCACCAGCGTCGTCATCATCACGGCGGCCACCACGATATTGACGATGAGATTGGGGACGAGACGCCTTTCCATCATGGCAAGCAGGCCCGCCGGGCGCGTCTTGCCCCTGGCCCGGTCAGCCGGCAGTGTCGCGATGGCCAAGATCAGCGCAAGTCCCGCCAGCGGAACCTGCACCCAGAAAATGCCGCGCCAGCCTGCAAGCGGGATCAGCGCGCCGCCGAGCGACGGGCCAAGCGCCGTGCCGAGCGCGGAAACCGTGCCGAGCAGACCCATGGCGCGGCCGATGCGCGCTTCGCTCGCCGTCTCGCGCATCAGCGCCATCGAGATCGTCATCAGGAAGGCAGCGCCGACGCCCTGAACGGCGCGCGCCGCCATCAGCAGCGTCAGATCGGGTGCCATGGCCGAAAGCAGCGAAGCGACGGCAAACAGGCCGAGCCCCGCAAGCTGCATGCGCTTCAGCCCATAGAGATCGCCGAGCCGGCCGACGATGACGACCGAGATCGTCAAAGCCGCAAGATAGGCGACGACGACGCCCTGTACCTGGGTGAAGGGCGCCGAGAAATCCTCCGCGAGCTTGGGCAGGGCGATGTTGGCGATGCTGGTGCCGAGCGAGGCGAGCAGCATCGAAAGGGACAGCGTCAGCGTCACGCCCCGTCTCTCTGTCTCATCCGATCCGGTCATTTCTGCCTGTTGCATATCGATATCCTCTTGCTTGAAACGTCGTTCAAGAGCAGGCTACAAATTCAAGCCGACTTGAGGTCAAGCATGAAATTTCTGGATATCGGAGAGGTCTCCGCACGAAGCGGAATCAAGCCCTCGGCGCTGCGCTATTACGAGGAGGTCGGACTCATCACCTCGGTCTTCCGCCACGGCTTGCGCCGGCAGTTTCCGCCGGAGGTGCTGTTGCAGCTGACGCTGATTTCGATGGGCAAGACGGCCGGTTTCTCGCTCACGGACATCTCCGGCATGTTCGGCAGGACCGGCGCTCCGGACCTGCCGCGCGCAACGCTCCACGAGAAGGCCGACGAGATCGACCGCCAGATCCGCCAGCTCTCGGCGCTGCGCGACACGCTGCGGCACGTGGCGGAATGCCCGGCGCCCTCGCATATGGAATGCCCGACCTTTCGCCGGCTGGTGGAGGTGGCGGGCAAGCGGGCGAGTGCCGGCAAGGCGGCGGGGAAGGGGAAGGGCGCGTAAGGGGCGGGGCACCGAAGCGCCCCGATCGATACGGTACTCAGCCGAGTTCCTGGGCGAGCCCGATGAGAATCCCTTCAGGCCCGCGGATGTAGCAGAGCCGGTACGCCTCCTGATACTGCACGACTTCGCCGACGAGCTCCGCGCCGCGCGCACGCAGCCTTTCAAGCGTGTCGTCGAGATCATCGACGGCGAACATGACGCGGAGATAACCGAGCGCGTTGACCGGGGCGTTCCGGTGATCTGCGACGACGTCAGGCTTGAGGAAGCGGGAGAGCTCGAGCCGGCTGTGTCCGTCCGGTGTGCGCATCATCGCAATCTCGACACGCTGATCGCCGAGTCCAGTGATGCGTCCGGCCCATTCTCCCTCGATCATGGCCCGCCCTTCGAGATTGAGGCCGAGTTCGCGAAAGAAATCGATCGTAACGTCCAGGTCTTCGACGACGATTCCGACATTGTCCATCCGCTTGAGCGCCATATTTTCAATCTCCAAACTATCGGTTCAATCGACAAGGTGTCGCCTCGTCCAACAAAGAACGTTTGGCGTGCCCCAATCCCGACAGCCATCGACGCCCGATCGGCTGTTTTTCCCTTCGGAAGCTTGAATCATGCACCGCCTCGAACCGCCATCCCGTTTCGATACGGTCTCTAAGCCGCACCGCCCTTCTTTGCGGCAGCTGCGGCTGCATTCCAGTTCTGATAAGGCCGCCGGAAAGTCGGGATACGCTCCTCCACCACAGGCAGGGGATCGAAGGGCCTGTGGGGTTCGGCCTGATACCAGAAGGCGACGGAGGAGATGTCGTCGGAGCGGCGGTTGGCGTGGCCGTGCTCGATCGTCACGCGAATGCGCTTCTGGAAGATGGCGGGATCTTCGAGATGCCAGCGGTAGAGCGTTACCGGCTCGGTCCAGTTCGGGCCGCCTGACGCGATGATACCGTGATAGGGGCCGCTGTATTCCTGTGTCGGGCACCAGGCGGTGTTGAAATAATCTTCCGTGCCGGTGCCGTGCAGGGTCGGCGGCCAGGCGTCGTTGGCGCCCGGGCCGCTTTCGCCGCGCGGCTCGGTGAGGGCGGCCCTCGGGCCGATGCGCGGATCTGGCTTGCGCACCGTATCGGGCACGGAAAGGCCCGGCTCGCCATCGATGAAGATCATGTCGTCGCCTTCGCCATACCAGTCCCAGACATCGGAGCGGCGGCGGGAATAGACGGAAAAGAGCACGCCGACATAGTGGCCGCGGCCTTCGGCCTCCAGGATCGTGTAATTGGCCTTGCCGTCGGTCGTCTCGCCGCCGAACAGGAACTGTTCGTTGGTCAGACCCGCTTCGCTTTCGCCTTCGGGGCGGGCCTGGCGGTATTGCGCGTGAAAGCGGCCGAGGCCGTCTTCCAGCCGGTCGTGCAGTTCGAGATCGACATAGTAGTAGAAGAGCAGGTCGTGCTCGGCTTCATTGGTGATGGTGAAGCGCATGTGGCTGGCAAAGGGCATCGGGAAATAGCAGTTGAAGGCCTTGCCGTCCTCGGGACTCGCCTGCATCGGCAGGCTGGCATAATTGCCGGTCTGCGCATGGCCCATGCCGAAGAAATCGCCGATCGGCGCCTCGATGCTGGGACTGTCCTCGCCATCCCACCAGGCGCGCAGCACGATCTTGCGCAGGAAGCTCTCGCTTTCGCAGGCAAGCGTCGCCCAGATATGGGTGACGATGCCCGCGCCCGCATGTTCGGCGATGACGACCGTCTTGCCGGGCTCGATATGCAGCCTGTCGTCGTTGCCGCCGGTGCGGTCGTAGCTGGAAAAACGGCGGGTCTTTGCCGTTCTCAGTGTCGCAAGCCCGCGCAGCGGCGAAATGCCAGCCTGGGTCATCAATGTCTCCTCTTCGATGTTATTTGAGACCGCTGGTTTTCAGCGAATCCATGATCTGGCGCTGGAAGATGATGAAGAGCACGAGCGTCGGGATGGCGACGATCGTGGACGCCGCCATCATGTAGTTCCACGAGGCGGAATACTGGCTCCTGAAATTGGCGATGCCGACCTGCACGACCCAGAGATCCGCCTTGGAGGCGACGGTCAGTGGCCAGAGGAAGGCATTCCAGTTTGCCAGGAAGAACAGGATGGCCAGCGCCGACATGATCGGCCGGCTGAGCGGCAGAATGATGCTCCAGTAGATGCGCCAATAGCCGGCGCCATCGACGATCGCCGCTTCCTCGATCTCGCGCGGCAGCGACACGTAATATTGGCGCAGCAGGAAAATGCCGAAGGCATTGAATATCGACGGCACGATCAGCCCCGCATAGGCGTTCAGCATGCCCATGGCGCGAACGATCACGAAGAGCGGCACGATGATGACGGGCAGCGACACGAGGAAGGTCGAAAAGATCGCCAGGAAGATGATCTCGCGGCCCGGAAAGCGCAGGCGCGCCAGCGCATAACCCGCCATCGTGTGGAAGAACAGGGCGATGATGGTGACGCTGGCCGACACGAAGAAGCTGTTGGCCATGTAGCGGATGAAGGGCACGCCGGTCAGCACATATTTGAAATTCTCGAGCGTCGGTTCCGAGGGGATCAGGTTTGCGGAGAAGGATTCGGCCGGCGTCTTGAAGGCGATCGACACCATCCACAGCAGCGGAAAGAGGATCATCAGCGCCAGGATCGCAGTGATCAGCATCCAGAGGATGCGCACGATCGTTACCTGCGAGGACGAAGGATAGGCGGAAGAGGGGATGTCAGTCATAGCTGAAGCGGCCTCCCTTGGTCATGACGAAGAAGAGGGCGGTCACCAGCATCAGCACGATGACCAGTACCGAGGACATGGCGGCGGCATAACCGAAAGCGCCGAAGGAAAAGGCCTGCTGATAGATGTAGACGATGAGCACGGCCGTCGAATTGGCCGGCCCGCCCTTGGTCATGACGTAGATGATATCAAAGGCCTGCGCACCGGCGACGGCCGCCACCATCGAGACCATCAGCACGAAAAAGCTCGTCGGTTTCAGAAGCGGCAGGGTGATGTACCAGAAGCAGTGGAAGGGGCTTGCGCCATCGATCTTGGCTGCCTCGTAATATTCCTTGGGAATATCCTGCAGGCCGCCCAAGAAGATCAGCATGTAGAAGCCCATCAGGAACCAGAGGCTGACGAAGACGACCGTCAGCAGCGCAAATTGCGGATCGCCGAGGAAGGAAATGCCTGAAATGCCGAGAAGCGGCGTCAGCTTGTTGATGACGCCGATCTTGTCGACCACCATGAACTGCCAGACGACGGCAACGACGACGAGGCTCACCATATGCGGGGCAAAAAACATTGCCCGCATGACCGCATTGAAGCGGTTGGTCTTCTGCACCAAGAGCGCCAACCCCAGCCCGCAAACATAGAGAAGCGGCACCAGCAGCACGGCATAGAGAGCAGTCACCCGGGCGGCCTGCCAGAAGAGCGGGTCCTTGCCCATGCGCACGAAATTCGCAAAGCCCACGAAACGATAGCCGCCGAAGCCGTTGACCTCGAAGACGGCGAGCACCAGCGAGAGCGCCATCGGCAGGCCGAGGAAGATCAAAAGCCCGATCGCATCCGGCAGGACGAAGAGATAGCCCGCCACCCATTCTCGGTGTTTGGCCGACAGGCCTTTCTGCCGGATGGGTGTGCTTTGATGGGGCTTGTTCTGGTGTGGGCTCATACCCGTGTCCATGTGCAACTCCTGCCGTGCCACACATATTTCGTGTGCGGCACGGTCATTGTAAAAACAAAGCACTAGAGCGCTTTCTTCATATGAATAGAGAAGTGCTCTAGAGGATCGGCGCGCCGCTATAGGAGGCGAGGAACGCGTCGAGCTGCTGGGAAGCTGCGGTCGCCGTCTGTTGCGGATCGGCGCCGCCGAGTTGGGACTGCTGGATGGCGTCGGAGATGATCTTGTAGACCTCCGGCGGCACCCGCGGCTCCGCCCTTGTGCCGGGGTGAATATTCTTGGCGAAGGTGCCGATATTGCCCTGCGTGAAGGCATCGCCGCCGGCCTGGAGCGCGCTGTTGCGCGGCGGCATGTCGGATTTGGCCTTGGTGCACCAGTCGGCGACGCGCTGGACGGAGTCCTTGTCCATCGAGGCGAGCGCCCAGGCGCAGAATTGCGCTGCCGCATCCGGGCTCTTGCCCTTGGCATTGGCGACGAAGGCCCAGCCGCCGCCGACGGTCACATATTTGCCGTTGGCCGGTGTGGGCAGCTTGAAGACTCCGTATTTGAAATCCTTGGCGTTGCCCGCAAGCTGCGAGATGCCCCAGATGCCGACATTCTGGATGGCGCAGTAACCGGCGGCGAGATTTGCCACCGTGTCGTTGGCGCCATTGCCGAGCACCTGGCGCGGGGCCGCACCGCTATTGACGGCATCCTGCCAGAATTTCAGCGCCTGAACGGTCGCCGGTGAATCGAAGGCGCTCTTGCCGTCCTTGGTCTGGAATTCGCCGCCGCCCTGCCAGAGGAACGGGTACCAGGTGAAATTCTGGTAATAGCCCGGCGTCGTCTCGAAAAGCACGCCGTAGCGGTTCGGCGTCGTCAGCTTCCTGGCGACTTCGAGCAGCTCGTCCCAGGTCTTGGGCACATCGTTCTCGTTGAGACCGGCTTCCTCGAAGGCTTTGACCGAATAGTACATGGCCATCGGCTCGACTTCCATCGGGATGCCGTAGATCTTGCCGTCGACCATGCGGTTGGCAATGACGCTTTCGGGGAAATCAGCCTTGGTGGCGTCGTCGATATGCGGCGTCAGGTCCTGCAGCACGCCGCCATTGTAATAGCGCAGGAAATCGCCCGGCGAGATCAGGAAGATATCGGGACCTTCACCCGAGGCGAAAGAGGTCGCCAGCTTGGGGCCGTTGATGTATTCGGCGTTCGGAACATATTCCAGCTCCACCTTCTGGTCGTGGCTGTCGTTCCAGTCGCCGATCATCTTGGTGAACCAGTCGACCTGGCTCTTGACCTGGCCGCCCGGCGCATAGAATTGCCAGAATTTCAGCGGTGCCGCCTGCGCGCGCACCGCCATCCGGTTGATATAGGGAAAGCCGGTCAGCCCGGCGGCCATGCCGGCGCCGGTCAAAAGGGCGCCTTTCCGGATCAGCTGTCTGCGGGAAATGCCATTCCCAAGCGTCTTGATGTCGCTCATGTCTTCCTCCCATGGATTGTTTCCGCAGGCCGGCTCCTCTTCCGGCAGGCAGGTTGTTGACGTCATGCAGTATCGAAAGGCTGCAGGCTGCAGGAGATGATTTCCGAACGCGGCGGTCCGTCGTAACGCCCGGACATGCGCTCGAGCAGCATGGCGGTGGCGCGCTCGGCCAGCGCCGCAGGCGGGCGGCCGACGCGGGTCAGGCGCGGGCGCACATATTCGAGCTGCGTCTGGTCGCCGAAGACCGATACCGCCATATCCTGCGGTATCCGGATGCCGCGATCGTAGAATTCGGCAAGCGCACCTGATGCCATCAGGAAGTTGGCGAAGAAGACGACGGAGGGCAGGGCGCCTCTATGGCGCTCAAGCAGCCATTCCACGGATGCCTGGCCTGACGGGCCGAGATAGCTGCCCTCGAAGCGAAGCTCGGGATCGGGCTCGACGCCGCCATCGCGCAATCCTCGCTCGAAGCCTGCGGCACGCGCCATCGCCTCGGCGAAGAAGGACGGGCCGGTGACATGGGCGATACGCTTGTGTCCCTTGGAGGCCAGATACTGGCCCATCAGCCGGCCGCCGCCGAAATCGTCGATCTTCAGGCTGTCGACCGCCTTGTTCGGCAGGTCTCCGATGAAGACGGTCGGCAGGTCGATGCCGACAAGCGCGTCGTGCATTCCATGCAAAGCGAAATCGCCGACGATCAGCCCGTCGATGCGGCGGTTGCGGATCTGGCGCAGATATTCGCGCCCATGTTCCTGCGAATGGCCGCCCGGCACGTCGGTATTGAAGATCAGCATGTCGAGACCGGCCGCCTCCATCTCCGACTGCGCCGTCTTGACGAGCTCGGGATAGAAGGGGTTGCGGATATCGGGGATCAGCATGGCGACCAGATTGGTCTTGCCTGTGCGCAGGCTCTGGGCCTGCGGGTTCGGCACATAGCCGAGCTCTTCGACCGCCGCGAGCACCTTTTCGCGCAGCGCCTGCGACACGCGATCGGCATGATTGAGTACATGCGAGACCGTCGTCCGCGATACGCCTGCCCGTTCTGCAACCTTGCCTATCGTGCTCATCGGCACATAAAAACATACAAAAAATCGATTTGCAAATCGATTTGCGGAATAAAAACTGCTTTGTCATTGTCGCGTTTTCAGGAGGTTGGTCTATGATCGGCGGCGGGCAGGAGCAAAAAAATCGATCGCAGTGTCGGATCGGCGGGAGGTCGCCCGTCCTGGAGGCATTGCCAAAGTTCAATCCAAAGGAGGATCATCATGCCGAGCACAATCAAACTTCACCGCGTCCTGGCAACCACCCCGGACAAGGTCTATCGCGCCTTCCTGGAAGCCGATGCCGTTGCCAAATGGCTTCCCCCCAACGGCTTCGTCTGTACGGTCCACCATCTGGAACCGATCGTGGGCGGCACACACAGGATGTCTTTCCGCAACTTCACCACCGGCCACAGCCATTCCTTCGGCGGCGAATATCTGGAACTCGTTCCCGGCCAGAAGCTTCGCTATACCGACAAGTTCGACGACGCCAATCTGCCCGGCCAGATGGACGTCACCGTGACGCTGACGAAGGTCTCGGTCGGTACCGAACTCGATATCGTGCAGGCTGGCGTCCCGGATCTCATCCCGCCGGAGGCCTGCTATCTCGGCTGGCAGGAATCGCTGCGCAATCTTGCCCGTCTGGTCGAGCCCGATATCCAGCAATAGGCGTCGGAACTCAGGGGGAGGCCGGGTCTGGAAGCTGTTTTCAGACCCGGCCTTGTCCGTATTTGCTGCCAGCGGAAATTTTGAACCTATTGGTGGTTTTTGCCGGAATCACAATGACTTGTCTCGGATTGTTTCCGGTTGCGATGGATCGCCCCATCTTTCCCAGTTTTCATCATCGCTAAAACGCAGGCCGCCGCTTCAGTATTCGGTAACGCTCTGGTTGTAAATTCCCGCCTGATTGAATCAGGAGGGTGCATCGTGGGCAGCTGCGAAATAGATCATGACTCGTCCTGCAGGCCTGGTCTGCAGGTGCCGCAGCGTGATCTGCTGAAAGACCTGTTCGAGGACGCGGCAAGGCCGACGATCATCAAGGACGATCAATCGCGCTTCCTTTTCATCAACAGCAAGGCGTGCGAGATGTTCGGCCTCGATCTCGACGAGATCCTCGGCCGCACCGACGATGATTTCCTGCCGGCCGATGAGGCGGCGCGGGTGCGGGAAGCGGATGCACGGGTTCTGGCGACAGGCAAGGCATGCCTGATCGAGGAGGAGATCACGGCGCCGGATGGATCGATCCTGACGTTCCAAACCCACAAGCGGCGGTCCTTCGTTCCCACTTCCGAGGGGAAGAAGCCGATCGTCGTCGTCGTCATCTATGACATTACTGAGCTTCGTCACGCCGAGCAGGTTTTAAGGGCAAGCGAAGAACATTACCGGTCGCTGATCGAACTTCATCCCCAGACGCCCTGGGTGGCCGACGAGGAGGGAAACGTCATCGAGGTCGGGCCAGGCTGGCAGGACGCTTCAGGACGCGACGTCGATGAGGCGATGGGGCGGGGCTGGCACAAAACCCTCCACCCGGACGACTTGCCTGAGGTCGTGACCAAATGGGAGGCGGCGGTCAGGACCGGGACACTGTTCGACATGATTTACCGGATCGGAACGGCCAAAGGACGGTATCGGTGGTATCGCAACCGTGCCGCACCCCGGCGCGATGCCGAAGGCAGGGTGGTGCGCTGGTACGGTCTCCTCGAAGACGTCCACGACCGCCAGCTGGCCCTCAAGGCGCTCGAGACCAGCGAGCGCAAGCTGCGCCAGCATCGCGACGAACTCGAGAAGGTCGTGCAGATAAGGACCGCGGAAGTTCGGCAAAAGAACATCGAGCTCGACCGCCTTCTCCAGCATGAGCGGGGGATCAATGCCCTGCAGCGCCGCTTCGTGGCGATGATCTCGCACGAGTTCAGGACGCCTCTGGCCGTCATCGACGGAGCGGCTCAGCGGCTCACGCGGACGAAAGCGGCCGTCACGCCGCAGTTCCTTGAAGACAAGGCCGTGCAGATCAAGGGGGCAGTCGCGCGCATGGTCGAGCTGATGGAAAGCATCCTTGCGGCCGGGCGGCTGGAGATGGGAACCATTGCCATCAACAAGGAAGCCAGCTCGTTGGGCGTCGTCCTTCGTCAATGTATCGCAAGCCGTGCGGAAATCAGCAAGAGCCACACGATCAGCCATGATCTCGGCGCACTGCCGGAGCTGCAGATGATCGACAAGGCCGCAATCGAAAGGGTCTTTTCCAATCTTCTGTCCAACGCGGTGAAATATTCACCCCCCGGTTCGCAGATCCACGTCGCCGGCTGGAGGGACGGCAGGCGGGTTCGCGTCAGTGTTACCGACGCGGGAATCGGCGTCGATGCGGATGATCTGCCGAAGCTGTTCGAACCTTATTTCCGCGCCCGCAGCGCCACCGGGATCGCCGGGACGGGAATCGGCCTCAACATCGTGAAGGAAATCGTCGAACTGCATGGCGGATCGATCTCCGTCGAGAGCACGCTGGGGCGAGGTACCACCTTTACAGTCGAGCTGCCGTTCGACGAATGCATCGAAAAACAATCGGCCTGAGAGGAAACAATGATCAGCATACTCTGCATCGATGACGAGACGGAACTTCGACAGATCCTGGTGGAGGAGCTGGAGGAGGCCGGTTTCAGGACGCTGCAAGCGTCGAACGGCCGGGAGGGGCTTGACATGATCGTCTCGCATTGGCCCGATCTCGTCATCTGCGATATTTCCATGCCCGTCATGAGCGGTCATGAGCTTCTGGCCGAAATCCAGGTGAATCATCCCGAGTTCGCGCGAACGCCGTTCATCATGCTGACGGCACTGGCCGACCGGGACAACATGCTGTCGGGCCTACAGGCCGGTGCCGAAGCCTATTTTACGAAGCCGGTCGACTTCGATCTCTTGATGTCAAAGGTCGTCGGTTGTGTCATACGTATCGAGAACGAACGCAGGATGGGGCAGGGCCTGTAAGGGCGTCAATCGGCACTTTCACCCCATTCGTGAACGGCCATAAATGGGGTCAGGCGTGCGCGTCCACCATATCAAAGTATGATTTCGCCTGCCGTCATATCTGCGAGGATTGCTTCGTCGTCTGATCGCAGGAGAGTATTTCGATGAAGCAGATTATCGTGGCGTCGTTGACCGTTGGTCTGGTCACCGGCCTGATCGGCTACAATGCCGCCGCATCCGGCGAGGCAGACGCCGCACGCACGCCGGCACTGACTGAATTGCCTACCGGCTACCGTGACTGGCGGCTGATCACTGTGGCGCATGAGGAGGGCAAGCTCAACGATATCAGGGCCGTCCTGGGCAACGATGTCGCGATCAAAGCCTTCCGGGAGGGCGCCGCACCCTATCCCGACGGCACCATCATCGGACGCCTGGCGTGGGACTATCACCCGTTGGAGGAAAGCAAGGCAGCCTTCGGCGCTCCCCAGTCCTTCGTCGCCGGAGCGCCCAAGAACGGCGTGCAGTTCATGATCAAGGATGCAAAGACGTTCGCTTCGACCGGCGGCTGGGGATATGTCGAGTTCGACGACGGCAAACCCTCCGCCACGGCAATGCCCGAAGCCTGTTTTGCCTGTCACTCCGTCGTCAAGGACCGCGACTTCGTGTTCAGCCGGTATGCACCCTGACCGGCCCGTCTGTCCTGACATCGATCATCCGCTATAAAGGCCCGATGCCCCGGGCGTCGGGGCGGCGCAGTCGAGGTTGGATATGAAGCTTGCGATCTGTCTTCTTGCCATATGGTCGCTGGGCCGACAGTGCTTGCGACTGCACTGTCGTCTCGGCAGCCCGTTCGGCCTGCCATAGGCCGAGGCCGAACAGCAGAGCTGGAACAAGGACCAGCCAGATTGCCACGCTGACATTTTGGGGAAGCTTGAATTTCCGCATCGTCTCTCTCCGATCGGTGCCCGCCAGCCAATACGGCGTTCCCCGCATTGTTGCCGCATCAATTGTACGGCGAGTAACGGATATCAACTGCACCTTGAAAAAAATCGGCTTGCTGTTGCCTGTCAAGCGCGCTCCCGCGTTGGGGGACTTTTGCACGCTCGGTTCGTATCAGCGGCCATCCCGCCGTGCGGCATTCCGGCGTTGCGATTTCTATCGGGGAACTCTCGTGTTATAATTAAAGATGGCGCCGTCCGACGTGGCGTTGCGCCCATAGAGGCTTGTCCGATGAGCGAAATGGACGTGCTTTTTGCAGGCTTGCGACAGGCGGCCGACCCGCAGACGGTCGACCGCATCGAAAATGTCGTCCGGCATGGCGCCGATCGCGAACTCAACCGCATCAATGCGCTCGCCTTCGCCGGGGCGTATCACCTCGACGAAGAGAAGGTGATCGCGGCGTTTCTCCATGCTGCCCGCATGGGCGCGTTCGAGATGACCTGGAACGTGCTTTGCCCCGGATGCGGCGGCGTGCTCGACAGCGGCGCCACCCTGAAAACCGTCGACCGGGAATCCTATCACTGCGCGCTCTGTGCGGCCGGCTACGAGCCGACCCTCGACGAGATGGTCGAGGTCACCTTCACCGTCAGCCCGCGGGTGCGCAGGATCGCCGCCCACGATCCCGACCGGTTGCCTTCGCTCGAATATTACCGCCAGATCTTCTTCAGCACCGGCGTCGACCTGCCCGACGATCTCGAAGAAAGGTTCGCGCACGTCCTTCTGGAGGAGGTCGAACTGGAGCCGGGCGAGAAGGCTTTCGTCTCGCTGCAACTGCCGGCGCAATTCGTCATCATCTTCGATGCCGTGACGCATTCGGCGCAGTTCATCGACGTGCAGGGGGAACCCACCGACGAGCGCCAGAACCTCTCGATGGTCATCGGCCACGGGCATGCGCTGAACGAAACGATTTCGCTGCGCCCCGGCCCGCTGCGGCTGACGCTGGAGAACCATACCGATCGCAGAGTGCTGCCGAATGTCTGCATCGCCGGAGACGAGCTGCACGACATATTGGGCCACAGGCGGCCTTTCCTGACGGCCAAGCGGCTGCTGACGAACCAGAGTTTTCGCGACATCTACCGGACCGATACGCTCGATGTCGACCAGCGCCTGAAGATCACCAGCCTGACATTCCTCTTCACCGACCTCAGGGGCTCGACCGCCCTTTACGAGCGCGTCGGTGATCTCTCGGCCTTCGATCTGGTGCGCACGCATTTTAGGGTTCTGCACGAGATCGTCGCGGCCGAGGCCGGTGCGGTGGTCAAGACCATCGGCGACGCCGTGATGGCGACCTTCCCAACCCCGGACCGGGCGGTGGCGGCAGCCCTCAGGATGCGCGAAGCGATGCTGCAGCTGAATGCCGAACGCGGCAGCGATGATCTCCTCCTGAAGATCGGCATCCATGAGGGACCATGCCTTGCCGTCAACATGAACGACCGGCAGGACTATTTCGGCCAGACCGTCAATATCGCGTCCCGCGTGCAGGAGCTGGCCGAACCGCATGTGATCCTGACGACGGAGGCGGTGGTCGACAACGAGCAGGTCTCGGAAATATTGCGCGACGGCGGCATCAGCTCGGTATCGCGCATGGAGGAGCTTCAGGGCATCGGGCGGGAAGTGAGGATATTTGCGCTGTCGTGAGGGGGGCTGTGGGGCTTCAATAAATGCCCATCGAGGCGGACGCGGAAGCGCATCCCTTGTAAGCGTGGTGAAACAAAAGCTCGGTGGCGCATTTGCAAGAAGCAGACCGATCTCCTACCCTTGAAACCGGCATCTCGCACTTGGACCACGTTGTCCAAACGGGTGTCGGGTGCTCACTTTGAACAAGGCGGTGGGAAATGACGACGATCGTCACCGTTCCGGGAATAATGTCCGATGCTCGGACGTGGAAGGCGATAGCGGGCCGATTGAAATCAGAGGGAACGGCTCTCCATGTGGCGGACACGAGCCGCGATACGACGCTTGAGGATATGGCGGCGCGTGCCCTCGGCCAGACAGATGGCGAACTGGTTGTCCTGGCCCATTCCATGGGTGGCCGCGTAGCGATGGAAATGGGCAGGCAGGCACCCGGCCGTATCAGGGCGATGGTTCTTTCCAATACCAATGCCGACGGGCCAAGCGAAAATGATGCCCTTCACCGCGAGGCTCGGATCGCCGAGGCAAACGCAGACATGGCTGCTTATGCGGCCCGTTGGGTGCCGAAAGTGATCTCCGCCAAAAGCGCGCAAAACGCGGGTTTGGTCGCCGGCATTCGAGAGATGGTCGAGGATTGCCCAGCAGAGGTGCACGAACGTCAAAACAGGGCGCTCGCGGCAAGGCCCGACGCGACCGAATATCTGGCCGCTTTCAAATTCCCGGTACTTCTGGTGACCGGTTGTGACGATCATTTATCGACCGCAGCCGTAAACGACGACATTGCGGCGCGGCTCGGGGACGCCGAGTTCGTGGTCCTGGAAAATGCGGGACATTTGCTTCCTTTCGAACAACCGGACCGGCTCTTTGACGTCGTCAGCGACTGGCTCGCCCGAAAGCGGGTCCTGCCCGGATCATGATCAGCACTGAGTTCATCGAGATGATCGAGGCTGATGCCCAGCGCAGTGGTGAGGAGGAGCCGCTTACACCAAGTTAAAAACTTTAGTATTTGCGAAAATAAAAAAATATTTGGCGCCAAACAATGATACGGTGCTCTTGTAGAATAAATTTTTTAAGAAATGGCAAATCATGCAGCAATTTTTTCCTGGCCTGACGGGAAGGCAAATCGCAATCTTTCTGATCGAAACATCGGTGCTTACAGCTGCGCTCATTGGCGTCCTTGTTGTGACGATACCTATGATTTGACCAGGCCTTCGGTGAGGACCATTGGATGTATCGCGTGCCGTGAGCAAAATGGCCGCGTAGTCAACTCGTCGTGTTCAGTTCCTCTGGGCTCCTCGTAACCTTTCTCCTCGCCCGACTTCCTCTTCACGATCGAGCAGTCAGTGGATCATATGTCAGATAAAGAATTAGACCGGCTGCTCTTTGACCGGATTTGGGCTCTGGGCGCCAAGGTTGTGCAAGACAATCATATTTCTGCGCTCGCCGATGCCACCCTCAGTATCCCGAGCTTGGAACAATACCAGAATAGCCGCGGCGAGCGGATGACGGATTTGATCAAGGTCATCAAACTCGGGATCTCGCAACTCCGATAACGCCCGTTGCTTATGGTCGTGGCTTTAAGGGGCAGCCGAAGTCGTTCCCCGGTATACGGGACGTGGTTGAAGTCGTGCGTGGTCCGTCTGTGATTCTGTTCCGGCACCTGAGCGTCCTGGAGTCCGCGCCGCCAACTCAAACCCTTTTCTTCGAAACAAAGGAGGAGGTCTTTCAGATGAATGACCGTAGTCAGATGGCTTTCTGGCCAATCAAGCAGATGAAAAATCACCGTTCCCAAAGGAAAAATCTAAAGTTCGCCGAAACCAGAGTCGACAAAATAACCCGGCAGCTCGTCAGTCAGACGGCGATTGTCGGAGGGCGCCGGGTCAACTGTTTTTCAGCGGAATCGGAGAAGGCGCTCTTGGCGAGGATTTATGACAGCAGACGTCGCGCTATGGATTACCTGTTACGCGTTCAGGCTTTTCGCTAGGCCGCCAATCGAATTACGGCCAGTCATGCGAGTTTGAGCGGTTTCCGCCGGCGGGTCGCTCACCGTCCATGGGCTGGCAAAAAAGGGCAGGAGGGTGGGACTTTAGTCCGATTGCAGGCGGCGATCTGGCCACTAGTATTTGTTCTGCTGATGACTCCAGGATCAGCACGAAAAGGGTGTCTTTTCCAGAGTCGGAGCACCCTTTTCAACCCTTTCTCCTGATCAGCCGCCAACACCCCTTGGCGGCTTCTTTGTCCTCGGGTCGTACCACTACCCATTTTGCAATAGGATGGTGGGGTTCCACTCAAGCCGAGTGTTGCCCGATAGCATGGACGTCGGTTGCGACGGCCAATCTACCCACCACTCTCCCCAATAAGCTCCCACAGATCGATCTTCTCAGCCCGCCCCTTGAGCTGCACCAGACCCAACGACCGCAGCTCGAAGCAGTCGCCGACAGCGTCGCGGATGGTGGCGCTCACCAGGATCGATGTATCGTATTCCTTGTTCAGCCCCTCCAGCCGCGAGGCGACGTTGATCGTGTCGCCCATGGCCGTGTATTGCTGGCGCGAGATCGCGCCGAAGCTGCCGACGACGGCGGGGCCGGTGTGGAGGCCGAAGCGGGTGAAGAGTTCGGGGCGGCCATTCCCTCTGTTCTCCTCGTTCAGCTCGTCGATCGCGGCTTTCATGGCGAGCGCGCAGCGGCAGCCGTGTTCGGCATGATCAACATCTTCAACAGGGGCGTTCCACATGACGAAGATGGAGTCGCCGAGATATTGCATGACTGTGCCGCCATTGCGCTCGGCGATGGTGTTCAGGAGCTCGAAATAGGCTGACAGCGTATCGACCACGTCCTCCGGCGAATGCTGCTCGGATATGGTGGTGAAATCCCTGATATCGGTGAAGAGCACGGTCACGTCCTGGCGCTTGGCCTTGGCGACCGCTCGTCCTTCGGGGTTAACGATCCGCCTCACGACTTCGCGCGGCACATAGAGGGCAAACTGGCTGATGGCATGGCGGCTGGCGGCCAGCGCAGTCGCCAGCGTGTTGATCTCGGTGATCCAGGAATGGGTCACAGGCTTTTCGCCGAAATCGAGATCGCCGATCCGGCGGGCCTCGTCAGCCAGCCGGTTGAGGGAGCGGCTGACCATGCGGGACAGGGCGAGCGATGCGACGGCGCCGGCGAGCAGGAAGGCTGCGGCAATCAGCAGATTGCGGAGGAGCAGCCGGTTGGCCTCCGCCACCAGATCTTCCAGCGGCACGATGATTGCGGCGGCACTTCCCTTGAACAGGCCATCGACGCTAACAGGGGCGATCTGCACGAGATGAGTCTGCCCATCGAGAGCGATGCGGGCAAGCCCGCCATTGGTGAAGGCCGGATCCTGCCGCAGCCTGTCCACGGTCTGGAGACTCGTGTCGAAGCCATTGGCTGTCGCCTCCAGCGCGCCGGCGCGTCTCGACCAGATGTCGATGATCCTGTTCATGATATCGGGGTCGGAGTGGGCGACGAGATCGCCGCCCGAATCGATGATATAGGCGCGGGCACGCGGCGAGATCGCCTGCGCGTCGAGCAGGCGGCTCACGGTCTCCAGGTGAATGTTGATGCCGACAATCACCTTGATATCGTCTTTCATCGGGGCTGCGATCGTCAGCGTCGGAACATTCAGCGTTCCTGTGACATAGGGGCCGACGGAAACCGGGGCGCCATCCTGAACTGCGGCCTGATACCAGGGGCGCTGGCGGGGATCGAAGGAGGCATATTCGACATCCCGTTTCTCGATGAGGCTTGCCTTGTCATCGAGAAACTCAAACGTCGAGATGACGTCAGCGCTATCTCTGCGGGCAATCGTGCGAATGGCGAAAGCCGTGCCATCGGGCGCTGCGAGGATCCGCCTGACATCCTGCCTCTCGGCGTTGATGAACTGCAGGTAGGAGCCGTCGGGATAGCCGGCATAGACGCTGGTCGCGTTCGGCACATTGCGCAGGACTTCCAGGAAGAATTCCTGTTTCGCCCTGATATCCTGAGGGGGCGGGGAGGTGAGCTGCGGCAGGGCGGAGGCGAAGGCCACCGCCTCCATGCCGCCCTGCAGCGTATTGCGGTATCCTTCGATCAGGAGCAGGCTCATCTCGCGCATCTGCCGGGCGCCGGCCTGAATGGCTGCATCGCTTCCGTGCCGGAAGGCCAACCAGATGATCGGCGTCGATGTGCACAGCAGCGATGCCACGACCAGCACGCCGAGATGCAGCCTCAGGGGTTTGGACCAGTGCACGCGATTTCCCTCGAAATGCGGACGCGTTCGGCGCCGTATCATTTGCCCTGACCCATCCGGGCTCTCCGGCCGCGCGGGAATGAGCGTCCCCAACGCTCGCAGCTAACCGCTTTTTGAGGAGCCGCACAAGTCAGTCATCCGGCCAGCCGTCCGGGCGCTCAAGTGGCGCGGACCTGCCATTGCCGGACAAGAACGACCCGGCGCTGCCGGCCGCGCCCCGGAATTCTCCTGTGGTTGTTCCTGCGCGTTACTCGCGCCAGGCGGGCGGCAATGCTAGAGATCGGCTGCTAACTGGGGTTATCTGATGAAAAAATTCATTCTCGCCGCGGCTCTTGCCGCAGCACTCACCGCTTGCGCGAAAAGACCTGACGCCATCGTCCAGGCCGATATCCCGATGCAGGCCTACACCAATCTCAGCTGCCCGCAACTTGCTCAGCTCCACACCACGGAGAAGAAGAAGCTCGACGATCTGTCGAAGCAGCAGATCTCGGCGGCCAATGGGGATGCCTTCGGGGTGTTCCTGGTGGGGGTGCCGATCGGCAGTGTGGCCGGCGGGGACAAGGAAGGCGAGGTCGCGGTGTCGAAGGGCAAGGTTTCGGCGATGGAGAGTGCGGCGCTGTCGAAGGGGTGCAAGTTGTAGGTGAGGGGGTGTGGAGGGGGCGCTGCCGGCGAGAGCGCCGAGGCGGCGACCCTCTCCACCGTAATCTCTGTGCTTGTCACAGAGACCCAGCCGCCACCGCGCGTCTGCGCTGTGATTGACTAAATTGCGGTGAGAGGGCGCTAGCTCAAAAGCTGCCCAGATGCCGGGACGAGATCTGCATCTTTCACGACGTATAGTACCCATCAGATGATGATGGGGCGGCGGGTTGCCGAAACGTTCAGACTCGACTCTTCGCTGCATGGCTGCTTGATTGCAATCGGCTGACAGGGGGTCTGATGACAAACAACGCAGATGACGACCCATACAAATTTGGGTTCGTAAGTGGGTGGCTCCAGCATGTAGCGGACTATGAAGCGCGGCTGGATACGGCATCTATTCCCACGCTGAAAGCTACATCCGCCGTGTATAAAGAGAATATGATGCGGGTAAGGAACCTCGGTGCTCTAGTCCCCGAGATGGCGTTTTGGAGTCGCGGTTACGCAAGAATTGCAGCCGCCACAGAATACAGCCTCGGGCGTGTTGTAGGTCCACCACGGCGAATTCGTGGAGCAGCACCTCCTGATCAGGAGTTCATTGATGAATTCAAATCCCAATGGGAAAAATGGGAGAAGCCTCCAAGTGGAGATGCCTGGCAAGATGGATGTGATCTCGTAAAAGGTTTGGTAGCAAACACCCCGGAGTTCCATGGCGAAGGATTGCGGGCCTTGATGAGCGCATTGCTTTTAGAGACTTGGAGTGCCTTTGAGGGCATCCTTGTCGATACCTGGGTTGCCGCCCTAAACCATTCGGCAGAGCTCGCGGACAACGCGCTCGGCAATGAAAAGACCCTCCCGATTTCGATGCTCGCGAAATACGGATATGATGTCTCTAACTCACTCGGCACCCTAATCAGTGAAATCCCCGGTAAAGTCGACCTAGGTTCATTGAGTGGCATTCGGAAAGCTTACTCAAGCGCTTTCAAATACGCAGACAGTGAGGAAATTTTCTCTCGCTACGATCCTCATATTCAGCACTTTGAAGCTATCCGACATATCCTAGCGCATAAGGCTGGGAGGGTGGATGACAGGTTTTTAAGGCGTGTCGTTAAATCTGATACGCTTTCGAGGTTTACGGTTGGACAGAGATTGGAAATCGACGGTCAGATGGTGGCTTTCTACACCAATTGCTCAGTCTCATGTGCCGTTGAGATGCACATGTTCGTTGACAGCTTGCTTGCCGACGACGATCTTGGCCAAAAATAAAATGTGGACCAAGGTAATCTGCACTGATTGTGCGCGCGCTTCATAGCGTTTCGTCCACAAAGGGTCGAGCAGCCCTGCCGCTTCCTTTTTTGGGCCTCCACGCCTTTTGCTGTCTAACAGCTACAGCAGTGCAATACTACAACCGCGCCACCCGCCTCAAATGCTCCGCCGTCGTCGTCGCAAACCCAAAAAACTCCAGATAGGCCGGTATCTGCTCAAACAGCATATCCGTCCCCACCTGATACCGGCAGCCTCTCTCCCGTGCCGCCGCCAGAAACGGCGTAATCTCCTCCTTCATCACCACTTCCCCCACGAAGGTCTCCGGCGAAAGCCGCGTCACATCCAGCGGCAGCGGGTCATCCTTGCGCATGCCGAGCGGCGTGGCGTTGATGACAATGTCGAAACCCTTGGGGTCGTTGGAGCCGGTGGTGACCCTGGTTGCGGGGTACCAGGTGTTAAGGCGGGTTTTCAGGCCTTCGAGTGCCGCCGTGTTGTCGTCGTGGAGGGCGAGGTGGGTGAGGCCGGCGCTGGCAAGTGAGGCTGCGATGGCCGAGCCGACGCCGCCGGCGCCGATCATGAGGGCGCTGGCGCCCTCGATCGTCTGGCCCTTGCGCTTGAGGCCGCGCACGAAACCTTCGCCGTCGAACATGTCGCCGATCAGTTGGCCGTCGGCGCCGAGCTTGACGGCGTTGCAGGAGCCGGCGACGCGGGCGGTGGTGGAGATCTCGTCCAGGAGGCCCATCGTGGTGATCTTGTGGGGCATGGTGATCAGCGCCCCGTGGATGTTTGACAGGCGGAAGATCAGCCGCAGGAAATCGGGGTAATCTTCCGGCCGGCAGCCCATCGGCACGACGACGGCGTCGATGCCCTGTTCCTCGAAATAGGGGTTGTAGATCAGCGGCGCCTTGAAGCTCTCCGTCGGGTAGCCGAGATGGGCGATCAGCCGTGTGGTGCCGCTAATTTCGAGCGGGCGTGTGCGCGACGGTTCGGGCATGAATGCGTCCTTCCGATCCTAATTGCGCAGGATTTCGCCGAGGAATTTGCGGGTGCGCTCATGGCGCGGATTGGTGAAGAATTCCGCCGGCGGGGCTTCTTCCACGATCGCGCCGCTCGCCATGAAGATCACCCGGTTGGCGACCTGGCGGGCAAAGCCCATTTCATGGGTCACGCAGATCATCGTCATGCCTTCCTCGGCAAGGCTGATCATCGTATCCAGCACTTCCTTGACCATCTCGGGATCGAGTGCGGAGGTCGGCTCGTCGAAGAGCATCACCTTGGGGCGCATGCAGAGCGCACGCGCAATCGCCACGCGCTGCTGCTGACCGCCGGAAAGCTGCACCGGATATTTGGCCGCCTGTTCGGAAATCTTGACGCGGGCGAGAAGCTGGCGGGCGCGCTCTTCGGCTTCGGCTTTGGGTACGCCGAGGGCACGCATCGGCGCCAGCATGCAGTTTTCCAGTACGGTCAGATGCGGGAAGAGATTGAACTGCTGGAAGACCATGCCGACCTCGCGCCTGATCGCATCGACAGCCTTGGCCTGGTTGCCGAGCAGGATGCCGCCGACGCGGATCTCGCCCTTCTCGTAGGTCTCCAGATGGTTGATGCAGCGGATGAGCGTCGATTTTCCGCTGCCGGAGGGGCCGCAGAGCACGATGCGCTCGCCTCTGTGGACCTCGATATTGATGTCGTGCAGGGCCTGGAAGGCGCCGTACCATTTCTCCACATGGCTCATGGTGATCATGGTTTCGCCTGTGGCGGCGTTGAGAGCGGGTGCGGTTGCTGTGGTCATGGTGTTGGTTCCGATCGCAGTGTGCCTAAAGCGTGTCGCGATCTTTCAGATTCGCTTGCCACGCTTTAAGTCTTTGTTTTTCGCATGTCGTTGTCGCAAAACCGCTGCACACTTTTGCGCGACATGCTTTATCGCGCATGGGCGGCGTTGAAGCGCCGCTCCAGGTGCGCGCCGATGATCGTCAGCGGGCAGCACATCAGGAAATAGAGGATGCCGACGATGCCGAAGACGGTCAGCGGCTGAAAGATCTGGTTGGAGATGATGTTGCCGGCGCGCGTCAGCTCCGTGAAGCCGACGATGGAGGCGAGTGATGTGCCCTTGATGAGCTGCACCAGGAAGCCGATCGTTGCCGGCAGCGAGATGCGGATTGCCTGCGGCAGGATCACATCCTTCATGCGCGAGACATATTTGAGGCTGAGCGCCTTTGCTGCCTCCGTCTGGCCGCGCGGCACGGCCTCGATGGAGCCGCGCCAGATCTCGCCGAGATAGGCGCTGGCATGCAGCGTCAGGCCGATGGCGACCGCCTCCCATGCATCGAGCCTGAAGCCGATGAGCGCCAGCCCGTAATAGGTGACGAAGAGCTGCATGAGCAGCGGCGTGCCCTGGAAGACGGCGATATAGGCCGAGGTCGCCCGCTCCAGAAGCGGCATGCCCGAGGTGCGCGCCAAGGCCACGCCAAGGCCGGCAATGCAGCCGCAGACGAAGCCGACAGCAGACAGAAGCACGGTCCATTTCAGGCCGATCAGAAGGAAGATGAATTCTTCGCTGCCCATGGTGCCCTCACTTGACCGGATAGGTGAAATAGCGGGCCGAGAAGAGCGCGAAGAGGCGCATCATCAGCCAGGAAATGACGAGGTAGAAGATCGTGACGGTGAAATAGACCTCGAAGCTGCGGAAACTGTCGGATTCGATGCGCTGCGCCACCGAGGTCAGCTCGTAGGCTGATATCGCCGAGCAGATACTGGTCGACAGCGTGAGCAGCACGAACTGGCTGGTCAGCGAGGGGTAGATGGCCCTCAGCGCCGGCTTCAGGATGATCAACCGGAAGACCTGCACCTTGTGCAGGCCGAGCGCCAGGCCCGCTTCCATCTGGCCGCTCGGAATGGATTGCACGCCGCCCCTGATGATCTCGATCGCATAGGCGCCGCCATTGATGCCGAGCGCGATGATCGCCGTCGGCGTCGGGTCGAGCCGGATGCCGATCAGCGGCAGGGCGAAGAAGAGAAAGAAGATCTGCACCAGGAAGGGCGTGTTGCGGATGAGCTCGACAAAGCCGATCACCAGCCAGCGCACCGCCTTGAGATGCGAATCCCTGAGAGCCACGCCGCCGACGCCGATGACGATGGCAAGCGCCATGCCGCAGATGGCGAGCAGGAAGGTGCCAAGACAGCCGAGCAGCAGGCTCGGCAGGCCATCGATGACGGGGACGAAATCCAGTTGATAGTTCATGCTGCTTTTGCCGCTCCCACCATTCCTGCCATGGCCTCTATCGCCAGCTCATAACCGCGGGCGCCGAAGCCGATCATGATGGCGGTGGCGACACGCGAGACGAGGGATTTATGGTAGATCTCCTCGCGGGCATGGACATTGGAAATATGCAGCTCGATCTTCGGCGGATCGAAGGTTTTGAGCGCATCGAGCAGGGCAATCGAGGTGAAGGTGTAGGCGGCGGGATTGATGATGATGCCGCAGGCTTCCTTACGGGCCTGATGCACGCTTTCCACCAGCTCGCCCTCGAAATTCGTCTGGCGGAAGTCGATCTCGAAGCCGAGGGTTTTAGCCCTGGCGAGGCACATCTGCCTGATGTCGGCTAATGTCGTGGAGCCGTAGATGGTGGGCTCGCGCTCGCCGAGCAGGTTCAGGTTCGGTCCGTTGAGGACGAAGATGGTTCTGGTCATGTCGCGCACCTCAAACGGGGCAGGGTCTTGGGCTTGGTCGAAGGCATGGCTGTTGCGTGGACGGGCATCGAAATGCCCGCCCTGGCATCTGGATTGTCAGGGGCGTTTCGCTCAACCCGCCGTAAACGGAATGCCTTCCAGCTTTTCCGGGAACTCCGGAACCGGCACCTTCATCCACTTGTCGTAGATCTTCTTCAGCTCGCCATTGGCCTTGATCTTGTCGATGAACGTGTTGATCGAGGCGTTGATTTCCTTTTCGCCGAGCCGCGTGCAGGCGCCGTTATAGAGCTTCTGGAATTCCAGCTTGTTTTCGAATTCGCCAGGGCGGGCCTTTTCGACGCGGTCCATGTAGAAGATGTTGCCGCCGAGCGCCTGCACCTGGCCGGAGGCCAGCGCCTGGACGCTTGCCGCGTCACCATCGAAACGGCGGATCGTGGCGGTGGGCGGCGCGTTCTTCGTCACCTGCGTATCCTGCGCCGCACCCTTGGCGACGCCGATCGTCAGGTTCGCCATATCCTCATTGGTCTTGATCGAGGCGGATTTAGCGCCGATCAGCACGATGGCATTGGCGACATAGGGTTTTGAAAACTGCACGGCCTTGGCGCGATCCGGCAGCATGGCCATGGTGGCGAAGAGCACGTCGACACGGCCGGTCGTCAGCGCCGGAATGCGGTTGTTCACTTCCAGCGGCACGAATTCCACGTCGACGCCGAGTTCTTTGGCATAGAGTGTGGCGATATCGGCATCCAGGCCATCCTGCTTGCCGGCGCTGGTGACGAAGCCCCATGGCGGGTTGTCGCCCTGAATGCCGACGATCAGCTTGCCGCGGGCCTTGATTTCTTCCGGGGTGACGGCGGCAGCCGGGTTTGCAAGCCCGATGGCGGCCACGAGAGCGGCGGCACCCAGCATGGCGCCACGCCGCGTCAGCAAAGACTTCAGCATTTGAATTCTCCTCCTTTTTGCATCGCCGTCAAAAACGGCCCCACAGTCATCCTCTCCCGACTGTTCGCATCATGTTTGCCAGAGGGAGACTCATAAATCAACATAGTTTTTGAAAATCATATGAGACTTTTCATTTGGTCAATTGAATTGAAATCTTCACGGCATTCGCCATAATGCCATCAGGAGGGTCGTCGGTCTCAGCCGATAGCGGCCCGAATGAGGAGGATTGCCTGATATGAAGACCTCGATTGCGACTGTGACGATCTCGGGCGAGCTGCCGGAAAAGCTGGAGGCGATTGCGCGGGCCGGCTTTGACGGCGTGGAGATTTTCGAAAACGACTTCCTGGCCTTCGATGGCAGCCCCGCCGATGTGGGGAAGATGGCGCGGGATCTCGGCCTCACCATCACGCTCTTCCAGCCCTTCCGCGATTTCGAGGGCATGCCGGACAGTTTGCGCGGGCGTACCTTCGACCGCGCCGAACGCAAGTTCGACATCATGCAGGAGCTCGGCACCGACATGGTGCTCGTCTGCTCCAATGTCTCGCAGGCAGCCCTTGGCGGCATCGACCGGGCGGCGGCCGATTTCCGCGAGCTGGGGGAGAGGGCGGCCAAGCGCGGGCTGAAAGTGGGTTACGAGGCGCTGGCCTGGGGCCGCTATGTCAACGACCATCGCGACGCCTGGGAGATCGTGCGCCGGGCCGACCATGAGAATGTCGGGCTAATCCTCGACAGTTTCCACTCGCTGTCGCGTAAGATCGACATCAATTCCATCCGCTCGATCCCCAAAGAGAAGATCTTCATCGTGCAGCTCGCCGATGCGCCGCTGATCGATATGGACCTGCTCTACTGGTCCAGGCATTTCCGCAACATGCCGGGCGAGGGCGATCTGCCCGTCACCGAGTTTACCGAGGCGGTGGCCTCGACAGGTTATGACGGCTTCTTCTCGCTGGAGATCTTTAACGACCAGTTCCGCGGCGGCTCGACACGGGCCATCGCCGCAGACGGCCACCGCTCGCTGATCTATCTCGCCGACCAGATCCGCCGCAAGGTGGAGACGCCGATCGGCGTGGAGATGCCCGCACGCGCCGCCGTCAAAGGTGTCGGCTTCATCGAATTCGCCACCGATGACGAGGAGGCGGTGGAGCTCGTCGGCATTCTCGAAGCGCTCGGTTTCCGCAAGGTCGCGGTGCATCGCTCCAAGAAGGTGACGCTCTTCCAGCAGGGCGATATCCGCATCCTCATCAATGTCGATCCCGCCGGTTTCGCCAATGCCGCCTATGCGGTGCACGGCACCTTCGCCTATGCGATGGCGCTGGTGGTGGATGATGCCGCGCAGGCCTATGCCCGCGCGTTGGCACTCGATGCCGAACCCTTCACCCAGGCCGTGGCCGAAGGCGAGCTGCAGCTGCCGGCAATCCGCGGCGTCGGCGGCGGGCTGATCTATCTCATCGACGAGAAAAGCCCGCTCGGCCGTTTCTCCGAGATCGATTTCGAGCCGGTGGAACAGGCTGTTGCCATTGAAGATGCGGGCCTGCTGCAGATCGATCACATCGCCCAGACGGTCGCCTATGACGAGATGCTGACCTGGCTGCTCTTCTACACCTCGATCTTCGAAACCCGCAAAACCCCTGTGGTCGACATCATCGATCCCGCCGGCGTGGTGCGCAGCCAGGTGATCGAAAACGAGGCGGGCACGCTGCGCATCACCATGAACGGTGCGGAAAACCGCCGCACGCTCGCCGGCCATTTCATCGCCGAAAAATTCGGCTCGGGCATCCAGCATCTAGCGTTTTCGACGAATGATATCTTCTCGACCGCCGAACGTCTGCGCGCCAAGGGTTTCAAGCCGCTGCCGATTTCGCCGAACTATTACGATGACGTGGAGGCCCGCTTCGGGCTGGACCCGGAGCTGACGGAGCGGCTGAAGGCGGAGAACATTCTCTATGACCGGGATGGGGAGGGGGAATATTTCCAGCTCTATAGCGGGACTTACGGGGAGGGTTTTTTCTTCGAGGTGGTGGAGCGCCGTGCCTATCGCGGCTATGGGGCGCCGAACGCGATCTTCCGGATTGCGGCGCTGAAGAAGCAGATGCGGCCGGAGGGGATTCCGAGGGATGCGGGGTGAGGTGGGAGTCGCTGGAGAGCGCTAAATTCTCCTCCGTCATGCTCGGGCTCGTCCCGAGCATCTGCCATGGTCTCGACACGCAATCGGTTCAGGCCGGAGGCAGAGGCTGACGCGACTTCGTCATGAGTGCTGTCGCCTCCCGACATCGTTAGATCCTCGGGACAAGCCCGAGGATGACGGTTGAGAGTGAGCCGAAACCCTTCTGCGCAGGGGATAACGAGGGCAAGGGCGCGTGTGGCACCCCCCTCTGTCCTGCCGGACATCTCCCCCACAAGGGGGGAGATTGGCTGGGCTCACGGGCTTCCCCAAACAATGAGCGTTGCAACTCGGCAAAACAGTGGATGGGCGGGAGGGTCAAGCCACTTGTCGAGGGGAGATGCCTGGCAAGGCAGAGGGGGTGCCACATGGCACAACCAGCTGTCCGACAGTACAGTCTTACGCCGCTCACCCAATCCGCCCGCTTTTCAGCACATGATCCACACCGCTCTGCACATGCCTGCGGATCACGGCTCTCGCCCCTTCGACATCGCGCTTCAGCGCCAGCTCGAAGAGCAGCTTGTGATCATCGACCACAGCCTGCCCGCGAAAGCTTTGCGCCAGCATATGATACCGCAAAAACCGGTCGAACACCGATGACAGCGTCGCCATCAGCGTCGCCGAATTGCAGGCCGAGACGATTGCCTGATGAAACTCCCAGTCATAGCGCACCCAGTCGACGGTCCGTGACGCATCCCCCGCGAGCAGCTTCTTCTCGGCGGCCGCCAGCTTGTGATGGGCGGCGACGATGCGGCCTTCCCATTCCAGGTTTCCGGCGGCAAAGGAGAGGCCGATCGCGTGGGTTTCGAGCACGGTCCTCAGATCGGCAAGCTCCTCCAGCTCCTTGCGTGAAGCCGGGCTCACCTCGAAGCCGCGCTGGCCTTCGGCAAGCACGAGGTTTTCCATCGCAAGCCGGCTGAGGATCTCGCGGAGCGAGGAGACACTGATCGAATAATGCTCCTTGGCCTGCTCCAGCTTGATCTTGGTGCCCGGAGCCAGCGCACCCGAGACGATATCCTGCCGGACCTGCCGGAAGACGACATCGCTGATGGTTTCGGAGGCTTCGGCCGTGGTCTTGAGCATCGTTTTTTCTGTCCTGCGCGGGCCAGCCATGGTCTATTTCGCCTGTTTGGCCGGGGCCGAAAGCAGGCCCTTGCCGAGCGCATGTTCGACACCGCCCTCGATATGGCGCTGCAGGATCGTCTTCGCCGTCCTGCTGTCGCGCTGCAGGGCCGCTTCCAGCAGCTGCCTATGCTCCTCTTCGGCCACCCCACCGCGATAGGAGAGCGCCACCATCTGGTAACGCAGATATTTGTCGAAGACGGCCGAATGCGTCTCCATCAAGAGCCGCGAGCCGCAGGCGGCAATCAGTGCCTGGTGGAACTCCCAGTCATAGCGCTTCCAGTCCTCCGCCTGGCTGGTATCGCCCGATGCCATCACCTTTTCCATGCGCGCCAGCTTGTAATGGGCCGAGACGAGCTGCGCCTCCCATTCCACATCGCCCTGCTCGAAGGATTGCTCCAGCGCATGCTCTTCAAGGAGCAGGCGAAGTGCAGCAATCTCGCGCAGGTCCGCGACGGAAACCCCCGCCACCTCAAAGCCCCGCTGCCCTTCGGCGACAACAAGCCCTTCCGAGGTCAGCCGATTGAGGATTTCGCGCAGGGTGCTGACGCTGGTCTCATAAGCGCCTTTGAGATTTTCCAGTTTCAGCTTCTGCCCGGGCGCAAGCCGCCCGAAGATGATATCGGCCCTGATCTGCCTGTAACCGCTCTCGGCGACAGTTTCCTCGATATCGTCCTGCCGCATGAGTCTCTCCGAGATTTTGCGTTTTCTCCTATATAGCGGGAGAACTCGGGTGGGTTCAATGGGAAATGGAATCGGCGGATAAAGGGCTGGTGTGGCAAAATGCTGCAAAGCGGCAGTCTGCCGGGTCAGTCCTGTTAGAGCGGCATTCACGTAAGGCAAGGCTTGTGAGGTAATGTGTCCCGAAACCTTACAAATACTTGACTATTTTGTCAGGAATGTTTCCATTGTGCGGCGCAGCATAGGAGCAACAATGGAACTCTCGTCAAAGCTCGTGAAATCCGTTGCCTACGACCCGTCGACCGGGGTCCTCGACATCGAGATTCGCCTCAAGGGCAATCGCAGGTATTTCAACGTGCCGCCGGTCGTCTACGAAAACCTGATCACGGCAGCATCGCCTGGCTGGTATTATACGCGCCATATCCGGGATGTGTTTCCACGCTCGATCCAGGGTGAATCCGGACCGCTCTCACAGAGATTCCGATTGTTTTTCAACCGTCGCGGCGAGTTTTCATAAGCGTCGGTCCTGCTGAAAAAAACTTTGCCGTTAACGCGTTTATTTAATCACACCCCTCCGGTCGCGCCGTAACCGCCGGCCGTCGTTGTCGCGCAATGGGTATGGCTGCCTTTGCCCGCAACGCCGCTGGTTTCCTACACGGCCAGTCCGGCGGAGTGCAGGGTAGGATTTATCCGCACACAGCCGTTGCACCGCGCGGCCCTGCAGCGCCCGAACCGGCCGCCGGGTTAGGGCGACCGATGTTCGATGCCCGGGGAAGGGATTCAGGCGGCTGCGCGGCGCTTGGGAAGAAGCGCGCGCAGCATGACGCGCTTGCCCCAAAGCTCGAAGGCAAGATAGGAGCCGTAGGAAAGGCCAATCGCCAGCACCAGGTAAGCGCATAAGGCTGCGGCAAATCCGGCCTCAACGCCCAGTGTCGGCAAAAGCCGCTTCGCCAGCTTGGCGAAGGCCGGGACGAGCAGCGGATGGATTAGATAAAGCGAGTAGGATATTTCACCGAGGAAGTAGACCGGGCGATTGCCGAATACGGTTTCGCCGACTTTTGACCCTTGAGCGATCAGCCATACGACCAGGACGATCAGCACGTAATTTACGAGATCCGTGTTGTCCAAATACCAGCTCGCTGCCAGGGCGGCGAGCGCGACCGGCAGGCTGTAATTTACCACCGTCATCAGGCCGAATTTTGCTTTCTCAGCCAGCGCATAACCGACAACGCCGAGCGTGAAGCCGCACAGCGCTCGTGCCAGGGCAAAGGAGTGATCCGACGAGACGATGTCCATCGGTCCTTCGATGCCAAGGCCCAATTGCGACATCCCGGCGATCGCAGCCAGAGCGGCGACGACGACAAAGCCGAGGAAGAAGGTTTCCCGCGCAGTCAGAAGCGCCATCAGCGGAAACAGCAGATAGCAGAACAGCTCCGCGCTCACCGACCAGGAAACACCCATGATGGGAGTTGCGTGCAATCCCCAGCCGGTCAGCATGAATATGTTGCAGAACGCGTCCCAGGCATCGAGGCTGGTATGCTCTCCGCCACCGAAGTTCAGGCTGAGTTTTGCCGTCGCAACAAGCAGGATGGCAATGTAAGCCGGATACACCCGGCAGATACGCTTTATGAGGAAGTCCCAGTACTCTGCCTTGTCGAAACGGCGTGAGAATGTAGACGCATAGTTATATGCGAGCACATATCCGCTTAGAACAAAGAATGCGTCGACGGCAGCATAGCCTGGACCCACCGAAAAGACCGGTTGGCCGCCAAAACCACGGGAAAAATGGTACAGGGCAACAATTAACGCAGCCACACCGCGGAATCCGGTCAGCGCGCGTATTTCAGCTCGTTTTGCCATTGATATCCCCAGCTGCTCTCTGCTTGTGAATACATGGAGAATACCTGGGCTGGAACCGGAATTTTCGACAGATCGTCGATTGCTGCACCTGCGTGGCACGATTGCCACCAAGTCGTCGAGACCTGTGCAAAACCGGCCTCCCGCATCAGCAGTCGAACGAGATCGGCACCGCCATCCTGCCGGATGACGATGCCGATGAGATCCAGGGGGCGCGCTTTTCCTAGGCGGAGGCGCGCGGCTTGGTCAGGCCTCGGCCTACATTCTGGCCGGGCATTTCGATCAGGTTGTAACCGACCCAGGCGAGACCGTAGACGATCGGCACCGTGATGACGAGAGAGAGTGCCCAGCGCACGGGATCTGAGACATCCGTCGTCTTGATCAGGTAGGCGATGACCGGCTGCATGACCATGAGATGGATCAGGTAGGCGCCGAAAGACAGTTCGCCCAGACTATGGAAAAAGCCGTTACCCAGCCACGCACCGATCGGCCTTAGAAGCTTTGCCAGAGTTTCAGGCAGGCGGTGCGTATGGATGAAAGCGAAGAAGATCAGGACGAGCGAGATCCGCACGAACTGGTGCATCAGGTCCTTTCCGCCGCCGAGCGGGGCCAGAACGAGCACCATGGCGATCGTCGCAAATTGGAAGGCCCGTATCCTGTCGGTCCACAAAGCGCCGGCCAGCAGCATGCCGGCGGCAAAAATATGCATCTTGAGCGGAAGGAAGGTCGGCATCGGAAAGGAAATGCCGAGCCGGTTCAAGGCATATGAAATCACGATACCGGCAAACGAAGCGCCGACAATGCCCTTGATCCAGCCGATGCGGCCGACAACGATAATGATGAAGGGCAGGGCGGCATAGAATTGCATTTCAAGACCGATACTCCAGTCCGGCAGCGCTGTCCTGAAAGCATAATCGGGGCTGAAGCCGAAGAGGAAGGTCACGTGCGCCAGATAGTTGGTCAGGCTGCTGTCGAGATAACGACTGGCCAACTGCGGCTCCACGCCATTGAAGCCGTCGATGACCATGCGGGCATCGTAAATGAAGGGGCCGAGCGTGAGAGCTGCAACGAGCATCACGTAATAGAGCGGAGCAATCCGGAAGTAACGCCTGACCCAGAAGGTGATCCAGGTATTGCTCGCTTCCCAGGGCTCCCGCTCTTTTCTGCGCTGATAGTGAAAGACCATCAGGAAGCCTGACAGCATGATGAAAAGGTCGACACCGAGATCCGGGTCGCCAATGACAGGCACCGAAAATCCGGTCAGAAGATGAGCATGGCCAACCAGTACCCACAGGGCGGCCAGGCCGCGCAATCCGTCAAGGCAGTCGACACGACCGCCGTTGCTAACACTCGTCACGGGCAATTCCTCTACTGGGGGTTAGGGAATTTTACTGTTTGCTCGTAAAAATCGGCGAATTTGACCATAGTTTGGGGTGCGGACACAAGTCTTTTATTGCGCTGCAGCACCGAAGCTGCCCCTGCCGAAGATGAGCTACGACTCCCGAAATCCTTTCATTCCCCTGCCGCCGCTGGCGCGGAAATCCTGATCGGAGCAGGTGAATGCCTTGCGCGATGCAGCAAATTTAGACAGCATTGGGCATGCCGACTCTCAAGCAGCTTTCCATCGCCCTAGGGCTGTTGACCAGTGATCATTCTCCCGTTCCCAATGAGGACGGCTGGCAGAACTACGTCTGGCGCGTCCACGCCGCGCAGGAATGCCTTGATGTCGAAGATGGATATTGCGTCCTGGTCCGGGACAAATGGGATTGGAAACGGCCGCAATATTACAGCTTTTCCTTCCGTTTGGACCCGAAGACCAATTCGGTCACATCCCGCATCACGCTGCGAAACGAAGACACCGAGGATGACGATCAGGTCTGCGTCGTTGCAAGCTTCCTCAATGCTGCCGGGCAGGAGGTCGGCATTTTCTTCGCCAATTGGCGCGCGCTCCCCGGCCGGTCCTACAGCCGCGATGCGCCGATCTGGCTGACCACCGATGTCAGCGAGATCGCGACCGTGGCAGTCGGCACGAAACAATGCGACGTGAAGGCAATGGCCGACGCCGAGAATTTTTACCGGATCCGGCTGGAGCTGAAGCAACGCTGATGGCGATGGGGTGGACGCAATTCCGGACGCAAGACCGGTTCCCACTGTAAGCGGTGTTTTCCTCGCACATTGACCAAGCGCGGTAGGCCGTTCCGAAAGCTACCGCTCCAACATTGACGGCAACAAAGCGCCAATTGCGGTCATATAGCTACCGCAATTTAATAATTTGCGGTAGCGTCCAGTAAGGACTGAAAATTGCTGGGACAATTCAAAAGAACCAGCATGACATCCAGCTAGTCCCTGGCGGTCCACATGGGAAACGTCTCTCGTTGGTCTCCCGCTCTGACCGCCTCCAGGTAACGCGGCTTCCAAACGTCACCAATGAACACCTCCATCGTCGTGGGCAATTTCGGACGATCCTCGTGCTCCCCATGGAACCTTACGATGCCATTGTTCAAAGCGTCAGCACTCAGGGTGTCGTCCTGCCATTTCTCCGGCGTCCCGAACCGCGCCAGAAATTCAGCTTCCACGTCTTTGCGGGTCGTCTCGATGTATCGGTACTCCACCGGCCTGCCGATCTCCTTGCCAATGATCACGGCCAGTTCGTTCATCGAGACATCTTCCGAGCCGACTTCGAGATAGACGCGGTGTCTGCCCGTCGGATTGGTCAGTTCCTTCGCTGCCAGCCATGCGATGTCATCGGTCGCCACCCAGGGCATCTTTAAATCAGGTTTGCAGAACCAGGCAATTCGACCGTATTTGGCAACCGGCCCCGTCCACGCCGACACGTCTTCCATGAACCAGGCGGCGCGCAGGTGGACCAAATTGATATTGCCGAGTTCGTTGAGCTTTTCGTCCAGATCGTGGAAGCACTCGAAATGACCCGTTTTCCCCTTCACGTCCGAACCCATGGCCGTTAGGCTTACGGCCAGTTTGACGGAGGATTTTTCGAGCGCATCGACAAAGCGCCGGGCAACAGCGGGGTAGTGTCCCTCGATGTTGTTCCAATCGGTCTTCACCATCAGGAACGCGGCATCTGCACCCTGGAAAAATTGGTCAAGGTCTCCCGCTCCTGTGTCAAAGCTTCCCAGGAATGGCTCTGCTCCGAGCTCGACCAGTGCGTCAAGCGCTGGGCCACCTCTCGACAACGCTCTGACCTGATGCCCGGCGCTCAGCAGGGTCCGGGTCAGCTTAGCGCCAACTCGTCCCGTGGCGCCGACGACAGAAATTCGCATGACAGTCTCCTTTCGGTTGTTGATCACCCGATTGTAGACTGTTGCAGTCCGTACGAATTTGGAGATAATGCCAAATGATCTCCAAATCGGGCCAATCCGCAAAACTGCGTTCCTGCTACGACGACTTTGATCCCGACTGGTCAGATCGCCCGGCCGTCGCTGTCCGCCTCGACTTCAGTGACTATGAGGCTGAAGTGCCCCAGCACCAGCACAAGGAAGGGCAGCTCATTTTGGCTCTGCACGGGGCCGTCACATGCAGGACGGAGAATGGCATCTGGATTGTCCCACCAGACTGCGGAGTCTGGATACCCGGCGGCGTGCCCCACAGCAACCAGGTCACGTCCAACGCACGCCTGTCCTATCTGTTCGTTCAACCCGAAGCGGCCAAGCTGCCGCAGGAGTGCTGCACTCTGTCTGTGTCGCCGATGCTCCGCGAGATGATCCTCCGACTGGCGGATGTACCGGTCAATTCTGCTCCGGACGATCATGTCGGCCGTATGGTGCGGGTCTTGCTGGATGAACTCGCGCAAATGCCGATACAGGGGCTGGACTTACCCGCGTCCAGCCATCCCAAAATCGCCGCGATCACTGCTGCCCTGATGGCGGAGCCGAGCGACCGTCGCACCCTGGTCGATTGGGCGGCACACGTTGCCATGAGTGAGCGATCCTTGAAGCGGCTGATGGTCCAGGAAACGGGACTGACCTTCGGCCGATGGCGGCGGCAACTGCACCTGGTCATCGCGTTGCGCGAACTGGCCAGCGGCGCGACGGTCCAGAGGGTGTCGAGCGACTTGGGATATGAATCCGCTACCGCCTTTATCGTCATGTTTAAGAAGGCATTGGGCACAACGCCAACGCGCTACTTCACGAGCTGATTTGCCGAATGGCCAAATTCGGCAACGCTGATCGGCCTTTGCGGCACGTGCCATGACCGCATGGGCCGAAAGCAGACTTCAGCCGTTTGTCCGCCGCGAATAATTCCACGGCATCAGCACGTCGATCTGGCTCTGTCTGTGGCCGTTGACGATAGCGGTGCGTGTAGCGGACAGGTAGGCGAACGGATCGACAGCGTTGAGCTTGCAGGTTTCGATGAGCGAGGCGATGGCCGCGGCGAACTCTACCGCATCCTCGGGTGCAGGCAGAACCAGCTTGCCCTGCCGTGCCATCGTCCGCCAGGTGGATAGGTGGTTCGGCTTCAGGCCATGTCGTTCCGCGACTTCATTGACCAGCGCACCCGGCCGAAGGCTCTCAGAAACGATCTGCGCCTTGACGACGTCTGGCCAATGCCGATGCACCTCACGTCCAGACTTCCTGGTCGTGAGAACCTCCAATGTACTGTCCATGGAGAAACTCCCGTTGCTCGTCCATGGAAAGCCGATCACAGATCACGGCGGCGACGACAACATGGGAGCGGAACACCGGTTACTTCTCACTTTTACTGGAATTGCTCTATTTGATGTCACCGCCCGATCGCGGAGGCGCAAACCTGTCGCCAGGGCTGCCGATCCTGTCGCCCTTTTTGACGCCGATCGTCCCGGTCGGGCGCGGGTCTGCGCGCTGATCTGCGCGCTGATCGCTGGGCCATGTCACGATCATGAAAACAAGTCCGAGCACGAGCGCCACGAGTGGCGGTGCGACGAAGATGATCAATAGATAATGCCGTGGTTTCATGGAGTTTGTCGACAGGTGAGGCCTTCACCTGAGCAGCGGCTTTCTCAAATCGGTTGCGGTCCGTAAGCGCAGGACGGACTTTCCTGTTGTCCATCATCACTGACGCCCTGCCGGTGCTGCAAACTCGGCAGGGGAAGAACTGTAGTTCGAACCTTGTTCTTCGTCCATTACCTAATCCGGCGAGCCGTCAGAAGATATAACGGGCGTCACACGACAGCGCCGCGCGTCTTTTCAGACGCGCAAAGGACGCTGTGGCTCGGAGTTCGAGGCGCTAATCGGCCTTCTGCAACACTGGCACCAGAGCCGGATCGGCCGCGAGCTGCGTGGCGATGTAGTCATTGCCCCAGGATGTCTCGTGCGTGCCATCCGAGGTGAAAGCGCCGCCGAGAGAGACGTGGTCGACGGGAAGGGCAGCCCATGCCCCGGTTTCTGCTGCCGGCGTCGTCGGGTTGCCGGCCTCGCCCCATTTGCCTGCATCCGCGCAGATGACCATGTCGAGCGCTCCGTTCGGGTTTGTCCGAAGGAACCGGTTGATCCAGGAGCGGAAGCTGACATGGGCGGCATAACCGGGCCTGGGGACCTGATAACTCGGATCGCTCCAGGTGAGGTTGACCGATGCATTCCCCATGGGAGAGGCAAGGCCAACGGGCAGATTCACGGTGATCCTGTTGCCGTCGATCGCCGTGATCCGAGCGTAATTTTTCCAACTCGTGTTGAAGGCCTTCGGAATGAGGCCGGCCACTCCGACATTGCTTCCGACAACGAGTTTTGAAACGTCGGGGATGGTCAGGGTGAGATCACCGGTACCACTGTCATAGATATAATCCGAAGCTTTGACGTTCGACGTCGTGTCGGGCGTGAGCGTCGGCGGAATGATCTTCACATGCGGCATGGCAGCCCTGTACTGCCTGAAGAGCTTGCGCATCTTGCCGACAAGGGACATGCCGGCGGTCGAGGCCATGTCGTCAGGCCCGATATAGGTCCAGCGGACGTCGCCGTCGACGATGTCCTTGCCGGTGCCGCTGGGCGCAATGGGGCCGGAGGCGCCGCCGGTATCGGCGATATAAGCGTTGCCGTTCGCCCTGCAGGTGTCGTCGGCTGCCCAGGTCTTTTGCGACCAGTCCGGGGTCGCGGTCTGCGTCGTATCGTTGTGTGGATCGCACGGAAGCAGGTGCGTCGGATTGCACCAGGCGGCGAATTCCATGCGGCGGTCGATTCCGGAGATCAGCTGATAGTTATAGCTGTCGGCGCCTCTGGACATCTGGGCGCAACCGAGGCCAAGCTTGTATGCCAGACGCGTTCCCCAACCGGTATTGCCGTAGCGATCGCCGCCGCCGTCACCGAAGGTGCCCGAACCGGCCATGCCCTCGTTGGCACCCTGAAGCTTCGAGTTGCCCATCGACATGATGGCAACGGCGTTTGCGGGAACGGCGACCCTGATGGCGCCGACCAGCATGGTTCCGGGATTGCCGGTCTGGCTGCCGTTGGCGGCGTGAAACTTCGTCTGCGTCATCGTCGGGTCGGAGGACACCAGTGAGGTCGTCGAATTAAACGAACCGTCCCGGCGGCCGATGAAGGTCGAGGCATTGACGACGCTGTTGATGGCCTTGTTCTTCACGGAGCCGGAGCGTCCGGCGACGCATTCATGCAGCAGGATGCCGCCGATTGCCGTAAAGGCCGGAATATCGGCCGGGGCCGCCACCGTGAAGACCATCATGCGTTCCGGCTGGCCCGGAACGTATGAATAGATCGCCTTGTTATCCCTGGTGTTCAGGCAGCGATGGCGATTGGCGAGATCAGGCGAGGATGTCGAACTGTCGTTGAACGGATATTCCATCGACAGCATGAAATCATAGGCTTCGGCGAGATCGACCTCGAGAACCGGACTGCGCGGCGGACGCTCCAGCGTCCAAAGCGGAAAGGAAAACTCGATCAGCTCGCCCGCTTTGATATTGTAGGGCAGGAAATACTCCTTGCGCCGAACGAAGGCCATCTGGGGCGAACCGGATGTATCCTTCTGATAACCCGCATTCGTGCCGTAGGCGACGGCGCGACGCACTCCTTGCCCTTCACCATTCCTGGCGGCAGGCATCTGCATTGCGAGCGCCGGCCGGGCGCCCGCTGTCAAAGCGGCGGCAATGCTGCCGACGGATATCGCCGAAAGGCCGACGATCAGGTTGCGGCGAGTAATGTCCAATGCGAGCCTTCCGTCATCAGGTGTGATCGAGCCGGTCGTCAGCCGCGAGATATCAGCGACAAGGCTACCGGATGCAACATTGGCTGCAATGGTGGCGATGGTTTGGCCGTAACGTCACAGCTCGATGAAGGGGCGAGAGCGTCCCTAAGCGGCTTGCCTGGCGGCAAATGATTTTTTTGCCACGACGATGTAGTTTTTCGGAAAACCCGACTGGGTATATTTCTGCTGCGCATCAAGGCGATAAAATACCCGGGCCAGATGCCTGCATGCAATCCGCACGGATGCCAGCAGCGGGACGGCCGCAACCCCCAGCGCGCCTGGAGCGATATTCTTTGCACCACGCGGCAGATGCTTCGAAGCCGTTTCCATCTGATAGGCCACCGTTCCCAGATATCCCTCCATCCAATCCAGGCTGATGATTTCAAAGCCCGCATTTCCGAGGAGATGGCGCCACGCAAACTGCGTGTATCTGAAGAAGTCGTAAGGCTGCTCATGCTCCTCGTAGAAAAGTGGCGCAGAGCAGATCATCGTCCCGCCATCCTTGAGGACGCGGTGCATTTCCTGAAGCACGGCAACCGGGTCCGACAGATGCTCCAGGACCTGATTCAGCACAATGGCGTCGAATCTGGCTTCCGCTACGGGAATACTTGAAAGGTCGCATACATAGGTGGATTTCGCGTATTCCTTGTCGACCATTTCGAAATCGGCAGCCTCGTAAATGCAATGGTCGAAGAGGTGCCTATAGGGCTGGCTTCCGGCTCCCGCATCAAGCACGATCGAACCCGCGGGCAAGCTCTTTGCAAATTCCTCGTTGTGTCGTCCAAGCCAGATTCTCGAAGAGTTCATCACGTCCTCCAGCGATCCGATATGTCCTCCAGCGACCCGATCACGCCACGGTAGCACCGGCAAGCTCCTGGTCAATCGATTTCGGCGAGTGAGTTGGCGCCAACCGGTGGCAAGCTGCGGTTAACCAAATACCAATAAAAGTCCGTATCCGGCTACCTCACCCTAAGAAGTCACGATTGTTTTTCCCCGCGATTTCTATCATCCCCAAGTTGCTGGGGATTTTCAAATGCGAACAACTACCGTTGGCGAAACCGCCAAAGACATTTTCCATTTCTTGTCATCTGCGCTGAAGCGCTTCTGGATGATGTACCGGAACGGCGGATACGAGGACGACTGGGCATTCGCTCGCGTCTCCAGCGATGTTACCGACATCAACACAAAGATGCCGATCACCGGCCCCGTCATGCGGAAGGTCATCGACGGCAGGTGGGCTTACCGTCAGATGACTGAGTTTGAGCGCGAAGAGTTCGACGCCAACCGTCGTTGGTAGTCAGCGAGGCCTTTTTCCGTTCAAAAGACGATCATGGGTGGGCGCTACACGCCGAACCCCCATAGTGCCACAGGATCAATGTCTTCCATGACCTTGATCTTCGAAAACTGAACGGCTGATGGTGGCGCGGTGCGGTCGCCGGTGATGCGGATCTCGATCCCGACGCGATCGGCGGTTCCCCAGGCCGGATCCCATCGGAACGGCTCGGAGACGAGCTTGTAGGTTCCCGAGCGTCCCATACCGAGAACGAAGGTGTCGGAGGAGAGGCGATAGCCGCTGAAGCCGCTTGAGCGGTTTGTCGTGCCCTGGCGGGTTATGTAGCGCAATTCGATGAAAGCCGGCGTGCCGTCGAAGGTCTGGACCTCGCACATGGCGCGATACCATTTCGTCCGATCGAGGGTGAACGGAACGGAAATGGACTGCGCGAGAAGCTCGAAGTAGGCGCCGATATCGACCTGAAGGGGCGTGTAGTCGATGCGCTGGGCCTTATAGCCTCCACCGATGTCCACGAGCGAAGCCACGGCCGAGACATTGCGCAGGACGCTGATGGCAACCCCTGTGGCAACCTGTCCAGTGCCGGTGCGGTTTGCACTCGTATTCGCCCATGTCCCCGCAGTGCCGCCATTGAGCTGCGATATGCCGGTCGGAGCAAGGTTGTTGTTGGCCGGGTTGAGGTCGATGAAGGTGCCGGCAGAAAAGAGGCTCTGAATGACCGGAAGAACGATATCCTCGCCGATCGCGCGCGCAGCCTTCGGGCTCTGGTGCACCTTGTCGTCTAGATACATGCTCGTATCAGGGACGCCACCAGGCGCGAGCACCGTATCGAGATCGAGGATTGCCACGATACCATCGCGGGTCGATTGCGAGGCGATCCAGGAATTGAACGCGATACGCTTGGCATAGCGGTCGTCACCTGCAGGCCAATCACCGCGGTATGGTACCTTTACGACAATGGCGAGTTTGCCGGCCTTGCGGATTTTCGACAGGCCCTGGTCGAACTTGGTGATCAGATAGGTCAGGGAGAACTGGCCATCGTCCCCGGATGATATGGTATTCGAGCCGCCTTCGAAGATCATGGCCTTGAAATCGCCAAGCAGAAAGGCATCGAGACGGGCGACGATACCACCTAGAAAGCCAGCGCCTGAAAAGGCGAGATGATCGCTCGATTTCGCGTTGTTGAAGCCCGAGGTGTTCAGCCCCAGCGGCGACGTCGTATCAAACCACTGATCGACACGGAAACGCGGGTCGAGACGCTTTGCCCACTCGATCAAGCCGATACCGATGCTGAAGCCGGCGCGGCCGGATGTGGTGTCGGGGATGTTGGGGTTGAAATCGATGTTGTTGTAGGCGACGTAGCTGTCGCCGATAGCGCCCAGAAGCTCGCCGGCGGCAAGCGGCGTGCTTGGCAGTGCAACAAACGCCACGACGGGGCCGATTGCCGCGCTCGTGGTTTCGACGGGCGCGGTGTCCGCCATGGCGGTCTCGATCACCCGCAGGTATTTCCCCGTCAGCGTTCCCAACGTGAATGTCGTTCCACTGAACGGACTCCCGATATCCGTCCACCCGGTCGATCCGTCATCGGAAACCTGCATCTGCCGGCTGATGTTATCAGGGGCGAAATTATAGGTGGCGGGCTGGACGGTGATGACAAGCGTATTCATCGGCGTCCCGGTCAGGAAAACATCCGAGAGCGAACTTGGCACGTCAGCGCCCTTGACCGGAATGATCGGCGCATTGCCGTAGAGGCTGCGCCCGTCCGATATCCTGACGCCGCCGAGCACGGGCAGGTCGTTATGGACGGTCGCGCCATCGGTGACGATCTCGACGCCGAGGACAGGCTTGTTATCGGCAAACAGGGTGGTGTCGCCCACATCGCGGATGCCGATGACAGGGCGGTTGTTGAACATGCGCGTGCCGTCGGGAACGATGACGACGCCCTGGACGCGCTGCATATTATAGAGTTTCGCCATCGGTGCGCTGCCTTCGCTCGAAGAGAAAAAAGAGCGGCCGAAGCCGCCCGAGTTGGCCTGTCGATCAGAGGGTGTCAATCGCCAGGCTGGGAGGAGTTCTGGATTTCCGGCGCCACCCAGTCCGGGGCGGGGCCGCCAAGCGCTTCCTGCACGCCGTTGCCAGTTGGCTCGGGAGGCGTGCTGGGCTTGGCGGGCTTTGCGGATGGCTTTTTATCGGCCGGCTCCGCTTCCGCCTTTGCGCCGGATCGGGCGAGACGCACCCATTTCGGGCGGCGCTTTTCGTCCTTCCAGAGCGCGTCCGGCAGGCCGAAACGCTCGCCGGGGTCGCGTCTGGCGCCGCCGAAATAGCCACGCTCGGTGGCGACGACATCAACCATGCGAGGGAACCCCTGCGGTGAAGCCGGCGGTGATCTTGCCCGTGGTGGGGGCCGTCCCGGTCACGGTGTAGAGCAGGCGCAGGTAGAGCTCGTCCGTGCCGCGCGGAATATGGCTCGGCGGGATGATCTTGCCGGCCTTGAGATCGGCGAGGTTGAGGGTCGTGGTGATGACCGCTTTCGGCGAGGCGAAGGCCTCGTTGTCGTCGGTCTGGATGGTCACAGTGAGCGAGGTGAGGTTGTTGAAGCTTTCCACCACCTGCATGAGGAAGGGGATCGGTTCGCCCTTGCCGATATCGCGGGTCAGGCCCTGCTTGATCGGGCCGAGATTGATGACATTGGTGCTGGGGCCGGTTGCGGTGATAACCTGCGCGTCCGAAAGCAGCGTCTGCCGGTCGAAAATCATGGGATGTGCCTTTCGTTGAAGGAGGGTCGCCCGCCGTGCGAAGACGGCGGGACTTATTCAAGAGAGGGTCGCCCGCCGCTTTCGGCGGCGGGACTGGGTGGAGACGATCAGGCGAGCGCCGGAACGGCGGCTTCGGTGTTGAGGATGGCGTCCGTCTCGCGGATCGGGATGCCGCGATAGAACTTCACTTCCTGGCCCTCGACGAACTGCGTGGTCAGGTGCACCGTGTTCTGCCGGTCGGAGGTCAGCGCCCGGTCTGACGACTGCACGTCGAGCACTTCGAGAACATCCTTGTTCATGTAGATGGCGATGCGGCTTGCCTTGGCGTTCAGCCGGCGCGACTGCAGGCGGTAATAGCCCTTGCGCATCAGCGCCCAGAGATCGACGGTCCCGGCCATCATGTCGGAGACGTCGATATTGGCGACGCGGGCATTGTAGCGCCAGTCCTTCACGGCCGCGCCGATATGCCAGGTGTAGAGCGTTTCCTTGGCATAGTAGGGGTCGCCGTTGGCATCGAGCACGCGCTGCTCGCCCTTGTCGTCGATCTTCACGCCGGCCTTGGTGCCCTTGGGATAGAGCAGGTGGGTCGCGTGGTCGCCCCAGGTGACGAACCAGATAGAGGTGTTGTCGGCGCCGGTGCCGCCGCCATTGACCACCTGGTTGGCGATGTTCGGCTGCGCCACGTTCGGCAGGTTGGGGTTATAGGCGGCGTAGCGGGCAGAGAGGCCCTTGAACTTTTCCGGCGTCGTCGCGGTGTCATGGTAGAAGAGGCCGGAGGCCATTTCCTGGCTCAGCGACTCGATGAAGGGCATGGTGTCGACGAGGCGGGCCTTTGCCTTGTCGGGTGCGAGATCGAGCAGGCGCATATCGATTTCCGAGCGGGCATGCACGAAGCCCGTCGTATCGTCCACCTGCTGCATGGTGGCCTTGGACTGCTTGATGCCCTGGTAGAGCCGGCCCCAGGAGACGGAGGGCAGGCCGGTGCGCACCATGTGGCGGTGCACGGCATCCATGTTGCACTCGACGGCCATCGCGTCGTCGAGGATCGGGTTCTGCTGGGAGAGAAGCTCGATGACGGCGCCTTCGGCAGAGCCTTTGAATGCGTCAACGAGATTGGGGTAGTAGCTGCCAATGGTGGCCATGTCTTATCAGCCCTTCGGTGCGTCTTTGGGAAACATCAGGTGCGCGGTTTCGGCTTTCCTGCCGTGTCCGCCCGCGCCGCCATTCGGTGGGTTGTCCTCCTGGATCATCGATCCGACCTTTGCGAAAATTCTGATCATTTCGGGGTGGTTGCCGCCGCCGCTGGAATTCAGGTACTCACGCAGCGCCGGCGTGCCGAGACGGGAGAGCGCCCGCTGGGCGGAGCCCACGGTGCCGCCCCATTTCGCCCCGCCGATCTCGCGGTCCCTGCGCGCCTCGTCCGCCCAGCCCTGAACGCGGCCGGCCCAGGCTTCGGACGCGGCCTTGCCGCGGCGGCCCTGGATCTCGATGAAGCGGTCGGCCAGCTGCTGTGCCTGCCGGTTGGTCAGGCCCATGGCGTGGAAATCCGGGCCGAGGGCGTCGGCCAGTTCCCGGTCGAGCTCGACGCCTTCAGGCATGGTGAGCGAATAGCGGCCATCGTCGGGGACGCGATCTGCCGGGTCGTCGCCGGCTGCGTCGTCGGGCTTGCCGGTGTCATGATCGGCAGCGTCGGCATGATCGTCGCCACCGCTGTCACCATCCGGTGATGGCGCGTCGTCCGGAAACAGGATGGTCTCGGGTGAGGCGCTTTCGCCCAGATCGCCGCCACCGCTGCCGGTTCCCTCGGCACTGCGCAGAACGGCCGGAAAGAGGCTCCTGCTAAGCATCGATATCATGGTCTTCGCCTTCCTCGTTTGCGGCGCGGCTTGCCGCCGCTGCCTTGTCACTTGCCTTGAGATCCGCGATGGCGAGCAGCAGGCGCGGATAGAGCGTCGGGTCGATGCGATCGAGCTCGGCGATCAGCCGGCGGCCGACGCCCTGTTTTCCGAGCGTGTAATGCGTCGCGTTGCCAAGCTCTCCCGCGTAGGCCTCCTGGTAGACGGCGCATTGTTCCAGCATCCAGAACAGCACGCGCTTGCCGGAGGCGGTCGCGAAGACCTCGCGAAACGCCGTCGTGATTTCGTCTCGCTGAATGGTTTGGGGGATGGATGGTTGATCCTTAAAATGATCCATCAGGCGAGCCCCAGCTGGCGCAGAAGTGCTGCGCCGTTCGGGTTGTCATTGGCATCGGCCAGCACCTGTGCGGCCTTGGCGCCCTGATTAAGGGCGGGTGCGACCTGCGAGGCCATCTGCGCCGTCTGCGCCGCCTGCATCTGCTGCGCCCGCTGGGCGCGCATATCCTCCACCTTGTCGTCGGCGAGGATCATCGAGGGCGGCGCGCCGATCGCATCGAAATAGAGGTCGATCGCCTCGTCGACATCGAGTTTATCAAGCGCTTCCGGCTTGACCGCCGAGACCTGGCCCATGAAGGCGACGCCGCGCTCGATGGCGCCGGTGGCGACCGCCTGCTGCGCCTGAGCGAGCGTGGAAATGTACTCGACCTTCAGCTCGGTTCCCTGCAGCTCCGGCGGCGGCGGGGGCAGTTCGTCGCGGGCCGCCAGAATATCGAAGGTGCGGTCGATGGTCGGGCCGAGCTGATCGCCGAAGACGTTTTCGAGCACGGGGCCGAGCTGCAGCAGCTGCTCTTCCTTGCGCTGCGTCAGCTCGAACTGATTGCGCGGCTGCACGCCTTCCATATTGGTGATGGCGAAGAAGAGATCGGCAAAGAAGGTCTTCTCGATTCGGTTCTGCACTTCCTGAATATCTTCGCGCAGTTCAGCGAGGCTGAGGTTCACCTCCATCGCCGGGCGGAACCCCTTGCCGGTGGGGTCGTCGACATAGTTGACGGCGCCTGGCAGCAGCGAGGCCGGGCTGTTCTGCATGGAGGTCGGCGCGTTCATCGGCGGGCGCACCTTCTTGTCGATGCCTTCGAGCTTTCGCGTCTGCTCCAGCTGCAGCATCCTGATATCGCCGAGCGCCTTCTGGCCGGGCGAGAGCGCATAGTGATCGTCTTCGGAAAGCTCCCAGGCCGGCGCGATGATCGGGTTCGAGTCGAAGCCGCTTTCTTCCAAGAGATCGCCGCCGAGCTCGTCGATCCAGTAGTTGGAGAGGAAGGCTTTGTTGCGCTTGTCGATCAGTCTGGGGTCGCGGTCATGGCGCGGTTCGATGGCGTGATAGACATCGAAGCACTCGCCATATTTCGAGCTGTCGTAGAGGCTGCGCAGCCGCTCCGGCACATTGTCATAGCCGAAGCGCTCGATGATGCGCTGCACGCTCCAGCGGAAGGTGCGGTAAAGTGTGGTCGCCTTGCCCTTGTGATCCCGAGCAATCCAGAAGCGGCCATGCACCAGCTGCTGCACGCGGATGACAGTCTCCTCGTCTTCCACGAGGATGGCGACCGACTGGCCGAACTGGCCGAGATCGCCATAGCCGATATGGAAGGCGCGGTAGAGGTTCGACGCGGCAAAGACCTCGCGCATCTTGTCCTGCACGGCGGCGAGATAGACTTTGACGGAATCCTGCTTCTTCAGATCGGGATCGAAGGTGGTCAGCCGAAACCAGGGCCGGGCAGGCGAGGTGAGGCCGGAATGCATGCCTGACTTCAGCGTCTCATAGGCATGGCTGCCGGTGCTGTCGATGATCTTGTCACGCGAGCGCGGGCCTTCCCGGTCGGCGGCAAGCCGCAGCCGCGTCGGCTCGATGTGCTCGGCCAGCGCCCGCCATTCGGCCTCCCAGGGCTGGCGGACCTCCTTCAGCTCGTTCAGCCGGCGGCGGTGATAGGCTATTTGCGTCTCGTTGTCGCGACGAGGATTTTCCATGGATGATCTCCGCCTATTGCCCGAGCAGCGTCTTCTTGAGCGTATTGCCCGAGAGCGCCGGCGATTGCGTATCGGCGAGCGGCGGTGCGCCCGAGGGCGAGGTCAGGATGGTGGAGGGCACTCCCTTAACCTTGTCGGAGGCGCGCCGTGCGGCGGTGGATTGGGCCGCGGCATAATCGGGCGTCTTCTGCTGGGCGTATTCGGGTGGCGCCTGCGGCGGCTCGGCTTTCGGTGGCGAGGAGAACATGCACATGGGGCATCCGATCGTGAGGTTGAGCGGTTGGACCGGGTGGAGGAGGGTGGTCTCCAGCCGGTTCGGCGTCGATGGGAGGCAGCCTGAGGGTGAAAGGTTGTGGGGGTGACATGGGGGGATCTAGCGCTGTGCCGTGTGACACCCCCCTCTGTCCTGCCGGACATCTCCCCCACAAGGAGGGAGATCGGCCAGAGGCTTGACCTTCGCACACCATCACCGTTGAGCAGTTTGCAACGTTTATTGTTCGGGAAACCCGTGCCCCCAGCCAATCTCCCTCCTTGTGGGGGAGATGTCCGGCAGGACAGAGGGGGGTGTCACACGGCACAAGGCCGGGAGCCATTTGCAGGGATTGTGTGTCAGCGCCGTTTCACGGCTTTGTCTGCAAAATCAAGGCTGCCATCCCGGCAGTCCTCCCCGCGATGACCACGGTTTCTTGCCACGATCTTGATAGTCCCGCCGCAGATGGTTGGCCGCAACCATACGCGTCGGGCTCAAAACATGATCCAGAATGAATTGATCACTGCGGCGGCAAAAGGCGAAATTTCCGCTGCTCCTCATCCGTACTCAGCGCCCGAAATCGCTGATGAACCACGGCAATTCCGATTTCTCGTGCCGTGGAGAATACTGACTTTCGTTCTGCGAGCCCGCTGGAAGCGCAGCGTCCTGTTCTGGTTTCGCTTTGCTGCCCATCCGCTCCTGACCATCAGCTGGTGGCGCTTCCTTGCGGGTTTTGCCGCGGCACGGGCGTTTCCGGCCCCGCATGACGCGTTGCTGCAGAAGCCATTGTCGAAATTCCTGGTTTACGGAATGCGCAATTCCGGGCGTCTCGCACGTCTCGTCGAGCATTTCCTTGTCGCGGAAAAGATCCTGGCCAGGGAAACCATGATGAGGCTGTGGCTGGGGGAAAAGTTTGATATCGGCGTGGTGAACGGCCGCAATGAGACCTATACGTGCCGCATCGCATTGGCCGATCTTTGCGGCGGACGTCACGAGGGTGTCTTCGCCATCGAGCTTGTCCGTACCCGCGACAAGGCCCTGCTTTGCACCGGCAGGTTCACATTCCTTCGCCAGGGCTCTGAGGGCGGCTACACCTTCGTCATCGGCAGCATGCAGGGGCCTCGCAATGGAAAGCGGCTGATCGTCGAGACGACCCGCGATCTCCTGGGAGTTCGCCCGAAAGAGGCGATCCTGATCGTGCTGCAGGGGCTGACTGTCGAAGGCGGCATGCCGTATTTCCTGGCCGTCTCGCGGGCCAAGCAACCGATACAATATCGCCGCCGCAAACGGCGTTCCATGATGCTGTCGGCGATCGATGCGTTCTGGGCCGAGCGCTCTGCCGACCCCGAAGATATCTACGGATTCAGGGTGCCCAAGTCCGCAACCGGCGGAACGGACAGGCGCAGCCGGAGCAAATTACGGTTCCACACGATCGGCGAACTGTTCCATTGAGGGAGCTTGGCCTCGTGCGCATTATGCCGGACGCAGGTGGATTGCGACCAGCGCGCCGCCGCCTTCCCGGTTTGCGAATTCAAGATGCCCGCCATGGGCAAGCGCGATGGCTTGCACCACCGATAGTCCCAGCCCCGTACCGCCCGTTGCGCGAGACCGTGAGGGATCGCCGCGCCAGAAGGGGTTCGTGGCCACGGCATCCAGGCCTTGCGGAAATCCGGGACCTCGATCCAGAAAGCGGATGACGACGCTCTCATCCGGCAATTGCTCTGTTTCGCACCGCAGCCAATTGCCGTCTGCCGCGTAACGGCAGGCGTTTTCCAAAAGCGCCAGCACGGCCTGGCGAATACGCGGTGCGTCCACAGATATGAAGGCGGGCTGCAGCCCGGTTTCGAGCGTCAGCGTGCTGGGCTCGAGCATGGGTTTGGCGGATGTCAGGACCGCTGCCACCACCTGCGACACGTCGATCCGTTCACGCTCCATCACGAGCTTCTGGCCGATCGCCAGCGACAAGGTGCGCAAATCTTCAACGATTCTCCCGAGACCTTCCACCTGAACCAGGAGATCGGATATCATCTTCCGATCCATTGGAAAGACGCCATCAAGCGTGCCCTGCAATGAACCCTGCAGTATCGTCAGTGGCGTGCGCAATTCGTGGGCGATGGCCATGTTGTTGAAGCGCAGTCTTTTTTCCATGCTGTCGAGGCTGGCCGCCAACGCATTGAAGGTATCCATGAGACTGGAGACCTCCCGGGTGGCGTGGCGCGAGGCAGCGACGCTCACTGAAAAGTCGCCGGATTTCAGGCCTTCGGCGGCAGATGTGAGCTCTGCGAGAGGCCTTGCGATCTGTCGCGCCAGAAATATCCCGATAATGGCGCAGACAAGGGCCGAAAGCAGACCGCAGGTCAGAATCAGGATCTGGAGCTTGAAATCTGTCGGTTCCTGCTGCAGCCCATTGAGGTTATCGAGGAGGAGCTTCAGCGAATCCTGGTCGGGGACGACGCCATTGTCTAGATCGCGATAAGCGGCCGAGGCTCGCGGTGGCAGGTTTTCAACGATGCTTGCCTCGAGACGGTCGGAATACCAGATGGCCCCGAGATAAGTCATGCCGACGCTGAGAAGCAGCATGACTCCGATGATGACAGCGGTAACCGTTGCAAGTGGCAGCGGGGGCGGCCTGAATATCTTCATCTTGGATCCGAAAAACGATAGCCAATCCCCCTCACGGCGGGAAAAAAGCCGCTCTGCCCCATATCTTCCAGTTTGCGCCGAAGGTTGGAAATATGCGTGTCGACAGTGCGCACCAGAGCGTCGCTTTCGGGCAGGCAGGCGTCGAGAATATCGGCGCGCGCGAAAGCCTGGGTCGGATGGCGGATCATATAGGCGAGAATTCGAAATTCACTGAGCGTCAGGGATAGGTGCGTGCGGCGCTCGTCGCTCGTGACAAACGCAGTGTAGCTGGTGAAATCGACCTCTATAGCCCCAAACCGCTTGATGACGTTGGCCTGTTCTCCCCGCGTCCGGCGCAGGACGGCCTTGACCCGGGCAACAACCTCCTGCGGGTTGAACGGTTTGACCACATAGTCATCGGCGCCGAGGCGCAGACCAGCCAACCGGTCGATGTCATCGGCAATTGCCGTCACCATGATGACAGGCGTTGACCCGGCCTGGCGCAGGCGCGCGAGTACGTCGAAACCGTCGAGTTTCGGCAAGCGGACGTCAAGCAGCACAAGATCCGGTTTCAGATGGGCATGATGTTGAAGCGCTATTTCGCCGTCGCCGGCGCGAACGGTACGGAACCCGTCACGCAGCAAATACCCTTCCAGTATCTGCGCGATTGCCGGTTCATCCTCAACGATCAGAACGAGACTGTTATCCACCCAATGCCCTGCGGTTGTTCAATTCCCTTTGCCGGCTTTGCCGCCGGGCGCCCACTATCGCGGACAGGGGAGATTTCTGCAATTTGCAAGCGCGGTTTTAGCGACCAGGCAACCTGTTCTCAACAGTGCCTTGATCGCTTCCTCGCCATTTCTTGACAATTCGAAATCAGCTTGCCGCCGGTTGAGGTTTCGGAGATGCCGGCGTGCGAAAATTTGTGTCCGATTATTGGAATTCTGCCCCCAGCAGCGTGGGCCTGCCGGCAACGCCATCCGAGTCTGACCGGGCGCTCGCCGCGATCGGCACGTCGATCGTCTGGGTCAGTTTCGTCTTCGTCGTCTTTCCCAATCTCGATCTCATGGTCTCGCGCTGGTTTGCCAGCGGAGGGATCTTCGTTCTGGCCGACGATCCATTCCTGCGGGCGGTAAGGGATATCAGCCGCCTCGCACAACCCTATCTTATCGGCTCGATGATCGTGCTGATCGCGCTGCAGGGGCTCCTGCCGGGACGAATGCGGTTCTGCCCGCCCGAGAAGCCCTTGTTCGTGCTCCTGAGCTTTGCCGCAGGCCCGCTCTTCACGGTCCAGACGCTCAAGGTTCTCATCGGGCGTGTACGGCCTCGTGACCTTGTCGAGTTCGGTGGAACCATGGATTTTACGCCGGTGTGGCAGTTTTCCGCCGCGTGCAGCCGCAACTGCTCCTTCCCTTCCGGCGAGGCTTCCGCAGCTGCTGCGTCACTGTCGCTGCTGGTTCTGGTGCCCGCCAGGCTCAGGCGGGCGGCCGCGATAGCGCTGTCGCCTTGCCTCTTGTTCGTGGCGTTCAATCGCGTGATTTTCGGCGCTCATTTCCTTTCGGACGTCGTGCTTGGCTGGCTGCTGACGACGTTCGCCATGGCCTGGGTCTGGCGCTGGATGGATGTGCATACGGAAGAAAAGCTCTGGCGGTGAGGCGGGGCTGGATGACGCGCGCAGTTCGGAAAGGCTGAGGTTTACCTCCATCGATATCGCCGAGTGCCTTCATCCGATCCTGGTGGCGGTATCGGCCGCGGCGTATGGGCGCGATGCGGTCATGATTGCCCTCCATCCGGCCGATTTGGCTTTGATGGTGGGAGCGTGACGGTGAATGGTTGAGGGGGAATGTGGGATCAGCCAAGTCTGCGCTTTTCGTAAAGACCCCGCCAAACCCCTCCCCACAAGGGGGAGGGGCTTAACTCGCCGCTTCGGTCTCAGACCATTTCAACGTTTCGGAAGGGGCGAAATTGGCGCCGCAGGTTAGTCCCTCCCCCTTGTGGGGAGGGGTTTTCCCCTTGGTACAGACCGGGCTGAAGGTCGACGACATATACCACGTCCAAGGCAGCCACTACCGCCCCACCTCGATCCGCCCCCTCATATTCGGATGATACCGGCAGTCGTAATCAAACCGTCCATCACCCTTCACCACTGTCGACCCCGACTTTCCCGAGGGTATCACCACATCGAAATTCCCCTTCGACGTCGCTGTGTGATCCATCACATCCTTGTTGCGCCAGACGATCGTGTCGCCCGGCCAGGCCGTCGCGACAGCCGGCTTGAAGGCCAGCTGCTCGATGGTCACCTCGATCGTGGCGGCGCTTGCGGCCGTTCCGGTGAGGGAAAGGCCGGCCGCAAGGCAGAGTCTCCGTGTGATCGCCATGGTCATTTCAGCATCGAGGCAACATGCTCGGCATGCTGCTCATGGCCTTCGAAGAGTTTCAGGCCGGTCTCGAGCAGGGCCTTCAGATCCGGGTTCTGCGCGGCCGGGATCAGCGCCGTCTTCAGCGCCTCGTTGACCTGTTTGTGGTAGGCGACTTCGTTGTCGACATAGGCCTTGTCGAAGGCCGCACCCTTGAGCTTGGAGAGTTTCTGCCGTTCCTTTTCGGCGGCCGAGGTCAGCGACTTGCTGGTATCATTATCCTCGGGCGTCACCTTCAGCTTCTTGACGAGATCGAGCGCCTGCTTGTTGACGGCCTCGTGGTCGCGGATCATATCCTTGGCGAAAGCGACGACCTCCTTGTCCCTGGATTTTTCGACCGCCTGCTTGGCCGCCTCGATATCGATGACGCCGGCCGTATAGGCGATATGGGCGATCTGTGGATCGGTGGGCGCTGCGCCGGCGGCGAAAGCTGCGGGGGCGGAGAGCGCGAAAGCGGCAAGCGCGGCGATAAGGTGTTTCTGCATCTGGTCCTCCATCCGGCGGCAATGCGCCGGTCGATGTTTCCTACGCAGACTTGGATGCCGGCATCGGGCAAACGTTCCCGAAAAGATTTTTTTGAGATGTCGGGAACCTTTGCCTTGCCCCGGCATCGAATAGGGAAAAAGGATGAGCCATGGCGCAGCAGGCGGAAGTTTCGATAGCAGGGACAAGCGACCCGGAGCTGGTGGCGATGGCGCTGGCGCGCGATCCCGCTGGGTTCCGCGCCATCATGCGGCGCTATAACCGCCGGCTGTTCCGCATTGCCCGCGGCATCCTGCGCGATGACGCCATGGCCGAAGATGCCCTGCAGGATGCCTATCTCAAGGCATTCCGCCATCTCGGCGATTTCCAGGGCGCCAGCGCCTTCTCCACCTGGCTAACGCGCATCGTCATGAACGAGGCGCTCGCCCGGCTTCGTAAGGCGCGACGAACGCCCGAAGTGCCCGTCGATACGATGCAAGGCCGCATCCTCGAATTCCCAACCGGTTCGCCCATCGACAATCCCGAGACATCAATGGCGCAGCGACAGATCCTGAAACTCGTGGAAGAAGCGACCGACAAGCTGCCGGAAGAATTCCGCCTCGTCTTCATTGCCCGGGTGATCGAGGAGATGAGCGTCGAGGAAACCGCCGAGCTTCTCGACTTGAAGCCGGAAACGGTGCGCAGCCGGCTGCACCGGGCGCGCGCCCTGCTGCGCCGCGAGCTCGACCAGCTGATCGGGCCGATCGCGCTTGATGCCTTCCCCTTTGCCGGCTGGAAATGCGACCGCCTGACGGAGAAGGTGATGGGCGAGCTGATGGGGCCGTGAGAGGCTCTATTTCGGCTCCGGCTGCTGGATCACCGGCGGCGGCGTCTTGCTCTTGGTGCCGCCGCCGTCGAACATTTTTACCCCCAATATCCCGACAACCGACGCGATCATCGCTGCCAGGATTATCATCATCAATAGTCGCATGGGGCGATCCGATCCTGATATTGTTGGTCGGATAACAGCCGAGCAGTGCAGTTCGTTCCTGTTTGGGGTGAGGGCGCCAAGGGCTCGGCAACTATCTAGCGGCGCTCCCGTTCACCCAGGAGAGATTCTTTGCGAGGAGTATCTCAGGCCTCTCGGCATGAGCGCTGGCGCTCTTGCGCGGAAACTACATGTTCCCCGCACGAGGATCGAACGGCTTGCCGCCGAACAAAGCCCGGTCACGACAGACACCGCTCTCAGGCTCGCCAAATACTTTCGCACGACGCCGGATTTCTGGCTGAACCTGCAATTCAGCTTCGACCTGAACATGAAAATGCCGGCCCTGCAGGCGGAACTTGGTGCCATCGAGGAATTCGATAACGCTGCATGATGCGCGCGGCTGGCGGACGAGCCCTCACAAACGCTTTCCGCCACCGAACTTTCAGTGATGACGGGCGTTCCCGGATCAAAGGAGCCCATCATGTCCAGACGCAAATTCAAGAGGCTGACCCACCGGCTATTCTCCCGGTTCGACGATGTCCAGACCCTGCTCGACGAGATCGAAGGCAGTGCGATAAAACTCCAGGCGACCTGCGACGAGGATGCCGAAGGCGAGGGCGTCGTGCACCCAACCGTGCAGGTGCCGCAATGGCCGCGGCATGGAGCGGCGCCGGCCGCCCTGTAGAGCCTTTCAAACGCGCTCGCATCTGCCGGCAAACAGATCGGCATGGGCGGCAAACAGCGCGCCCAGCCGGTCGATCACCGTGCGCACTTCCGGGCGCTGGCGCTCATCGTCATGAACGGTGATCCAGATGTCGTAAGTCAGGCTGTCGATCACAGGCCCGGCGCGCACAAGGCCGGGCTCGGCATCGCCCATGAAGCATGGCAGCAGGCCGCGGCCGGCGCCGCCGCGGATGAGGTGGAGCAGCATCAGCGGCGTGTTCGTCCAGCTGGTGATCCAGTGGTCTGGCTGCTCGAAGGTCCATTTGTCGGCCGGTGTCGCGGCAATCTCGGTTCCGAGCGAAATCCAGTTGTGATTGGCGGCATCGAAGGTGCTGGCCTGATAGGCGGCGTGGGCGACGGAAACGGAGCGGCGCGTGGCGAAATTGCCGCGCTCCGGCCGGCCATGCATGATGGCGAGATGCGCCTCGCGATAGGTCAGGTCGAGGCCGGTATCGAGCGCCTTGTAGCACATGCGGAACCTGTCCTGCGGCTGCCAGACGGCGGGCAGGTGGCCGGCGATGAACCATAACATCCAGGCATCAGCCCCGGTGGAGACGATCGGCAGAGTCAAGACGTCGCCGCGCCAGTCGGCAATCGTCTCTGCCGCCTCCTGCATGACCTGAACGCGCTCGAACAGCGTCTCGCCATCCTTGGCCAGCAGATAGCCCGTCGGGCCGCGCCGGAAGAGCGTGCGCCCGGTCGCACGCTCCAGCGCCAGCATGCGCCTGCCGATTGTGGGCGCGCTGAGGCCCGTGCGTGCCGCAGCACCCGTCAGGCCGCCGGAGGTTGCGACATGGAAGAAGAGCTGCAGATCATCCCAGCTTGCCTCTTTCATGGATGAAAACCCCCTTTTGTCCGCGCGTCTACATTTGCGGGTGAGCGCACCTTAGGTCAGTTGCATCTGTCATAGATGGAGGCAGGACGATGCTTCTCAACTGGATCATGCTCGCAAACGAGCTTCACAGGATCAACCGCCGGCAGAGACAAGACCCGTTCGCCGATCCGCTCGATGTCCCCGAATGGGATGGATTGCGGTGGATGCTGCCGGCTCTCTGCTGGACGGTGGGCTTGCGGAAGCCGGAGGGGAAAAGGCGCCGGCGCCTGGATCTATATGTGCTGAAGCGGAGCGACGATGCTGGGGCGGCCGCGAGGGCGGGCGTCAGCGCGATGCGGAACAAGAACCGGTTGCGGTGGGCCGCGGACCGCTGGTGTAAGCGGTGATTTTGAAAAGAGGGCGCGGCCTCTGCCTTTGATGGTCTACCGTACGGTCACCCCCTCTGTCTGGCAGAAAAGAGGGGGGTAACACAGGCTGACGGAACGGACCGTTCGGCTGGCAGCATCGGCGGCGATGAACCATCCGCTCCTGGCCGCCGGCGCGGCATCCGAGATCACGGCTTGGCGAGATGCCAAACGCCTTCGGCCCCGTCGCCGTGGATATCCCCACGCTTGGAATCGAAGTGATAGGTGTAGAGCGGCGAGCCCTTGTAGGCCCATTGCGTTACCCCCGTCGATCGCGTGACGACGCTCCAGGGGCCGGAAGCCTTGGCGCCTGCCGGTGCCACGAAGGGAGGCCAGGCGATAGCGCAGAGCAGCGTACACTCGGACTTTCCGGGCTGATCCTTGTCGAACGTGTAGAGCGACCGTCCGTTAGCATCGGCCAGCAGCTTCTGTTGTCCGCTGGTAACAATGGTGGCGGGCGACATGGGCTTTGCCTCTGCAAGCGATGCCGACATCAGGGCGAAGCCGAGTGATACGATGAGGGTTTTCATGGTTCCAGACATTGCTGGTCCTTTCTGCCGCTCCTTGATACCTGAACAGGAGGGGTTCCTGCGGCCGCAAGCGGCGTTCGGTTCATAGTGCTGAAAAGCGATGTTTCAGCCGCATCAGGATCACCGGGTTAGCCGGGATTTGTAACTATACGAAGGTCGAGAAAGCGGTAGATAAACGGGTGAGTACAAAGTTCGGTGAGCCTGATGTGATCGTGTCTATCGTCGCTCGGCCTCGATATTTCCCAGCCGGAACATCTGCGCAAAGAACGCCTTGTCGGGCAGGCGGCGAAGCAGGGCCGCAATCGCCGCGCATGCCGCGACCGCGAAGACGAGCCGGCCGGTCAGAACGCCGTGCAGATTTGCGCCGAGCGACATCACCACGATCGTATCCTCGATCACGCTGTGCGCGAAGCCCATGAACACGCAGGACAGAAAGATCTGACGCGGCGATACCGCGCCCGATTGCGCCTCGCGGATCAGCAGGCCGGCGCCGTAGGAAATGCCCAGAAACAGGCCGATAGCCGTCAGATGTCCGGCCTCGCCGCGGATGCCGGCAAGGCGCAGCACCGGCGAAAGAGCCTTCATCATCCATTCCATGAGGCCGGTCACCTTGAGGATTTCAAGACCCCAGGACAGGACAAGAAGGATGACGAGCATCCAGACCATGGCCTCTGCGAGACCCCTGATGTAATCGCCCCAGTCGGGCGTCGCGCTCATCGGCAGCCAGACAGGATTGACCTGATACGACAGCCAGCCCGTCGCCGAGAGAACATGGTGCAGCATGAAGGCGTAGAGCAGGCCGCCCGCGATGCGCAGCACCGTCGTCGCGATCATGCCGGGACCTGCCTTCTGGATGATCTTCTGCTCGATCGGCAGGCCGTGCGCGAACAGAATGAGGGCCGAGAAAACCGTGATGTCGGCGACGCTGAGCGAGGATACGGGAACGAGGGTGAAGACGAGGGGAACGGCTCCCCAGATCCCGACCAGCATGCCCGTCAGCCAGGCCAGTCCCAGCTCCGGGGGCAGGCCGATCAGGTTCATGACAGGTGCAAAGGCAGGCGCAACCGCCTTGACCGCTCCCATTCTCGACAGCAGCTCCGTCAGGATGGCGATCGGAACCGTGATGCGGACAAGGACCCAGTAGATGCTAAGTGTCTGGCTGGTGTTGCGCCGGATGAACGACAGGAACGACATGTGAGACCCCTTTTGTGACGTCTCCATCTGCTAGACCCGTTCGCTTCGAATTTGCGGTCAAAGATTGCAGTGCTTTGCAATTTTATTGCAAAGGCGTGGCTGGCCGGTATGCTGCGGGAATGGACCGTATCGACCGAAAACTTCTGAACCTGATGCAGCGCGACGCATCGCGCACGAATATCGATATGGCCGACGAGGTGGGCCTGGCTCCCTCCAGCTGTCTGCGCCGCGTGCAGCGGCTGCGCAAATCTGGTGTCATCGAGCGCATCGTCGCGATCCTCAATCCCGCCAAGGCCGGACGTGGGATCAAGGCGCTGGTGACCGTGGAACTGAAGCTGCACGGCGAGGCGCATATGCGCCGCTTTCTCGACATCGCCATCGCCGAAGAGGCCGTGTCGCAAGCCTATTCCGTCACGGGGGAAACTGATGTCGTCCTGATGCTGCGCCTGCGCGACATGGAGGAGTTCGATATCCTGTGCGAACGTCTTTTCCGCGACGAAAACAACGTTGCCCGCTATTTCACCATGATCGTTATCCGGACGGCGAAAGAGGAGACTGCGATCAGGCTTTGATTTGCGGCGCCCGAAGGCGAGGGTTCGGCGGCTGTCTTTGATGTTGTGCCGTGCGGAACCCGCCTTGTAACTTGACGTCATCCGCCTGCAGCCCAGCTATAGCTAACCCGCGGCAGGCTATTACTCTCAACTCTGGTCTTAAAAGTTGCAAGAGCCGCCGCCTCTGGCCGTGAAGCCATCCTTGCAGGCCAGGTTCAAAGGCTCTTTCAAGTTCCGGGCACCCGGGCCACCGGGGGTGCAGGACGAGCAGATCACGGCAACCAAGAGGAAGGCGAAGGCTGCGATTGTCTTATCCAAACGTATCATCGGAAATCCCCCAAATTCACATTCTACAAAGTCTCGCCGCAGCCCTCGTGTTCAAACGACGTACAAAACACCTTATGAAAGCCCATTACATATGAACCTGGCTCTTGGAAAAAGCCAAAACGCGAGGAAAATTAACACGATGGCATAGGATTATTAGTAGTATAGATTTAATTTATACTTTAGTCCACAAAAATATATCCATCTCTGCGCTAAACTATCTTCGCGTCATTTGGGTTAGATCTTACGCATCGTCTCAGTTTCGATAACCTGCAACGTATAATCAGCCTAGGTCGCTAAATCGAAGCCCTAAACTGATTTCGAGTGGGCGATTATTCAGCCCCTATTGCCAAACAAGAGTCGCGGCGTGCCGCGGGTCGATGACCGGCGGGTGATCAACGGCATTTTGTGGCGGTTCCGCACAGGCTCGCCTTGGGCGGACGTACTTGAGCGATATGGGCCTTATACCACGTGCTACAACCGCTTCGTGCGATGGAGAAAGGCCGGAGATCCGGCCGCTGCGGGATGAACAGAGCCAGGCGCTGGCAGCCCTTCTTGCCCGTCGCCGGCAGATCGTTGCCATGATTACAGCCGAGGAACAGCGCACGCGCATGGCGCTTGCCAAGGAGGCGCAGAAGAGCATCAAGCGGCTGCTTGCCGCGCTCAGGCGCGAGCTCGACAGTCTCGATGCCGATCTCGACGAGCATATCCGCAAGTCGCCTCTATGGCGGGTGCGCGAGGCGCTTTTGACCTCGGTGCCGGGTGTGGGACGGCTGACCGCCCGCACGTTGCTTGCCGAGATGCCGGAACTCGGCAGCCTCGACCGGCGGCAGGTCGCAGCCCTTGCCGGTCTTGCGGGCACCCCCCTCTGTCCTGCCGGACATCTCCCCCACAAGGGGGGAGATCGACAAGCGGCTTGCCCTTCGCACATCGCTGACGTTGCGCAGTTTGCAACGTTCATTGCTTGGGGAAGCCGGTGCGCCCAGCCGATCTCCCCTCCTTGTGGGGGAGATGTCCGGCAGGACAGAGGGGGGTGCCCCGCGCACAACAGAGGGGCGTGCCGCACGGCACGACGCCACCCCTTGCAAAATCAAACCACTGAACACAGTTGATGTGTTCCTGCGCCGGGACTTTCAGGCGCACAACATCGTCCGACGGGAGAAGAATGAACCGTATCAAGACCTGGCTGAACCAGTATGAGCCGATGACGCTCATCACCTTCGCCTGCCTTGCCGGCGGCGTCTTCCTGCTGCAGCGGCTGACGAGCGAGGTGCTGGAGGGCGAGACGCTGGGCTTCGACCAGACGATCCTGCTCTGGCTGCGCCAGCCCGGCGATCTTGGCCGGCCGATCGGCCCGCAATGGCTTGTTCATGCGATGGGCGACATCACCAGCCTCGGCGGCGTTACCGTGCTGGCGATCCTGACGCTGCTTGCCACCGTCTATCTGCTGCTCGACCGCAAGACCACAATTGCCGTCTTCCTGTTCCTTTCGGTTTTCAGCGGCTGGCTGGCGAGCACGGGGCTGAAGATCATCGTCGCCCGCGCCAGGCCGGACGTGGTTCCGCATCTCGTCGATGTCAACGATCTGAGTTTCCCGAGCGGCCATGCGATGGTCTCGGCAGTCACCTATCTCACGCTCGGGGCGCTTCTGGCGCGCGCGCAGCGCTTCCGTGCGACACGCATCTTCGTCATGGCGGCGGGCATCTTCCTTGCCGTCATCATCGGCCTCAGCCGCATCTATCTCGGCGTCCATTATCCGACCGATGTGCTCGCCGGCTGGGTCGCCGGTTCACTCTGGGCTCTGTTGTGCTGGCTGGTCTCGAAACGGTTTATTGCCAGTACCGTGGATGAAGTGCAGAGCGAGCGCTAGGCTGCCTTCTGAGCGGTCGCCCACTCTCCTCCTCATTCCCTCCTCATGCCGGCACGAGAAGGGAATGAGGGAGGGGGGCGGCGCCAGCCTGGCAGTGTGGGGCCATTATGCCTGTAGTTGGGCGGGAAAGCTGATGATGATGCCGAGGCCGGGATGCCGGTCCTTGAGCGTGATCTCAGCGCCATGCAGATCGGCGATCGCCTTGACGAGGCTGAGGCCCAAGCCGCTGCCCGGCGTCGTGCGGCTCTTGTCGAGGCGGTAGAGGCGGCGGAAGACCAGCTCGCGCTCTTCCTCGGGAATGCCGTGGCCGTCATCGGCAACCGTGGCGGCAAAGCCGCCGTCGCCGGCCTCAAGGGCGAGCGTGATCGAGGTCATCGGCGGGCAATGGTTGATGGCATTTTCTACCAGGTTGACGAAGAGCTGGGTCAGGAGTTCGCGGTCGCCGTTCACCATGGAGGGAGAGGCCGGCCGGGTGGCGAATGTGAGCGACTGGCCATTGTCCTCGGCAACGCTGCCGTAGATTTCCGCAACCGAACTCATGATGTCCTCGATGTCGACCGGCCGGAACCGCGCCTTCCTGGTGCCGGCCTCAATCTGCGAGATGCGCAGCAGCGCCTCGAAGGTGGCATTGATGCGGTCGCTCTCCTCGCGGGCGTCGAGGAGGAAGGCCTGGATGTCGCCGCCGCGCCCGCTTTGCTGCATCGCCTGCTCGATGGTCATGCGCAGCCGGTTGAGCGGCGTCTTCAGGTCGTGGGCGATATCGGCGCTCACCTGCCGCATGCCTTCGACGAGGGCCGAGAGCCGGTCCAGCGCCTGGTTCATTTGGGCTGCGACGACATCGATATCGTCGCCATTGCCTTCGAGCGGAATGCGCCGGGTAAGATTGCCGGCCGAAACATCGCTCATCGCGCGCCCGATGCCGTCGAGTCGCCGCTGGGCGCGGGCGGCGAAAAAGGCGCCGCCGCCGCAGGCGAGGATGACGATGACGCCGGACGCCCAGACGAAGCTCATCAGGGCGACACGTTCCAGATCGTCGGTGTCAGAATAGCTCTCGCCGACGATCAGCCGGTTGCCGCTGACGGTTCCCGCCTGGATGCGGATGCGGTCATCGCCTTTCACGCCGATATCGCCGGCCTTGATAGTCGACAGGCCATCGTCAGCCGCAAACAGCGGAACGTTGCCGGCAAGCCGCTCGCCCTTTTCGTCGACCAGCAGGAAGATGCTGTCTTCGGGGCTGTTGAGGCGGGCATAGGTTGCCACCCCGGCGACGAAGTCTTCCGCATCCTCGGAGGAATAGGTGGAGGCGACGACCGAATAGGTGTCGCGCACGGAATCGTCGAGCGCTTCCGCCAGGTCGCGTTTCAGGAGCTGATAGGTGATGATATCAGCCACCAGAAAGGCGAGGATGAAGAGTAGCCCGAAAGCAAGCGCCAGCCGGAAAGGCGTACTTCTCCATAATCTCCAATTTTTCTTCAGCATCGGATTGTCCGAAAACCGTTACACACTTTTCGGTCCGATGCTTTAACGCGGCACATGCAGGCTATACCCCGTATTGCGCACGGTATGGAGAAGCGGCACGTCGAAGGGCCGGTCGATCTTGGCCCTGAGACGGCTGATATGGGTTTCGACGACGCTGGTCTTCGGGTCGAAGTGAAAATCCCAGACGCGTTCGAGTAGCATGGTGCGCGTCAGCACGCGGCCTTCGCCGCGCATCAGCACTTCGAGCAGGGTGAATTCGCGCGGCTGCAGCTCGATCGCCTGGCCCTGGCGCGTCACCTGCCGCCGGATCATGTCGAGTTCGAGATCGGCGACGCGCAGCACGGTCTTCTGGTCCTGCAACGGCGGACGGCGGGCGAGCGCATTGACGCGGGCGAGCAGTTCGGAAAAGGCGAAGGGCTTGGTGAGATAATCGTCGCCGCCGGCCTCCAGCCCTTCGACGCGGTCGTCGACGCCGCTGACGGAGGTCAGGAAGATCGCCGGCGTGCCGATGCTTGCCGCGCGCACCGCCTTGACCAGAGACAGGCCGTCGAGGCCCGGCAGCATGCGGTCGACGACGAGCACATCATATTGTTCATGGCTCGCCTGGAAAAGCGCGTTGCGCCCGTCCTCGACGATGTCGCAGACATGGCCCGCCTCGCTCATGCCCTGGGCGACGTAATCGGCCGTCTTTTTATCGTCCTCGACGACGAGAATGCGCATGGTCGGTCCCAATCCCTATCCCCAAATCCCCATTCCTGGGAGCATTTCCGTTTTTCTTCGGAGCCCGGAAAAGTCACGTCGCACAATTGGCGCGGAATTGTGTCCGCCGCCTTGGCGGGTGGCCGTTGCTGCCGAAGCCGACTGCAAATTATGGATGTCGCCGCCGCATGTTTGGCGTATGATCCTGCCTGGCAATCTGGGGGGATTTCCAATGCTTCATCGCACAAAGATCCGCGCGGCGACGAGAACAGTGGCTGTCCTGCTGTTCATCTATCTGCTGCTTGCCTATTTCGTCATTCCCGAAATCTGGATTTTTCACGATGCCGACCGCGTTGCCAAAGTCGGCAACATGGTCACGACGACAGAGCAGGGGATTCCCGGCGACCCGATCAATGTCGGTCTTGTCGGGTCGAAGGAAGAGGTCATCCGGGCGTTCGCGGCTGCCAAATGGGATCCTGCCGATAAGATCACCCTGCGCACATCGATCGATATCGGACTGAGCGTGGTGCTTGATCGGCCCGATCTCGATGCGCCGGTCAGCCCCCTGCTTTTCGAGGGCAGAAAACAGGATCTGGCTTTCGAAAAACCTGTTGGCAGAAGTGCTGACGAACGCAACCATGTCCGTTTCTGGCTGACCGAGCAAACCGGCCCGAATGACCGCCCGCACTGGCTGGGCTCGGCAAGTTTTGACCGGGGCGTCGGCTTCAGCCACGATACCGGTCAGATCACGCATCATATCGGTCCTGATGTCGACGCGGAGCGAGACCTTGTCATCAGCGATCTCCTCAACGCCGGGCAACTCCTGTCGAGCTATGAGATCGATGGCATCGGAGCGACCAAAGACGGCCGCAACGGCGGCGGCGATCCCTATTTCACCGACGGAAAGGCTCTCGTCGGCGTGCTTCGAAACCAGCAGCAGTAGAGCGCTTCCTATGCGAAGCGGACCGCCGCTCGTGCCCGCGCCTTTGCTGCGACTTCCTCGCGGTCGCGAGGCGGTTGAGATGTCTCCAGCGAATCGAGCAATTCATGGGCGCATCTCGCAATTGCCATGACCGCGCTCTCGAACGCCGCCTCATTGCGTTTCGATGGCCTGGTGGTTCCGCTCAGCTTGCGCACGAACTGAAGCGCCGCATCATGGATTTCCTCGTCAGTCGCCGGCGGATCGAAATTGAACAGGGGTTTTATATTTCGGCACATGCGCTGCTTTCCTTCATCGTCTCTCCGCCACGGAGAGGGGCGTGGCGTCATATGAAAGTTAGTCGCGAGACAGCCAGTTGCAACGGACTGCAAGTCCACATGAGCTATTCCTGCCTTGTGACTTTTGTCAAAGAGCGTCGGTAGTGCATGGCAACAACGCCGTTGCGGAGCGGCTTCGCCGAAACCAATTCGAGCTGTCGCGCGCTCGGCAAGCCGCTCTCGTATAGAGTGGGGCCGTGGCCGACGATCCTGGGGTGAACGAGGAACTTGTACTCGTCGATCAAATCCAGCCGATCCAGCTCAGCCGCGAGCTTGCCGCTGCCGAGGAGCACGCCCGCCGGGGTCGCATCCTTGAGATTCTGCACGCCTGTCCGCAGATCACCGGCGATGTGGTGGCTATTGTTCCACGGGAAGTCGTTTCGCGTTGACGACACCACGTACTTCGGCTTGGCATCCAGCTTAACCGCCCATTCGCGCATCGGCGGCGGTACTTCCGCTTGGCCGCGGGCGACCGCTGGCCAGTAGCTCTCCATCATCTCGTAGGTGACGCGGCCCCAAAGCATCGCCCCGCTCTCGTCCATGAGGCGAGTGAAGAAGGCGTGTGTCTCGTTGTCGGCGATTCCTTCTTGGTGGTCGACACAGCCGTCTAGGGTGACGTTGGTGCTGAAGATCAGTAGTCCCATGCAACAAGCATACAATCTTCCGATACCGTAGTCATCAGCTGTGGGGCCGCGACCGCCAGGGTGAAATCGTTCCATGCGGACGCGGTTTCCATCACTTTGTCGGCACGGTATGCGCAGTGATCGTATAGCCGAATGGATCGACGAAGGCGAAATAGCGGCCGAACGGGCCGTCTTTCGGCGGGAAAGCTATCCGCACGTCGCGCTCGCACAGATGAGCGTGCAATTCGTCAGCGTCGTCGCAGCCAAACCAGATCGCGATGCCAACCCCCAGCTTGTCCGTGTCGTCGAACTCCTCGATCGGCGTGCGGACGGTGAATGGGATGGGCTGCGTTTCGAAAACAACCGCACCCGGAGGGGCTTTTGCCGATGGCGTAAGCCCGACAATGTCCTGATAGAAGGTCCGTGCGGCGTCCAGATCCTTCGTCTGTATTCCGATGAAATCCGGTCCAATGAGGCGAGGCATGAGCAATCTTTCCTTTTTATACGTGACGCAGTATCGTCAGGGGCCTGATATAATATAAGGACCCTGATATGTCCAGCCTGATTGATCCGCCTGTTGATGACACCTACCGCTCGCTCGGATACGCGCTGAAGCGGGCGCAGCAGGCGCTGCGGGGCCATCTCGACAATGAGCTTCGAAACATCGGATTGACGACCCCACAATATTCGGTCCTTGCGGGGCTTGAGGTCAGCGCGGGCTTATCAAGCGCGGAGCTGGCGCGGCGGGCCTTCGTAACACCGCAGACGATGCAGGCCATCATAGCGACGCTCGAACGGGATGGCCTTGTCAAGCGAATGGCTCACCCGGTGCATGGCAGGGTCCTGACGACCGAACTTACGCCTGCCGGGCGGTCGGCATTGCGTGCGGCCCACGAGATTGTCGCCAAGGCCGAAGGCCTGGCCCGAGACGCCGTCGCACCAAGTGATCCGGAGATCATATATTCAGCCTTGCTGCGGATAGCGGAAGCCATGCGGTGACGTCCTCCGCTGACAGACGGTCGAAGAGGCAGCAGCAACGATACAGATCCTGAATGGGAGGATATTTCTGGAATTCGGTAGCAATTGCCATCAATATAGAAAGGCAGGATCGCGCCAAAAGCGGCCTTGGTCACGCCCTTATCTCCTTGCGCAATCAACTAGAGCATTTCCGTTTTTCTTCGAATCACGGAAATGCTCTATCTCTTTGTTTTCACGCAATTCCGGACGCAAAACCGCTGCGCACTTTTGCTGGAATTGCTCTAGGTGAACTGATCAGACCGGGACCAGTCCGTGGCGGAGCATGATCTCATTTGCCTTGGCGAGGTCCGGTTTGCCGGGCACGTTCACCACCTCGGCAATTTCCTCGAAATAACGCCGTCCAATCGTACCCGGCGTGATGGTCGCCAGGACCTTGGCTGTGCCGTCATGCAGGTTCTCGTGATGGTGTACCGATCCTCGCGGAATGAATACGGCGTCGCCGGCGCGAATCTCGTGCGTCAGCCCATCGACGATAACAGTGAGCGTGCCTTCGAGGCCGTAGAGGAATTCGTCGGCATCGCGATGATGATGCGGAGCGGGGACGCGTGCCCGAGATGGCACTGTAAATTCGAATACTGTCGCGCCGACTTCACTGATGAGAAAACGCAGTTCGAGTTGCCCGATCCGCACGATATCGTTTCGCACCGCTTCCATATGAGGTCTCCACAATGTAAAGTGACTTTACATCAACAAGTAAAGTGACTTTACACATATGTCAATTCTATCACCCCCGAATTCAATTCCAGACGCGTTGCCCGGCCCACCGTTCTTCGGTGCGCTGCTGCGCGTTGTCTGGCAGCATGTGCGAGACCGCATGCTGCAAGCCATCCACGAGGCGGGGTTCGTCGACTTCCAGGAGGCGCATTTTGCCGTGTTCTCGTTTCCGCTACCGGATGGCATGAGACCGTCCGATCTCGCGCGTCAGAAGCGGATGTCGCGACAAGCTGTGAACTACCTGCTCAGCCAGCTTGAAGACCTGGGCTATGTCGAGCGGCGCGCAGCCGACGGCAGCGATCGCCGACTGGTCTATCTGACGCCACGGGGGCATGACGTCGTCGCAGCCATTTTCGGATGCCTTCGGCAGTTGCATGAGCAATGGTCCAAAGAGGTTGGAAAGGAGCGCTTCGATGACTTCGTAGATGTGTTGAGGCAGCTGTCGACCAAAGCACAGGAACCGACAAGCCGCTGAAAACTCAAGGGTGAGACTTCAGCGGCAGAAGGATCATACCACAACGCGCCCAACTGCGGTCATTGCGTTGGGGAGGGTAACCCCTATGGTGGAGTATTAACGGCACACTCGAAATCCTCCGCGGAGGCTATTTTTTCTGGGGACTCGGAGATGGCTCGAATTGCTATCGTTGGAAATGCCGGAGGCGGTAAATCAACACTCGCACGCCAGCTTGCGAACAAACTCGGAACACGGCACACGGAAATCGATAGCCTGCTTTGGCAGGAGGGGTGGGTCGACATGCCCCTCGAAATTTATAGGCAGCGGCACGCTGAAATTATAGCTGAAGATCACTGGGTAATAGACGGCGTCCCTGGCTGTCTCGAAGCCCCACAGGTCCGACAGGATCGATGAGCCGAACTCCATCCATCCCCGGTGCCGAGCCCGCTTCAGCGGATCGGCGGGATGGAGCGTCGATCCTGGTTGGGTTTCCTCCAGGTATTCGCAGATCACGGCGCTTTCGAACAGCACCGCCTGCGTTCCATCCGCCTGGTTGACGACCAGCAGCGGCACCTTGCCGAGCGGTGAAATGGCCAGGAACCAATCGGGCTTTGCCGAAAGATCGATATAGCGGCGCTCGAAGGGCAAGTCCTTTTCCGCAAGGGCGATGGCGGCGCGCTGGACATAGGGGCAGAGATGATGGCTGACGAGGGTCAGATGTGCATCGGACATGACAGGCACCTTAAAACGCGGGGGCGGAACGAAGCGCATAGCGACCGTCGCCGAGCAGGAACTGGGCCAGCGACAGCACAATGAGATAGAACGGATATTCCCAGCCGCCGTTCGGTGCGTTGAACACCCAGCCATTGCCCCAATGAGCCCAGATGATCGCGCCGAGCAGGGCGGGGATCAATGCGAGGGCAACCCATCGGGCATAGATGCCGACCACCAGCATCACGCCACCAACGGCTTCGGCCGCAAATGTCAGATAGGCCAGCCATCCCGGCAGGCCGATGGATGCGAAATAGCCTGCCGTGCCGGCAAGGCCGAATGTGAAGAGCTTGAGCACGATGGAATGGGCGAGATACATCACGCCGAGGCTGACGCGCATCAGTGTGACGGCATAATCGGTCATGCGTTCCTGGATCATGGAGGGACTCCTTAAAGAGGTAGATGTAATTGCATCTATATAAGCCCTTGCGCTCGCCGTCAATATAGATGTAATTGCATCTATGATTGATCCTTCGGCTCCCGACCATCCTCAACCGTCTCCTTCCGCCACGCGCGCTTGGGTGCTGCTCATGCGCGCCCAGCAGAGGGTTCTTGCGGCGATCGAAAACGATCTCAAAGCCGCCGACCTTCCGCCGCTCGGCTGGTATGATGTGCTTCTGGAACTTTCGCGGGCTGAGGGCGGCAGATTGCGCCCTTACGAGATCGAGCAGCGCACGCTTCTTGCGCAACATAATCTTTCCCGCCTTCTCGACCGGATGGACAAGAGCGGACTTGTCGTGCGTGAACTCTATGCCGAGGACGGCCGGGGCCGATGGGTGGTCATCACCGACGATGGCCGCGCCATGCAGGCGAGAATGTGGAAAGTCTATGCGCCCGCGATAAAGCGTCATCTCGGCGACAAGCTCGACGTCGCCCAAAGCGATCAGCTGGCGAACTTGCTGAGCGCATTGTCACGGGATGCCTAGCGACCGCGAATAATGCCGCTCCTCCCATCCAAGGCAGCTCACGCCCGCCGGAGGCCGATGAGGGTGGTGGACAGGCCGGGTTTTCCGCTGGCATTCTTTCCGCGGCCGGAGCATTGCTACTGCCTGCCTGTCCCGATCGACTGCGGAAAACCGAGGTGACGATGACGACGATCACAAGCATTACTTCGACGATGACTGCCTCCTTCCTGGGCTCCTTCGTGGAGGTCGTGGAAGCCTTCACCATCATCCTTGCGGTCGGCGTCACGCAGAGCTGGCGGCCGGCCTTTATCGGCACGGGGCTGGCGCTCTCGGTGCTTGCAGTGCTGGTGCTGGTCTTCGGGCCTCTGCTCGGCCTGATCCCGATCGACATCCTGCAATTCGGCATCGGTACGCTGTTGATCCTGTTCGGCATGCGGTGGCTGAGAAAAGCGATCCTCAGGGCCGCGGGCTTCATTGCGCTGCATGACGAGGAGAAGGCCTTTGCCGCGGAAAGCGATGCGCTTGCCCGCCAGTCAACGGAGCGGCGGGCCGATTTTCTGGCCGGCACGGCCGCCTTCAAGGCCGTGCTGCTCGAAGGCATCGAAGTGGTGTTCATCGTGATCGCGACAGGCGCGCGGCCCGGCATGCTGCCCTATGCAGCCATCGGGGCGCTGGTGGCCTGCATCGCCGTGCTCGTCATCGGCCTGGCTGTCCACAAGCCGCTGTCTTCAGTGCCGGAAAACACGCTGAAATTCATCGTCGGGCTGCTGCTGACCGGATTCGGCATCTTCTGGGTGGGCGAGGGCATCGGCACGCCATGGCCGGGCGGAGACCTCTCGCTGCCCGTGCTCTTCGGCGGTCTCGCCGCCTTCTCCTTCATCGCAGTCCGTTGGCTGCGCCAGTATCACAATCTGCATGCGGAGCCCGTCGCCCGATGAGCATTCTCAAGATCGCCTTCAAGGAATTGACCGGCATGTTCATCGATGACGGGGCGCTGGCGCTTTTCAGCCTGCTGCTCGTGCTCGGGGTCGGCCTCGCGGTAAAATCCGGCCTCATCGGCCCAACGGTGGGGGCAGTGCTGCTTTGTGCCGGATGTCTCGGCATCCTCGCAGAAAGCGTGACGCGGGTGGCGCGGCGGAAGTTTCGGCGGTAACGGGTGGGGATAGCCTAGGGTGAGGGGGCTCCGGGCTCAACCTCATCCATCACCAGACTTGGCAAGAGAAGATAGGAACAGCCCTTCCGCTACCTTCCTCTCTCTCTCGCCACGGCCAGAATGAGTGGCGTCAGGGCGGTGGCGAACGGACCGAAGGGCAGGCGCTGCAGGGCCTTGCCGACGAGGAAAGCGGCGGCCATGGCGCCTGACAGTTTCAGCCAGGGATGGTCGCCGAGCTGCGCACGGGCGCTCGCATCCGCCCAGCGAATATTTTCTTCCACCACGCTGCCCGCCTGATGACGGATGATGTGCAGCCGGGCGCGCAGATTGTTGATCTCGTAGCGCACGTCCTCGATCTGCCGCTCGAGCTCCTCGCGCGCGGCGGCGCGCTCGACATCGACGACGATCTCCTCCACCGGCGCATCCTCGGCGACCGCATCCACATAGGCGCGGTATTCCGCTTCACTCTCGAAACCCTCGTGATGGGCGGGGTGGCCGGTCGGCGTGACACGGTCGGCCGGCGGCTGCTCGCCCACATCCTTCACTTCGTCCATGCCTTCGATGGCGTCCCTGCCTGTCGTGCTCGCCATTCCGGTCTCCTCTTTCGCTGACGGAGTTCAAACGTTCGAGGCGGAAAAAGGATGCATGGGCGGCGGGGATTGATTGCCAGCACGGTGCCGATGGAACGGGTTGATCCCGGCCAGATCGAACTCGGCTGCTTGGTTAGGACTGAACGAGGATCACCAGGGTCTCGGGCAATACGCCGTCATATTCCATCGCATCGGCCGCTTGCCTGCTCTTCATGAATTCCGCCAGGCGCCCCATGTCGGCGACGTCCATAACGAGGCCAACCTTGTTGGACGATTGCGGATCGACGAAGGTGCGAATGTTCGTGCAGCCGATCGGTTCGAAAATTTCCTTGCGGCGGGGCGAGGCGAGCCAGTGTTTGACGTCCTTGACGTCGTGATGAGCCAGGATGGTCGGCATTGCGTCCTCCTCTTGCTGCTCTGGACACCAGAGCCGGAGAGAAGTTTACGCTTCGGGTAATCGCATGGATATCACCCGCATGGGTGGGCGCATCTTTTTTGTGGTCCTCGTGAGGGGGCTAGACCATGGGCAGCGGAGCGCATTTATGGTGCGCCGTCATCAAGGGGTTGCTGGCGACGTGACTGCCACCCGCGCCAGGACGTGCCGTGGGCGCGTGGAAGACCAACTTGTTCCTGGTTGCCGATCCGGCATTGCACCGATTTTTTGCATCCTTGGCCGATACAATGTTAAGAGCCACACATGACCCTATCAACAGAGCTAGACTGTCAGGCCTGCGGCGCGTGCTGTTCCTATTCGAGCGAATGGCCGAGGTTCACCACTGAAAGCGAAGAGGAACTCGATCTGCTGCCGGCGCATTTCGTTTCGGCGGATCAGACGGGCATGCGCTGCGATGGAGAACGCTGCTCCGCGCTCTCGGGCACTGTCGGGTCATATGTATCGTGCACGGTCTACGACATCCGGCCGGACGTTTGCCGCGCCTGCCTTCCGGGCGACGAAGCCTGCTCGATGGCGCGCGCCGCCTACGGGCTGATGTAGATCAAAAAACCGATCTCGAAGCGTGCCGAACCTTGTCACGGCAATCGCCGTGACATCCGTATCAGAACATTGCTTCCTTCTGGTGCCGCACCGCGCATTCGGGTGCGGACAGTTCGTCGTCAGTTCCCCAGGTGGAAAGCCATTTCTCGACCTCATCACCTGTGACATGCAGTCCGGTTGCCTGAAATTCATCCCAGGCGTCCAGCGTCTGCTGTCGCAGCGCCTCGCGCTTTTCCTCGCGCTCGACATATTGTGCAATGGCTTCCCGCATGATCCAGTGGGACGAGCGGCGGCGAAGTTCGGCCAGATGCTGGACGCGGCCCTTCAACTCGTCATCGAGCTTGAGCGAGGTCGGCGATGCCACATGGGCCTCCTTAGTCAAAGGTAATACCTGGCGCTAATGTAGGCTCCGGGCGTATCCGCTGATGGCGCCGTGCCTCAGCTTCGGCGCCATCTGCCACTCGATCCAGCCGGCCGCTTCTATCGACTGCCGCTCAATCCAGAAGATCGGCCGGCACCTTGCCGCCGTTTTCCGACAGTTTCTTCATGAGCGCCTTATGGAGGAAGACGTTCATTTTCGCGCTGTCATTGGTATCGCCGGTATAGCCGAGTTCGCCGGCGAGCTCCTTGCGCTCTGCCATGCTCGCATCCATTCCGAGCGCCTTCATGAGGTCGACGATCGAATGGCGCCAGTCGAGCTTCTGGCCGGATTTCTTCACGGCCGCGTTCAGGATCTGCTCGATATCGGCCTTGCTAGCCTGGGTTGGGCTGGCCTGGGTCGAACCTGATTGAGCAGGTGGCGGCGCGCCGGTTGCGGGTTCGCTCACCGGCGCGGTCCTGGCAGCAGGAGAAGCAGCCGACGCACTGGCCTGTGGGGCCGCGGATACGGGCTCCGGCACGGGTGCTGCCTGCGCTTTGCCGAAAATCGCGTTCTTGATGCGGTCGAAGACGCCCACGGGGAAACCCTCCTCTTGTGGTTGCGATGGGGATGACCGGGAGAGAAGTAGGGTGGTAACGCGATCCGCAAAGGTGGCGGACGGGAATCATGGTTTGTGAGACACGGTTCGCAGGTATTAAACGTCTGCGTCCGGCATACCCCCCTCTGTCCTGCCGGACATCTCCCCCACAAGGAGGGAGATTGGCTGGGGGCACCGGCTTCTCAAACAATCAACGTTGCAGCCCGGCGAAAAGGTGGAGAGGCGGGAGGTGCAGCCACTTGTCGATCTCCCCACCTGTGGGGGAGATGTCCGGCAGGACAGAGGGGGGTGCCGAGCACTCGGCGTCAATATTACGCCCCCACCCGATCAAGAAAACTCGTTCGCCCTCGGGCCGGCAAGTGTCACCCGCCAGGTCGACCGCGTCAGGAAATCCTGCGTCGCCAGAAACGTATAGGGCGTGGCTCTCCAGGGTTTCACCGCATTGTTGAGATTGTCGAGCACGTAATCGCCGTCGTCCATGCGGGCGATCAGCACGACGTGGTTTTCGTTACGCGGGCCGATCACCACCGAGAGCGCCAGGCGGTTTGCCGGAAAACCGGCGTCGATCAGGTCCTTCATCTTCTGCAAAGCGTAATCCTCGCAGTCGCCCCGTCCATTCGATGGCAGGGTCCAGACGTCGCCGTTTCCGGAGGCGGAGCGGTCCTCGGTCGAAATCACGTGCAGGTTCACGGTGCGGGTGACCTTGCGAAGAAGCGGCATGCCCGCCTGCTCGACCCGTCCCCGGGCGCGCGCCTGAGCTGAGGTCTCATGGCAAAGCCAGCGATAGCTGGCGCAGGCGGATGCGAATCCCACCGGCGCGCCGATGCTTCTGCCGACCGGCAGCAGTTGTCCGGCAAATGCTTGAAATTGCATGGGAAAGAACACAAGGGAAACCAGACAAACAAGCCATCGCATGAATCACCCCTCTATTGTTCGCGGGAGAAGGTAACACAGTTTATACTAAAACTTTAATAAAAATTATTACTTGCGTAATTAACTATAGCTTAAGAACCTGTGCCATTATTCGCGGTTTATTCTTGGAATTAACGTTCTGCTAATATAGGAATTCCCTCAGTTAACGGTTTGTTAACTTTGGGAGAAAAAAGATGATCCGCAAAGTAGCGAAGTATAGCGTCGCCGTTGCTTACCTTCTGGCAAGCAGCAGCCTTACGATGGCCGCGCCGGCAGTTGTCAACTGCGCCAAGGCAGCGCCGGGTTCGATCGAGGCCAGGCTGTGCCTGCCCACGAAATCCATCCGCAAAGACAATGACAGCCGCACGGTCAATAACGACAGCAGCGGCAACCGCTTCGGCGGCCGCTCCGGCGGCCGCTCGGGCTCGGGCTCCGGCTCGCAGGCCTCGAACCAGAGTTCTTCCGGCAATCAGAACACCGGCGGCAACGGCGGCAGCGGCACCGGCGACAACGGTGGCAGCGGCGGCAGTGGCACCGGCGGCAACGGCGACAACGGTGGCAGCGGCAACACCGGCGGCAACGGCTCCGGCTCTGGTGATGGTGACGGCGATCACGGGGATCATCATGGTGGCAAGGACCATGACCACGGCGGCGGCAAGGATCATGACCACGATGGCGGCAAGGATCACGACCACGGCGGCGGCAAGGACCATGACCACGGTGGCGGCAAGGATCACGACCACGGCGGCGGCAAGGATCACGACCACGGCGGTGACAACGACCACAACGACAAGGGCGGCAACAGCGGTTCCGGCAACAGCGGCGGCAACGGCGGCGGCGACAGTGGCGGCAATAGCGGTGGCAACGGTGGTGGCAACAGCGGCGGCAACGGTGGCGGCAACAGCGGCGGCAACGGCGGCGGCAACAGCGGCGGCAACGGTGGCGGCAACAGCGGCGGCAACGGTGGTGGCAACAGCGGCGGCAACGGTGGCGGCGACAGTGGCGGCAATAGTGGCGGCAACAGCGGCGGCAACGGTGGCGGCAACGGCGGCGGTGACAGCGGTGGCAACAGCGGCGGCAATGGCGGCGGCGACAGCGGCGGCAATAGCGGTGGCAACAGCGGCGACAACGGCGGTGGCAATGGCGGCGGAAACAGCGGCGGCAATGGCGGTTCCGACAACGGCGGCTCCGGCAAGGGCGGCAAGGGCGGCAAGGGCTGATCCGACATCCTGAACCGGAAGATGGGCTTCAGAGATCAAGCCCATCTTTCAATGGCGGTATCGGAAATGCGGCCCGGTGACGGTGTCTTTTGCCACTCTCTGCCGGGCGCATTCCCTTTCCTTCCTCATTCCTGTGCCCGCGTGCTGGCGCTAAGGAAGTCACAGGAATCCAGATGCCGCGCCTCGGCGCGGTGAGTGGCTCCATGTATGGAGTCGGAGTCATTTACGCCCGAGGGGAGCGGGCGCTCTGGATCTCCGTGAGATAACCCGGGCTGGGCCGGGAACACGGAGATGAGGGAGGAGAGGGGCGTTTCTTGAGGGGCCGGGATCCGGGGAGGGATGCCGGCTTCGGGGGGGCAGAAAGGGGGTGCCGCAAGGTGCCCCTTTTTTGCGGACTTAGGTGGCAAATGCCACCAATCCCTTCTGGAAGTGGCAGAAGCCGGATTGCGCCGATAGCCGCCACCTCACGGTCGGAGCATGGCTGGGCAGGGCTCATCACGAAAACGTCGGGCAGATCATAAGAGGACGTTGCGCCGTTCCTCTAAGCAACCGCTGGGATGGCATTTAAACAAAATCTAGGGGGCGTTCCGTTTGGACAGCCCCTTCCGAAAGTGCTGATATTCGCCGGCTTGCGATCCATATTGCTGCGCAGGGCCTATTGCGGTGCAGGCTGAAGATGATGAATTGGCTTACCGTCGACTGCACCCGATCACCTCATCGAGATCTAACACGTTGACGCTACCGAAGCGCTCTTCCGGTATCGCAACAGGTATCTTTTATAGCGTTGACATTATATAATTCGGAGCCTATATCCATGGCATGGGATGTGTCGTATCATGATGATTTCGCAGCCGAGTTCAAGGAGTTCGACAAGGACGTCAAAATTGAGCTCAGAGCGGTAACCAAGTTTCTGGAAGCCAAGGGGCCGAAGCTAGGACGCCCTTGGGTCGATACTTTGAAGGGTTCTGACTACGCGAACATGAAGGAGCTTCGCTTCGAAGCCGCGGACGGAGAGTGGCGAGCGGCGTTTGCATTCGACCCTGAAAGAAAGGCCATTATTCTGGTCGCGGGCGACAAATCGGGAATGAGCCAGAAGAAGTTCTACGGCAAGCTAATCGAGAAGGCCGACAAGCGATACAAGAGCCACCTCGAAGATCTGAAAGAAAAGGCGAAAAGGGAGAAAAAGTGATGGTAATTTCTGCAAATGATCTCTTCGCCGAAACGATGACAGAAGAGATGATTGAGGCCTCTGACCGTCGGTTCAAAGAATTGATGGAAGAGTTTGACAACCTTCAAGCGCTTCGGAAGTCTTTGGGCCTCACTCAGGAATACATTGGCGGGAAGATCGGCAAGAAGCAGGTTTCTGTCGCCCAGCTTGAAAAGCGGTCCGATTTTCTCCTGTCGACCCTACGGCAATATGTCGAAGCGCTTGGCGGCGAGCTGGAGCTTGTCGTGAAGTTCAAGGACAAGAAGGCTGCTCGGCTTTCGGGCTTTGGTTCTCGCGCTGCCGCAAAAGCTACTCGCAGCGGAGAACGTAGATCCAGGCGCCTTGCGAAGGCAGTGTGACGCTGTCAGGTCCGGCTGTGGTGGCAGTTGCTACCTAATGCGCACTTTGCTGGAATTGCTCTACTGCATAATTCCTCAAATCGGAATCGATTTGAGGATGAAATTATGCAGCAATTCAAAGTGCTACAGCGTCCTTTGCGCGTCTGAAAAGACGCGCGGCGCTCCAGAGCTCAGCTTCACCCTTTTGATGTCTTTGCCAGCATCTCGCTCAGCGTTGCCGCCGAGAGCATGGCTTCGGCCAGGAGCTTCTTGAGCTTCTGGTTTTCTTCCTCCAGTGCTCTCACCCTTTTGGCATCGAGACCGACATTTCGGCCCTGCAGGGATTGCCACCGATAGAAGGTCGGCTCGCTGATGCCGTACCTGTGGCAAACATCTGCCACCGTCACACCGGCTTTGTGCTCCCTAAGAATGCCCGTAATCTGGTCGTCGTCGAATTTTCTCTTGCCCATCACCGCTTCAGTCCTCGCGAAA
>Ga0102587_1000132_pt1 | contig 101108 bp, 100 predicted proteins | sample AraplaF_Col_mTSA_FD_76853 | JGI IMG/M metagenome (GOLD analysis project Ga0102587, IMG submission 76853) | Arabidopsis root microbial communities from the University of North Carolina, USA - plate scrape MF_Col_mTSA (SPADES assembly) (version 2) | ecosystem: Host-associated > Plants > Roots >...
GGGGGTAGGCGCGTTCTTTGCTGCTGCGTTGGCGCGGGTGGCCGCCCCCCCCCGGCGCCGCCCGGGGCCCGGCGCCGTTGCCCGGGGGGGGCGGGGTGGCGCGGGTGCGCCCGCCGTAACCCGCTGCCTTGAACTTCTCCCACGCCGCGTTCATGTGCCGCTGCCGCGCGCTGTAGCCCGCCTGCACGCGCCACCACAGCAGGGCCATGGCATCGGCGGCTTCCACCGCCAGCGGCCCGGTGGCGGCCACGGCGAAGTCGACGCGCGGCGCCTGGAGCTCGCCATGGTTGGGGTCGTAAAAATCGTCGAGCACATTGATGCCGCCGCAAAACACCGTCTGCTGGTCGACGACACACAGCTTGCGGTGCAGGCGGCGCCAGCGCTCCGGCACCAGCAGGCCCAGGCCGCTCAGGCCTGTGCCCAGGGGGGAGTACACGCACCAGTCGACCTTGGCCTGCGCGAATTTTTCGCGCCATTCGGCCGGCAGCGGGCTGGTGCCTATGCCGTCCACCAGCACCTGTACCGTCACGCCGCGGCCGGCGGCGCGCACCAGCGCCTCGGCCACCTGCGCCCCGGCGCCGTGAAAATCGAAAATATAGGTTTCCAGCTGAACCCAGCTATGCGCCGCGTCCAGCGCCTGGACCAAGGCGGGGAAAAAGTCCCGCCCACCTTGGAGCAGTTGCAGCGCGCCGGTCTTGTGGAGGGGATACAGCATGGGCGGTGGCGTTCGTCCCTGTGCGAATGGAGAGATGGGCGTGGGGTCCGTCCCATTTAAACCGAGCGGCCGGTGTTTGCCAATCCTGTGAAACGCCAACTCACAAAGTGTTGCGCCTGCGCGCGGCCCTCACGGCTCAGGCCATGAATTGCGGCAGCAGCAGCACCGCCTCGGCATTCGAGGGCGAAAAGCACAGGTCGGCCGCCGCGTGGTGCGGCAGCCATTGCCAGGCGGTGTGCTCCCGGGGGTTGAGCTTCACGTCGCGGGCCTGGGGCAGGCACAGGCTGAAGACGTGCTCGGTGTTGCGGGTGACGCCGGGCGCATAACGATGGCGCCAGACCGGGTAGATCTCGTAGACGTTGGCAAGGCCCCAGTCGCGGAATTGCGCTGGTGCGGCCGCGATGCCCGTCTCCTCAAGCACCTCGCGCATGGCGGTCTCCAGCAAGGGCTCATCCGCCCCGTCCTTGGACCCCGTCACGCTTTGCCAGAAGCCGGGATTGTCGGCGCGCTCTATCAGCAGCACCTCGCGCTGCGGCGTGTGGATGACGACCAGCACCGACTCGGGGATCTTGAACGGCTTCAAGGCATCCCCTCTCCGGGCTGGCGGTGCGGCGCCGTTTTAAACGGGCTGGGGGTTGCGCAGGCGGATGTGCAGCTCGCGCAACTGCTTTTCGTCGACCGGGCTGGGCGCATGCGTGAGCAAATCCTGCGCGCGCTGGGTTTTCGGGAAAGCGATCACGTCGCGGATCGACTCGGCGCCGGTCATCATGGTGACGATGCGGTCCAGGCCGAAGGCCAGGCCGCCGTGCGGCGGCGCGCCGTACTGCAGCGCGTCGAGCAGGAAGCCGAACTTCTGCTGGGCTTCTTCAGGGCCGATCTTCAGCGCGCTGAACACCTTGCTCTGCACTTCGGCGCGGTGGATACGGACCGAACCGCCGCCCAGTTCCCAGCCGTTGAGCACCATGTCGTAGGCCTTGGCGATACAGCGGCCCGGGTCGGTGTCCATCCAGTCTTCGTGGCCGTCCTTGGGCGCGGTGAAGGGGTGGTGCACGGCGCTCCAGCGCTGGCCGTCCTCGTCGAACTCGAACATCGGGAAGTCCACCACCCACAGCGGCTTCCAGCCCTTGGTGAACAGGCCGGTCTTTTTGCCGAATTCGCTGTGACCGATCTTCAGGCGCAGCGCGCCAATGCTGTCGTTGACGATCTTGGCCTTGTCGGCGCCGAAGAAAATGATGTCGCCGTTCTGCGCGCCTGTGCGCTTGAGGATCTCGGCAATGGCGGCATCGTGGATGTTCTTGACGATGGGGCTTTGCAGGCCCTCGCGGCCCTTGCCGGCGTCGTTGACCTTGATCCAGGCCAGGCCCTTGGCGCCATAGATCTTGACGAACTCGGTGTAGCCGTCGATCTCGCCGCGGCTCATCTCGGAGCCGCCGGGCACACGCAGGGCCACCACGCGGCCGCCCGCCGTCGTGGCCGGCGCGCTGAAGACCTTGAAGTCCACGTCGGCCATGACGTCGGTCAGCTCGGTGAACTCGAGGTTCACGCGCAGGTCGGGCTTGTCGGAGCCGAAGCGGTGCATGGCGTCGGCATAGGCCATGACGGGGAACTCGCCCAGGTCGGTGTTCAGCACGGTCTTGAAGATGCTGCTGATCATGCCCTGGAACAGGTCGCGGATGTCCTGCTCGCCCATGAAGGAGGTTTCAATATCGATCTGCGTGAACTCGGGCTGGCGGTCGGCGCGCAGGTCTTCGTCGCGGAAGCACTTGGTGATCTGGTAGTAGCGGTCGAAGCCGGACACCATGAGCAGCTGCTTGAACAGCTGCGGGCTTTGCGGCAGCGCGAAGAACATGCCTTCGTTGACGCGGCTGGGCACCAGGTAGTCGCGCGCGCCTTCGGGCGTGCTCTTGGTCAGCATCGGCGTTTCAATGTCGATGAAGCCGTTGGCGTCGAGGAACTTGCGGGTTTCCATGGCCACGCGGTAGCGCAGCATCAGGTTGTTCTGCATGTAGGGGCGGCGCAGGTCCAGCACGCGGTGCGTGAGGCGCGTCGTCTCCGACAGGTTGTCGTCGTCGAGCTGGAAAGGCGGCGTGACGCTGGGGTTCAGCACGATCAGTTCGTGGCACAGCACCTCGATCTTGCCGCTTTTCAGGTTGTCATTGGTCGTGCCCTCGGGACGGGCCCGCACCACGCCCTTGACCTGGACACAGAACTCGTTGCGCACGCCTTCTGCGGTCTTGAACATGTCGGCGCGGTCCGGATCGCAAACCACCTGCACATAACCTTCGCGGTCGCGCAGATCGATGAAGATGACGCCGCCGTGGTCGCGCCGGCGGTTGACCCAGCCGCACAGGCTCACGGTCTGGCCCATGAGGCTCTCGGTCACCAGACCGCAATAGTTGGAACGCATTTGGGAAACGATGGCCATAAAAATACTCGAACTTTCAGCGCTTTTGGGGCAGTTGTCGCCGTTTAAAGGGGAGGGGTCAGGGGCAGGGTCGCGGGCAGCGGTGCGGGCTTTGCAGGCACCACGACACCCATGGAAATCACGTAGGTCAGGGCTTCATCGACGCTCATCTTGAGCTCGATGCAGTCGCTTTTTTTCAGCATCACAAAGTAGCCGCCGGTGGGGTTGGGCGTGGTCGGGACGTAAACGCTCAGGTAGTCGCCCTGCAGGTGGTTGACCACGTCGCCGCCGGGCGTGCCGGTGAGAAAACCGATGGTCCAGACGCCCTCACGCGGCCACTGCACCAGCAGGGCCTTGCGAAAGGCGTTGCCGTTTTCCGAGAACACCGTGTCGGAGACCTGCTTCACGCTCGAATAGATGGAGCGGACGATGGGGATGCGGCTCAGGAAGGAATTGCCCCAGCGCACCAGCTTCTTGCCGAAAAAATTGCTGGCGAAGGCGCCCATCAGCAGCACGATCAGCAGCATGAGCAGCACGCCGAAGCCGGGGATGTGAAAGCCCAGCAGCTTGTCGGGGTGCCAGGCGCCCGGCAGGATCAAGAGCGTCTGGTCCAGCGTGCCGACGATCCAGTCGAGCACCCACAGCGTGATCGCCAGGGGCACCAGCACCAGCAGTCCGGCCAGAAGCCATCGGCGAATGGAAGCCATCACGAGGAAGACTTGGAAGAAGCGTCGCCGGCCGAAGCCTTGGCGGGTGTGGCTGCTGCGGGAGCCGGAGCGGCCGCTGTGCTTGCCGGCGCGGCGGCCGTGGAATCGGCCGGCTTGCTGTCCGCGCCCTTGCCGTTGGCCGTGCCGGCTTCGCCGCCCTCAGTCTTGGGGGCGGCCACGCCCGTGCTGTTGCCGCCGCGAAAATCCGTCACATACCAGCCCGAGCCCTTGAGCTGGAAACCCGCGGCCGTGACCTGCTTTTTGAACGCGGGCGCGCCGCAGTTCGGGCACACGGTGAGTGGCGCATCGGAGATTTTTTGCAGAACGTCCTTGGCATGCCCGCAGGACTCGCATTTGTAGGCGTAGATTGGCATAGTGCTTAAGGCTTTGAGGGGGTATTCCCAGGAATACCCGGGGAATTTGCCCGGGAAAGGTAACCCGGGTGCAAAGCCTTCAATTATAGGCCGTTGAGGCCCTTCCCGGCGGCTTTAGAAGAGCCGCACGCGCAGGATGACCTGCACCACGATCAGTCCCAAAACAAAGCCCAGACCGCCATAAATCAGGCCTTGCAACAGCTTGTTGGTGTGTTTTTGTTCCTGCAGCAATTCTTCAAGCTCGCGCCGGCTGATGCCGGGGGGAGATTTCAGGTACTGGGACAAGAGGCGCGGCAGGCCCGGCAGCAGCTTGGCATAGGCCGGGGCCTCGGCCTTGAGCTGCGCCAGCAGTTTTTCGGGGCCCACCTGCTCCAGCATCCATTTCTCAAGAAAGGGCTTGGCGGTGCTCCAGAGGTCCAGGTCGGGGTCCAGCTCCCGCCCCAGGCCTTCGATGTTGAGCAGGGTTTTTTGCAACAGCACCAACTGGGGCTGGATTTCGACGTGAAAGCGCCGCGATGTCTGGAACAGCCGCATCAGCACCAGCCCCAGCGAGATTTCCCGCAGCGGCCGGTCGAAATAGGGTTCGCAGCAGGCGCGTATGGCGGCCTCCAGCTCGTCGACCCGGGTTTCGGGGGGCACCCAGCCCGATTCGAGGTGCAGCTCGGCCACCCGCTTGTAGTCGCGCTGGAAGAAGGCGCTGAAGTTCTGCGCCAGGTATTCCTTGTCGACCTCGGTCAGCGTGCCCACGATGCCGAAGTCCAGCGAGATGTAACGGCCGAAAGTTTCCGGCGCCAAGCTCACCTGGATATTGCCCGGGTGCATGTCGGCATGGAAAAAGCCGTCACGGAACACCTGGGTGAAGAAAATCGTGACGCCGTCGCGCGCCAGTTTTTTCATGTCCACGCCGGCATCCAGCAGGCGCTGCACCTGGCTGATGGGGACGCCCTTCATACGCTCCATCACCATCACGTCGGGCATGCAGAAGTCCCAGACCATCTCGGGGATCATGACCAGGTCCAGGTCCTGCATGTTGCGGCGCAACTGGGCCGCATTCGCCGCCTCGCGCAGCAGGTCCAGCTCATCGTGCAGGTATTTGTCGAATTCGGCGACCACCTCGCGAGGCTTGAGGCGCTTGCCGTCGGCCGAGGCGCCCTCCACCCAGCCGGCCATCATGTGCATCAGCGCCAGGTCTTTCTCGATGGCGGGCAGCATGTTGGGCCTGAGCACCTTGACTGCCACCTCGCGCCCGTTCGGCAGGGTGGCGAAGTGCACCTGGGCGATGGAGGCGCTGGCGACCGGCGTGTGCTCGAAGCTTGCAAAAATACGGTCCAGCGGCCGACCGAAGGCCTTTTCGATGATGGCCACCGCCACGGCGGAGTCAAACGGCGGCACCCTGTCCTGCAGGCGGGCCAGTTCGTCGGCGATGTCGGGCGGCAGCAGGTCGCGGCGGGTGGACATCACCTGGCCGAACTTGACGAAGATGGGGCCCAGGCTTTCGAGGGCTTCACGCAGGCGCTCGCCGCGTGGCGCCTTCAGGTTGCGGCCGACGGAAACGATACGCGTCAGCAGGCGCACGCCCGGGCGCTGGAAACTGGAGAGCACCAGTTCGTCCAGCCCGAACCGCAGCACGGTCCAGACGATGAAGATGCCCCGGAAAAGCCGGGTCATGCAGAAGCCTTCGCGGTCGGGGCGCCCTCACCCGCCGCGGGACTTGCGGGCGCCGCCTGCGTGGCAACCCCGGATGAAGCGGGAGCCGGAGCCAGCGGTGTACTGGCGAGGAACTGCTTGAGTCCTTCAAACAGCCGGCGCCCGGCGTCGGCCACCGCGTGGGCGGGCGCGTCGCCGATCAGGCGCGACAGGTCTTCCTCAGCATCCCAGCGCAGGTTTTCGGCCAGCCAGCCCAGTTCGGCGGCCAGTTGCACGTCGCCTTCGATCTTGACCGGCGGCGGCTTGCCGGCCAGGACCGATTGCACGACAGTGAGGGGGGACTCGGTGGCGACGGCCAGTGTGAGATCCGGCCTGGCACCAGGCGCGGCCCGGTCCACCAGGCCCGCGGGCGTGACCACCAGGTCGATCGAGAACAGGCCCCAGCGCAGGTGCACCACGCGCCCCTTTTGCCGGAGCAGCCGGTCCTGGGCCTGTTTTTCCTGCATCAGCACATGGTTCAGGAACAGCACCAGCCGCTGCTGCCCCTCGTCGACCACCCAGGAGGGAGGCTGAAAGCGGGTGGCGATGGATTCCAGAAATGAAAAAGGGGACGATGTATTCATACGTCCCCGATTCTGACATGGCCCCCACGGTCGCGCACTTCGTGTGGCCTGCGGCCTCTCCCTGCCCCTTTCACCACAAAAGGGGCCGCTGCGCCTGCGGCCCGGCAAAGCCGGTTCCGCGACCCCTGCTTGAATGGGGAGCCGCGCCTTCCAACCGATTACTGGAGCGCTTGCACCCCGGCGACCAGCCAGCCGCTGCCGCCGTTGCGGGGTTTGGTCATGTTCCAGACTTCGCGGAAGGGGCTGGCGCCGGCGGAGGCGTCTTCGCGGATCATGCCGGAGAACTCCACGCTGGCCATGTAGACCTCGCTGAGTTCCTCGATGCCCAGCAGCTGGGCGTCCAGCATCACGACCTCGGTCTTGTTGACCTGGCCGCCGGTGTGCGATTCGCGGTCGGCCAGCTGGGTCTTGATCTGCTCGAGCATGTCGTCGGTCATCATGGCGCGCAGGCTCTGGATGTCAGAGCGGTCCCAGGCATCCTGCAGCGTCACGAAGTTGGCTTTGCTGGCCTTGAGGAAGCCTTCGGCGTCAAAACCGGCCGGCACACCCCAGGACTGTGATCCCAGCAGGGCCGAGCCGATCATGGAGCCGCCCGCGGCGGGCGCGGCCGCGTCGTATTTGTTGGCGTCGAAAGCCATGCTGCTGCGCTCCCAGGGGCGTGCGGAGGCATCATTGCCGACGTTTTCGGGGCTGTAGTTCTTGGGGGTGGTGGCATTGCCCGCGCCCTGGAAGGCGAAAGGCGCCTGGCCGGAGGCCGAGCCGGGCGCGCTGGCCGCCCCACCCTTGAGCCTGCGCATGACAAAGCCGATCACCAGCATGACCACCAGCGCCAGCAGGGCGAACAGCATGATTTGGCCGAAGGCCCCGCCCAGGCCCAGCGAGGAAGCCAGCCAGGCCAGACCCAGGCCGGCGGCCAGGCCGCCCAGCATCGCGCCCCAGGGGCGCTTGGGCGCCTGCGCGGGCGCCGCGGCGGGCGTTGCCGGCTTGGCGGCGGAATTCGTGGCGGAGCCGGCGCCGGCGGGCGCCGCCTCGCGTTGCGTGACATTGGACGACTGCTTGCCGAACGACTTGCCGCCGCCCAGGCGCTTGGCCTCGGCCGACGTGCCTGCCAGGGCCATGGCCGTGACCAGCACGGTGGAAAGAATTGCGGACCAGATCTTCATATCGTCTCCTTAATCACACTTCAACACTTGATTCCAACATGCAATGCCACTACGCCGCCCGTCATGTTGTGATAGTCCACATGGCCGAAACCACCTTTACGCATCAGGGCTTTGAGTTCTTCCTGGCCCGGGTGCATGCGAATGGACTCGGCGAGGTACTGGTAGCTCGAGTCGTCATTGGCCACCAGCTTGCCCAGCCGGGGCAGGACCTTGAAGGAATACCAGTCGTAGATTTTTTCCAGCGGCCTGGCCACCTTGGAGAATTCGAGCACCAGCAGCTTGCCGCCGGGCTTGAGCACGCGGTTCATCTCGCGCAGCGCGTCTTCCTTGTGCGTCATGTTGCGCAGGCCGAAGGCCACGGTCACCACGTCGAAACTCGCATCGGGAAAAGGCAGGTGCTCGGCGTCGCAGACCAGAGTCGGCAGGTTCACGCCGGCGTCCAGCAGCCGGTTGCGGCCCTCGCGTAGCATGGCCTCGTTGATGTCGGTGTGCACCACACGCCCGGTGCTGCCCACCTTGGGGGCAAAGGCCAGCGCCAGGTCGCCCGTGCCGCCAGCGATGTCCAGCACCTGGTCGCCCTCCTTGACGTTGGCCACCAGCACGGTGTAGGCCTTCCAGGCACGATGCAGGCCCATGGACATCAGGTCGTTCATCACGTCGTACTTGGGCGCCACGGAATCGAAGACGCCACGCACGCGGCGCGCCTTGTCCTGCTCGTCAACGGATTCGAAACCGAAATGGGTACTGCTCATAGGTCAATGCTAGAGGGCAAAGCGGGCAATGGCCGGGACAACCCTGGGCTGACGCGGGACATTGCGGGCTTATTGCAGGCTTTTATGCTGGAAAAACAACAGTGCCGCGATGCGGGCTTTGACCACCCGGCGCGGCGCGGCGAAGGGCTTCGCGCGGCTCGCGCCATCAATGGCTGGCGCAGCCGTGCCCGCCGGCCTGGGGCATGGGCGCATCGCGGTCCACACCGGCGGTGCGCAGGCGCTGCTGGTAGTCGTCCCAGAGGCGGTTTTGCTCGGCGCCCAGGTGGTAGAGGTAGTCCCAGGAAAAAATCCCGCTCTCATGGCCGTCCGAAAACACCGGCTTGACCGCGTAGTTGCCTATGGGCTCGAGCTCGACCACCGTCACCTCGCGCTTGCCCGTCTGCAGGATTTCCTGGCCCGGACCGTGGCCCTGCACCTCGGCGGACGGGGAGTAGATGCGCATGAGTTCGAAGGGAATCCGGAACTCGGCGCCATCGGAAAACGCGATTTCAAGCACGCGCGACTGGCTGTGAACCGTCAGCGCCGTGGGCGTCGGGGAGCCGGGTTGAAGGCCTGCCATGGGGATTTGCTTTCTGAAAGGAAAAGGCCGGACAGACCGGCCGTCATGGTTTTGGCAATATCTCTGTTGACACCCTGGCCCTAAACGAGCACGCGTTCGATGCCGCCGTGGTTGGCCGCCTCCACATAGGCCGGCAGCCATTCCTTGCCCAGGATCTGGTTGGCCATTTCGACGACGATGTAGTCCGCCTCGAGCAAGCCGTTCTGCAGGTCGTCGCCGTAGCGCGAGAGCCCTTGCAGGCAGCTCGGGCAACTGGTGAGTATCTTCACATTGGCGGTTTCAGCGACCGCGCCCGACGCCCGCAGGGCGGCTTCGCCCTTGCGCAGTTCCTCTTCCTTGCGAAAGCGGATTTGCGTGGAGATGTCGGGGCGGGTGACGCCCAAGGTGCCCGACTCGCCGCAGCAGCGCTCGTTCTTGAGCACGTTGTCGCCCATCAGGGCCTTGACGGTTTTCATCGGCTCCTGCAACTTCATGGGGCTGTGGCAGGGGTCGTGGTAAAGATAGCCCGCACCGGGTTGGCCGGTACGCAGGGTGATGCCTTTTTCGAGCAAGTACTCGTGGATGTCGATGATGCGGCAGCCCGGGAAGATTTTCTCGAACTCATAGCCCTGCAGCTGGTCGTAGCAGGTGCCGCAGCTGACCACCACGGTCTTGATGTCCAGGTAGTTCAGCGTGTTGGCCACGCGGTGGAACAGCACCCGGTTGTCGGTGATGATTTTTTCGGCCTTGTCGAACTGGCCACTGCCGCGCTGCGGGTAGCCGCAGCACAGATAACCCGGCGGCAGCACGGTCTGCACGCCTGCGTGCCAGAGCATGGCCTGCGTCGCCAGGCCCACCTGGCTGAACAGCCGCTCGGAGCCGCAACCCGGGAAATAGAACACGGCCTCAGTTTCGGAGGTGGTGCTTTTCGGGTTGCGGATGATGGGCACGTAGTCCTTGTCCTCGATGTCCAGCAGCGCGCGCGCCGTCTTTTTGGGCAGGCCGCCCGGCATCTTCTTGTTGATGAAGTGGATCACCTGCTCTTTCACGGGGGCCTTGCCGACCGTGGCCGGCGGCAGCGCCGTCTGCTTGCGCGCCAGCCGGCGCAGCAGGTCGTTGGCCAGGCGCTGGGCCTTGAAACCCACGTCCACCATGGCGCCACGCATGAACTTGATGGTCTGCGGGTTGGTCGCGTTCAGGAAGAACATGGCGGCGGCGTTGCCGGGCCGGAAGGATTTCTGCCCCATCTTGCGCAGCAGGTTGCGCATGTTCATCGACACTTCGCCGAAGTCGATGTCCACCGGGCAGGGGGTCAGGCACTTGTGGCAGACCGTGCAGTGGTCGGCCACGTCCTCGAACTCCTCCCAGTGCTTGATGCTCACGCCGCGCCGGGTCTGCTCTTCGTACAGGAAGGCCTCCACCAGCAGCGAGGTCGCCAGGATCTTGTTGCGCGGGCTGTACAGCAGGTTGGCGCGCGGCACGTGGGTGGCACACACCGGCTTGCATTTGCCGCAGCGCAGACAGTCCTTCACGCTGTCGGCGATGGCGCCTATGTCGGACTGCTGCATGATCAGCGACTCGTGCCCCATCAGGCCGAAGCTGGGCGTGTAGGCGTTGGTCAAATCGGCCTGAAGCCCCTGCCCTTCCCTGCCAAGGTGCCCCTGGTTGCGCAGCAGCTTGCCCTTGTTGAAGCGCCCTTGCGGGTCGACCTTCTGCTTGTATTCGGTGAAAGGCCGCAGTTCCTCGTCGGTCAGGAACTCGAGCTTGGTGATGCCTATGCCGTGCTCGCCGGAAATCACGCCGTCCAGCGAGCGGGCCAGCACCATGATGCGCGCCACGGCTTCGTGCGCGGTCTGCAGCATCTCGTAGTCGTCGCTGTTGACCGGCAGGTTGGTGTGCACATTGCCGTCGCCGGCGTGCATGTGCAGCGCCGCCCAGACGCGGCCCTTGAGCACGCGCTTGTGGATGGCCGTGCATTCTTCCAGGATGGGCAGGAACGCGCCGCCCGAAAAAATCGCCTGCAGCGGAGCGCGAATCTGGGTTTTCCAGCTGGCGCGCAGCGAATGGTCCTGCAGCTGCGGGAACAGAGCGGCCACGCCCTCCAGCCAGCCGGACCAGAGCGCGCGCACCTCGGCCACCAGCGCCAGCGCCTGGGCGACGCGGTCTTCGAGCAGTTCGGCCGACGGAATGTCGTTGGCGTCGTCCGATTTGCCCAGGGGCAGGCTGCCCTGGAGGAAAAAGGCCTCGAGCTCGTCGCACAGCTTGATCTTGTTGCGCAGGCTCAGCTCGATATTGATCTGCTCGATGCCGTCGGTGTACTCGGCCATGCGCGGCAGCGGAATCACCACGTCTTCATTGATCTTGAAGGCGTTGGTGTGTTTGGAGATCGCCGCCGTGCGTTTGCGGTCCAGCCAGAACTTCTTGCGAGCTTCGGCGCTGATGGCGATAAAACCCTCGCCGCTGCGCGAGTTGGCGATGCGTACGATCTCGCTGGTGGCGCGGGCCACCACGTCGGCGTCGTCGCCGGCGATGTCGCCGATCAGCACCATCTTGGGCAGGCCGCCGCGCTTGGACTTGGTGGCGTAGCCGACGGCGCGCAGGTAGCGGTCGTCCAGGTGCTCCAGGCCGGCCAGGATGGCACCACCGCGCTTTTGCTCGGCGAACATGAAGTCCTTGATCTCGACGATGCTGGGCACCGCGTCCTTGGCGTTGCCGAAGAACTCCATGCAGACTGTGCGCGTGTGCGCCGGCATGCGGTGCACGATCCAGCGCGCGCTGGTGATCAGGCCGTCGCAGCCTTCTTTCTGGATGCCCGGCAGGCCGCTGAGGAACTTGTCGGTGACGTCCTTGCCCAGGCCTTCCTTGCGAAAGGACTTGCCGGGAATGTCCAGCCGCTCGCGGCGCAGCGGCGTCTTGCCGTCGGCCTCGAAATACTGCAGCTCGAAGCTGGCCATGTCGGCGTCGTGGATCTTGCCCAGGTTGTGGCTCACGCGCGTGACCTCCAGCCAGGTCGCCTCGGGCGTGACCATGCGCCAGGAGGCCAGGTTGTCCAGGGCGGTGCCCCAGAGCACGGCCTTTTTGCCGCCCGCGTTCATCGCGATGTTGCCGCCTATGCAGGAGGCTTCAGCCGAGGTCGGGTCGACCGCGAACACAAAGCCGCCGCGCTCGGCCGCATCGGCCACGCGCTGGGTGACCACGCCGGCTTCCGTCCAGATGGTCGCGACCGGCTTGTCGACGCCGGGCAGCGAGACCATTTCGACCTCGGTCATGGCCTCGAGCTTTTCGGTGTTGATGACGGCCGACTTCCAGGTCAGCGGAATCGCCCCGCCCGTATAGCCAGTGCCACCGCCGCGCGGGACGATGGTCAGGCCCAGTTCGATGCAGGCCTTGACCAGGCCGGCCATTTCCACTTCGGTGTCGGGCGTGAGCACCACAAAGGGGTATTCGACGCGCCAGTCGGTCGCGTCGGTGACGTGCGAGACCCGCGAGAGGCCGTCGAACTTGATGTTGTCGTTGCGGGTCAGCTTGCGCAGCTTGCGCTCAGCCAGCCGGCGCAGGTCATAGATCTCGCTGAAGGAGGTGTAAAAGCGGGTGACCGCTGCGCGGGCGGCGTCCAGCAATTCGCCCACGATGGCGTCGCGCTGCGGGTCGGCATCCGGCGTGCGGCGCTTTTCCACCTCGGTCAGCCGGTGCTGCAAAGCGTCGACCAGCAGCTTGCGCCGCTTGGGGTTGTCCAGCAGGTCGTCCTGCAAATAGGGGTTGCGCTGCACCACCCAGATGTCCCCCAGCACCTCATACAGCATGCGCGCGGAGCGGCCGGTGCGGCGCTCGTCGCGAAGCCGGTTCAGCAGGTCCCAGGCGCGTTCGCCGAGCAGACGTATCACCACCTCGCGGTCGGAAAACGAGGTGTAGTTATAGGGAATTTCGCGGATGCGGGCTTCGCCGGCCTTTGCGTCGCCGGCAAAGACATGGAGTTCTTGGAGTGTGGTAGGGGCGTTCATCGTGAAAAGCCAGCGGCTTCAGACCCGTGTCCAGCGCTGTTGCTCTATATTACCGCAGCGCACCATTTGGGGCTCTGCCCGCACCGGTCCTAAGTCGTCTTATGGAAATCCCGCTTGTCGGGCGTCTCCCAAATCGCTTAAATCCACGTGTCATAAACAGTTTCTAGACTGTCCCGTTTAACTTGGCGCGCCTGTTCGCGCCCAAATCCCAGGAGTTTTAATGAAAAACCGTCTTTCCGCCTTCGCTTTTGCGGCCCTAGGCCTTTGTGTGCCTTTGGCCGGTCAGGCGCAGACCGAGATCCAGTGGTGGCACTCCATGACGGCCGTCAACGGCGAATGGGTCAATGACCTGGCCAAGCAATTCAACGAAAGCCAGAAGGAATACAAGGTGGTACCCACCTTCAAGGGCAGCTACGACGAATCCATGACCGCCGCCATCGCGGCCTTCCGTGCCGGCAATGCGCCCCACGTCCTGCAGGTGTTCGAAGTCGGCACCGCCACGATGCAGGCCAGCAAGGGAGCCATCGTCCCGGTCGGCAAGATCATGCAGGACGCGGGAGAAAAATTCGACCCGAAAGCCTACATCCCCGCCGTCGCCGGCTATTACACCGCGCCGAACGGCCAGATGTTGAGTTTCCCCTTCAACAGCTCCACCACCATCTTCTATTTCAACAAAGACGCGTTCAAGGCTGCCGGCCTGCCGACCGACAAAGCGCCCGTCACCTGGCCGGAAGTCGTCAACGCCGCCGCCAAACTGAAGGCATCCGGCCATAAGTGCCCCTTCACGACCGCCTGGCAAAACTGGACGCAGGTGGAGAGCTTCTCGGCCTGGCACAACGTCGAATTCGCCACCAAAGCCAACGGCCTGCAAGGCATGGATGCGCGCCTGAAGGTGGATTCGCCGCTGCATGTGCGTCACATCGAAAACCTGGCCAATATGGCCAAGCAGGGCCTCTTCGTCTATAAGGGCCGCGGCAATGTGCCGGAGGCGAGTTTTGTGTCGGGTGAGTGCGCCATGATCAACACCTCGTCGGGCTTTTACGGCAACGTGGCCAAGAACGCCAAGTTCGCCTACGGCCTGGCCCCGCTGCCTTACTACCAGGACGTTCCCGGCGCGCCGCAGAACACCGTGATCGGTGGCGCCAGCCTCTGGGTCATGTCGGGCAAAAAGCCTGCCGAATACAAGGGTGTCGCCAAGTTCTTCAGTTTCATTTCGACCCCTGAAGTGCAGTCGGCCAGCCATAAGCGCACCGGTTACCTGCCCGTGACGATGGCTTCGTACGACCTGACCGAAAAGTCCGGCTTCTACAAACAAAATCCGGGCACAGACGTCGCGGTCACACAGATGATTCGCAAAGTCACTGACAAGAGCCGCGGCATCCGTCTGGGCAACTATGTCCAGATACGCGCAATCGAGGACGAAGAACTCGAACAGGTCTGGAACGGTAAAAAGACGGCCAAAGAAGCCCTGGATTCCATCGTCAAGCGTGGCAACGAGCAGCTTGAACGCTTCCAGAAGGCCAACAAGAACTGATCGCACAAGAGACAGCGCAAGCCCGACCGCCGGGCTACACTCTGCCCGCCTGATCCCCCTCCCCAAGACAAAGGGATGGCCAGGCGGGTTTCATGTTTAAGTGCCCCCAAGTTTCTGCCCACTAGAAGGCCCTATGGAAAAACGCGTTTTCTTTCGATCTAGCTGGTTGCCCTGGCTGCTGCTGCTGCCGCAAATGGCGGTCATCCTGGTGTTTTTCTTCTGGCCCGCCGCTCAGGCCATCCTGCAGTCGATGCAGCAGCAGGATGCTTTCGGCACCTCCGTCGAGTTCGTCGGTATGGCCAATTTCAGCCAACTGCTCGACGACCCAGGCTACGTGGAGTCGTTCAAGACAACCGCGTTTTTCTCGGTGATGGTGGCCGGCATAGGCATCACCCTGTCGCTGGTGCTGGCCGTCTTCGCCGACCGCATCGTGCGCGGCGGCATGTTCTACAAAACCATGCTGATCCTGCCCTATGCCGTGGCGCCCGCCGTGGCGGCCGTACTGTGGGTATTCATGTTCTCGCCCTCGCTGGGCGTCGTCGCCTACGCCCTGGGCAAGATCGGCATCGATTGGAACCACCTGCTCAACTCGCGGCAGGCGATGACGCTGATCGTGATGGCCGCGGTGTGGAAGCAGATTTCCTACAACTTCCTGTTCTTCCTGGCCGGCCTGCAGTCGATTCCCAAATCACTGATCGAAGCCGCGGCCATCGACGGCGCCCGCCCCTGGCGCAGGTTCTGGACGGTGCAGTTCCCGTTGCTGTCGCCCACCACCTTCTTCCTGCTGGTCATGAACGTGGTCTACGCCTTCTTCGATACCTTCGCCATCGTCCACGCCGCCACCGAGGGCGGCCCCGGCAAGGACACCGAAATCCTCGTTTACAAGGTCTATCACGACGGCTTCAAGGCGCTGGACCTGGGCGGGTCGGCCGCGCAATCGGTCGTGCTGATGGTGATTGTCATCGCGCTCACCATCGTGCAGTTCCGCTACGTTGAAAAGAAGGTGCAGTACTGACATGGTTGAAAAACGAACAAGCCGGGGCATTCTGGCCCACCTGGTGGTAATCCTTGGGGTCATCATCGTTGCCTTCCCCATCTATCTGGCCTTCGTGGCGTCTACCCACACCGCACAGGAAATCGTGCAACGGCCCATGCCGATGCTGCCAGGCATGAACATGCTCGACAGCTACAAGGCGGCGCTGTTCGGGCGCGAGTCCGCGGCCGGCTCCAACGCGCCGGTAGCGCACATGATGTGGGTCAGCTTCGTCACCGCGATGGTGATCGCCATCGGCAAGATCGCCATCTCGCTGCTGTCGGCCTTTGCCATCGTGTATTTTCGCTTTCCCTTCAAGAAGACCTGCTTCTGGGCCATCTTCATCACCCTGATGCTGCCGGTGGAGGTCCGTATCCTGCCCACCTACAAGGTGCTGTCGGACCTGAACATGCTCAACACCTACGCGGGCCTGACCGTGCCGCTGATCGCCTCGGCGACGGCGACCTTCCTGTTCCGCCAGTTCTTCCTGACGGTGCCCGAAGAGCTGACCGAGGCCTCGCGCATGGACGGCGCCAGCCCCATGCGCTTTTTCTTCGACGTGCTGCTGCCGCTGTCCAAGACCTCGATCGCGGCGCTTTTTGTCATCCAGTTCATCTACGGCTGGAACCAGTACCTCTGGCCGCTGCTGGCCACGACCAGTGAAGACATGTACCCGGTGGTCGTGGGCATCAAGCGCATGATCGCCGGTGGCGACGGCCAGAACGAATGGAACGTGGTCATGGCGACCGCCATCCTGGCGATGCTGCCGCCCGCCCTGGTGGTGGTGCTGATGCAGAAATGGTTCGTCAAGGGCCTGGTCGACACCGAGAAATAAAAGAAACCAACAAGACAAGACGGAACACAGATATGGCATCCCTTTCATTCAACAACGTCATCAAGCGCTACGGCTCCGGCAAGGACGCGCTGCAGGTGCTGCACGGCGTGAACGCCGACATCGCCGACCACGAATTCATCGTGATCGTCGGGCCCTCGGGCTGCGGCAAATCCACCCTGCTGCGCATGGTGGCCGGCCTGGAGGAAGTCAGCGACGGGCAAATCTCCATAGGCGGCAAGGTCGTCAACGAGCTGGAACCTTCCGAGCGGGACATCGCCATGGTGTTCCAGAACTATGCGCTTTACCCGCACATGAGCGTCTTCGACAACATGGCCTACGGCCTGAAGATCGCCAAGGTGCCCAAGGACGAGATCAAGGCGCGCGTCGACAAGGCCGCCAAGATCCTGGAGCTGGGCCACCTGCTGGACCGCAAGCCCCGCGCGCTTTCGGGCGGCCAGCGCCAGCGCGTGGCCATGGGCCGCGCCATCGTGCGCCAGCCGCAGGTGTTTCTGTTCGACGAGCCGCTGTCCAACCTGGACGCCAAGCTGCGCGTGCAGACGCGCCTGGAAATCCAGAAGCTGCACCGCGAGCTCGGCATCACCTCGCTCTTCGTCACCCACGACCAGGTCGAGGCCATGACGCTGGCGCAGCGCATGATGGTGATGAACGCGGGCCGCATGGAGCAGTTCGGAACGCCCGAAGAGGTCTACAACCGCCCCGCCACCACCTTTGTGGCGAGTTTCATGGGCTCGCCGCCCATGAACCTGCTCAAGCAGGCGCCGAATGCCGATTTCGGCGGCAAGCCGGGCGCCATCCTGGGCATACGGCCCGAGCACTTGACGGTAGGCGCCACCGGCTGGGCGGTGCAGGTCGACACGATTGAAATGCTGGGGGCCGAGCGGCTGGTGTATTGCCGCATGGGCAGCGAAGCCCTCATCGTGCGCACCGATGAAAGCCTGTCGACGGCGCCCGAAATCGGCGCGACCATCCACGTCACGCCGCGCGCCGACCGCCTGCACTGGTTTGACGCGGACACCGGAAAACGCCTGTAATCTTTCAATTTCCGCAGTTTTAGCAGTTCCCGAGAAGACCATGACGAATCCCGTGACCGCCGCCAGCTGGCCTTATCCGCGCTGGGTGGCGCACCGCGGTGCCGGCAAGCTGGCGCCTGAAAACACCCTGGCTTCCTTCATGTTGGGTGCCCGCCACGGCTATCGCATGTTCGAGTGCGATGTGAAGCTCAGCGCCGACGGCGTCCCGTTTTTGCTGCATGACGCGACGCTGGAGCGCACCAGCAACGGCAAAGGCGTGGCCGGCGAGTTGAACTGGGAAGCGCTGGCAAAGCTGGACGCGGGCAGCTGGCATTCGCCGGCCTTTGCCGCCGAAGGCCTAGCCAGCTTTGAGCGCATCGCCCGCTTTTGCCTGGACAAAGCCTATTTCCTGAATATCGAGATCAAGCCCACGCCGGGCGCGGAGGCCCATACCGGCACCGTCGTGGCCAACGAAGCGGCCCGGCTGTGGCAGGCAGCGGCGGTCCCGCCGCTGTTGACGTCTTTCCAGCCGCTGTCACTGGAAGCGGCCCGCGCCGCCCAGCCCCAGCTGCCGCGCGGCCTGCTGCTCGACAAACTGCCCGCCGACTGGCTGGAAACAGCCGCCTGGCTGGGCTGCGTGGCCATTGTCTGCAACCACAAGCTCTGGAATGCCGACACCGTGGCGCAGGCCAAAAAAGCCGGCTTCAGGCTGCTGAGCTATACGGTGAACGACGAGGCGAATGTGCAGCGGCTGCTGGCGCTGGGCACCGACGGCATCATCACGGACGCGGTGGACGTCTTCAAGCCCGACTAGGCTTTCAAGCCCGCCAGGTGCCCAGCAATATCCATTGGCAGACGGCAGCGCTGGCCACCATTGCCGCGTAGGTCATCATCTTCCCGTCGCGGCCGAAAAACACCAGGCCGGCGACCAGCACCGCCACATTCGCGGCGAAAACAATCACCGTCTGCGCCCACCAGGTGGCGGCGACAGGCCGGCTTGACCTGAACAGGCCGCCAAAGACACGGCTGGACAGCACCAGCAGCAGCGCGACGGCGGCGGCCGGCAGGACAAAATTGAGCAGGTGATTGGCCAGCAGGTAAAAGGTCATGCGCTTGCGATGGTTGGAGATGCCGGGAAGGCGCCAAAACAGGCCCTCAAAAGGGCTATCAGGGTGATTGTCAGGGCTTCCCGCCGGCCCGGCCGCTTCAATTTTATAATCTGGGAATGTCAGTCTGGGCCCTTGGGCTAAACCATAACACCGCACCGCTCGATTTGCGCGGGCGATTCGCCTACGCCCTGGACCAGATCGAGCCCACTTTGCGCGGCCTGCGCGCCTCGCTGGCGCGCCAGCCCGAAGCCACGCTGCTCTCGACCTGCAACCGCACCGAAATCTACTGCGCCGGCGACAAGACCGACCTGGACCACACGCTGGAGTGGCTGGCGCACAACGGCGGCGTCTCGCCCGCCTTGCTGCGCTCCCATGCCTACACGCTACAGGGCGACCAGGTCGCCCGCCACGCCTTTCGCGTGGCCAGCGGCCTGGACTCCATGGTGCTGGGCGAGCCGCAAATCCTGGGCCAGATGAAAGACGCGGTGCGCGCCGCCGAAGACGCCGGCGCCATGGGCACCACGCTGCACCAGCTGTTCCAGCGTTCTTTCGCCGTGGCCAAGGAAGTGCGCAGCAGCACCGAAATCGGCGCACACAGCATCAGCATGGCGGCGGCCAGCGTGCGCCTGGCCGGCCAGCTGTTTGAGAACCTGAGCGACATCAAGGTGCTGTTTGTCGGCGCGGGCGAAATGATCGACCTGGCGGCCACCCACTTCGCGGCCAAAAACCCCAAGGCCATGGCGATTGCCAACCGCACGCTGGAACGCGGCGAAAAACTGGCCGGGCGCTTTGGCGCCGAAGTGATGCGCCTGGCCGATTTGCCCAGCCGCCTGCACGAATTCGACGCGGTGATCAGCTGCACCGCCAGCACGCTGCCCATCATCGGCCTGGGCGCGGTGGAGCGCGCCGTCAAGCTGCGCAAGCACCGCCCCATGTTCATGGTCGACCTGGCCGTGCCGCGCGACATCGAGCCCGAAGTCAAGGCCCTGCCCGACATCTACCTCTACACGGTGGACGACCTGGCGCACGTGGTGCAGACCGGCAAGGACAGCCGCAAGGCCGCCGTGGCGCAGGCCGAGGTCATCATCGACGCCGGCGTTCAGAACTTCATGCACTGGCTGGGCCAGCGACGCAGCGTGCCGCTGATCCAGCAGCTCAATGCGCAAACCGACGAATGGCGCGCCACCGAAATCGTGCGCGCCAAAAAGCTGCTGGCCAAGGGCGAGCCTATCGACACGGTGCTGGAAGCCTTGACCCGCGGTCTGACCCAGAAAATGCTGCACGGCACACTGGCCGAGCTGCATGCGGGCGATGCCAGCAGCCGTGAAGCCACGGCGCAGGCCGTCTCCAGGCTGTTTTTGCGCGGCCAGCTGCCCAAAATCCAGTCCGACGACAAAGAGCGTTAGCGCACGCCCCTGCGCTGATGTCTCGCGCCGGCGCCAGCCGTCGGCTTTATTGACGGCCTCGCGGCCCCTCTTCGGCTCTTTCGGCTTTCCCGCCCCCACATTCATGAAACCCTTTCTTCGCCAAACCCTGGACCGCCAGCTTTTGCGGCTGCACGAGCTGGACGCGCTGCTGTCCGCCAGCGACGTGGTCAGCGACCTGGACCGATTTCGCGCCCTGACCCGTGAACACGCCGAAGCCAGCGTGGTGGCCGAGCAGTACATGCGGCTGACCGGCCGCGAGGCCGACCTGGCCGGGGCCGAAAGCATGCTGGCCGAAGCCAGGAACGATCCCGAGATGGCCGCCATGGCCGAGGAAGAGATCGCCGCGGCCAAGGCCGACATCGCGCAGATCGACGAAGCCCTGCAGCTGATGCTGATTCCCAAGGACCCGGACGACGTGCGGCCGGCCTTTGTGGAAATCCGCGCGGGCACGGGCGGCGACGAGTCGGCGCTGTTTGCGGGCGACCTGTTCCGCATGTACACCCGCTTTGCCGAGCGCAACCGCTGGCAGGTCGAGGTCATCAGCGAGTCGCCCAGCGAGCTGGGCGGCTACAAGGAGGTGGTGCTGCGCATCGAGGGCGCCGCCGACGCCATGGGCGTGGGCGTCTACGGCAAGCTGCGCTTTGAATCGGGCGGCCATCGCGTGCAGCGCGTGCCCGCCACCGAAACCCAGGGCCGCATCCACACCAGCGCCTGCACCGTGGCGGTGATGCCCGAACCCGACGAGGCCGTGGCCATACAGATCAACCCGGCCGACCTGCGCATAGACACTTACCGTGCCAGCGGCGCCGGCGGCCAGCACATCAACAAGACCGACTCGGCCGTGCGCATCACGCACATCCCGACCGGAATCGTCGCCGAATGCCAGGAAGGCCGCAGCCAGCACAGCAACAAGGCCCAGGCGCTCAAGGTGCTGACTGCCCGCATCCATGAAAAAGACCGCGCGGAGCGCGCCGCCAAGGACGCGGCCCTGCGCAAGGGCCTGGTCGGCACGGGCGACCGCAGCGACCGTATACGCACCTACAACTTCCCGCAAGGGCGCCTGACCGACCACCGCATCAACCTGACGCTGTACAAGCTGCTGGCCATCATGGAAGGCGACCTGGGCGACGTGATCACCGCGCTGCAGGTGGCGCGCGGTGCCGAGCAGCTGGCCGAACTCGAAACCGCCAACAGCGGGCTCTGAGGTCTCCCCACCATGAACGCGCCCAACTGCGCCCAGGTCCTGGCCGCCGCCCAGACCCTGGGACTGGATCGGCTGGACGCCCAGTTGCTGCTGCTGCACGCCCTGGGCAAGCCCGGCGACGTGCGAGCCTGGCTGCTGGCGCACGACACCGATGTGCTGCCGCAGCAGGCAGCTGAAAATTTCCGCGCCGTGTGCCTGCGTCGGGTCGCCGGAGAGCCCCTGGCCTACATCGTCGGCGAAAAGGAATTTTTTGGCCTGGCGCTGCGGGTGGATGCCCGTGTGCTGGTGCCGCGGCCCGACACCGAAACCCTGGTCGAGTGGGCGCTCGAGTGCCTGCGGGCACCCGGCGTGCCGGCGGCCCCCTCTGTGCTGGACCTGGGCACGGGCAGCGGTGCGATCGCGCTGGCCATCGCGCACAGCCTGCAGGCCGACGGCCGCCAGGGCAAGGTCACGGCCGTGGATGCGAGCGCCGATGCGCTGGAGGTGGCCCGCGGCAACGCCGCCCGGCTGGGGCTGAAGCTGGATTTCATCGAAAGCCACTGGCTGGAGAAAGTTGGCGGACACTTTCACCTGATCGTCAGCAATCCGCCGTATATCGCCAGTGCCGACCCTCATCTGGAAGCCTTGGCTTATGAGCCCCTGGCCGCCCTGGCTGCCGGCGAGGACGGGCTGGACGACATACGGGCAATCGCCCGGCAGGCCCCCGACAGCCTGCTGCCCGGCGGCTGGCTGTTGCTGGAGCACGGCTACGACCAGGCCGAGGCGGTGTGTGCACTGCTGGCCCGTGAGGGCTTTGTGCAAGTCCAAAACCGGCTGGACCTGGCCGGCATCGCGCGCTGCTCGGGCGGATTGTGGCCTGGCGGGTGAGCCGGCCACGCGGGATGCCAAACGGCGGGATAATCGGGCTGTTGAATTCTGCTTGCCAGATTCCATCTAATTGACATTACCTGTCCCCGATTCGGGGCCGGGCACGGGCTTCAGGGCCTCCCCAAGGATTCCCAAAGGATTTTCACCATGAGCAGCACAGACCCCACCCAGCAACGCATCGCCGAAATCGTCAAATCGAGCGACGTGGTCCTCTTCATGAAGGGCACGGCCCAGTTCCCCATGTGCGGTTTCTCCGGCCGCGCCATCCAGGTCCTCAAGGCCTGCGGCGTGAACAAGCCCGCCACGGTAAACGTGCTGGAGGACGAAGAAATTCGCCAGGGCATCAAGGAATTCAGCAACTGGCCCACCATTCCCCAGCTGTATGTGAAGGGGGAATTCATTGGCGGCTCGGACATCATGATGGAGATGTACCAGAGCGGCGAACTCCAGCAGGTGCTGGGCACGCCGGCAGCCTGAAGGCTTAGGCAGCCCCCAGCGGGCCACCTCCCCTACCGGGTCGAATACCGGTCAGCGCGTGTAGCCCGAGCAGGCCCCCGCGTCCACGCCGCCCTTGCATTCGCGCTTGAGGCGCGCGGTGCGCTGGGCGGGCGTTTCGCCGGACCCATTGATGAACTTGACCTTGCCGCCCGCCGCGGATTTGGCGGCGGTTTTTTTGGATTTGGACTTGGCGGGCTTGTCGCCCTCCTGCGCCGGCTGGGTTTGCGCCTGCGCATGGCTTGCCGCCAGGGCGGCCACCATGATCGCGGCCAGGAACGGCGCCATCAAAGACTTCTTGCTCATTTTTCGCTCCCTCTCTTTTTTGCTTTTTTGCTCTCTCACGAAACGCGGGTGACACCGCGTGCCTCGGCAAATTTTATTGCAGCTTGGGATCGCCAAAAACTTCGTCGTCGGGCGGTGTATCCGCGGGCAGGCGAAAACCTTCGCTGGCCCAGGCGCCCAGGTCTATGTTTTTGCAGCGCTCGCTGCAAAACGGGCGAAACGGGTTGCTGGGCGCATAAACGCTTTCACCGCCGCAGCCTGGGCACACGACCAGTTTGACGGGTGGGGATTCTTTTTTCATCGCAGGCATGTTTCAGGACAAGTCTGGGGAGCCATCGGGGCAGGGCGGCCTGGGGTCGACGAGTCCGCGGGTCAGGAGCAGAGCGTCAGTTCAAACGCCGAATCTTCGGTGCTGGCATGCAGCCGGTCGTCATCGCCGTGGCGCATGAGGCGCACCGACACAATCAGGCGGTTGCCGCTGATCTCGGGGATCAGCCCCAGGGCGGGGTCTATGCGCAGGCGCAGGAGCTGGAAAGTGCGCCCTTGCGGCAGCGTCTGCTGGTATTGGCCACCCGGCGCCACCACTTTTTGCGGCGCCCCGGAGTCGCGCAGCAAGGTCAGCAGCACGCGTATGGACTCGGCCAGGGGCACCAGCGGGGTGATCCAGCGCTGCAGGTCTTGCTTGCGCACCTCGGCCTGCAGGTGCTGCCAGGCGTAATAGGCCGGCAGGTCAAATTCGCAGGTGCCACCCGGAATGCCGACGCGGCTGCGTATGCTCATGAGCCAGTCGTTTTCGGTCAGGGATTGGCCGGCCTTGCCGGGCAGGCTGTTCAGGGCGGAAAAGCAGCTTTCGAGCTGCCCGGTCACCTCATCAAGAACGGCCTCGGAAATGGCCGGGTTGCCGCGATAGCCATTGAGCACGTGTTTCTGCTTCTCAAGGTCCTTGAGCACATCGGTTTTGAGGTCGGCTCGGGCGCCCACGTCCATGATTTCAAAGATGGTCGTGATGGCGTAGTGGTGGTCCGTCGGGCTGTCCCGTTCCACCAGTTCACCAAGGCGGCGGAACAGGTGTTCAAGTCGCAAATACGTGCGTATGCGTTCGTGAAAAGGGTACTCGTAAAGGATCACAGCGCTAGGTTTTCGTCGGCATCAATGAGGAGGTTTGTTTGCGCATCATAGCCCGAAGCGCCCGGCAAGCCGCCGCACCTCGGCGTCCAGGGCCTCCAGCGGCAAACCATCATTGTGCAGGCATATGTCGGCGGCCGACAGGCGCTGCGCGCGGCTGGCCTGGCCGGCAATGACTTTTTCCACCGCCTCCCGGGGCCAGCCGTTGCGGGCCATCACCCGGCTGACCTGGGTGGCTTCGCTGCAGTCCACTACCAGCACCCGGTCCAGCTGCTGCCGCCAGCGGCCGGATTCCACCAGCAAAGGGACGTCGAACACCACGCAGGCGCGGCCGGCAGCGGCGGCCTGCTCGTATTGCCGCAAGGTTTCCTGGCTGACCAGAGGGTGGACGATGGCTTCCAGCCGCCGCCTGACGGACGGATCGTCAAAGGCCAGCTGGCGCATCCGGTCCCGGTCCATGGCGCCTTCGGCCGTGACCATCTGGGCGCCGAATTGCGCGGCGATCTCCTTGACAGCGGCACCGTCAGCCGCCGTGACCGCGCGGGAGATGGCATCGGCATCCACCAGTGCCGCGCCGCAGGCCACCAGGGCGCGGGCAACCGTGCTTTTTCCGCTGCCTATGCCGCCGGTCAGTCCGATGCGCAAAGCTGCACGGCGCATGGCATCACAGGCCGATAAACCGCAAGATGGATTGGGGCCCGAAGACCATGGCCGTGAAGCCCGCCCCGGCCAGGAACGGGCCGAAGGGCACATAACCGCCCTCACGCAATCCACTGGAAAACTTCATCGCGATGCCGACGACGGCGCCTATCACGGAGGCCATCAGGATCATGGGCACCAGCGCCGGCCAGCCAAACCAGGCGCCGAGCGCGGCGAAAAGCTTGAAATCGCCGTAGCCCATACCCTCCTTGCCGGTCGCCAGCTTGAAGGCCCAGTACACCAGCCACAGGCTGAGATACCCGGCCACGGCTCCCCACAAGGCCGTCGGCAAACTGACCGGGGGATTCCACTGCAGGGCGGCGACGATCAGGCCGGCCCATAGCAAAGGCAAGGTGATGTCGTCCGGCAGCAGTGTGGTGTCCCAATCGATGACGGCCAAGGTCAGCAAGGCGGCGGAAAAGCCGCACCAAGCCAGGGCGGTCAGCGACCAGCCCCAGCGCGACACGCAAAAAAAGAACAGCGCGCCCGTCACCGCTTCCACGACGGGATAGCGCAAGCCGTAGGGCGTGCCGCACACCGAGCATTTGCCCCGCAGGAACAGGTAGCTGGCGACCGGGATGTTTTCATACCAGCGTATGACATGGCCGCAGCTGGAGCAGCGCGAACGCGGCACCAGTAAATTGAATTTTTCGGTGGGCTCCGGGGGCGTTTCGCTCAGTTCGGCGCATTCCCGCGCCCACTGCCGCTCCATGATTTTGGGCAGGCGATAGATGACAACATTGAGAAAACTGCCGATCAGAAGGCCCAGAAAACCGGCCAGCAAAGCATCGAACGCCGGCCCGAGACCGATCCCCATCAAACGACTTGGCCCAGCTTGAAAATAGGCAGGTACATGGAGACCACAATGCCGCCGATCAGGGTGCCCAGGAACACGATGATGATGGGCTCCATCAGGCTGGAAAGGCCCGCCACCATTTCATCGACTTCAGCCTCATAAAAGTCGGCGGCCTTGCCCAGCATGTGGTCGATGGAGCCGGATTCCTCGCCGATCGAGCACATCTGCAGCACCATGGACGGGAACAAATTGGCATTCGTCATGGCCGCCGTCAGGCTGGTGCCCGTTGAGACTTCCTGCTGGATTTTCTCGGTGGCATCGGCAAACAGCGAATTGCCGGAAGCACCGCCGACGGAATCCAGCGCCTCCACCAGCGGCACGCCCGCAGCGAACATGGTCGAAAGCGTGCGCGTCCAGCGGGCAATACAGGATTTTTCGATCAAGGCGCCGAACACGGGAATCTTGAGCAAAACCCTGTCCATGAACTTCTGCATTTTCTCGTTGCGCTTCCAGGCCTGGAAGAAGAAATAAAGCCCACCGCCTATGCCGCCGAAAATCAGCCACCAATAAGCCACAAAAAACTCGCTGATCGCAATGACGATCAGCGTGGGCGCCGGCAAATCCGCGCCGAATGAGGAAAACACGGTTTTGAACGCCGGAATCACAAAAATCATGATGACGGCCACCACCACAAAGGCCACGACCACCACGGAGATGGGGTACATCAGGGCCGACTTGATCTTGGACTTGATGGCCTCGGTTTTTTCCATGTAGGTCGCAAGGCGATCCAGCAGGGACTCCAGGATACCGGCGGCCTCGCCAGCCTCTACCAAGTTGCAATAAAGCGCATTGAAATACAGCGGGTATTTGCGAAATGCGGCGCTCAGGGAGGTGCCGGTTTCCACGTCGGTGCGCACATCATTGAGCAGCTTGGTGACGCTGGCATTGGGGTTGCCGCGGCCCACGATGTCAAACGACTGCAGCAGCGGTACGCCGGCCTTCATCATGGTGGCCAGCTGGCGGGTAAAAATGGCAATGTCCTTGGGGGCGATGGCCTTGCCGGAGCGCATCTTGCGCTTCTTGATTTTGGTGGGCAAGACGCCCTGGCGGCGCAGCGAGGACTTGACCTGATTTTCGCCGGCGGCCCGGATTTCTCCGCGGACCTGCTTGCCGCCGCGGTCCTTGCCCTCCCACTCGAAAACAAATTCCTTGACGCCCTTGGATACTGCAGTTGCCATGATGCTTTCTCGTTGTATCGACAGTCTCAGACCGCCCTGTCGCCACGGTCACACCGCCGGGTGGCGGCTCTTGAACGCAGCTGCTTAAACATTGGTACAGCCCAGAATTTCTTCCAGCGAAGTCATGCCGAGCTTGACTTTGGACAACCCCGACTGGCGCAAGCTTTTGACTCCCTCCGCCTCCGCTTGGGCCGCGATTTCCAGGGCGCTGCCGTCGCGAAGGACGATACGCTGAATCTCTTCGGAAATGGGCATAACCTGATAAACACCGACCCGGCCTTTGTAACCATTCGTACACATGGAGCAACCAACCGGCCGGTAAGGCGTCCAGGAACCGTCCACATCGTCTTCGGTGAAACCCGCGTCCAGCAGGGTCTCGCGCGGGATGTCCGCAGGGGCTTTGCAGTTGGGGCACAGGCGCCGTGCCAGCCGCTGGGCGGTGATCAGGATCACGCTGGAAGCGATGTTAAAGGGTGCGATGCCCATGTTGCGCATACGCGTCAGTGTGGTCGGCGCATCGTTGGTGTGCAGCGTCGACATGACCATATGGCCGGTCTGGGCGGCCTTGATCGCGATATCGGCGGTTTCCAGGTCCCGGATCTCACCAACCATGATGATGTCGGGATCCTGCCGCAAGAAGGCCTTGAGCGCGACCGAAAAGGTCATGCCCGCCTTGTCGTTCATGCTCACCTGGTTGACGCCCGGCAAGGTGATTTCGGCGGGATCTTCGGCCGTCGCGATGTTGACGCCGGGCTTGTTGAGGATGTTCAGGCAGGTGTAGAGCGAAACGGTCTTGCCCGAACCCGTGGGGCCGGTCACGAGAACCATGCCGTACGGCCTCTGGATGGCGTGCAGCAGGCGCTCTTTCTCCGCCGGCTCATAGCCCAGCGCATCGATGCCCAGCTTGGCGCTGCTCGGGTCAAGAATACGAATGACGATTTTTTCGCCATACATGGTGGGCAGGGTGCTGACCCGGAAATCGATCACCCGGTCCGGGCCTATCTTGAGCTTCATCTTGCCGTCTTGCGGCACGCGCTTTTCGGAAATATCGAGCTTGGAAATGACCTTGATGCGCGCGGCCAGCTTTTCCTTGATGGCCACAGGCGGCGAGGCGATTTCGCGCAATTCGCCGTCAACACGAAAACGCACGCGGTAGGTGTGCTCGAAGGGCTCGAAGTGCAGGTCGGAGGCCCGCATGCTGAAGGCATCGAGCAGCATTTTCTGCAGGAATTTGACAACCGGGGCATCTTCGACCTCGGAGACGCTGGCTTCGCTGTCCTCGGCCGTCGCGTCGGCGGTGGACTCGTCAAACTCGAAGTCGTCGCCGATGATGCTTTCCATGGCCTCGGTCGCGGAGGTGTTGGAAACCTCCACCAGCTTGGAAAGCTTGTCGTATTCGGCGATCACCCAGTCCACCCCCATCTGGGTGGAGAACTTGATTTTTTCCGCGGCCTCCTGGTCGGACGGGTCCGCCGTCGCGACAATCAGGCGGTTGTTGCGCTTGCTCAGGACAACAATACGGTAGGTCGTGCAGATCTTGGGGTCGAGCAGGCCCTTGGGCAAACGCTGGGCATCAATGGCCTCCAGATCCAGCAAAGGCGCGGCAAAAGCCGTGGACATGGTATGGGCCAGGTCGAACGCGGAAACCGCGCCGGACCCCGTCAGCTCGGCGATGAAGCTGGTGCGCCCGCTTTGCGCCTTGCGAAAAATGTCTTCGGCGGCCTTTTGACCCAGTTTCCCCGCCACCACCAGAGCCCGTCCCAAGCCGGGCAAGGCCATGGAAGGCGATTGGTTGATTGCGGTGTCGACAGCGGCCATGGTTCTCGGGTTTAGCTCAAATATGTATCATCGCTTATAGATTCCCGGGTGTAAATCGAAAACACCCTGCCCGCCGCAGACAGCGTTGGAACTATGCGAAGAAACGCACACTTAAGAAGAAAGAACACAGGCCTGGTCGGGGTGAGAGGATTCGAACCTCCGGCCTCTACGTCCCGAACGTAGCGCTCTACCAGGCTAAGCTACACCCCGCCGTCACACAAGCAATCAGGAACGCCTCTCCAGCAATTGGGAGGCCAGCTGCGTCAAGGCATTACTGTAAATGTTTTGCGGCAACATCTGCAAGGCATTCAGCGCACGCTGGGCCTCCAGGGCTGCGGCATCACGGGTTGCCCGCAGCGCGCCGGTCTGCTGCACGATCGCGATGATTTGTGCCATCTGGTCGGTCCCGCCAGTTTCAATGGCCTGCCGGATAGTGGCCCGCTCCGCCTCGCTGCCACGCTGCATCGCGATGATCAAAGGCAGGGTTGCCTTGCCTTCCCGCAGGTCGTCCCCCAGGTTTTTCCCCATTTCCGAAACGTCGCCATCGTAGTCGAGCACGTCGTCGATCACCTGGAATGCCGTGCCCAAGGCCTGGCCATAGTCGGCGCAGCTTTGCTCGATAGTGGGCGGCGACTGCGCCAGCAAAGCCGCCAGGCGGGCACTGGCCTCGAACAGCTTGGCTGTTTTGGAGCGGATCACCCTGAGGTAGCCTTCCTCGGAGAGCGCCGCGTCATGCATATTCATGAGCTGCAGCACCTCTCCTTCCGCAATCACATTGGTAGCTTCGGCCAGGGTTTGCATGACGCGCATGTCCCCGGCTTCCACCATCATCTGGAAAGCCCGGGAGTACAGGAAATCGCCAACCAGCACGCTCGCCGGGTTGCCAAAGGCCTCGTTGGCGGTCGCGCGGCCGCGGCGCAGGGTGGACTCGTCCACGACGTCGTCATGAAGCAGGGTCGCCGTGTGGATGAACTCCACGACAGCCGCGAGGTTGTAACGCTGATCGCCCCGGTAGCCCAGCGCGCCGCACATCAGCAGCAAAAGGGCGGGGCGAAGCCGTTTTCCGCCGGCCGCCACGATGTAGCTGGAAACCTGGCTGACCAGCGGCACCTCGGACTTCAGGCGGCGCTCGATCACCATGTCCATCCCGCGCATGTCGTCGGCAATCAGGGCGAGGGCGGCGGCGGTGCTTGAAGAATTGGCAGACAAAAGGCGATCCAGACGTTAAGTTTGGGCCGATTATAGGAAGCCGCCCTGCACACCCTGGCCCGGCCGGCCCGGCAAACCAGCCCAAAAACCCGCAAAATCGCCCCTCTGGCCAATTTTGGCCTGCCATGCTAGAATAGCCGGCTCTGCGGAAATCCGTCTGCAGAACTCAATTTACGAGGTCTTACATGTACGCGGTCATAAAAACCGGTGGCAAACAATACAAGGTTGCTACCGGAGAAAAAATTAAAGTAGAACAGATTGCTGCGGACGTAGGCCAAGAGATCGTTATTGACCAGGTATTGGCTGTCGGCACCGGCAGCTCGATCACGGTTGGTACGCCCTTGGTGTCCGGCGCCACTGTTACAGTCACTGTCCTTTCGCAAGGTAGGCACGACAAGGTTCGCATTTTCAAAATGCGCCGTCGCAAGCACTACCAAAAGCGCCAGGGCCACCGGCAAAACTACACGGAACTGCAAATCGGCGCCATCGCCGGCTGAGCAGGGACGTACCAGGAGTAACGAAAAATGGCACAGAAAAAAGGCGGCGGCTCTACGCGAAACGGGCGTGATTCACAGCCCAAAATGCTGGGCGTCAAGAAATTTGGCGGTGAAGTCATCAACGCAGGCAGCATCATCGTGCGCCAGCGCGGCACCAAGTTCCATCCAGGCGTCAATGTCGGCATCGGCAAGGATCACACCCTGTTTGCACTGGTTGACGGCTCGGTCTCGTTTTCCGTCAAGGGCGCGCTGAACAAGCACACCGTGGACGTGACCCCGGCGTAAGCTGATCACTTCGATAAGTCACTTCGACTGAAACGAAGCCCCGACCTGTCGGGGCTTTTTTGTTTGTAAACTTGATCCGGCCCTCACAGCCCCTGTTTTAACCGCGGCACTCCCATCATGAAATTTGTTGACGAAGCCTTTATTGACATTGCCGCAGGCGATGGCGGGAGTGGCTGCGTCTCGTTCAGCCACGAAAAATACAAAGAGTTCGGCGGCCCCAACGGCGGCGACGGCGGACGTGGCGGCCACGTGTATGCGGTGGCCGACATCAATCTGAACACCCTGGTGGACTTCCGGTTTTCACGCCGCCACGAGGCCCGCAACGGCCAGCACGGCATGGGCTCGGACATGTTCGGCGCCAAGGGCGACGATATCATCCTCAAGATGCCGGTGGGCACCATCCTGACCGATGCCGAGACCGGCGAGGTTCTCTTTGAACTGCTGGTTCCAGGCGAGCAGGTCCTGATCGCCAAAGGCGGCGACGGCGGTTTCGGCAACCTGCGTTTCAAGAGCTCGACCAACCGCGCGCCGCGCAGCAAGACGCCCGGCTGGCCCGGTGAGCGCAAAAGCCTCAAGCTGGAACTCAAGGTTCTGGCCGACGTCGGCCTGCTGGGCATGCCCAACGCCGGCAAGTCCACCTTTATCTCGGCGGTTTCCAATGCCCGCCCCCGCATCGCCGACTACCCCTTCACCACACTGCATCCCAACCTGGGCGTGGTGCGGGTGGGCCCCGAGCAAAGTTTTGTGGTGGCCGACCTGCCCGGCCTGATCGAGGGAGCCTCCGAAGGCGCGGGCCTGGGCCATCTCTTCCTGCGGCACCTGCAGCGCACCCGCCTGCTGCTGCACATCGTGGACCTGGCGCCCTTCGACGAGGGCGTGGACCCGGTGGCGCAGGCCAAAGCCATTGTGGGCGAGCTCAAGAAATACGATGAAGCGCTGTATGAAAAGCCGCGCTGGCTGGTTCTCAACAAACTGGACATGGTGGACAGCGACAAGCGCGCCGCCATCGTCAAGGATTTCGTCAAGCGCTTCAAATTCAAAGGCCCGGTGTTCGAGATTTCGGCGCTGACGCGCGAGGGCTGCGAGCACCTGATCAAGACGATCTACCAGCACGTCAAGCAGGTTCAGAAAAGCGAACAACCCGTGGAAGAAGTCGACCCGCGCTTTGCCCCGCTCCCCCCTGAACCGCCGGAATCGTCCTGACCCTTCGTTTCCGGCACCCCAGCCGCAGGCAGGTGCAGGGCTGCACTTGCCACCCAACAACAATCGCTGCCCACGCCCGTGTTGACGGGACCGCAGCCCGAGAAGTACCGAACATGCAAGACAAACCCGGCTCCACCGTCCTGCGCAACGCCAGACGCATTGTGGTCAAGGTGGGTTCCAGCCTGGTCACCAATGAGGGTCGCGGGCTGGATGCGACCGCCATCGGCCAATGGTGCGAACAACTGGCAGCCCTCGTGAAGGACGGGCGCGAAGTGATCATGGTCAGCAGCGGCGCCATTGCCGAGGGCATGAAACGCCTGAACTGGGGTAGCCGCCCCAAGGCCATCCATGAACTGCAGGCGGCCGCGGCGGTAGGCCAGATGGGCCTGGTTCAGGTCTATGAGACCAAACTGCGCGAAAACGGCATAGGCAGCGCGCAGGTTCTGCTTACGCATGCCGACCTGGCCGACCGCGAGCGCTACATCAACGCCCGCTCCACCCTTTTGGCCCTGCTGCAGCTGGGCGTCGTGCCCGTCATCAACGAAAACGACACAGTGGTCAACGACGAAATCAAGTTCGGCGACAACGACACGCTGGGCGCGCTGGTGGCCAACCTCGTGGAAGCCGACGCGCTGGTCATCCTCACCGACCAGAAGGGCTTGTACACCGCCGATCCGCGCAAGGACCCGGCAGCGCAGTTCGTGCACGAAGCCAAAGCCGGTGACCCGGCGCTGGAGGCCATGGCGGGAGGTGCGGGCTCCAGCATCGGCAAGGGTGGCATGATCACCAAGATACTGGCCGCCAAGCGCGCAGCGGGATCGGGCGCCTCCACCGTGATTGCCTGGGGCCGTGAACCGCAGGCGCTGATCCGGCTGGTACAGGGCGAGCCCATAGGCACCTTGCTGGTGGCGCAGACCCAGAAGCTGCAGGCACGCAAACAATGGATGGCCGATCACCTGCAGATGCGCGGTTCAGTCACCGTGGACGCGGGCGCGGTGGTCAAGGTACAGGGCGAGGGCAAAAGCCTCCTGCCCATCGGCATGACGGCAGTCCAGGGCGAGTTTTCGCGCGGCGACGTCATCGCCATACGCAGCCCCGAAGGCACGGAGATCGCGCGCGGGCTGGCCAACTACTCCAGCGCCGAAGCCCGGCTGATCTGCCGCAAGGCCTCTACGGAATTCGAGCGGCTGCTGGGGTATACGGGTGAGCCCGAAATGGTCCACCGCACCAACCTCGTGTTGACCCGCTAAGCCCTCTCGGTCGTACAGCGGGCCGGCCGGCTTATTCGACCATCCTGAAGTTCTGGTTCTTCAAGCGCCTGACCAGCGTATCGACCGAGGTCGCGGGCGCCGCGCTGTCGCAGGCCCCGGCCCGGGCAAAGCGCAAGGCATGTTTGGACGGCATGTTTTCAAACAGCGAGCGCCATTCCGGCTTGCTCACATCGGTCCACTTCCCGTCCGGGGAATAGCGGGCATAGGTCTTGAATTCGCCGGTCGAGCAGCGTATGCCTTCGTACATCACATTGCGGGCGCCGCTGGCATTGGAAGCCACCATCACGTAGCGCACGATCCCGTCTTTCGGGGAGATGCTGATGGTCGCCGGATCCACGCCGTAGACCAGCTGGGAGTTGGGCGAGACCTCAAGGGTGATCAGTTTCTTGATATCAAACGCCGGTGGCGGCGGCGTCTCGATTTCCTTCCAGTCGGCGGGGTCCTCGAGCGCGTATACCTGGGCTTGTGCCGGACCCGAGGCGTTAAGCGCCATCAGGAAGGAGGTGGCCAAAAAGACCCATTTGAATTTCATGGTTTTGTGTTGGTGGGATCCGTACCCAGACTGGTTTGCGGATCGGGTTCAAAGGTGGCGCCCGGCGGCAATTCAAAAGAGGCGCCCGGCCGGATCTGGGCGTGAAAAGACTCGCCCGAGGCATGGAATCCGGCTTCGCCCGGCGGGTTCGAATGGTCGCGCTGATGCAAGCCGCCACGCAGATAGCGGTTGCGATGGTCGGGGCGCGGCTCGGCCCGGTTGTCCACGCGCGGAACAAACCTGGCGAGTTCGGTCAGCGCCATTTCATAGACACCGCGCTTGAATTCGACCACCACGTCCAGTGGTACCCAGTAGTCATTCCAGCGCCAGGCATCGAATTCAGGATGGTCGGTGGCGCGCAGATTCAAGTCCCAGTCGTGGCCGACCAGTTGAAGGAGAAACCAGATTTGCTTCTGGCCTTTGTAATGTCCGCGCGCATCGCGGCGGATGAACCGGTCAGGCACCTCATAGCGCAACCAGTCTCGGGTTCGGGCCAGCACATTCACATGCTGCGGCAACAGCCCCACTTCTTCATGCAACTCGCGGTACATGGCCTGCTCGGGATTTTCGCCCCGATCAATGCCACCCTGCGGAAACTGCCACGAGTGGGTACGGATACGTTTGCCCCAAAATACCTGACTTCTCTGGTTGAGCAAGATGATGCCGACGTTGGGCCTAAAGCCGTCCCGGTCAAGCATAATCAAACCTCAAATTTTTTAAACTGAGTCCATTATGCACAGCGAAGGCCCCAGCGCCAAGCGCACGGCGGGCTGCAGCACCTTTTCCCCCATTTCCAACCCCGGATTCCCCGAAAACCGCCCATGAAAGCCTCCCAGTTCTTCATTTCCACCCTCAAGGAAGCCCCTGCCGACGCGGAGGTCGTCAGCCACCAGCTCATGATGCGGGCCGGCATGATCAAGAAACTGGGCGCCGGCGTTTACAACTACATGCCCATGGGCCTGCGCGTGATCCGCAAGGTCGAAGCCATCGTGCGCGAGGAAATGAACCGGGCCGGCGCCGTGGAAATGACCATGCCGGTGATCCAGCCGGCCGAGCTCTGGCAGGAAACCGGCCGTTTTGAAAAAATGGGCCCCGAATTGCTGCGCATCAAGGACCGCCACGGCCGCGACTTCGTGGTCCAGCCGACCAGCGAAGAAGTCGTCACCGACGTGATGCGCCAGGACATCAAGAGCTACAAGCAGCTGCCGAAGAACCTGTACCAGATCCAGACCAAGTTCCGCGACGAACGCCGGCCGCGCTTTGGCCTGATGCGTGGGCGCGAGTTCATCATGAAGGACGCCTACAGCTTCGACCGCGACCAGGCCGGCGCCAAAGCCAGCTACCAGGCCATGGCGGCCGCCTACCGCAGGATTTTTGACCGCTTCGGCCTGAGCTACCGCGCGGTGGCTGCCGACAGCGGCGCCATAGGCGGCGACCTCAGCGAGGAATTCCAGGTGATCGCCGCGACCGGCGAGGACGCCATCGTCTACTGCCCCGGCAGCGACTACGCCGCCAACATGGAAAAAGCCGAGGCGCTGCCGCCCCAGGGCGCTCGCAAGCCGGCATCGCAGGCCATGGCCAAAACACCGACCCCGGGCAAGGCCACCTGCGCCGACGTGGCCGAGTTGCTGGGCATCCCGCTGAATACCACCATCAAGTCGCTGGTGCTGGCCACCGACGAGCTCGACGAGGCGGGCAAGCCCGTCAAATCGCAGGTCTGGCTGCTGCTGCTGCGCGGCGACCACGACATGAACGAAGTCAAGGTCGGCAAGGTGCCGGGCCTGGCGGATTTCCGCTTCGCGACCCTGCCCGAGATCGAAGACCATTTCGGCTGCAAGCCGGGTTACCTCGGCCCGCTGAACCTGAAAAAACCCGTCAAGCTGGTGGTGGACCGCGAAGCCGCGGCACTCGCCGACTGGGTGTGCGGCGCCAATGAAGTCGATTTCCACATGACCGGCGTCAACTGGGGCCGTGACCTGCCCGAACCCGAGCTGGTGGTGGACCTGCGAAACGTGGTGGCTGGCGACCCGTCGCCGGACGGCAAAGGCGCGCTGGCGATAGAGCGCGGCATCGAGATCGGCCACGTGTTCTACCTCGGCACCAAATACAGCCGGGCCATGAACGCCACCTTCCTGGGCGAGAACGGCAAGCCGCAGTTCATGGAGATGGGCTGCTACGGTATAGGCATCACGCGCCTGCCGGCCGCAGCCATCGAGCAGAACCACGACGAGCGCGGCATCATCTGGCCCGACGCCATCGCGCCCTTCACCGTGGTGCTGTGCCCCATCAGCCCCGACCGCTTTCCCGAGGTCGAAGCCGCCGCGAACAAGCTTTATGGCGAGTTGCTCGCGGCCGGCGTGGACGTGATCCTGGACGACCGGGGCGAGCGGCCCGGTGCCATGTTCGCCGACTGGGAACTGATAGGCGTGCCACACCGCATCACCATAGGCGACCGCGGCCTCAAGGACGGCCAGCTCGAGTACCAGCACCGCCGCGACGCGGCTTCCAGCAAGATCGACGCGGCAACCGCCTTCGACTTCCTCAAGGGAAAGCTGGCGCTTTGAGTTTTTCATGGTTTCCGTGCGCTCATTGACCATGTCCGCATCCGGCGGTGCCCCGGCAAAGGCGCAAGGGCTCTCCCGGCGAAGCTGCCTGGCTTTGCCCCTGGCTTGCAGCCCGCTGCTGCTGGCCGGGCGGGCGCATGCCGGCGCACAAATTGAAGAGCCGCTGGTCGACTCGGTGCGCACCGCGCTGAGTTCGGCCATCGCCAACCAGGCGCCTCCCGTGCCCGAATTCAAGGACACGGAAAGCCGCCTGGCCTACCTGCGCTGGCTGGGCGCCATGAGCGACCGGCTCAAGAAGAAAAAACCCGAATTTCAGGTCCGCAAGGAGTTTTTGCAGACCGTCTGGTACGAAAGCAAACGCGCCGGCCTGGACACCACGCTGGTGCTGGGCCTGATCCAGGTCGAGAGCAACTTCCGCAAATTCGCGGTCAGCAACGTGGGGGCGCGCGGCTACATGCAGGTCATGCCCTTCTGGACACGCGTGATCGGGGACGGCGACCCAGGCAAGCTCTTTCACATGCAGACCAACCTGCGCTTTGGCTGCGTGATCCTGCGCCACTACCTGGACAGGGAGCGCGGCGACCTTTTTATGGGCCTGGGGCGCTACAACGGTTCACGCGGCAAATCACCCTACCCCGACGCTGTGCTGGGGGCGAGTAAAAACTGGGTATTTGCCGGCTGAGGCATTCCGGCGAAGCGGCGAAAATCAGCAGGTCGCGCCGGCGAAACCCCGCTCTTGGGCAAACCACGCCAGCACCGGCACTGTGCCTGGCAAGACAGGCTGCACGCTGACCGGCAGCGACTGCCAGGCGAAAGACTGGCCCTCATGCATTTGCAGCTCGCCGGTCCACTCGAACACCTTGCAGAAATTCAGGCGCACCAGCGCATGCGGGTAGTCGACCATCTCGACCTTCCAGGGATGGACCGCGCCTATGGTCACGCCGATTTCTTCCTGCAGTTCACGGCGCAGCGCGGCCTCGACGCTTTCGCCCTGCTCCAACTTGCCGCCCGGAAACTCCCAGTAGCCTTCGTAGACCTTGCCCGGCGGGCGGGAGGTCAGCAGGAAATCGCCATCGGGGCGGATCAAAACACCCACCGCGACATCGACCACCTTGCGGTCCGCGCCGCCCTCACGCGGCCGTTCACCGTCAGCAACCAGCACGCTCATGTCGAGTGGTCTGGGGCCTGGTCGGCCTGCTCAGGCGACGCAGCGGTGGCAGCGCCCGGCCGCTCGTAAGCCGCAATGGGCGCCGCCGCCACGGGCCGGCTGGCCGTGTCGCGGCCGGCATAGTCGCGGGCAAACTGGTAGGCCACGCGGCCGCTGCGCGAGCCCCGTTCCAGCGCCCAGACCAGGGACGCTGGTTTTGCCGCGGCAATCGCGTCCGGGCCCACGCCAAAGGACGACAGCCACTGGGCGACGATGGTCAGGTACTCGTCTTGGCTGAAGGGGTAAAAGCTGACCCAGAGGCCGAAACGTTCGGACAGCGAAATCTTCTCTTCGACCACCTCTCCGGGATGCACCTCACCATCGTCCCCACGGGTATAGGTGAGGTTCTCCGTCATGTACTCGGGCAACAGGTGGCGCCGGTTGCTGGTGGCATAGATCAGCACATTGGGCGTGGCCGCCGCGACCGACCCATCCAGGATGGACTTGAGCGCCTTGTAGCCCGCCTCGCCTTCCTCAAAACTCAGGTCGTCGCAAAAGACGATGAATTTTTCAGGCAGGCCGGACACCACGTCGACGATGTCCGGCAGGTCGGTCAGGTCGGCCTTGTCGACTTCAATCAGGCGCAGGCCACGCGCGGAATACTCATTGAGGCAGGCTTTGATCAGCGAAGACTTGCCGGTGCCGCGCGCGCCCGTCAACAGCACGTTGTTGGCGGGCTTGCCGAGCACAAACTGCTCGGTGTTGCGCTTGATCTTTTCCTTCTGGTCCTCGATTTCCTTGAGGTCACCCAGGCGCATATTGCCGATGTGCCGCACCGGCTCCAGCGAGCCGTGGCCGGAGCTGCGCTTGCGGTAGCGGTAGGCGATCGAGGCAGTCCAGTCCGGCGCGGCCAGCGGTTGCGGCAGCACGGATTCGATCCGCGCCATCAGGGATTCGACGCGGGCGATCAGGCGCTCAAACTGCTCGTTCATGCGGGCTCAACTTCTGTAGTCGGCGTTGATCTTGACGTAATCGTAGGAAAAGTCGCAGGTCCAGACGGTGTCGGCAGCCGTGCCGCGGCCCAGCACCACGCGCACCGTGATCTCGCTCTGTTTCATCACGCGCTGGCCGTCGGCCTCGACGTAGCCGGGATGGCGGCCGCCGTTTTTGGCCACCAGCACCTCATCGAGGTACAGGTCGATCTTGGTCTGGTCCAGGTCCTCGATGCCGGCGTAACCGACGGCCGCCAGGATGCGGCCGAGGTTGGGGTCGCTGGCAAAGAAAGCGGTTTTGACCAGTGGCGAATGGGCAATCGCGTAAGCCACCTTGCGGCATTCCTCGCCGGTCTTACCGCCTTCGACCTGTATGGTCATGAACTTGGTGGCGCCTTCGCCGTCGCGCACGATGGCCTGCGCCAGCCGCCGGGCGATGTCCAGCATGGCGGCGCGCAAGGCCTGGCCTTCAGCGCTGTCCAGCGAAGCAACAGGTGCATGGGCGGCCTTGTTGGTGGCGACCACCACAAAGGAGTCGTTGGTCGAGGTGTCGCCGTCCACCGTCACGCGGTTGAACGATCCCTCGGCCAGTTCCCGGGCTAGCTGGGCCATGAGCGGCTGCGCCACGCAGGCATCCGTTGCCAGGAAACCCAGCATGGTGGCCATATTCGGCCGTATCATGCCGGCGCCCTTGCTGATGCCGGTGATGGTGACTTCGGCGCCCGCGATCTTGATGCGTTTGGAAAATGCCTTGGCCACGGTGTCGGTGGTCATGATGGCTTCGGCTGCGTTGCCCCAGTTGTTTTCCTTCGCGTCGGCCAGCGCGGCCGGCAGGCCCGCCGCGATGCGGTCGTTGGGCAGGGGCTCCATGATGACCCCGGTCGAAAACGGTAAAACCTGCTCAGGCGCGATATTCAGCAGCCGAGCCAGCGCGATGCAGCTGGCGTGCGCGCGGCTCAGGCCGTCGTCGCCGGTGCCGGCATTGGCGTTGCCGGTGTTGATGACCATGGCGCGTATACCCGCCGTCCGGCCGCCGTTTTTTGCAAGGTGCTCGCGGCAGATCTGCACGGGCGCCGCGCAAAAGCGGTTCTGCGTGAAGACCGCTCCTACCGACGCGCCCTCATCGAGCAGCAGCACGGAAAGGTCCTTGCGGTTGGCTTTGCGTATGCCCGCTTCGGTGATGCCCCAGCGTACGCCGGGCACGGGGTAAAGGTCCGCAGCGGGTGTGGCGACCAGATTGACGGGCATGGGTGACTCCGGGAAACCAGTGGGTGTTGGAAGACGTTCAGCCGGTGCCGGCGCTCAGTTCAGCTGGCCGTGGCAGTTCTTGTATTTTTTACCCGAGCCGCAAGGGCAAGGGTCGTTGCGGCCCACGCGGGGCACATCGCCGGCCGGCACGGCCGGCGCGCGGCGCTGCGATTCCTCGTCCACCGTGGTTTCCACCCCGCCGGTTTCGGTGGGCGCGGTGTAGGTGACGTTGGCGATGTTTTCAGCGCGGCTCTCCATTTCCTCGGCCGCCTGTTCGAGCTGCTCGCCCGACTGGATCTTGACCGTCATCAGGACCTTGGTGACCTCGTTCTTCACGCTGTCGAGCAGCTGGCCGAACAGTTCAAAGGCTTCGCGCTTGTATTCCTGCTTGGGTTGCTTTTGCGCATAGCCGCGCAGGTGTATGCCCTGGCGCAGGTAGTCGAGGGCGCTCAGGTGCTCGCGCCAGTGGCTGTCTATGCTTTGCAGCAGGACCACGCGCTCGAACTGCGTGAAGTTTTCTTCGCCGATTTTCTCGACCTTGTCGGCAAAAGCGGCATTGGCGGCCGCTATGACTTTTTCGACCACTTCCTCATCGGTGATGGCGGCGGCAGCTTCCAGTTCCTGGCGCAGCGGCAGCTCGATCTGCCACTCCTCGCGCAACACGTTCTCAAGGCCCGCCACGTCCCATTGTTCCTCGACGCTTTCTGCCGGCACATACTGCCGTGCCAGGTCGGTGAAGCAGCCTTCGCGCAGCGAGGCGATCTGCGCCTGCAGGCTGGCGGCGTCCATGATGTCGTTGCGCTGCTGGTAGATCACCTTGCGCTGGTCGTTGGCGACGTCGTCGTATTCGAGCAGCTGCTTGCGGATGTCGAAGTTGCGCGCCTCGACCTTGCGCTGGGCCGACTCGATGCTGCGGGTGACGATGCCCGCCTCGATGGCTTCGCCGTCGGGCATCTTCAGGCGCTCCATGATGGCCTTGACGCGGTCGCCCGCGAAGATGCGCATCAGCGGGTCGTCCAGGCTCAGGTAAAAACGCGACGAACCGGGGTCGCCCTGGCGGCCGGAGCGGCCGCGCAGCTGGTTGTCGATACGGCGCGATTCGTGGCGCTCGGTCGCGATGATGCGCAGGCCGCCCAATCCGGTGACCTGTTCGTGCTCCTGCTTCCAGACTGCGCGCAGGCGGGAAATTTCCGCCTCCTTGGCGGCGGCATCCATGGCTTCGTCCGCCTCAACCGCTTCGATCAGTTTTTCCACATTGCCGCCCAGCACGATGTCGGTGCCGCGGCCGGCCATGTTGGTGGCGATGGTGATCATTTTCGGGCGCCCCGCCTGCGCGATGATGTCGGCCTCGCGGGCATGCTGCTTGGCATTGAGCACCTGGTGCGGCAGGTTTTCCTTGACCAGCAGCTGGTCGATGACCTCGGAGTTTTCGATCGAGGTCGTGCCGACCAGCACGGGCTGACCGCGCTCGTAGCACTCGCGGATGTCTTTGATGGCGGCTTCGTATTTTTCGCGCGTCGTTTTGTAGACGCGGTCGAGCTGGTCGTCGCGGCGGCTCACGCGGTTGGGCGGGATCACCGTGGTTTCAAGGCCGTAAATCTCCTGGAATTCGTAAGCCTCGGTGTCCGCGGTCCCGGTCATGCCGGCCAGCTTGGTGTAGAGGCGGAAATAGTTCTGGAAGGTGATGGACGCCAGGGTCTGATTCTCGGCCTGGATCTGCACGCCTTCCTTGGCTTCGACGGCCTGGTGCAGCCCGTCGCTCCAGCGGCGGCCCGACATCAGGCGGCCGGTGAACTCGTCAACGATCACGACTTCGCCGTCCTGCACCACGTAATGCTGGTCGCGGTGGTACAGCAGGTTGGCGCGCAGGGCCGCATACAGGTGGTGCATCAGCGAGATGTTGGCCGGGTCGTACAGCGTGGCGCCCTCGGGGATCAGGCCTAGGTTGAACAGCAGACGCTCGGCGTTCTCGTGGCCCTGCTCGGTCAGGAACACCTGATGGCTTTTCTCGTCGATGGTGAAGTCGCCGGGCTTGGTCACGCCCTCTCCGGTGCGCGGATCGGCTTCGCCCTCCTGGCGCGTCAGCATAGGGACGACCTTGTTCATCGCCAGGTACATGTCGGTGTGGTCTTCGGCCTGACCGCTGATGATGAGCGGAGTGCGCGCTTCGTCAATCAGGATGGAGTCCACCTCGTCGACGATCGCATAGTTGAGGCCGCGCTGCACGCGGTCCGCCACTTCGTAGACCATGTTGTCGCGCAGGTAGTCGAAACCGTATTCGTTGTTGGTGCCGTAGGTGATGTCAGAGCCGTAGGCGGCCTGCTTTTCCTCGCGCGACATATTCGGCAGGTTGATGCCCACTGTCAGGCCCAGGAAGTTGTAGAGCTTGCCCATCCAGCGCGCGTCGCGGCTGGCCAGGTAATCATTGACTGTCACCACGTGCACACCCTTGCCGGTCAGGGCATTGAGGTAGACCGGCAGCGTGGCGGTCAGGGTCTTGCCCTCGCCGGTGCGCATTTCGGAAATCTTGCCGTTGTGCAGCGACATGCCACCCAGCATCTGCACGTCGAAGTGGCGCATCTTCATGACGCGCTTGCTGCCCTCCCGCACCACCGCGAAAGCCTCGGGAAGAATCGCATCGAGCTCTTCGCCGGCGGCTACCCGGTCCTTGAACTCCTGGGTTTTGGCGCGAAGCTGGTCGTCGTCAAGCTTTTCGTACTGGGTTTCCAGCGCATTGATGCGTTCTACGGTTTTGCGGTAGGTTTTGAGCAGCCTGTCGTTGCGGCTGCCGAAAATTTTAGTCAGGATGTTGGAAGCCATAAATGCGAGGCCGCCTTGACCGCTCCCCATGAGCTGGCAATGCGGCCGAAATCCCTTATTGAGTACGGAACCTAGGTGTGGGCGCCATCAGTGAGTTCAACTGGGCCCAAACTTCTGATTTTAGCGCTGCCAAGGGAGCTGCACGGCCGTCCGGGAGAAAACCGTCGTCAGGAATGAAAAGCCATGCCCGCACGCATGGCAGGCGCCGCCTAGTGGGGGCGCGGCAGCTGTGCCGGCTGCACAGGCGCGGGGACGGGGGATCGCGCGCCAGCCGACGCCACCATGGGCCCGGGCAGTTTTTGCCCTGCGGTCAGGAATTTCTGCGGATCCTGGAAAACGCCCTGCACCAGCACCTCGAAATGCAGGTGTGGGCCCGTGGACCGGCCGGTGGTGCCGACTTCGGCGATCTTCTGGCCGCGTTTGACCAGGTCGCCCTTTTTGACCAGCACACGCGAGGCGTGGGCATAACGCGTGACGAGCTCATTGCCGTGGTCGACTTCCACCATATTGCCGTAGGCCGGGTGGTATTCCTGCGTGACGACCACGCCGCCCGCGGCGGCCAGGATGGCCGTGCCTGGTTCGGACGGGAAATCCAGCCCGGTGTGCAGCGCGGAGCGGCCGTTCATCGGGTCTATGCGCCAACCGAAAGGCGAACCGAGGTTGCCTCCGGCGACCGGCTCCTGGGTGGGAACCATCATTTTTTTGATCTTCTGATCGAACAGGCGCGACTCCATCACCGTCATGAGGTCAACCCGTTGGTCGGTGAGTTTGTCCAGGTCAGCCAGCGTGGCCTGCAGCTCCTGCATGGTGAGCGAGGGGCCGGCCACCAGCGCGCCGCCGCGGCCGGGCGTGACCTTGATATCGTTGGGATTGACGCCTGCCAGGCCCGACACCCGCTCGCCGAGCGCCTCGAGCTGCATCATCTTGGCCTGCATTTCGCCGACCCGCTTGGCCATCACGTCGAGGTTTTCACGCATGAAACGGTCGCGCTGGTCGAATTCGTCCTTGACCATGAGCTTGACCAGCGAACCGACGACCGGCCAGCCTTCTCGGGCCCCCTTGAGAAACACCCAGTGGTAGAGGCCCGCGGCCACAAGCATGAGCGCCAGCGCGGCGACAAAACCCGCAAGAACCAGTTTTGTCCCGCTTAAGTAAATGGCCCGGCTTTTCGCCAGCCACGCATCCGTGATAATCAAATGCACTTGTCTACCTCTTTAAAAGCTTGCGCTCATCAGGCCGCGCACCGTTCATCATGACTTCCGACCGGCGCCTTCCGCAGGCGCTCTCCGCTTATCAGGCCGCCGGGAATTCGCCCTCCCTGGCGCGGCTGACCGAACTCGTTCGGGAATCCAGCGACAGGCTCAAGGCCATTGAATCGCTGCTGCCCGAAGCCCTGCGCTCCGCCGTTCAGGCTGGGCCCATAGACGGCGAAACCTGGTGCCTGCTGGTCAGCGGCAACGCCGCCGCCGCCAAGATCCGCCAGCTGCTCCCCTTGATCCAAGCTCGCCTTATAGGCAAAGGTTGGAAGGTTACCTCAATCCGACTCAAGATCCTAATAAGCAAAAAGTAGTAAACCGGCTTCTTCAAATAACGGCAGGAAGGCATGAAAGCCAAAGCCCTGCCAGGTGGTTCGCTACAAAATTGGTAGCGTATGGTACCCATGTTGCATGGGGAAGGCAAGGATGGTGGAAAAATGGTGCCGCTTGTCGGAATCGAACTGACGACCTACCGCTTACAAGGCGGTTGCTCTACCAACTGAGCTAAAGCGGCACAAGGGGATTTTACTTGACCCGTTTCAGCGAAGGCCGCGCACGCGGCGGCTTGGGGGGTTCAGGGCTGTCGGGGCCGCCATCTTGCGCATCGGGCGCGCTGTCTGGCACCAGCTGCATGATCTTGCCTTCGGGGCCTTCCGCCGGGCTGTGCTGCGCTGGAGCGGGAGCCGGCGACATGGCGGGCGCCGCCGGGCCGGCGTCGCTACCACCGCTTCCGGCACCGGAAACCGGGCCGGCGGCGGCAGGCGCGGCCATGGGAAAAGCCATGCCCTGCCCGTTTTCACGGGCATAGATGGCGATCACATGGCTGATGGGCACCATGATTTCCCGGGCACTGCCGGCAAAGCGGGCCTTGAACTCGATGAAATCATTGCCCAGCTTAAGCGACGAGGTCGCGTCAAAACTGATGTTGAGCACGATTTCATTGTTTTTCACGTACTCGCGCGGCACCTGCACGGTCTCATCCACCGACACGGCCACATAGGGCGTGAAGCCGTTGTCGGTGCACCATTCATAGAGCGCCCTTATCAAATAAGGTCGCGTCGACGTGGCGTCCAGGGCATTCATGAATTCAGCCAAACTGCTTGTCCGGGAAATCGGATCCGTGGATTATTTCCGCATCACTTTTTCGGACGGCGTCAGTGCTTCAATATAGGCCGGGCGCGAGAAAATGCGCTCCGCGTACTTGAGCAGCGGCGCGGCATTCTTCGACAGGTCGATGTCGTAGTAATCCAGGCGCCACAGCAAGGGGGCGATCGCCACGTCCAGCATGGAGAAATTGTCGCCCAGCATGAACTTGTTCTTCAGGAAGATGGGCGCGAGCTGCGTCAGGCGGTCGCGGATGTGCGAGCGGGCCTTTTCCAGCGCCTTTTCATTGCCCTTGGACGCGCGAGATTCCAGCGTGCTGACATGGACGAACAGCTCTTTTTCGAAGTTCAGCAAAAACAGGCGAACGCGCGCGCGGTCGACCGGGTCGCCGGGCATCAGTTGCGGGTGCGGGAAGCGCTCGTCGATGTACTCGTTGATGATGTTCGACTCGTACAGGATCAGGTCACGCTCGACCAGGATGGGCACCTGGCCGTAGGGATTCATCACATTGATGTCTTCGGGCTTGTTGTACAGGTCGACATCGCGGATTTCGAAGTCCATGCCTTTTTCAAACAGCACAAAGCGGCAGCGGTGCGAGAAGGGGCAGGTCGTGCCTGAATAAAGGACCATCATGGTGCGGAACTCCTAAATGCAAAGGAGTGGATACATATAAAAAGCATCCACTCCAGAAGGTGCCGGGAACAAGGCCCCGGCGAAAAAATTACTTGACGTCTTTCCAGAACGCCGCATTCAGGCGCCAGGCGACAAAGGTCAAGCCGAGAAGGAAAATCAGCACCCAGACGCCGACACGGATGCGGGTGTTCTGGGCCGGCTCGCCCATCCACTGCAGGTAGCCCACGAGGTCACCTATGGCCTGGTCGTATTGCAGCGGCGTCATGGTGCCGGGGGTGAGCTGCTGCCAGCCCTTGAAGACCGCGACCTTGTGGCCGTGTTCTTCCTTTTCTTCGTACACCGGCGTGCGCGTACCCTGCAGTTCCCAGAGCACGTGCGGCATGGCAACGCTGGGGAAAACCAGGTTGTTCCAGCCCGTGGCCTTGGTTTCGTCGCGGTAGTAGGTGCGCAGGTAGGTGTAGAGGTAGTCGGCGCCGGTGCCACCGTGGCCGGAACGCGAGCGTGCGATCACGGTGAGGTCGGGGGGGTTGCCGCCGAACCATTCCTTGGCCTGCTTGGGGTCGATCGCAGCTTTCATGGTGTCACCCACTTTTTCAGTGGTGAACAGCAGGTTGTCCTTGATTTCCTTTTCGGTCAGGCCGATGTCTTTCAGGCGGTTGAAACGCATGAAGGAAGCGGAATGGCAGTTCAGGCAATAGTTGACGAACAGCTTGGCGCCGTTTTGCAGGGAGCCCAGGTCGTTGGTCCGGTCGGGAGCCTTGTCCCAGGCAATGCCGCCTTCGGAGGCCTGTGCGCCGGCCGCGAGGCCAAAGGCGGTGATCAGGGCAAAAATAATTTTTTTCATCGTTTTTATCTCCAACTCTCAGTGACCGTGGAAAACAGGACGGTCAGGCGGTGTTTTGGGGGTACCCACGCGGCTCCACCACGGCATCAGGATGAAAAAGCCAAAGTAAAACAGCGTGCCGACCTGGGAGACGCGCTCACCAATGGGCGACGGCGGCTGAACGCCGAGGTAGCCCAGCACCAGGAAGTTGATGACAAAAATGCCGTAGAGGTACTTGTGCCAGTCAGGGCGGTAGCGGATCGACTTGACCGGGCTGAGGTCCAGCCAGGGCAGGAAGAACAGGATCACCACGGCGCCGCCCATCACGACCACACCCCAGAATTTCGCGTCGATGGACAGCAGCAAGGCCGAGCCCACGACGGCGGCACCGACGACGGCAGCCTTCAGCAGCACCGGCATGCGGAACTTCCAGACGCTGAAGCCAGCGGCACCGACCACGCAGACGATCAGCGCATAGATCATCTCGCTGGTGATGGCACGCAGCATCGAGTAGTAAGGCGTGAAGTACCAGACCGGGGCGATGTGCGCCGGCGTCTTCAGCGGATCGGCCGGGATGAAGTTGTTGTATTCGAGGAAGTAGCCCCCGAACTCGGGAGCGAAAAAGATGATCGCCGAGAAGATCATCAGGAAGACGCTCACGCCGAAAATGTCGTGCACCGTGTAGTACGGGTGGAAAGGAATGCCGTCCAGCGGGTGGCCCTGGGCGTCCTTGGGCGCGTTCGGGCCCTTGATCTCGACGCCGTCGGGATTGTTGGAGCCGACTTCATGCAGCGCGATGATATGCGCGGCCACCAGGCCCAGCAGCACCAGCGGCACGGCGATCACGTGGAAGGCGAAGAAACGGTTCAGCGTGGCGTCGCCCACCACGTAGTCGCCGCGGATCAGCAGCGCCAGGTCGGGGCCGATGAAAGGAATCGCGGCGAACAAGTTGACGATCACCTGGGCGCCCCAGTAGCTCATCTGGCCCCATGGCAGCAGGTAGCCCATGAAAGCCTCGGCCATCAGGCACAGGAAAATCGCGCAGCCGAAAATCCAGACCAGCTCGCGCGGCTTGCGGTAGCTGCCGTAGAGCAGGCCGCGGAACATGTGCAGGTAGACCACCACGAAGAAGGCCGAAGCGCCCGTCGAGTGCATGTAGCGGATCAGCCAGCCCCAGGGCACGTCGCGCATGATGTATTCAACGGAGCCGAAAGCCAGGGCGGCATCGGGCTTGTAGTTCATCGTCAGGAAAATGCCGGTCACGATCTGGATGACCAGCACCAGCATGGCCAGCGAGCCGAAGATGTACCAGAAGTTGAAGTTCTTCGGTGCGTAGTACTCGCTCATGTGCTCTTTGTAGAGCTTGCTGGCGGGAAACCGGTTGTCGACCCAGTTCATCGCCTTGGCGGCGAGCGGGGCATCGGGGGAAATTTCTTTGAATTCAGCCATAACTGATCCTGGTTCGGTGGGGTTCTTTGGCAAGCGCCTGGTACATGCGTCGGCAGGTATCGGGCGCTGGCTGCAGGGTCTTGTGAAGGAGCTCGGGGGTTGAAGCGCCTTCAGGCCTTCTTGTCTTCACCAATCAGCAACCGGGTGTCTGACAGGTACATGTGCGGGGGAACTTCGAGGTTGTCGGGCGCGGGCTTGTTTTTGTAGACGCGGCCGGCCATGTCGAAGGTCGAGCCGTGGCAGGGGCACAGGAAGCCGCCGGCCCAGTCGTCGGGCAGCGAAGGCTGCGCGCCGGGCTGGAACTTGTCGGAAGGCGAGCAGCCCAGGTGCGAGCAGATGCCGACCACCACCAGCGTCTCGGGCTTGATGGAGCGGTTTTCGTTGCGGGCGTAAGCAGGGGTCAGTTCGTCGGGCTTGCGCTCGGACTTGGGGTCGGCCAGCAGGGCATCGACCTTGGGGAGCTCCGCGAGCTGCGCGGGCGTGCGCTTGATGATCCAGACCGGCTTGCCGCGCCATTCCACCGTGATCTTCTCACCGGGCTTGACGTCGGAAATATCGACTTCGACGGCGGCGCCGGCGGCTTTGGCTTTTTCGGAGGGTTGGAAGGTGCTGACAAAGGGAACAGCCGTGGCGATGGCGCCTGCGCCGCCCACCGCGCAGGTGGTCACCAGCCAGTTTCTTTTATCTTTATCTACGGGAGCGCCGTGGGGCGCGCCATTCACGCTTGCTTCGCTTGCTTGGGTCATGAGAGTCCTTCAAGAACTGGCTTGAAATAGGCATAGTGGGGTCAACCCGCGATTGTAGCGGAGCGCAACGTCGTTTTTCAAGGCGAGAGGCCGCATCCCGGTGGTCCGGGCTACCCCAAAAGCCAGGGGCTTGCCTGTTTTTTGAGCACAAGCCGGATTCCACATACTTTGTTTCAAGCCAGGCCCGCATGCAGGCGGCACCGGCAGGCCCAGCCTTGATAATGTTTTGTCCAAAACAAGAGGAGAAACTTCATGGGAATGATGCAGGAATTCAAGGAATTCGCCGTCAAGGGCAATGTGATCGACCTGGCGGTCGGCGTGATCATTGGCGCGGCTTTCGGCAAGATCGTGGACTCGGTCGTCAGCGACCTGATCCTTCCCCTGGTCGGCGCCCTCTTCGGCAAGCTGGATTTTTCCAACCTCTTTGTGGTGCTGGGGACGGTGCCGCCTGGCACGGCCACCACGCTGGACGCGCTGAAGAAGGCGGGCGTGCCGGTCTTCGCCTACGGCAACTTCATCACCGTCGCGGTCAACTTCATCATCCTGGCCTTCATCATTTTCCTGATGGTCAAGCAGATCAACCGGCTCAAGCGCGACCAGCCCGCGCCGGCGCCCGCCGCGCCGCCTGAAGACATCGTGCTGCTGCGCGAAATCCGCGACAGTCTCAAAAAATAAGCCGCGTCAGCAAACAGCAAGCAGGCGCGCCATGCGCACGGCCGCCAGCAGGCTGGAAGCGTCGGCGCGCCCGCTGCCCGCGATGTCGAAGGCCGTCCCGTGGTCGGGGCTGGTGCGCACCAGCGGCAGTCCCAGCGTGACGTTGACGCCCTGCTCCACGCCCAGGTACTTGACCGGGATCAGCCCCTGGTCGTGGTACATCGCGACCACCACATCAAACTCGCCGGACTTGCCGGCGGCCTGGCGTGCCCGCATGAACACCGTGTCGGGCGCGAAGGGGCCGCTCACATCCAGGCCTTGCGCACGTGCCGCGGCGATGGCCGGGGCGATGATGGCCTGCTCTTCGCTGCCAAACAGCCCGCCTTCGCCGGCATGGGGGTTGAGCCCCGCCACCGCAATGCGCGGCGCGCGTCCCAAGCCGGCACCGACGGCGGCGTGCGTGATGCGCAGGGTTTGCAGCACGTTGTCGAAAGTCACGGCCTCGATGGCCTGCCTGAGCGACATGTGAATGCTTACCAGCACGGTGCGCAGCTCCTCATTGGCCAGCATCATGCGTACCGGCACTTCGCCCACAGGCTTGCCCAAAAAAGCGGCCGCTTCGGCCTGCAGCATTTCCGTGTGGCCCGGAAATTGGGCCGCCCAGCCGCCGGCGGCGGCCAGGGCCTCCTTGTGGATGGGGGCGGTCACCAGCGCGGCGGCCTCGCCGGCCAGCACGCGGCGGGCCGCCCAGACGATGCAGTCGGCCGCGGCCTGGCCGGCCACGCCGCTGACCTGTCCATAAGGCACAAGGCCCGGCAGCGCGCATTGCTGCAGCACCGGAATGCACCGTGGCGGCACGCCGGGCAGTTCGGCCAGGCTGCTCAGTTGCGCCACCGGCAGCGCCAGCGGTGAAGCCACCAGCGCCGCAGCGCGGCGCAGCGTCGCCACATCCCCCACCACAGCGCATCCGGCCAGCTCGGCGGGCGCTTCGCGAAAAGCCCTGGCGACGATTTCCGGGCCTATGCCAGCCGCATCGCCCATGGTGATGAGCAGCGGCCTAGCCACAACACCCCTCTCGCCGACACAGGGCAAATTCAAGCGTCGAAGTGCATTTCACGGATGGTGGGACCATAATCGCAAAAAAATGGGTAGGCCCGCGCTCGGCACGAGACCGCGACAGGCCAAAAAATACGAGGGGTTCGGGCAGATGCATTCTTGGGGTATTTTGGCGCAAACCACAGCGTGGCGGCCGGCAGGTCCTTGCGCAGCGCTGAGCCGGCCATGAATACCCTGCACCCCCTGATGCCCGACGCGGACATGATGCTGTGGAGCGCGGCCGCCGGCGCGCTGGGCCTGGTGATCCTGCTGGCCCTGGCCGACGCCTTTTACAGCCGCACGCGCGCCGCTTCGCAAACGCTGGCCTACCTGGCCCTGTGCTGGGCGGTGGTGCTGCTGCTGAGCGGCTTGCCCGCCGCCGTCTGGCCGGGCGCGCATGACGAACTGGCCACGGCGCAATTCCTGGCCGGACCGCTGTGCGCGGCCATGGGCAGCTACGGCGCCAGCAAATGGCTGTCGGCCCACCAGCGCGACCACCTGATGAAAGTCAGCCTGCTGGCGATGACCGTGGTGTGCCTGGCGGGCGTGCCGCTGTGCCTGCTGCTTGCCCCTGAATGGCGCCTGCCGGTTTCTGGCGCGCTGGCGATCGCCAACCTGTCGGTTGTGTTGTGGCTTTCGGTACGCGCCACGCAACTGGGCGACAGAATGGCCTGGGGCCTGGCCCTGGGCTGCCTGCTGACCCTGCCCGCGCAGATCGGCCTCTACGGGCTGGCGCTGAACACCAGCCGGCCGCCGCTGCTGCTGCAGGCCGGCGTGGCGCTGGCAGCGCTGCTCAGTGTGGTCATCACCGCCGCGATGCTGTGGCTGCGCAACCACCATATCCGGCAGATGCGGCAGGGCGAGGTCTCGCGCCGCGACCCGATCACCCAGCTCTACGACGGCGTGGCCATGGTGCGGAAAATCATAGGGGCGCAGCAGCGCCGCCAGCGCACCCGGCGCGACGGCGCGCTGATGGCCGTGCTGCTGTTCGAGCCCGAACGCCTGTTGCCGCTGATCGGCCAGGCCGGCCTCAACGACCTCTACATCCAGCTGGCGCGCCGCATGCAGCGCCACACCGGCGCCGTCAACCCGGCCGGCCGCTACTACGACCGCTGTTTTATGGTGCTGCTGGAAACCATGCATTCACCCCGCTGGATACGCACACTGGGCTTGCGCGTGGCCTCCAGCCTGCGCCGGCCCCTGGACTTGCGTTCGCTAGACGGGCGGCGCATACGGGTCACGCCCGACATCGCCGTCGGCATTGTCCACCTGTCGGCCGCGAGCAAGGACGTGGACCAACTGCTGCATGAGGCGCAGTCGGTGGCGCAAGCCGCGCGCGCGATGCGCTCCCGCGCGGCAATGCTGGACCCGGAGAACCACACCGCCGTGCCGGTCGAGCACGCGGACCTGGGCTCCAGCTGGCGCGCGCTGCGCGACGCCGTGCCAGCGGCACCCTCGCGGCCCAAAAGCCCAAAAACCCCGAAAAGCACCGGCAAAACGCCCCGCTCGGGCCGGCCGCGCCACAAGCCGGCCTGAACCGGTGCGGCCCACCAGGCCCGGCCCGCCTCAGGCCGGGTTGTCGATGTCGATGAATTCGTGGGCCAGGCCCAGTTGGGCCGCGACCTGCCCCGCCACCGCCGGCGCGCCGTAGCGCTCGGAGGCATGGTGGCCGCAGGCGATAAAGGCCACGCCCATCTCGCGCGCGTAATGGGCCTGCGGCTCGGAAATCTCACCCGTGATGAAGGCATCAGCGCCCGCGGCGATCGCCGACTCAAAGTAGCCCTGCGCACCGCCCGTGCACCAGGCGATGTTCCGGATGGGCTTTTGCGACGGCCCGGCCTGGACCACAGGCCGCTTCAGCACCTGCTGCACGTGGGCCGCCAGCGCGGCAGTGTCGGCGAAACCGCCGCCGTCCATGCGGCCACCGATAAAGCCCAGATCCTGCTCACCGAAGCGCGCGCCGGCAGCCAGGCCCAGTTGCAGGCCCAGCTGCGCGTTGTTGCCCAGCTCGGGATGCGCGTCCAGCGGCAGGTGGTAGGCAAAGAGGTTGATGTCCTGCGCCAGCAGCAGCGCCAGGCGCTGTTTCATCCAGCCCGTGACGCGGCCGTCCTGGCCGCGCCAGAACAGGCCGTGGTGCACAAAAATGGCGTCAGCCTGGGCGGCAACCGCCGCCTCTATCAAGGCCAGGCTGGCGGTGACGCCGGAAACGATTTTGCGAACCTCGGGCCGGCCCTCGACCTGCAGGCCGTTGGGGCCGTAGTCCTTGAAGCGCGCGGGCTGCAAAAGCGCGTCAAAGGTTTGCAGCAAGTCCTGTCGTGTGGTGCTCATGGGGGGATTGTCTCAGGCGGGCGCCCCGGGGTAAAAGCCCTTGCCTTGGGCACCCGCAGGAGCTGAGGGACAATAGGGGCTTGCGGCGCAAGCTCCCGCGCGGCTTTTGACATTTTTTGCTGACCTCCCTCATTCATGAAGCGTACCTGGCTCCTGTTTTCCCAAGCTGTCACCGTCCTGCTGGCGGCTTACTTTGTCGTGGCCACGCTCAAGCCCCAATGGCTGGACCGCGGCAACACGCCCGGCGTCTCCGTGATCGAGGCGCCGGCGGGCAGCGCGCCGCGCAGCCCTGGCGCCGCCGGCGGTTTTGCCTCGGCCGCCAAACTGGCTTCCGCGGCCGTCGTCAGCATCAATACCAGCAAGGCCGCCGCCCGGAACCCGCATGCAGAAGACCCGTGGTTCAAGTTTTTCTTTGGCGACCAGAGCCCCAACGAACCGCAGGGCGGGCTGGGCAGCGGCGTCATCATCAGCGCCAGCGGCTACATCCTGACCAACAACCATGTGGTCGAGGGCGCCGACGACATCGAGGTCATCCTCAACGACACGCGCAAGGCCAAGGCCCAGGTCATAGGCACGGACCCCGATACCGACCTGGCCATTCTCAAGATCGACCTGGACAAGCTGCCCGTCATCGTGCTGGGCAATTCCGACGCACTGCAGGTGGGCGACCCGGTGATGGCCATCGGCAACCCCTTCGGCGTGGGCCAGACCGTCACCGGCGGCATCGTGAGCGCGCTGGGGCGCAACCAGCTGGGCATCAACACCTTCGAAAACTTCATCCAGACCGACGCGGCCATCAACCCCGGCAACTCGGGCGGCGCCCTGGTCGACGTGAACGGCCACCTGATGGGCATCAACACCGCGATTTACTCGCGCTCGGGCGGCTCCATGGGCATAGGCTTTGCGATTCCGGTGTCAACGGCCAAGCAGGTGCTTGAAGGCATCGTGAAGGACGGCCAGGTCACCCGCGGCTGGATAGGGGTGGAGCCGCAGGACTTGAACCCTGAACTGGCCGAAACCTTCGGCCTCAAGCCCGCCGCGGCCAAAGACGGCGGCGTCATCATCACCGGCGTGCTGCAAAACGGCCCGGCCGCGCAGGCCGGCATACAACCCGGCGACGTGATCACCGCGGTGGACGGCAAGGGCGTGCGCAACGTGAGCCAGTTGCTGACCGCCGTGGCGGCCCTCAAGCCCGGCACCCCCGCGCCGCTGACGGTGCTGCGCAAGGACAAGCAGACCGAGATCGCCGTCACGCCCGGCAAGCGCCAGCGGCCCAAGGCGCAGCAGCGCTAGGGGCCGGGGCTCAGGGCTTGGCCGCTTCGGCCTCGCTGTCGTCTTCGGGCTTCTTGGTGTGCTTGACGAACAGCTGCGCGGCGACGATGCCCACCTCATAGAGGCCGCCGACAACGCCCAGCAGCATGATCATGGAGCCCGCATCGGGCGGCGTCACCAATGCGGTGCCGACGGCCGCGGCCACCCAGAAGTAGCCGCGGTATTCGCGCAGCTGGGCCACGCTGAGCACGCCCATGCGCACCAGCAGGATCACCGCGATCGGCACCTCAAAGGCCAGCCCGAAGGCCAGGAACATGCCGAGCACAAAACTCAGGTATTCCTCGATGTCCGGCGTGGCGATGATGGACTTGGGCGCAAAGCTCTGGATGAAATGAAACACCTGGCCGAACACCACGAAATAACAGAAAGCCACGCCGACAAAAAACAGCACGGTGCTGGAAACCACCAGCGGCATCACGAGTTTTTTCTCGTGCGAATACAGGCCCGGCGCGACAAAAGCCCAGACCTGGTAAAGCACCACCGGCAGCGCGATCATGAAGGCCGCCATGAACAATATCTTGATCGGCACCACAAAGGGAGTGATCACGCTGATGGCGATCAGTTTGGAGCCCTGGGGCAGGGTTGCCACCAGCGGCGCGGCCATCAGGTCATACAGGGCGCTGGCGCCCGGATAAAAAGCCAGAACGGCCGCCGCGATCCCAATGGCGATCACCGCCTTGATCATCCGGTCGCGCAGCTCCATGAGGTGCTGCACAAAGGGCTGCTCAGTGCCCGCGAGTTCGTCGGGCTTGTCGGTGTTGGGATCGCTCATGAAGGAAGTTTGCGCTGGATGGGTGGCGCCGGAAGATGCGCAAGAAACAGGAGATCGGCAGCAAGGCTCAAGACAGGCGGCCCGGCTGCGGACGGAAACGTGCCACACGGGCGGCCCCCGACTGCGCGCGGGTGCGCACGCCGGTACGGGCCTTGTACCACTGGGGCGTCGCGCCCTGCTTGAGGCGCCACTTCTTTTTCGGGTGCTTGTATTCGGGGAAGATTTCCATGCCCGGCAAGGCGCCAGAGGACGACTCGCCTGTGGCCTCGGACCAGGATTTCTCGAAATCGCTGGCGCTGGTCTGGATGGAATTCTCGACGTCGCGGGCCGCGCCCTCGACGCTTTCCTTCATCTTCTTGAGTTCGTCCAGCTCCATGGAGCGATTGACCTCATTTTTGACGTCGGCCACATAGCGCTGCGCCTTGCCCAGCAGCGTGCCCACGGTGCGCGCCACGCGCGGCAGCTTTTCCGGGCCGATGACGATCAGCGCCACGGCGCCTATCAGCGCCATTTTGGAAATGCCAAGGTCAATCACTGAATCTGGCCTGAATTACGACTTCTGGCGGGCTTCGACGTCGATGGTGGTCTTGTCCGAAGCCTGCGCATTCGTGACGCTGGCTGGCGGCACGGGCGTGTCGGCAGGAGGCTGTCCGCCGTCCTTCATGCCGTCCTTGAAGCCTTTGACCGCGCTGCCGAGGTCGCTGCCCATGTTTTTGAGCTTTTTGGTGCCGAACACCATGACCACGATCAACAGCACGATCAGCCAGTGCCAAATGGAAAATGAACCCATGATTTGCTCCTAATCTGTAAATACAGCTGTAAATGCACTATTGCCGGTTTTGGGACGGCTTGCACGCAATTGCCTTGATTCTAAAGGCCAGTACCCGCCGGGGCGCCGATTACACACATTGGCCTACCGGGTTAGTGTGCCAGCCCGGCCCGGGGTTCCCAGGCGCCTTGCTAGCCTTTTAACCAGGGCCGCGGCCCGCCGATCACGTGAAAATGTAAATGGTGCACCTCCTGCCCGCCTTCCGCGCCGGTGTTGGTCACGATGCGGTAACCGCCCGCCGGGTAGGGGTTGCAGCCCTGCTCCATCGCCAGCTTGGGCGCCAGCACCATCATGCGGCCCATCAGCGCGGCGTGCTCGGGGCCCACCTGCGCCATGGACGGGATGTGCGCCTTGGGGATGATCAAAAAATGCACCGGCGCCCAGGGATTGATGTCGTGGAAGGCGAACAATTCGTCGTCTTCATACACCTTGCGGCTCGGAATGGCGCCCACGGCGATCTTGCAGAAAATGCAGTTGTCTGAGTGGCTCATGGCTTGGTCGGTTTAAGTTAAGGGCTTAAGTCGGACGGTGGCTGTTAAAGCGCATCCAGCCCCGCACGCAGCGGTACAGATACCAGAGCCACACGAGGCCGTAGGCGACGAAGCCCGGGAACACGAACAGCAGCCACAGCGGCGACAGCAGCACCAGCCAGCCCAGTGTCCACCAGAAGGTGCGGATCATGTAGTTGTGGTGGTCGATGTAGAGCGCGTCGGACTCGTCGGCGCGGCGTATGTAGTTGACGATCACCGCGATCACCGCGAACACGCCGCCGCTGAACCAGGCCAGCGTGTGCAGGCCGTACAGCACGTGCATCACAAGACGGTCGTTGGGGTTTTTGCCCTCGAATTCGGCCAGATCGGTTTCCATGGAGAGTCAGCTTCCTGTCACAGTCAAATCAAAAATGAAATCGATGGCCGGCACGCTCACGGTTTTTCGGCCGCGTCGCGGTGCTGGGCCTTGCGCAGCGCTTTTTCCTCGATGCCGCTGGTGCCTTCGCGGCGCTCCAGCTCGGCAATCACGTCGGCCGGGCTCAGGCCGTAATGCGCCAGTGCGATCAGGCTGTGGAACCACAGGTCGGCGACCTCGCCAACCAGCTTGCCCTTGAGTTCGGCCGTTGCGCCGCCCTGGGCCAACGCGCAATCGATGTCCTTGGCGGCCATCACGGTCTCGGTGGCTTCCTCGCCGATTTTTTTCAGGAAGGCGTCCGGGCCCTTGTGCAGCAGGCGCGCCACATAACTTTTGTCCGGGTTGCCGCCGTTGGCCGCCTTGCGGCTTTCGACGATCTGCGCCAGGCGCTGGAGGGAGTCATTCGTGGTCATGTTTGCCGGGAGTCTGTTTGTACATGCTTGTCGGGTCTTTCAGGACCGGCTCGGTCACCACCCACTGGCCGTCTTTATACACACTGAAAAAGCAGCTGTGGCGACCCGTGTGGCAGGCGATGCCGGGCGTGTGGCCCAGCTGCGTCACCTTGAGCAGGATCACGTCGTTGTCGCAGTCCAGTCGAATTTCATGCACGGTTTGCTGGTTTCCGGATTCCTCGCCCTTGTGCCAGAGGCGGCCGCGCGAGCGGCTGTAGTAGACCGCCTGGCCCAGTTCGGCGGTTTTCTGCAGCGCCTCGCGGTTCATCCAGGCAAACATGAGCACATCGCCGCTGGAGGCTTCCTGCGCAATGACAGGGATCAGGCCCTTGTCGTCCCAGCTAATCTCGTCTAACCAGTTCATAAGGCTATTGTCAGGGATTTGGGTACGGTTACAGAGCTCTTCAAACCAAGGGTATCGCGGAACCGGCTTTGCCGGGCCGCAGATGCCGCCCCAGCAGGGGGAAGGCGTAGCGCAGCGAAGCCGACGGGGGTTACGTCATTCGAACGGGGATGCCCCGTTCGGCCATATGCTGCTTGGCCTGCTGCACCGTGTATTCGCCGTAATGGAAGATGCTGGCGGCCAGCACCGCGTCGGCGCCGCCGGTCTGGATGCCGTCGGCTAAATGTTCCAGGTTACCGACGCCGCCCGAGGCGATCACCGGCACGCTGACGGCGTCGCTCACCGCGCGGGTCAGGGCCAGGTCAAAGCCCGACTTGGTGCCGTCGCGGTCCATGCTGGTCAGCAAAATCTCGCCGGCGCCGCGCCGCGCCATCTCGGCGGCCCAGGCCACGGCGTCCATGCCGGTGTTTTTGCGCCCGCCGTGGCTGTAGACGTCCCAGCCCGGGCCCCGGGTTTTAGCGTCTTCTTCGCTGCGGCGCTTGGCGTCTATCGCCACCACGATGCACTGCGCGCCATATTTGGCCGAGGCATCGTCAATCACCTGCGGATTGGCGATGGCGGCAGAGTTGAAGCTGGTCTTGTCGGCCCCGGCATTGAGCAGCCGGCGCACGTCTTCAACGGTGCGCACGCCGCCGCCCACGGTCAGCGGAATAAAGACCTGCGAGGCCACCGCTTCGATGATAGGCAGGATCAGGTCGCGCCCATCGCTGGTGGCGGTGATGTCGAGGAAGGTGAGTTCGTCGGCGCCCTGCTCGTTATAGCGCGCCGCGATTTCCACGGGGTCGCCTGCGTCACGCAGCTGGGTGAAGTTGACGCCCTTGACCACGCGGCCGCCGGTGACGTCAAGACAGGGAATGATTCGTTTGGCGAGCATGGTTAGGAAAAGAAGAAAGCTATAAACGCAATCACCGGCACGGAAAGAATAAACCAGGCGAAGAAGCCAAGGTATTCACCGGGAGGCAGATTGCAGTAGTGGATCAGAACACCAAACCAGGCAATCAGCCAAAACAAGCCTAAAAGATATGGCCAAGAGGGTCCCAGGTCTTTCTTCTGACCTTTTTTATCCATTCAACTCATCTGCCCTGGCCTGGGCCTTCTCAAAATCAAGATCGCCGCTGTAAATCGAGCGGCCGCAGATCACGCCCTCCACGCCCTCTTCCTCGACTTCGCAGAGTTTTTCGATGTCGGCCATGTTCGAGAGACCGCCGGAGGCGATCACGGGAATTGTCAGCGCCTGGGCCAGCTTGACAGTGGCGTCGATGTTGATGCCGGTCAGCATGCCGTCGCGGCCTATGTCGGTGTAGATGATGGATTCAACGCCGTAGTCCTGGAATTTCTTGCCCAGGTCTATGACCTCGTGGCCCGTCATCTTGCTCCAGCCGTCGGTGGCGACCTTGCCGTCCTTGGCGTCCAGGCCGACGATGATGTGGCCGCCGAAGGCCGTGCAGGCATCCTGCAGGAAGCCGGGGTTCTTCACCGCGGCCGTGCCGATGATGACGTAGCGCAGGCCGGCGTCCAGGTAGCGCTCTATCGTGTCCAGGTCGCGGATGCCGCCACCCAGCTGCACGTCGATTTCACTGCCGACTTCGGCCAGGATCTGCTTGATGGCCTGCTCGTTGCGGGGCTTGCCCGCAAAAGCGCCGTTCAAGTCCACCAGGTGCAGGCGGCGCGCGCCCTTGTCAACCCAGTTGCGCGCCATGGCGGCCGGGTCTTCGCTGAAGATGGTGGATTGATCCATGTCGCCCTGTTTGAGGCGAACGCAGTGACCGTCTTTCAGGTCAATCGCGGGGATAAGTAGCATGTGGCGGTAAAAAAGACGGTAAAAAAAGAAAACGGGTGCTCAGGGTAACAAAAAGTCCGGTGTCCCGGTACCGGGTCTGACCCAAGGCGCTGCCGGCGGCTAGGGATTCCAGTGCAGGAAGTTGCGGTACAGGGCCAGTCCGTGCTCGGCGCTTTTCTCGGGGTGGAACTGGGTGGCAAAAATATTATCGCGTGCAATCGCCGCCGCAAAGCGCGCGCCGTAGTCGGCTTCGCCAGCGATGTGGCGTGCGTCCGACGGGTGGGCATAAAAGCTGTGCACAAAATAAAAGTACGCGCCGTCGGGCACGCCGGCCCAGACCGGGTGGGCTTTCGCCGTGCCCGCACCATTTTGGTAGACCTGGTTCCAGCCCATCTGTGGCACCTTGTAGCGGCTGCCGTCGGGCTGCAGCCGGCCGGCGAGTTCGAACTTGACGACCTGGCCGGGAATCAGGTTCAGGCCTTTGGTTCCCGCGCCGCCGTCGCCGGGCATGCCTTCGACACTATGGGTGAGCAGCATCTGCATGCCCACGCAAACACCGAACAGCGGCTTGTGGGCCGCCGCGTGGAGCACCGATTCCAGCATGCCGGAATCAGCCAGTTCGCGCATGCAGTCGGCAATCGCGCCCTGGCCGGGCAGCACGATGCGCTCGGCGTTCATCACGTCTTCGGCTTTGGAGGTGACCATCACCTCGAAGCCGCTGCCTGCCGCCACATGGCGCACGGCCTGCGACACGGAATGCAGGTTGCCCATGCCGTAGTCGACCACGGCCACTGTTTTGGGTTTTGCCATCAGGGGTTCAAGAAGGGTTGGCTTTGAATTTAGGGGCTGCCGGCGCCCATTTGTAGGGGGCCACGCCAAAAAGAGGCATGGAATGCGGCGCAGCGGCTTTTTGGAGGATGGCTTAGAGCGAACCCTTGGTCGAGGGGATCACACCCGCCGCGCGCGGATCTATCTCCAGCGCCATGCGCAACGCGCGGGCAAAGGCCTTGAACACGGTCTCGGCCTGGTGGTGGGCGTTTTCACCCTTGAGGTTGTCGATGTGCAAGGTCACGAAGGCGTGATTTACAAAGCCCTGAAAGAATTCGTAGGCCAGCTGGCTGTCGAAAGTGCCAATCATGCCGCTCTTGAAAGGCACATGCATCTCCAGCCCCGGGCGGCCTGAAAAATCGACCACCACGCGCGACAACGCCTCGTCCAGCGGCACATAGGCATGGCCGTAGCGGCGCAGGCCTTTTTTGTCCCCCACGGCCTTGGCCACGGCCTGGCCCAGCGTGATGCCCACGTCTTCCACCGTGTGGTGGCCATCGATGTGCAGGTCGCCCTTGGCCTGGATGTCCAGGTCTATCAACCCGTGGCGGGCGATCTGGTCCAGCATGTGGTCAAAAAAGCCTATGCCCGTCGACAGGCTGGCCTTGCCGGTGCCGTCGAGGTTGAGCTTGACGGTGATCTGGGTCTCGGCGGTGTTGCGCGAGACCTCGGCCGTTCTGGCCGCGGTGGAAGCAGGTGTGGGGGTAGTCATAGGGATTTTTCAAGCGCCGCCAGCATTTGCGCGTTCTCGTCCGCGGTGCCGACCGTCAGGCGCAAACAATTGGCCAGCAATGGATGCATTTTAGAAACGTTTTTGATCAGCACCTTGTGGGATTTCATGCCCTCAAAGGTTTTGGCCGCATCGGGCACCCGCACCAGGATCATGTTGGCATCGCTTTTCCAGGCTTTGACGCCCTTGGCCGCCATGCCGGCCAGCGCGTCCATCAGCATGGCGCGCTGGGCCACCAGCTCACCGGCCTGGGCGGCGAATTCTTCCTGGTGCTCCAGCGCGAACAGCGCGCATTCGTAGTTGAGCACACTGATGTTGTAAGGCGGGCGCACCTTGTCGACCTCGGCGATCAGCGCCTTGGGGCCCATCATGTAGCCGAGGCGCACGCCGGCCAGGCCGAACTTGCTCAGGGTGCGCATCAGCAGCACATGCCCGTGCCTGGCGATGCGGTCTATATAGCTTTTGCTTGAAAACGGCTGGTAGGCCTCATCCATCACCACCAGCCCGGGCGCCGCCTCGATGATTTTTTCGATCACCGCGTCGTCCCACAGGTTGGCCGTGGGGTTGTTCGGGTAGGCCAGGTAGATGATGGAAGGCCGGTGCTCCTTGATCGCGGCCAGCATGGCGGCTTCGTCGAGTTCAAAGTCGGCCGTCAGCGGCACGCCGATGAATTTGAGGCCCTGCAGCTGCGCGCTCATGGCGTACATCACAAAACCCGGCAGCGGCGCAAGGATGGAGCCGCCCTCCACGTCGCAGGCCATGGCCAGCAGCGAAATCAGCTCGTCCGAGCCGTTGCCCAGCATGATGTCGAAGCCTTCGGGCATGCGCGCGTAGTCGGCCAGCGCGCGGCGCAGCTCATTGACCCGGCCGTCGGGATAGCGGTTCAGCGCCAGCGCGCCCAGGCGCTGGCCCAGCTTGGCCTGCAGCGCCGTGGGCAGGCGGTGCGGGTTCTCCATGGCGTCGAGCTTCACCATGCCGGCCGAGTCCTGGATGGCGTAGGCGTGCATGGACTGCACGTCCTGGCGTATCAGTTTTTTGAGTTTGGGATCCAGAGAGGGAGCAGGCAGGGTCATGGAAGGTTCTCCAGCAGTTCAATGCCGGTTTTAAAAGGGTTGATCACCTGGACACCGCCGTAGTGCTGCTCATGCGCCAGGCTTTCGCTGAGCAGGTAACGGCAGCCCAGGTGCTGGGCCGCCGCGACGACCAGGCTGTCGCGGTAGTGCAGGCCGTAGCGGCTTTCCACCGCCCAGGCGGATTCGACGGTCGCGTGGTCGGTTTGCCAGGGCTGCCAGAGTTCATAGCGGCGCACCTCGGCGCGCGCATCGCCGGCCGGCATGGGCGGCTGGATCTTGCGTGTGGCCAGCAGGTAGAACTCATTGAGCACCTGGGTGCTGGTGCGGCCCAGCCCGCGCCGCCACAGCACGCTCAGCCAGGCCAGGGCGGCCTGCTGTTTGGCCCGGTCGGCGCCGTCTTCGCTGTGCAGCAGGATGCTGGCGTCCACAAAAACGCCGGTAGATGCCTCGCTCATGCGCCGCGCTCGTCCAGTTCAAGGCGCGTGGGATAGGGCTGCCCGTTGGAGACCCAGAGCCTGTCCTTGTTTTGCCAGTCATGCATGGCGCGCTGGTAAGCGTCGGTGCGCTGCATCTTCTCGGCCAGCATCTCGCCCACCAGGCGCGAAACGCTGGTATTGCGCCGCGCCGCCTCAATGCGCGCCCATTCCAGGGCCGCATCGTCCACGGTGATGGTCACATTTTTCATGGACCGAAGTTTACACGAATTTCGTGTAACACGAAATTCGTGTGATTTGAGGCCTTATTTCAGCCGCATCTCGGCCGCCCTGGCATGCGCCTGCAGGCCCTCGCCATAGGCCAGTTCGGCGGCGATCTTGCCCAGCACCTGGGCGCCGGCCTCGCTGACCTCGATCAGGCTGGAGCGTTTCTGGAAATCGTAGACGCCCAGCGGCGAGCTGAAGCGCGCCGTGCCGCTGGTGGGCAGCACGTGGTTGGGGCCGGCGCAGTAGTCACCCAGCGATTCGCTGGTGTAGGCACCCAGGAAGATGGCGCCGGCGTGCTTGAGCAGCGGCTCCCACTTGTGTGGGTCGCGGCTGGAGACTTCCAGGTGTTCGGGCGCGATGCGGTTGCTGATCTCGCAGGCCTCTTCCATGCTGCGCGTGTGGATCAGCGCGCCGCGGCCGGTGAGGGATTTGGCGATGATCTCGGCGCGCGGCATTTCGGGCAGCAGGCGGTCAATCGCGGCCTGCACTTCATCGATGTAGGCCGCGTCGGGGCACAGCAAGATGCTTTGCGCGAGTTCGTCGTGCTCGGCCTGGCTGAACAAGTCCATGGCGACCCAGTCGGCCGGCGTGCTGCCGTCGGCCAGCACCAGAATTTCCGAGGGGCCGGCGATCATGTCTATGCCCACCGTGCCGAAAACGCGCTTCTTGGCGCTGGCGACGTAGGCATTGCCGGGGCCGGTGATCTTGTCGACCTTGGGCACGGTCTGCGTGCCGTAGGCCAGCGCGGCCACGGCCTGCGCGCCGCCAATCGTGAAGGCGCGGGTGACGCCGGCCACATAAGCGGCGGCCAGCACCAGGGCGTTCTTTTCGCCTTTGGGCGTGGGTACGACCATGATGATTTCGCCAACGCCGGCCACGTGGGCGGGGATGGCGTTCATCAGCACCGACGACGGGTAGGCCGCCTTGCCGCCGGGCACATAGATGCCGACGCGGTCCAGCGGCGTGACCTTCTGGCCCAGCAGGGTGCCGTCCTCGTCGCGGTAGCTCCAGCTTTCGCCGCTGGCCTTCTTCTGGGCCTCGTGGTAGCTGCGCACGCGGCGCGCGGCGGCTTCGAGCGCGCTGCGCTGGGCAGCCGGAATGGTGTCAAACGCGGCCTTCAGCTCGGCCTGCGTGAGCTCCAGCTCGCCCATGCCGGCAACGTCGAGCCCGTCAAAGCGCGCGGTGTATTCGAGCACCGCCGCATCGCCACGCTGCTGCACATCGGCCAGGATGTCGGCCACGCGCTGCTCGATGGCCGCGTCGGTGTCGGCGGACCAATGCAGGCGCGCCTTGAATTCGGCCTCAAACGTGGCGGAAACCGTGGATAGGCGGGCGGGCGCGGCGGTCAGTTTCATGGCTCAGGATTTTCGCGAGGAGGCCGTGGCGGCCGAAAGGGCATCTATCAATTGGCGTATCGGCGCCTGCTTGAGCTTGAGCGCGGTCTGGTTCACCACCAGGTGCGAGCTGATGTCCATGATGCGCTCTACCTCGACCAGGTGGTTGGCCCTGAGCGTGCTGCCGGTGGACACCAGGTCGACGATGGCGTCGGCCAGGCCTGTCAGCGGCGCCAGTTCCATGCTGCCGTAGAGCTTGATCAGGTCGACGTGCACACCCTTGGTGGCGAAGAAATCGCGCGCGATCGCCACGTACTTGGTGGCGACCTTCAGGCGCGAGCCCTGGCGCACGGCCGCGGCGTAGTCAAAGCCTTCGCGCACGGCCACGCTGATGCGGCATTTGGCGATCTGCAAATCGAGCGGCTGGTACAGGCCCTGGCTGCCGGATTCGAGCAAGGTGTCCTTGCCGACCACGCCGAGGTCGGCGCCGCCGTACTGCACATAGGTGGGCACATCGGTGGCGCGCACCAGCACCACGCGCACGCCGGGCTGGTTGGTGTCCAGGATCAGCTTGCGGGATTTTTCGGGGTCGTCCAGCACCTCGATGCCGGCGCTTTTGAGCAGCGGCAGGATGTCGTCGAAGATGCGGCCTTTGGAAAGTGCGAGCGTGATCATGCTTTCACCCGTTCAATATCGGCGCCGATTCCGCGGAGCTTGGCTTCCATCTGGTCGTAGCCGCGGTCCAGGTGGTAGATGCGGTCCACCAGGGTTTCGCCTTCGGCCACCAGGCCGGCGATCACCAGGCTGGCGGAGGCGCGCAAATCGGTGGCCATGACGGTGGCGCCGGAAAGCTTTTCAACGCCCTCCATCACCGCGACCTTGCCCTCGATCTGGATCTTGGCGCCCAGGCGCACCATCTCGTTGACGTGCATGAAGCGGTTCTCAAAAATCGTCTCGGTCACCGTGCTGCCGCCCTGCGCGATGGCATTGAGCGCCATGAACTGGGCCTGCATGTCGGTGGGGAAGCCGGGGTACTCGGTGGTGCGAAAGGATTGCGCCTTCATGCGGCCGCCGGCCTGGATGCGGATAAAGCCCTCGCCCGCCGTCACGACGGCGCCGGCTTCGCGCAGCTTGTCGATCACGGCGTCGAGGTGGTCGGCGCGGCCGTGCTTGAGCACCACGTCGCCGCCGGCGGCGGCGACCGCGCACAAAAAGGTGCCGGTCTCTATGCGGTCGGCCACCACCTGGTGGGTGCAGCCGTGCAGGCGGTCCACGCCCTGGATGCGAATGCGGCGCGTGCCGTGGCCTTCAATCTTCGCGCCCATCTTGATGAGCATTTCGGCCAGGTCGCCGATCTCGGGCTCCTGCGCGGCGTTTTCCAGGATGGTCTCGCCTTCGGCCAGGCTGGCGGCCATCAGGAAGTTTTCGGTGCCGGTGACGGTCACCATGTCGGTGGTGATACTGGCGCCCCTGAGCCGCTTCTGACCGGCCGGCAGCTTGGCAATCATGTAGCCGTGCTCGACCACGATCTCGGCGCCCATGGCCTGCAGGCCCTTGATATGCTGGTCCACCGGGCGCGAACCGATGGCGCAGCCGCCCGGCAGCGACACTGTGGCTTCGCCGAAGCGCGCCAGCAGCGGGCCCAGGGCCAGCACCGAGGCGCGCATGGTCTTGACCAGCTCGTAGGGCGCCTCGGGCGAGCTCAGCGGCCCGGCATTGATGCGCACCGTGCCGTCGTCGCCGCGCTCGGCTTCCACGCCCATGTTGCGGATCAGCTTGAGCATGGTGGCCACGTCCTGCAGGCGCGGCACGTTGCGCAGCGTCACCTCGTCGGCCGTCAGCAGCGCGGCACAAAGCTCGGGCAGCGCGGCATTCTTGGCACCGGAAATTTCGACCGTGCCGGCCAGCGGCTTGCCGCCCTTGATGAGTAATTTGTCCATGTTCTTTTCAGTTCGCGTTGCCGTTGTTGGTATTGGCCCATTCGGTGGGCGTGTAGGTTTTCATCGACAGCGCATGCACCTCGTCGGTCTGCATGCGACCGCCCAGCGTGGCGTAGACCTTCTGGTGGCGCTGGATCAGGCGCTGGCCCTCAAAGGCGCTGGACACCACGGTGGCATACCAGTGCCGGCCGTCGCCCGACAGCTCGATGTGCTCGCAGGGCAGGCCCGCGGCGATGATGGATTGCAGTTCTTCGCTGGTCATGTCTAGTGTCTTATTTTGTAGCCGGTGCGCAGCAGGTTGACGGCCACGGCACTGACGGCCAGCAAGGCCGTCGCGACAATGCCCAGGCTCAGCCAAGGGGAGACGTCGCTGACGCCGAAAAAGCCGTAACGAAAACCGTCGATCATGTAAAAGAAGGGATTCAGGTGGCTGACCTTCTGCCAGAAGGGCGGCAGCGAGTGAATGGAGTAAAACACGCCGCTCAGGAAAGTCATGGGCATGATGACGAAGTTCTGGAAGGCTGCCATCTGGTCGAACTTCTCGGACCACAGCCCGGCGATCACACCCAGGGCGCCCAGCATGGCGGCGCCCAGCACCGCGAACAGCACGATCCACAGCGGCGCCACAAAAGCCGGCTGGCCGAAAAACACGGTGACGGCGAACACGCCCACACCGACCAGCAGGCCGCGCGCGACCGAGGAGCCCACGTAGGCGAAAAACCAGTGCCAGTGCGACAGCGGAGTCAGCAGCACAAACACCAGGCTGCCCATGATCTTGCTCTGGATCAGCGAAGAGGAGCTGTTGGCAAAAGCGTTCTGCAGCACGCTCATCATCACCAGGCCGGGCACCAGGAAGGCGGTGTAGCTGACCTGGTCGTACACCTTGACCTGGTCCTGCAGCACGTGGCCGAAGATCAGCATGTAGAGCACGGCGGTCAACACCGGCGCGCCCACGGTCTGGAAGCCTACCTTCCAGAAACGCAGGGTTTCCTTGTACAAAAGGGTTTGCCAGCCTGTCATGTTGCTACTTTCGCGAGATCTACCGCCACAGCCGGGGTATCGCCGGCAGGCTTTTTGTTCATGACGTCGAGGAAGACGTCTTCGAGGTCGGCCTTGCGGATTTCAACGTCCTCGGCCACCAGGCCCGCCTCGCGGATCGCCGCCAGGTACTGCTCGATCTCGTGGGCGTTGTGCGCCGGGAACTGCACGATGCGGCCGGTGATGCGGGCCTGCACGGCCAGGTGTGTGGGCAGTTCGCTGTCGATCTTGAAGCGCAGCACGTTGGAAGACGCCGCCTTGAGCAGCTCGGAAGTCTGCGCCAGCGCCACCACCCGCCCTTGCTTGAGCATGGCGATGCGGCTGCACAGGGCTTCGGCTTCTTCGAGGTAATGCGTGGTCAGCAGCACGGTGCTGCCCTGCTTGTTGAGCTTGGCGATGAACTGCCAGAGCGTCTGGCGCAGCTCCACGTCGACGCCTGCGGTGGGCTCGTCCAGCACGATGACCTGCGGCTTGTGCACCAGGGCCTGCGCCACCAGAACGCGGCGCTTCATGCCCCCGGAGAGCTGGCGCATGTTGGCGTTGGCCTTGTCGGCCAGGCCCAGGCTGACCAGCAGTTCGTCTATCCAGTCGTCGTTGCGCTTGATGCCGAAATAGCCGGACTGGATGCGCAGCGCCTCGCGCACCGAGAAAAAGGGGTCGAACACCAGTTCCTGCGGCACCACGCCGAGCTTTCGGCGGGCGCTGGCGTAGTCGGCCAGCACGTCGCTGCCGTGGACCTTGACGGTGCCGCTGCTGGCGCGCGAGAGGCCGGCCAGAATGCTGATGAGGGAGGTTTTTCCAGCGCCGTTGGGGCCCAGCAGGCCAAAAAATTCGCCCTGCCGGATATCGAAACTGACGTCGTCAAGCGCCTTGACGACCGGACCCGTTTGATTTCGCGCGGAGGAGTAGGTTTTGGAGACGGACTGAAATGAGATCGCTGGCATGAGCCCGCCATTTTAAGGGCGGATGCCGTTTTGGCCGGGCCGGGCCGCGGAATGCCCCGTGGCGGCGGCTCAGGCCGCGGCGGCCGGAATCAGTTCCGCCACGCCGTACAGGCCCGCCAGCTGGCGCAGGCGGGGCGGCAAGCCCGCCACGGCAAACTCCTTGCCGGCGGCCAGCGCTTCGCGCCGGCACTCCAACAGCACGGCCAGAGCGGAGGAGTCAAACTCCTTGAGCGCGCCGGCGTCCGCCACCACCCCGGCGGGCTGGGACAGTACAGCCTGCTTCAGGCCGAGCGCAAAACCTGCGGCCTCGGCATGCGTGAGGACGGGGGGAAGCGTGAGCACCGATGGATCCGCTCAGGAAGACTTCTTGGCAACCGAGCCGCTGTTGGACTGGTTGCGCTGCACCAGCGAGGCGATCAGGCCGTCCACACCCTTGGTGCTGATTTCCTGGGCAAACTGGGTGCGGTAGGTTTCCACCAGCCACACGCCCAGCACGTTGAGGTCATAGATCTTCCAGCCCGTGGGGGTTTTTTCCATGCGGTAGTCGAGCTGGACGGGGTCGCCCCGGCCCAGGACTTCAGTGCGCACCACCACTTCGGTGTCGGCAGCTTCCGCGCGCAGCGGCTTGACGCTGACGGTCTGGTCGCTGACCTGCGCCAACGCGCCGGAATAGGTGCGGATCAACAAAATCTTGAATTCTTCCTGCAGCTTCTTTTGCTGCTCGGGCGTGGCCTGGCGCCAGTTGCGGCCCACTGCGGCGGCCGTCATGCGCGTGAAGTTCACGTTGGGCATGATCTTGCTGTCGACCAGGGACAGCACTTTGGTCAGGTCGCCGGCTTTTACCGCCTTGTCGGTCTTGATGTTGTCCAGCACTTCGGCCGACACGCGTTTGATCAGGGCGTCGGGGGCCTCGTCGGCGGCGCGCACAAAAGGCGCGGCGCCCAGCAAGGCGAGGCTGAGGGTGGCGGTCAACAAGTGGCCAAGGGTTCTGCGTTTCATGATGCTCCTTCGTATCGAAACATGGGACTCAGTGCCGAGGGCATCGGGTTGATGCACGGCGCGCTGAAAACCGGTGTTTCGAGGGTATTTTGCGGGATGGTTTCCGGACTGGGGATGAAGTTATTCGGCAGTCTTGTAAATATTGGCACTACCGGGCTCTCACAAGACCGGGTATTGCCCCTGTAAAAGCCTGTTTCAACTGCTTACTTGGCTGCCGGCGCAGGCTGCGCGCCTTCGGGCAGGTCAAAGCGTTCTTCCTTTTCCACGGGCGCGTTGCCGATCAGGCTGTTGCGGCGCTGCTGGTAGATATCGCGGGTAAAGCTGTATTTGTCCAGCGCCGCCTGGTCCAGCACATCGCCGGCGCCCAGCAGGTTGGCGCGCACATTGACCGCGCGCAGCGTCGTCAAGGTGTTGCGGACACGGACGTTCTTGGCCTGGCTGACCGCGTCCAGCTGGTAATCCACCACCAGGCCGGCGGTGTCGCGCACCGAGGAAGGGCCCAGCACAGGCAGCACCAGGTAAGGACCCGAGCCCACGCCCCAGACACCCAGGGTCTGGCCGAAGTCTTCCGAGTGTTTCGGGATTTTCATTTCACTGGCCACGTCAAAAATGCCGCCCAGGCCCCAGAGGGTGTTGGTGGTAACGCGGAACAAGCTGTCGGCGGCGGCTTCGCCCTTGCCCTGCAGCAGGTTGTTGACCATGGACCAGACGTCGGAAATGTTGCCGAAGAAGCTGGTGACGCCAGTGCGCACGGGCTGGGGCGTGACGTCGCGGTAGGCGGTGGCCACGGGTTTGAGGACGGTGCGGTCCAGGCCCTCGTTGAAGCCGAACATGGCGCGGTTAAACGGCTCCAGCGGATCGGACGGATTGGCGCCCGGGCCGGTTGCGCATCCCTGAAGCAGCGCCACTGCGAGAACGGCGCCGGCCCACCCTGTTGATTTTTTCATTGTGTTGTTGTTCGTCATTTTTTTTGTGTCGTCGCTGGTGGCGGCGCAGACCCTGATCCGGAACTGCTGTCCGCCGCTTTACTGTATAAAAACTGGCTGATCAGGTTTTCAAGCACCACGGCGGACTGCGTGTTTTTGGTCACATCCCCCGCGGCGAAATTTTTCTCGTCCCCGCCGGCTTCCACGCCGATGTACTGCTCACCGAGCAGGCCGCTGGTCAAGATCTTCAGCGAGCTGTCCTTGGGAAACACATAACGGCTTTCCATGGCCAGGCTCACGCTGGCCTGGTAGGACTTGTCGTCGAAAGTGATGTTTTCAACCCGCCCCACGACCACACCCGCGCTTTTGACAGCGGCGCGCGGCTTCAGACCGCCAATATTGTCAAATTTCGCCGTGATCTTGTAAGAAGTGTCGAAGTTCAGTGAGAGAAGGTTGGCGGACTTCAGCGCCAGGAACAGGATGGCCAGGCCCCCGATCAGGACAAACAGGCCAACCCAGAGATCATTTTTGGAGCGTTGCATTGTTTTCTTTCAGTGGCCCGGCAAGGCGGCCTTAGCTTGGGCCTTGCGCCATCCCTTCAAGGCAGACACTGGAATGGCGGATTTTCTCATGGACAAATTAAAAATGTTTGAAGGCGGTTATACGGCTACCGGCTACAGGCTGAACATGGACGCGGTCAGCAGGAAGTCCAGCCCCAGCACGGCCAGCGAGGCCACCACCACGGTGCGCGTGGTGGCGCGCGAGACGCCCTCGGGCGTGGGCTGGGCTTCAAACCCCTGGTGCAGGGCGACAAAGGTGACAGTCACGCCGAACACAAAACTCTTGATGATGCCGTTGCCCACGTCGCGCCAGACGTCCACGCCGGACTGCATCTGGCTCCAGAAGGAGCCGGCGTCTATGCCTATCATGACCACGCCGACCAGCCAGCCGCCCAGGATGCCGACGGCGCTGAACACCGCGGCCAGCAGGGGCATGGCGATGATGCCGCCCCAGAAACGCGGCGCCAGGATGCGGCGTATCGGGTCCACCGCCATCATTTCCATGGCCGAGAGCTGCTCGCCGGCTTTCATCAGGCCGATTTCAGCGGTCAGGGCCGTGCCGGCGCGGCCGGCGAACAGCAGCGCCGTCACCACCGGCCCGAGCTCGCGCACCAGGCTGAGCGCCACCAGCAGGCCCAGCGCCTCGGCCGAACCGTAGCGCTGCAGCGTGTAGTAACCCTGCAGGCCCAACACAAAGCCCACAAAGAGGCCGGACACCGCGATGATGGCCAGCGAATAGTTGCCCAAAAAGAAGATCTGGTCGCGCACCAGGCCGAAACGGGCCAGGGCCGGCCCGCTCAGGGCGACCAGGCGCGACATCAGCCGCGCGGCATAGCCGACGTCAGCCAGCTGCCTGCGTACCGCAAAACCAAGGTCGGACACCAGGGCGACTGGACTGTAGCGGCTCATGCGCGCTCCTTTTTGGCGGCGTCGGCGTTGCCGAAGTCGGCCTCCACGCCCGGCCCGGGGTAATGGAATTTCACCGGGCCCTCGCTCTCGGCATTGACGAACTGGTGTACCAGCGGGTCGGTTGAGCGCCTGACTTCATCGGGCGTGCCCTGGGCCGCGATGCTGCCGTTGGCCAGGATGATGACCTTGTCGGCGATGCGGAAGGTTTCCTCGAGGTCGTGCGAGACCACGATGCTGGTGATGCCCAGGGTGTCGTTGAGCTGGCGTATGAGCTGCGCGGCGGTGCCCAGCGAGATGGGGTCCAGCCCGGAGAAGGGCTCGTCGTACATGATGAGTTCGGGATCCAGCACGATCGCGCGCGCCAGCGCCACGCGCCTGGCCATGCCGCCGGAGATTTCGCTGGGCATCAGGTCGCGCGCGCCGCGCAGGCCCACAGCGTTGAGCTTCATCAGCACGATGTCGCGGATCAGGCGTTCATTGAGCGCGGTGTGCTCGCGCAGCGGGAAGGCCACGTTGTCGAACACGCTCAAGTCGGTGAACAGCGCGCCGAACTGGAACAGCATGCCCATGCGCCGGCGTGCGGTGTACAGCTCTTGCTGCACCAGTTGGCCGACGTCCTTGCCGTCAAACAGGACGGCGCCGCGGGTGGCTTTTTGCTGGCCGCCTATCAGGCGCAGCACAGTCGTCTTGCCGCCGCCCGAGGCACCCATCAGCGCGGTGACCTTGCCGCGCGGCACGGACAGGGTGACCCGGTCCAGAATGACGCGGTCGCCCGCGGAACCCGGGTAGGAGAAGGTCACATCCTTGAATTCAACCAGTGATGAAGCGAGGGTGTCGGCCATGGAGAAAAAGAGGGGCCGACGAGCGTGCCGGCGAACTAGGGGAATGCCCTAATGATACGGGGTTTGGCCGCTTCTATCCCGGGAAGTAATACCAGGCAGTAATACCGTGGGGTTTCCGTCACGCCGCTTGCAGCGCAGGCCATCGCACCCAGGCACAGCCTGGGGTTTCCTCAGTCGTCTGGTTCAGCGAGGCAGGTCGCTGTAACCCATCAAAAACTCGTCAACGGCGCGCGCGGCCTGGCGGTCTTCGCGCACCCCAAGCGCGAGCTTGGGGTTTCATTAGCCGCCCCTTGGGGCGATTTGTGAAGGCCGGGCGCGGCGTTAGCGAGGCAAGTCGCTGTAACCCATCAAAAACTCGTCAACGGCGCGCGCGGCCTGGCGGCCTTCGCGAATCGCCCATACGACCAGGCTCTGGCCGCGGCGGATGTCGCCGGCGGCAAACACCTTGGGCACATTGGTGGCATAACCGCCGGTGAAATCCGTGCTCGCCTTGGCGTTGCCGCGGTTGTCTTTTTCGACACCGAAAGCTTCCAGCACGGAAGCCACCGGCGAAACAAAGCCCATGGCCAGCAGCACCAGGTCGGCCTTGAGGGTCTGCTCGGAGCCGGGTACCTCGGCCATCTTGCCGTCTTTCCACTCGACGCGGACGGTCTTGAGGCCCGTGACCTTGCCTTTTTCGCCGATCAGTTCCTTGGTGGAGATGGCGAACTCGCGCTCGCAGCCCTCCTCGTGCGAGGAAGAGGTGCGCAGCTTGATGGGCCAGTAAGGCCAGGTCAGGGGGCGGTTTTCTTCTTCGGGCGGCTGGGGCATCAGTTCAAACTGCGTGACGCTGACAGCGCCGTGGCGGTTGCTGGTGCCCACGCAGTCGGAGCCGGTGTCGCCGCCGCCGATCACGATGACGTGTTTGCCGTCGGCGCGCAGCTGGCCCTTGACCTTGTCGCCGGCATTGACCTTGTTCTGCTGGGGCAAAAACTCCATCGCGAAATGCACGCCGTCCAGGTCGCGGCCGGGCACGGGCAGGTCGCGCGACTGCTCGGCGCCGCCGGTCAGGATCACGGCGTCAAAATCTTTTTGCAGCTGCTCGGGGCTGACGCTTTCCTTGGCCCAGTTGGTGACTTTGGAGTCCTTGGGCAAGGCACCGACCATCACACCGGTGCGGAAATTCACGCCCTCGGCCTTCATCTGCTCGACGCGACGGTCGATATGGACTTTCTCCATCTTGAAGTCGGGAATGCCGTAGCGCAGCAGGCCGCCGATGCGGTCGTTCTTCTCGAACAGAGTGACCTCGTGGCCGGCGCGCGCCAGCTGCTGGGCCGCTGCCATGCCGGCGGGGCCGGAGCCGACGACGGCGACCTTCTTGCCGGTCTTGTGTTTGGGCATCACGGGCTTGACCCAGCCTTCGGACCAGGCGCGGTCGATGATGGCGTGCTCGATGGACTTGATGCCGACAGCGTCGTCATTCACGTTCAGCGTGCAGGCAGCCTCACAGGGCGCAGGGCAGATGCGGCCGGTGAACTCGGGGAAGTTGTTGGTGCTGTGCAGCGTGTCGATGGCGTTTTTCCAGTCGGCGCGAAACACCATGTCGTTGAAGTCGGGAATGATGTTGTTGACCGGGCAGCCGTTGTTGCAAAACGGCGTGCCGCAGTCCATGCAGCGCGCCGCCTGTTTGTTGGCCTGCGCGTCGTCCAGCCCGATGACAAATTCGCGGTAGTTCTTCAGGCGCTCCGGCACGGGCTTGTAGCCCTCCTCGATGCGCTCGTATTCCATGAAGCCGGTGATTTTTCCCATGATGAGGTCCTGTGCGATTCTTTTTTAAGCTTTTCCGGCTGCCGGCCCGTCATCACGGGCGCGGGCAGTTCCGGTTCAATGCAAGGGTGGGGCGGCCTACTTGGCGGCCACCGCTTCCTGGTTGGTGGCGACCTGGGCCCGGGTGGTCTCCGTCGCCGCCTCGAGCCGGCGCTCCTTGCGCTCGATCAGGGCCCGCTTGTACTCGTTCGGGAAGACCTTGACGAACTTCAGGCGCGACTCGCTCCAGTTGTCCAGCAATTCGCGCGCGCGCTTGCTGCCGGTCCAGCGGTTGTGGTCCTGCAGCAGGCGCTTGAGCAGTTCCTCATCGCTTTCGCCGGCATGCCAGTCGGCCTTGTCGTGGGTGTGCTGTTCGGTCGTGGTGACGATGCGGTCCATGGAGACCATGGAGGTGTTGCAGCGCGTGGCGAACAAACCGTCTTCGTCGTAGACATAGGCCACGCCGCCGCTCATGCCGGCGGCGAAGTTGCGGCCGGTCTTGCCCAGCACCGCGACGGTGCCGCCCGTCATGTATTCGCAGCCGTGGTCGCCCGTGCCTTCAACGACCGCCGTGGCGCCCGACAGGCGCACAGCAAAACGCTCGCCGGCCACGCCACTGAAGAAGGCCTCGCCGGTGGTCGCGCCGTAGAGCACGGTGTTGCCGACGATGGTGTTCTTCACCGCGTCGCCGCGGAAGTCTATGCTGGGGCGCACCACGATGCGCCCGCCCGACAGGCCCTTGCCGGTGTAGTCGTTGGCGTCGCCTATCAGGTACATGGTGATGCCCTTGGCCAGGAAGGCGCCGAAGGACTGGCCGCCCGTGCCTTCCAGCTGTATGCGCAAGGTGTCGTCAGGCAGGCCCTGCGGGTGGTGGCGCGTCAGCTCGCCCGACAGCATGGCGCCGACAGTGCGGTTGACGTTGCGCGCGACTTCGATGAACTGGACTTTTTCGCCCTTTTCAATCGCGGCCTTGGATTTTTCGATCAGGCGCACATCCAGCGCTTTTGCCAGCGCGTGGTCTTGCTCCATCACGTGCAGGCGCGGTACGTCGGCGGGCACATTGGGCTGGTAAAACAAGCGGCTGAAGTCCAGGCCGCGGGCCTTCCAGTGTTCAATGCCTTTTTGCGTGTCCAGCAGGTCGGCGCGGCCGATGAGGTCGTCAAACTTGCGCACGCCAAGCTGCGCCATCAGCTGGCGCGCCTCTTCGGCAACGAAGAAGAAATAGTTGACGACGTGCTCGGGCTTGCCGCTGAACTTCTGGCGCAGCACCGGGTCCTGCGTGGCCACGCCGACGGGGCAGGTGTTGAGGTGGCACTTGCGCATCATGATGCAGCCTTCGACCACCAGCGGCGCGGTGGCGAAGCCGAACTCGTCGGCGCCCAGCAGCGCGCCGATGATGACGTCGCGGCCGGTTTTCATCTGGCCGTCGGCTTGCACGCGGATGCGGCCGCGCAGGCGGTTGAGCACCAGGGTCTGCTGGGTCTCGGCGAGGCCGATTTCCCAGGGCGAGCCGGCATGCTTGATGGACGACCAGGGCGAAGCGCCCGTGCCGCCGTCATGGCCGGCGATGACCACGTGGTCGGACTTGGCCTTGGCCACGCCGGCCGCGATGGTACCGACGCCGACTTCGCTGACCAGCTTGACGCTGATGCTGGCGCGCGGGTTCACGTTCTTCAGGTCGTGGATCAGCTGGGCCAGGTCTTCGATCGAATAGATGTCGTGGTGCGGCGGCGGCGAGATCAGGCCGACGCCCGGCACCGAGTAGCGCAGCTGGCCGATGTATTCGCTGACCTTGCCGCCGGGCAACTGGCCGCCCTCGCCGGGCTTGGCGCCCTGGGCCATCTTGATCTGGATCTGGTCGGCCGACACCAGGTATTCGGCCGTGACGCCGAAGCGGCCCGAAGCCACCTGCTTGATGCGCGAGCGCAGCGAGTCGCCGTCCTGCAGCGGCAGGTCGACTTCAACCTGTTTCGGGCCGATCACGCTTTTCAGCGTCTCACCTTTCTTGATCGGGATGCCCTTGAGCTCTTGCCGGTAGCGGTTCGGGTCCTCGCCGCCCTCGCCCGTGTTGCTCTTGCCGCCTATGCGGTTCATGGCCACGGCCAGCGTAGCGTGGGCCTCGGTGCTGATGGAGCCCAGCGACATGGCGCCGGTGGCGAAGCGCTTGACGATTTCCTTGGCTGGCTCGACGTCGTCGATCGGGATGGCTTTGGACGGGTCGATCTTGAACTCGAACAGGCCGCGCAAGGTCATGTGGCGGCGGTTCTGGTCGTTGATCAGCTGGGCGTATTCCTTGTAGGTGTTCCAGTTGTTGGAGCGCGTGGAATGCTGCAGCTTGGCGATCGCGTCCGGCGTCCACATATGGTCTTCGCCGCGCACGCGCCAGGCGTATTCGCCGCCGGCGTCCAGCATGTTGGCCAGCACCGGGTCGTTGCCGAAGGCGGCGCGGTGCATGCGCAGCGCTTCCTCGGCGATCTCGAACACACCCATGCCCTCGACCTGGCTGGCCGTGCCGGTGAAGAACTTGGCCACGGTGTCGCGGTTCAGGCCTATGGCCTCGAACAGCTGGGCGCCGCAGTAGCTCATGTAGGTGGACACGCCCATCTTGGACATGATCTTGGACAGGCCCTTGCCGATGGCCTTGGTGTAGTTGTACACGGCCTTCTCGGTGCTGAGCTCGCCCGGCAGGCCCTTGGACAGCTCGGCCAGGGTTTCCATGGCGAGGTAGGGATGAACGGCCTCGGCACCGTAACCGGCCAGCACGGCGAAGTGGTGCACCTCGCGCGCGGAGCCGGTTTCCACCACCAGGCCGGCCGTGGTGCGCAGGCCTTCCTTGACCAGGTGCTGGTGGATGGCCGACAGGGCCAGCAGGGCCGGGATGGCAATCTGCGAGGCGCTGATGCCGCGGTCGCTGACGATCAGGATGTTCTTGCCGTCCTTGATCGCGTCAACCGCCTCGGCGCACAGCGAGGCCAGCTTGGCTTCCACGCCCTCGTGGCCCCAGGCCAGCGGGTAGGTGATGTCCAGGGTGTAGCTCTTGAACTTGCCCTGGGTGTGCGCTTCGATGTCGCGCAGCTTCTGCATGTCGGCCACATTGAGCACGGGCTGGCTGACTTCCAGCCGCATGGGCGGGTTGACCTGGTTGATGTCCAGCAGGTTGGGCTTGGGGCCGATGAAGGACACCAGCGACATCACGATGGCCTCGCGTATCGGGTCGATGGGCGGGTTGGTCACCTGCGCGAACAGCTGCTTGAAGTAGTTGTAGATCGGCTTGTCCTTGTTGGACAGCACGGCCAGCGGGCTGTCGTTGCCCATGGAGCCGGTGGCCTCCTCGCCGTTGGCGGCCATGGGGGACATCAGGAACTTGATGTCTTCCTGGGTGTAGCCGAAGGCCTGCTGGCGGTCCAGCAGGGGAATGTCGGAGACAGGCGCGGCGGCCGCGGCGGGCTTGCTTGCCTTGCCGGCCACGTCGTCGAGCTTGATGCGCAGGTTTTCGATCCACTGCTTGTAGGGCTTGCTGTGCGCCAGCGTGGCCTTGATTTCCTCGTCATCGACCATGCGGCCCTGTTCCAGGTCAATCAGGAACATCTTGCCGGGCTGTAGACGCCACTTGCGCACGATCTTGTGCTCGGGGATGGGCAGCACACCCGATTCCGAGGCCATGATGACCAGGTCGTCGTCGGTCACGCAGTAGCGCGAGGGGCGCAGGCCGTTGCGGTCCAGCGTGGCGCCTATCTGGCGGCCGTCGGTGAAGACGATGGAGGCCGGGCCGTCCCAGGGCTCCAGCATGGCGGCATGGTATTCGTAAAAGGCCTTGCGGCGCTCGTCCATGGTGGTGTGCTGTTCCCAGGGCTCGGGAATCATCATCATCACGGCCTGGCTGATGGGGTAGCCGGCCATGGTCAGCAGTTCCAGGCAGTTGTCGAAGGTGGCGGTGTCGGACTGGCTGGCAAAGCTGATCGGGTAGAGCTTTTGCAGGTCGGCGCCCAGCACCGGCGATGACATCACGCCTTCGCGCGCCTTCATCCAGTTGTAGTTGCCCTTGACGGTATTGATCTCGCCGTTGTGCGCGACATAGCGATAGGGGTGGGCCAGCGGCCACTCGGGGAAGGTGTTGGTGGAAAAACGCTGGTGCACCAGGCCCAGTGCCGAGACGCAGCGCGTGTCGGTCAGGTCGCGGTAGTAAGTGCCCACCTGGTCGGCCAGCAGCAGGCCTTTGTAGACCACCGTGCGGCTGGACATGCTGGGCACGTAATATTCCTTGCTGTGCGTCAGGCGCAGGTTCTGGATGGCGGCGCTGGCGGTCTTGCGGATCACGTAGAGCTTGCGCTCCAGCGCGTCCTGCACGATCACATCGTTGCCGCGGCCGATAAAGATCTGCCGCAGGATGGGTTCTTTTTTGCGCACGGTGGGCGACATGGGCATGTCGCGGTTGACCGGCACGTCGCGCCAGCCCAGCAGCACCTGGCCCTCGGCTTTGACGGCGCGTTCCAGCGCCTGTTCGCAAGCCAGGCGGGAGGCATGCTCCTTGGGCAAAAACACCATGCCGACGCCGTATTCACCAGGCGGCGGCAGCTGAACGCCCTGCGCGGCCATTTCTTCACGGTACAGCGCGTCGGGCAGCTGGATCAGGATGCCGGCGCCGTCGCCCATGAGCTTGTCAGCGCCCACTGCGCCCCGGTGGTCCAGGTTTTCGAGGATCTTGAGGCCTTGCTGGACGATGGCGTGGCTTTTGTGCCCCTTGATATGCGCCACAAAACCGACGCCGCAGGCATCGTGCTCATTGGCTCCGGAGTACAAACCGTTTTCTTCAAAATGCTTGATTTCAGCAGCCGTGGTCATGGCAATTCCTCGTCGGGGTGGGATGGGGCGCCGAACGCGCCCTGTGAGAAGGAGCGCAACGCACCCATCCGCAGTTTCATAATTTTTCGCAGGGAATGGGGAGCATAGTGCAGTGCAACAACAATGCCAAGAAGTTTAAATGGGGTCAGATTCCAATTAAAAATCGATAAATTTAATCAACATTTAATTGGGGACATATTAAATTCGAATGCGAAAAGCCACGGAACGGCATGGTTCAGGCCGGTGGCAAGTCATCTTTGGGCGCCATGGCCGGCCGCCCCGCCTGGTTTTTAGTCACGCGGCGCTCGGTGCGCTTTTGCAGCTCGGCCAGGAATTCATCCCCACCCAGCGCCCAGCCGCTCAGGGCCGAGCGGGTCAGCAGCTCCTGCTGCTCCAGTGTGATGCCTGCGCGCACCAATGAGGCGTAGGCCGCCTCGCGGGCAAAGGGCGTGTTGCCCAACGCCCAGACCAGGGGGTGCGGCGTCAGCAGGCTGTCGACCCGCAAACCCGCATAGTGGCCGTGGCTGGACCAGGGATAGTCCCTGGCTTCGGCCACCAGCCCCGCGCGAACCGGATTCAGGTCGATATAGGCCATGCAGGCCAGCAAATAGCATTCGGCCTCGATCACCGTGGCGCGGTAACGCCCCTCCCAGAGGGTGCCGGAACGCCCCTGGCTGTCGTTGAAGTAGCGAACATAGCGCCGTCCCGCGGCCTGCATCATCTGCGGCAGGCCGTCCGCCGTGCTGGGCGTGGCCAGCAGGTGGAAGTGGTTGTCCATCAGCACATAGGCATGCAGGGCCACGCCGAATTTGCGCGCGCTTTCGTCGAGCAGCCGCAACAGCATCTGGTGATCGGCAGCGGAGGAAAAAACGGCTTGCCGGTTATTGCCGCGCTGGATGATGTGATGGGGGAAACCGGGAAGCGTCAGACGGGGAAGGCGGGCCATGGAATGCAATACCTGGAGTTGGCACCATGATATTGGAATCCGACCCTAATTTCCCGACACCCCCTCGCCTCTTTCAAGAGGCATGGGAGCCGCTAACGCTCAGCGGACAACTTTGCCGTCAGGCGTAATGGTCACGAGGTCAATCGCACGCACCGATTCGTATTTCTTGGCGCGCAGGTTGACGCGAAAGCCGCCCACGTCGTAGTCCGTCATGGTTTCAAACGCTTTTTGCAGGCCGGCACGGTCGGGCTTTCCGCTGCCGGCCGCGCTGCGGCGCACGCCTTCGGCAAAGGTCTTGGCGGCGATATAACCTTCCACGCTTTCATAGCTGGGCGTCTGGTCGGTCTGGTTCAGCACATCGAGGTATTCCTTGATGATCGGCATGCCGGTGCTGCGCGGCGAGGGCACGACCTGTGAAATCACGACGCCGCCGATTTCTTTGCCCAGGGCGCTGAAGAGCGGGTCTATGCCGACCACGGAAAAGTTCAGGAACTGACCACCATAGCCGGCCTGGCGCATCTTGCGGATGAAGGCAGCCGATGAATTGAACAGGCTGACCTGGATAACGGCCTGGGGCTGCACCTTCATCAGGGAGGCCACAGCCGCGTCAACCTTGTCGCTGTTCACTGGCGACAGAGCGCTGCCGACGATGGCCGGCCGCTTCAGGTCGACCAACGCCTGGTTGACGGCCGCCAGGCCGCCGCGCCCCATGGCATCGTCTTCGGCAAACACCGCGATGCGGTCCTGGTTCAGCGTCGCGCAGTGGCGCGCGATTTTGTAGGCTTCGTCGGCCAGCGCGGGACGCACATGGAACACGTTGCCGTGGGAGGGATCATGCAGCGCGTCGGACGCGGCAAACGGCGCGAAGAACAGGGTGTTGGAAGCTTTTGCCGCGGCGAAGGCGGCATCACAGCTGGCAGTACCAGTAAAGCCGAAAAGCGCATCCACGTCGTCGTCGATCAACTGCTTGGCGTTGCCGGCGGCCTTGGCCGGAACGTAGCCGTCATCAAGGGCCTTGACTTCAATCTTGTAGCCGCCCGCGCCGTTTTTCGCGTTGATCGCGTCAAAGTAAATCTTGGCACCGTTGAGATAAGCCAGGCCGATCTGGTCGGCGGCGCCGGTCAGCGGAACGGATTGCCCGACGACGATTTTTCGCCCGGCCCTGCCTTGCGCCCACAGTGTGGGGCTTGCCACCATGGCGCCTGCGGATACACCACCGAGAATTAACTGACGCCGATTGAAACCCATGACAACACCTTTTGAGATACGAATAGCCAAAGCAGGTTTGATGCCCGCAACTGCAGCATGCGCTTACTGTTCCAAAAAAATGTCACAAAGTGTGCGCAAGCCCTTAGCGTAATCCGTGCGGGGCCGAAAAGACAGCAGGAAAAATGCCGACACGTCATAAGCCTATGCGCCGTCATGTGGCTGGTTGATGGCGGCTTCGGCTGTTTAAGGTGCCTAGGTTAGGGCCGCGGCGCGTGCAAAACCAGCAAACGGTGCAGCCGTAGCGCCAGAACCAGGCCCAGGACGGAGCTAGCCGCCGTGACCCAGCCCGTCCATTGCCAGCCCCCTGCCTCGGCGGCCACCCAGGCCACCAGTGGAGGACCCGCGAACTGGCCCAGCGCCGACCACTGCTGCATCCAGCCTACCGTGGAGGACACCGTATCGGCACTGGGCGCCAGCCGGATGGCCAGGCTGAACAGAGTGGCAGGAACCAGGCCGCCCAGCATGGAGAAACCCAGGATCGCCCCGTATTGCAGCGCGGGCGGCACGCCCGAAAATGCCAGCAAGGCGCCGCCCGCCATCGCCAGGAAACCCGCGCCCAGCAAGGCCAGCGGCGGCAAGCCGCGGCCCAGCAGCCGCCCCGCGGCGACATTGCCGATGATGTTGACGGCCGCGGCCAGCGCCGTCAGCGGCCCAGCCCAGCCGCCGGCCACGCCGGCCTGCGCATAGATGGACGGCAGAAAACCCACCACGGCGAGCCATTGCCCGGAATAGGTCGCGAAGGCCAGGGCCATGAGCCAGACGGCGCGCGAGCGCAAGGTCGTCGCAATGAGCTGACGGTTGCGCGGCCGGCCCGCGGACGTAGCCGCCTCAGGCAGCCCCGCCGGCACGCGCCACGCAAGCAGCAGGGCCAGCGCCGCGGCCAGCGCGGCCAGCAGCCACCACAGCATGCGCCAGCCCCATTGCGGGCCGGCCCAGGCAATGACGAGGGGCCCGGCCAGCAGGGCCAGCGATGCACCCAAAGGCATGTAGGCGCCCCACATGCCGAGCATGCCGCTCAATTTTTCCGGCGGCACCAGCCGCCGCACCAGGGCCGGTGCCGGCAGCACCACCCACAAAAACCCCAGGCCCTCCAGGACGCGTGTCGCCAGCAAGGCATGAACGCCCGGCGCCATGGCGCCCAGGGCGCTGGCCGATGCCAGCACCCACAGGCCCGCCAGCATGCTGCGCTTGAGCCCCACACGCTGGACGGCCAGCCCGGTCAGCAATCCCAGCGTCATGCCGGCCAGCTGGACAAGCGAGAGCAGGAAACCGGCCTGCAACAGAGAAACGCCGAGCACCTGGCCCAGCACGGGCAAGGCCGGCGGCAGTTTGCCGACGTGCAGCGCGGCCACCACACCGGCCGCGATCACGCACCAGGCGGCGCGCGCGCTGACGGCGATATCCGGCTTGGCTTCAGTCACACGGCACGAAGCAAAGGGACAGGTTCAGGCCGCGAAAGCGGCGCGTCCCTTGAGGCGCTCATGCTCTTTGGCGGCAAAGCGGTCGGTCATGCCGGCGATGTAGTCGGCCACGACCCGCTCGGGCTTGGCGCCCGCGGCATGCGGCGCGTCGACGCCGTCAAAGCGCTCGCTGTGGGCTTGCGGCATCTGCGCAGGGTCGGCCATATAGGCCTCGAACAGCTCACCGACCACCTGCTTGGCCGCCTGCGTGGTTTCCACCACCTTGGGGTGGCGGTAGAGGTTTTTCAGCAGGAAGCGCTTGAGCGACGCGGACTGTCGCGCCATCTCCGGTGTGAAGCAGACCAGCGCCGCTTGCTGGCGCACCTCGTCGGCGCTCGCGGGCGCCGCCTTGTGGATGGCCGCCCATGTCGCGTCCATCACGTTGTAGACCTGGGCGCTGAGCATGCGGCGTATGGTTTCAAACAGCAGCCGGCGGCCCTGCAGGCCGGGATGGGCCAGCCGCGTCTCGCGGCAGTACTGGCTGAAGAGCTCCACGTCCTCGAGCTGCTCCAGCGTCAGCAGGCCAGAGCGCACACCGTCGTCAATGTCGTGCGCGTTGTAGGCGATCTCGTCGGCCAGGTTGGCGAGCTGCGCCTCCAGGCTGGGTTGCTGCCAGCGCGGCCCTTCGGCGGGCTGGTCCACAAAACGGCGCGCCACCCCGCCCGGCTCGCGCGACTCGATGCGCCGCGCGTTGCGTTTTGAGCAATGCTTGAGGATGCCTTCGCGCGTCTCGAAGCTGAGGTTCAGGCCGTTGTAGGCCGGGTAGCGCTCTTCCAGCGTATCCACGACGCGCAGGCTTTGCAGGTTGTGCTCAAAGCCCGCGCTCTCGGGGTGGCCGGCCTTGAGGCAGGCATTCAGGGCGTCCTGGCCGGCGTGGCCGAAAGGCGTGTGGCCCAGGTCGTGCGCCAGCGCGATGGCCTCCACGAGGTCCTCGTTGAGTTGCAGCGTGCGGGCGATGGAGCGCCCCAGCTGCGCGACTTCCAGCGAATGGGTCAAGCGGGTACGGAACAGGTCGCCCTCGTGGTTGAGGAACACCTGGGTCTTGTAGACCAGGCGGCGAAAGGCTGTTGAATGCACGATGCGATCGCGGTCGCGCTGGAAGTCGGAACGCGTGGGCGCCACCGGCTCGGTGTAGCGTCGGCCGCGCGACAGCGCGGGATCACAGGCATAGGGCGCCAGGGTCATGGTTCACGCTCTCCAGGCTTTAAGCACAGCACAGGTCGATCACTTCGCGCACCAGCGCGTCGGGCGCGCTGCGAAGCGCCGCTTTGCCCGGGCCGTCGATCACGATAAAACGGATCTCGCCGGCCTCGGATTTTTTGTCGATACGCATCAGCTCCAGGTAGCGGCCCGCATTGTCCACGGCCGACAGCACCGGCGCCTTGACCGGCAAACCGGCACGCTGGATGAGCCGCGTCAGCCGCTCGACAAAAGGCATGTCGACCAGGCCCAGGCGCGCGGACAGGTGCGCGGCCATCACCATGCCGCAACCCACGCCTTCGCCGTGCAGCCATTCGCCGTAGCCGAGGCCGGATTCAATCGCGTGGCCGAAGGTATGGCCGAAATTCAGGATGGCCCGCAAGCCGGCTTCACGCTCGTCCTGCCCCACCACCCAGGCCTTGATCTCACAGCTGCGCTTGATCGCGTGGGCCATGGCCGCGGGCTCCCTGGCCAGCAGGCCTTCGAGATTGGCCTCTATCCATTCCAGGAAGGCCATGTCGGCAATCGGGCCGTATTTGATGATTTCGGCCAGGCCCGCGCTCAGCTCGCGCGCGGGCAAGGTCTGCAGCGCATCAAGGTCGCAGACCACCAGCAGGGGCTGGTAGAAGGCACCTATCATGTTCTTGCCCAGCGGATGGTTGATCGCCGTCTTGCCGCCCACCGAGGAGTCCACCTGCGCCAGCAGGGTTGTGGGCACCTGCACAAAAGGCACGCCGCGCATATAGCTGGCGGCGGCAAAGCCGGTCATGTCGCCCACCACCCCGCCGCCCAGCGCGAACATCACCGTCTTGCGGTCGCAGCCGTTCTCGAGCAAGGCGTCAAAAATCAGCTGCAGCGTCTGCCAGTCCTTGTGGACCTCGCCGTCGGGCAAGGTCACCAGCAGCACCTTGCCATAACGCTGGCGCAGCGCCTGGCTCAATTGCGCCGCATACAAGGGAGCCACCGTGGTGTTGGACACCACCAGCGCGGCAGCGGCTTTCGGGAGATCCTGGTAAGTCAGCGCATTGCCGAGAAGGCCGTTGCCGACGGCAATCGGGTAGCTGCGTTCGCCCAGCTCGATCTGGACCCGCGCCGCCGCGGAAGGGGAATTTGCGTGCATAAGTGGGAGTGTAGAGGCACTCGCCCGCCTTGGGTGCGACGGCTTGCAAGGCAGAGAACGCAAGCGCTCAGGGCACGGGCAGCAATCCCGCCAGCTCCAGCTGCATGTGGATCATGTTGACCAGGGTGGACACCGAGGGACGCCCGGTCTCGATGACGAAGTGGGCGGTTTCCCGGTACAGGGGATCGCGGGCCGCATAGAGATCCCTCAGCCTGGCCAGCGGATCAGCGACCTGGAGCAGGGGCCGGTTCTGGTCGTGCCGCAGGCGGCGAAACACCTCTTCGGGGATGGAGTGCAGGTACACCACCTGCGCGCGCTCGCGAAGGTGCTGGCGATTGGCCGGGCGCAGCACGGTCCCGCCGCCGCTGGACAGCACGCAGGATTGGCCCTGGGTCAGCTCATCGATGACCTGCTGCTCGATATCGCGGAAGGCGTTCTCGCCCTCGCGTTCGAAAAACTCGCGGATGGAGCAGCCGATGCGCTGCTCGATCACCTGGTCCGAATCAATAAAGCGCAGCCCCATCTTGCGGGCCAGATGCCGGCCGACAGTGGACTTCCCCGAACCCGGCAGGCCCACGCAGGCGATTCTCAACGGGTTTGCATTCAATGGAGTCTGGAGGCGTTCGCCCCGGGATGCGTGAATAGAGTCAGGGTGGAAAATGGGCCGGTTTCACAAACGCGACAGGCCCCAAAGGGCCCGCCGTTACCTGCATTTTCCCACCAAACCGGCGCCGCCTCGCGGCGGCCGGCTCCGCGGGGCTCAGCGCAGCGCCGAGCCGTTGGTCAGCATCTTGGGGGTGATGAACACCAGCAGTTCGGACTTCGTGGCCGAGCGCGTCTTCTGCTTGAAGAGATTGCCCACGCCGGGCAGGTCACCCAGCAACGGAACCTTGGTCTCGGCATCACGGTCATTCTGCTCAAAAATGCCGCCGATCACCACAGTGCCGCCGTTCTCCACCAGCACCTGCGTCTGGATATGCTTGGTGTCGATCGCAAAGCCGTTGGCCGTTTCGCGGCCCACGCTGTCCTTGTTGACGTCTACGTTCAGGATGATGTTGCCCTCGGGCGTGATCTGCGGCGTGACCTCAAGCTTCAGGTTGGCTTTGCGGAAGCTGATGGAAGTGGCGCCGCTGGAAGTCGCCTGCTGGTACGGCAGTTCCGTACCCTGTTCAATCAGCGCCTTGACCTGGTCGGCCGTGACAACCCGCGGGCTGGACACAATCTTGGATTTGCCGTCGGCTTCCGAAGCGGAAATCTCGAGGTTCAGGAATCGCGTTTTTGCGGAATTGAACAGGGAGACGGCAAAGGTCGCCGCCGAGAAACCGTTCTGGCCCACGGCCGGCAGGCTCAGGAATTCACCGGCATTGGTGCCGGCCGTCGCCGCGCTGTAGGTGCCGCCGAACGCCGAGTTGGTGGTCTGGTTGAAGGGCTGGCCGCCCAGCCGCACACCCAGCGACTTCCCGAAACTGTCCGAAGCCTCGACGATGCGCGCCTCGATCAGCACCTGGCGAACCGCCACGTCCAGCTTGGTGATCAGGTTCTGGACGGCCTCCAGCCTGGAAGGAATGTCGGTCACGAACAGCAGGTTGGTCCGGGGTTCGGCAATGACACTGCCGCGCTGGGACAGGATACGGGCGCTGGCCGGACCGCTACCGCCGGCGGTGATTTGTGTCGCGAGATCCGCGGCCTTGGCGTAATTGATCTGGAAGGACTGGGTGCGGACAGGCTCCAGGCTCTGGATGGCGTTGCGCGATTCCAGGTCGAGTTTGTCTTTGGCCGCCAGTTCGTCCTTGGGCGCAATCACCAGCACGTTGCCGTTTTTGCGCATGCCCAGGCCCTTGGACTGGAGAATGATGTCCAGCGCCTGGTCCCAGGGCACGTCCTTCAGCCTCAGCGTGACGCTGCCCGTCACGGAATCGGAAGTGACGATGTTGAAGTTCGTGAAGTCGGCGATCACCTGCAGCAGGGAGCGGATTTCAATGTTCTGGAAGTTCAGGGAAAGCTTCTCGCCGGTGTAGCCGGGGCCCTGCGTCAATTTGGTCGGGTCGACCTTCTGGGGGCGGACTTCCAGCACAAACTGGTTGTCGCTCTGGTAAGCGCTGTGCTCCCAGGCGCCTTTGGGTTCCACCACCATGCGGACCTTGTCGCCGGTCTGGAAGGTCGTAACGGTTTGCACCGGCGTGCCGAAATCGCCCACGTCCAGGCGGCGGCGCAAGCCTTCGGGCAAGGTTGTCTTCAGGAACTCAACCACCAGGGTCTGGCCCTGCTGGCGTATGTCAACGCCCACTTCATTGTTGGACAGGCCCACGACGATGCGGCCGGCGCTGTCGGTTCCACGGCGGAAGTCCACATCCTTGAGCGGAAGGATGTCACGGTTGCGGCTTTCCGCAAATACCTGTGCCGGTGCCGCGGCCGCCGCTGCGCCGGTGGCGCTGGAATCCAGCGTGATCACCAGCGATTTGCCCTGGATATCAGCCTTGTAGGTCGACGGCGCCTTGAGGTTAAGCACCACGCGGGTCCGCTCGCCGGCCTGCACCACGTTCGCCGAACGCAGGTTTCCCAGGTTCATGTCCACCGCGGACCGGCCCATGCCATTGCTGACGCCTGGAAAGTCCAGTGCAATGCGGGCGGGCGACTGGATAGTGAAGCCTGTGGGAATGGCGGTCAGGGGCTCTGCCAGGTCGATGCGGATGATCTCGGAACTGCCTTGAACCGAACCGGTCACCGACTGAATCGAGTTCTGGGCCTGTGCGGCCTGCGGCAGCGTTGCCACCATCAGCGACAAGGCAATGCCGAACGAAGCGCCGCGCAACACACGTTCAAGCAAACGCTTCAGGCCGCCTCCCGTACCTTCTGCTTCCAATGCCCATGTTTGCTTGTTCATTTTGATCCCTCTAATAGCTGTAAAGTCGCCGTCCGCTCAATCCATTCGCCCGCAGCGTCCTGCACGATCTCACGCAGGGAAAGGCTTGTTTCACCCACCTGCGTGATACGGCCGTAATTCTGCCCAAGGTAGTTGCCGACCCGGACCTGGTAAATCAGGTTGTCGACCTTGACCAACGCCACCGGCTGGCCCACCTTGATCAGGCTTCCGACCATAAAGGTCGCGTCCAGGGGGTAGGCTTCCAGGGGTTCCTTGCGCCGGCTCAACTCCGGTGCGATCAGGCCCGCATTGGACGTCGCCTGGTTGGAGTCGCGCTTGAGCGCCTGTGTCAATTTCTGGTTGCTGAAAGGCTCGGTGGAGCCTTCCTGGTTGTAGGCCTGCGGCGAGAACTTGGTGGGCTCGGGCAGCGGATCGACCTTGGGCCGAGTGGCGTTGCGCTGCTCCGTCATCCATTGCTGCAACTCTTCCTGTTCGGATGAACCGCAACCGGCCAGAGCCAGCAGCGTCAACATCAAACTGCCTGTCAGCACATAGCTGTTAAGTCTCATTTTTTGGCTCCCGGGGCGCTCTTGCGCTGCAGGGCCACTTCCTCGGGATCGAGGTAGCGGAATGTCTTGGCCGTGGTGTCCATGACGAGGTTGCCGTCCTTGGCAGGCACCAGGGCCAGGTTGTTCAAAGTCACGATACGGGAGAGATTGGCGATGTCCGCGGCAAAAGCGCCGATATCGTGATAGCGGCCCGTGACGCGCACCGCGATGGGCAATTCGGCGTAATACTCCTTGACGCTCACCTGCCCCGGCCGGAACAGTTCGAACTGCAGGCTGCGGCCCAGGCCGGCCTGGTTGATGTCGGACAGCAAGGCGTCCATTTCAGCCTTGCTGGGCAGTTGCTTTTCCAACTGGGTCACATACTGCTGCACCTGTTCGCGCTGCTTTTTCAGCGCGTCAAGATTCACCGCCTGCACCAGCTTCTTCTTGTAGTCTTCCCTGAGCTGGACTTCCTTGGCCCGCTCGGCCGTCAGTTCCTCGTCGGAGGAGCTCAGCCAGACAAACCACAGTGCGACCACCACGAGGACCGTGACGCCGACACACAGAAGATAGCGCGGTAGCGCCGGCCACGAGGGCGGGTCATTGGGGTCAAGCCCGGAGAACTGCGCCTTCAGGCTGTTTTGGATCGCCGATAAATCGACGGAGATTTTTGGAGTTTTTGCCATGATCGTTCAACCTGCTTCAGGCCTTGGCCGGGATCGCCGCGGCCGCCGGCGCTGCGCCAGGCGCCGAGGCGGCCGGCGCGGAACCAGGTGCCTTGGGCGCGTTGGCGCGCTTGAGCCCGACACGCATGGAGAAATTGGACACCCGCCGCTGGTCGCGCGGAGTCAGCGACACCGTGCTGGCGGTGATTTCGACCAACTCCGGCCGGGTCAGCCAGGGGCTGTTGTTGGCCAGGTTGCGCAGCAGTTCGGAAACCCGCTCGTTGGACTGGGCCACGCCGCTGATGAACACCGTCTGGTTGTCCTGCTTCATGTTGGTGATATACACGCCGTCAGGAAGCTGCTTGACCAGCTCGCTGAGCAGGTAGACCGGCATGTTGCGGTTGCCTTGCAGGTCTTCCACCGCGTTCTGGCGCGCCCTCAGGGCGGCGATTTCCGCCTGCAGGGTGGAAATCTCCTTGATCTGGTTTTCCAGACGCGTGATCTCCGTTTTCAGGAAGTTGTTCTTGCTGCGCTGGCTTTCGATCTGGGCCAGGTACCAGGAGTACACGGCACCGCAAATCAGGCCGCCGACCAGGGCAGCGACGCCAAGGGTTGCAAAAAAGGTTTCGCGCCTGCGCTTGCGCGCGGCTTCGCGGTGCGGGAGCAGATTGACCAGAATCACTGCAGGAACCTCCGCAAAGCCAGACCGCAGGAGGTCAGGTAAGACGATGCCTCGCGGCGCATTTTCTTCTCACGCACGCTCTCGCCGAGTTCCATGCCCTCAAAGGGGTTGGCCAGGAGGCAGGCGAACGAAGTCTGCTGGGTGACGGAATCGGTCAACCCGGGCAGGGCGGACGAACCGCCGGCCAGCATGACGTAATCCACCTTGTTGTGCGGGGTGCTGGTAAAGAAGAACTGCAGGGCACGGCCGATTTCCTGGGCCATGCTTTCCACAAAAGGCTTGAGGACGCCCGAGCCGTAGTCTTCGGGCAAATCGCCGCTGCGCTTCTTGCTTTCGGCCTCTTCAGGCGAAAACCCATACTGGCGCACGATCAGTTGCGTCAGCTGGGCACCGCCGAAGGCCTGGTCGCGCTCGTACAGGACTTCGTCGTTCTTGATGACCTGCATGCTGGTGGTCAAGGCGCCAACCTCAAACAGGGCGACCATGGTGTCCACCCCCTTGTTAGGCAGGTTTTCGATCAGGCGGGCGGTTGCCAGGCGCGAGGCGTAGGACTCCACGTCGACCACGATGGGCTTGAGGCCGGCGGCTTCCGCCAGCCCTTCCCGGTCCTGGACCTTTTCCTTGCGCGAAGCGGCGATCAGCACCTCGACGTCGCCGGCGGAGGTGGCACTGGGCCCCACCACGCAGAAGTCCAGGCTGACCTCATCCAGGGAGAAGGGAATATATTGGTTGGCTTCGGACTCGACCTGGGTTTCGAGTTCCGCGTCCGTCATGCCTCCGGGGAGGATGATTTTTTTGGTGATGACCGCGGAGGCGGGCAGCGCCATGGCGACGTTTTTGGTGCGGGTTCCGCTCTTTTTGACCAAGCGGCGCACGGCGTCGGCGACTTCGTCGAATTTCTCGACGTTGCCGTCCGTGATCCAGCCGCGCTCCAGGGGCTCGATCGCGCAGCGATCCAGCACCAGGTTACCGGCCTTGTCACGGCTCAACTCCACCAGCTTGACGCTGGACGAACTGATATCCAAACCCAGCAAAGCGGGTTGTTGGCGGTTGAATAACGATCCCAGAGAGATCAAGGCAGTCCCCAAATGACGGCTAATATGTAGCCCTGCATACTTAAGAAATCACTTGAATAGTAGCAGTAAGCTCTTTGTGCAGTAAGGATTTTTCCTGTTCTGCATATCCAGAACGTTGTCAAAAGCCGACGCTTGTAACTGAGTGCAAGCGGGTCGGCGGGGCCAAAACGATGTCTGCAAACGTAAAAGTGTGACGCTCCGCAAGCACCCCGATATCCCCCGGTTTCCAGGATTTTTATAATAGTGACGCGACTTTACGATTGCCTACATGCCCTCCACGCCCACCCCTCCTGATTCAAACTCCAGCCCGGCCAAGTCAAGCTCCTCCGGCAAGTCCTGGCTGCCGCGCTGGCTGGTCAAGCTCCTTTTATGGAGCACGGGCCTGTTGCTGGCGGGCGTCGTCAGCGTCCTGCTGTTCGTGGCCGTGGCCCTGTCGGTCGCCTACCCCAACCTGCCCGACATCTCGGACCTGGTGGACTACCGGCCCAAGCTGCCGCTGCGCGTTTTTTCCGCTGACGGCGTGGTGATCGGCGAGTTCGGCGAGGAGCGGCGCAGCCTGACCCCCATCCAGGACATCCCCCAGGTCATGAAGGACGCCGTCCTGGCCATTGAGGACGCGCGCTTTTTCTCCCATGGCGGCGTCGACTACCTGGGCGTGATCCGCGCCGGCTTCGCCAACGTGGGCCGCGCCAAGAGCCAGGGCGCGTCCACCATCACCATGCAGGTGGCCCGTAACGTCTACCTCTCGGCGGAAAAAAGCTATACCCGCAAGATCTATGAAATCCTGCTGACCTTCAAGCTGGAGCACATGCTGACCAAGGACCAGATCCTTGAGATCTATATGAACCAGATCTTTCTGGGCAACCGGGCCTACGGTTTTGCCGCGGCCTCGGAGGCCTATTTCGGCAAGCCGCTCAAGAACATCTCCATTTCCGAGGCGGCCATGCTGGCCGGCCTGCCCAAGGCGCCGTCGGCCTACAACCCTATCATCAACCCCAAGCGCGCCCGGGCGCGCCAGCTCTACATCATCGAGCGCATGGAGGAAAACGGCTTCATCACGGCCGAGCAGGCCAAAGCCGCCAAGGAAGAGCCCCTGAAAGTCAGGACCGGGCCCGACGCCGGCCGGGTGCATGCCGAGTACGTGGCCGAGACGGTGCGCCAGCTGATCTACAACCAGTACGGCGACGAAACCTACACCCGCGGCCTGAACGTCTACACCACGCTGCGCGCCACCGATCAGGCCGTGGCCTACAAGGCGCTGCGCAAGGGCATCATGGATTACGAGCGCCGCCAGATCTACCGCGGCCCCGAGAAATTCATAGACCTGCCCGTCAACCCCCAGGAAACCGAGGATGCGATTGACGACGCGCTGACCGACAACCCCGACAACGGCGATGTAATGTCGGCCGTGGTGCTGGAGGCCAATCCCAAGCGCATCCTGGCCATGCGCCAGAACAGCGAAACCGTCGAAATCACCGGCGACGGGCTCAAACCCGCGCAGTCCGGCCTGGCCGAGAAAGCCGGCCCGAACATCAAGATACGCCGCGGCGCCCTGATCCGCGTGGCAAAAACGCCGAAAAACACCTGGGAGATCACCCAGCTGCCCGAGGTTGAGGGCGCATTCGTGGCGCTGGACCCGCGCGACGGCTCCATACGCGCGCTGGTGGGCGGCTTTGATTTCGAGAAAAACAAGTTCAACCACGTCACCCAGGCCTGGCGCCAGCCCGGCTCCAGCTTCAAGCCCTTTATCTACTCGGCCGCGCTGGAAAAAGGCTTCACCCCGGCCACCGTGGTCAACGATGCCCCCCTGTTCTTTGATGCCGGCGTGACCGGCGGCCAACCCTGGGAGCCGAAAAACTATGACGGCACCTTCGACGGCCCCATGAGTCTGCGGACCGGCCTGAAGAAATCCAAGAACATGATTTCCATCCGCATCCTGCAGGCCATAGGCGCGCCCTACGCCCAGGACTGGATCACGCATTTCGGCTTTGAGGCGGAAAAACACCCGGCCTACCTGACCATGGCACTGGGCGCCGGTTCGGTCACGCCCATGCAGATGGTGACCGCCTACTCCGTGTTCGCCAACGGCGGCTACCGCGTCAACCCCTACCTGGTCACCAAAATCACCGACCAGCGCGGCAAGGTGCTGCTGGAGACCAAGCCTCCCGCGCTGGACGAGTCGGCCCGCGGCATAGACGCGCGCAACGCCTTCATCATGGACAGCCTGCTGCAGGAAGTCGCGCGCTCGGGCACAGCGGCCAGGGCGCAGGCCACGCTCAAGCGGCCCGACCTCTACGGCAAGACCGGCACGACCAATGACTCCATAGACACCTGGTTCGTGGGTTTCCAGCCCACACTGGCGGCAGCGGTCTGGATGGGTTACGACACACCCAAAAAGCTGGGCGACCGGGAAACCGGCGGCGGCCTGAGCCTGCCGATCTGGATCAATTACATGGAATACGCCCTCAAGGGAGTGCCGGTCGCCGAATACCCGCCGCCCGAAGGTGTCGTTAATGTGGGCAACGAGTGGTATTACAGCGAATACGCCCGGGGCTCGGGTGTCAGCACCGTGGGCGTCCAGCAAGACCCGGCGGCGGCCAACCCCGGCCAGGCGGCCAGCGCGCCGGCGGGCGGCGCGATCCAGGTCCTGCCGCCTTCGGACGAGAAAAAGCGCATCCTGGATTTGTTCAAGAACTGAGCGCGCAGCGCGGCACGCATGAAAAAACGGCCCTCACGGGGCCGTTTTTTTATTTCCGATGAAATTTCCGGAACCTCAGTCCTGCGCCTTGAACACCAGCGGCTGGCCAGCCTGCTCACTGGCATAACGCGACAGATTGGCGAAGAACTCGCTGAAATCCTTGGTGTCGGCCCAGCGCCCTTCCCTGTATTTATAGTGAAACCCGCCGGCCTTGGCCGCCATCCAGATTTCCTGCAAGGGCTTTTGCAGGTTGATCACGATTTGACTGCGGTTGGAAAAGGTCAGCGTGACCATGCCGCCGGTGCGCTGGTTGTCGATGTCCGCACTGGTTTCATCGTTGATCCGGTCGCAGCCCGCTTCCACCGCCTGGAGCGCGCGTTCGGCCAGATCCTGGTATTCAAGGTCCGTCATTACAATCCCGTCATGGTTTCTTCAGCTCAAATTTTAGGCCGTCGCCGCAATCCCGCCTTACGGCATGGCCTTGTGGCCATTGTGGCCGGCGCCGCCCTGCTGGCCGGTTGCGGCCAAAAAGGCCCGCTGTACCTCCCGGTGCCTCCCAAGGTTCCGGCCGCAGCCCGTCCCGCCCAGCCCGCCACCACGCTTCCCGAGGCGCCGACCGCACCGGCCTTGCCGGCTTCCGCCGCCCGCTAAGCCAGCTGACTGTATTTGCCTGCCCGCGCCACCAGGCTTCAGGCAGACACCGGCCTGAACCTTCAAATCCAAGGCGACGGCTGAAATTCACCTTGAATCGGTCATAGCGCGCAGGCCGCGCCCTCCTTAAGATACCCCGAACCCTCACAGCCCACTCACTCCCATGACCCGTCCATCCCTCCCCGGCCATCCGCATTTCGCCTACCGCGAGGGCGAGCTGTTCGTTGAAAACCTCAGCCTGCGCGAGCTCGCCGCCGCGCACGGCACACCGCTCTTCGTCTACTCCAAGGCCGCCATGCTGTCGGCACTGGCCGCCTACCAGCGCGGCTTTGCCGGCCGCGATGCGCAAATTTGCTACGCCATGAAGGCCAACTCCTCGCTGGGCGTGCTGCAGGTGTTCGCCCGCGCCGGCTGCGGCTTCGACATCGTCTCGGGTGGCGAGCTGGACCGCGTGCTGGCGGCCGGCGGCGAGGCCGGCAAGATCATTTTTTCGGGCGTGGGCAAAACCCGCGCCGAGATGCGCCAGGCGCTGGGCGCCGGCATAGGCTGCTTCAACGTCGAGAGCGAAGCCGAGCTGGACGTGCTGTCTGAAGTCGCGCTGGCTCAGGGCCTGCGCGCGCCCGTCAGCATACGCGTCAACCCCAATGTGGACCCCAAGACCCACCCCTATATTTCCACGGGCCTGAAGGACAACAAGTTTGGCGTGGCGCATGAAGAGGCGCTGCGCATCTATCGGCATGCGGCTTCGCTCAAGGGCCTGCGCGTCGTCGGCATCGACTGCCACATCGGCTCGCAGATCACCGAGGCCACGCCCTACCTCGACGCCATGGACCGGGTGCTGGACCTGGTGGCCTCCATCGAAGCCGCCGGCATCCCGCTGGAACACATCGATTTCGGCGGCGGCCTGGGCATCAACTACAACAACGACACCCCGCCCGAGGCCGATGCCCTGTGGCAGCAGCTGCTGGCCCGGCTCGACGCGCGCGGCTACGGCGGCAAGAAGCTCATGATTGAACCCGGCCGTTCGCTGGTCGGCAATGCCGGCGTGTGCCTGACGCAAGTGCTTTACGTCAAGCCCGGTGAGCACAAGAATTTCTGCATCATCGATGCGGCCATGAACGACCTGCCGCGCCCCGCCATGTACCAGGCTTTCCACGCCATCGTCCCGCTATCGACGGCCGCCACCCAGGGCGCATCCGAAATGACTTACGACGTGGTCGGGCCGGTCTGCGAAAGCGGCGACTGGATAGGCCGGGACCGCGCGCTCGCCGTGGCGGCGGGCGACCCGTTGGCCGTGATGTCGGCCGGCGCCTACTGCATGAGCATGGCCAGCAACTACAACACCCGCGGCCGTGCCGCCGAACTGCTGGTCGATGGCGACAAAGCGCACCTGATCCGCCGCCGCGAAACCGCGCAAGACCAGATGCGGCAGGAACAGCTGGTGGCCGGCTGAAGGCCGGCGGCGGTGCCAGCTACGGCGGCTGTCGCTAGGACAGCTTGCCGCGCACGCCGTAGGCGGGCTGCGGCTTCTTTTTCCTGAGGAACTGCTGCACGCGCCAGCCCAGGAGCACGGCGATGATCGCGGCGTAGACAAACACCTCGGCGAAATTGTTCTTGCCTGCGCGCATCCAGAAGAAATGCAGCAGCCCCAGGCCGGCGATCAGGTAAACCAGCTTGTGCAGCCACTGCCAGCGCTTGGCGCCCATGGCTTTGATCGCGGCATTAAACGACGTGGCCGCCAGCGGGGTCAGTAGCACAAAGGCCGAAAAACCCACCAGGATAAAAGGCCGCTTGGCGATGTCCTTGGCAATGTCGGCAAAGTCAAAGCCCATGTCGAACCAGCTGTAGCTCAGCAGGTGAACGACGACATAGAAGTACGCGAACAACCCCAGCATACGCCTGAAACGCGCCAGCGCCGGCGTGCCGCTGATGACCCGAAGCGGCGTGACCGCCAGGACGATGCAGATAAACCGCAGCGTCCAGTCGCCGGTGGCGCGTATCAGCGCCTCGGCCGGATTGGCACCCAGTTGGTTGCTGAAGGCGCCGTAGAACAGCCAGGCAAAGGGCAACAGGCAGGCGACGAAGAGGATGGGTTTTGCGGCAGGATGCAGCAACCATTTTTGCCGCGCCGCCAACAGGGTGGCCATCAGAAGTTCTTCTTGAGGTCCATGCCGGCGTAGAGCTGGCCCACCTGGGCCTCATAGCCGTTGAACATCAGGGTTTTGCGCTTCTTGGCGAACAGGCCGTCTTCACCGATGCGGCGTTCGGTGGCCTGGCTCCAGCGCGGGTGATCCACGTCGGGGTTCACGTTCGAATAGAAACCGTACTCCTGCGCCGCGGCCTTGTTCCAGGCCGTGCGCGGCTCCTTGTCGGTGAAGCGAATCTTGACGATGCTTTTGCCGCTCTTGAAGCCGTACTTCCAGGGAAGCACCATGCGCACCGGCGCGCCGTTCTGGTTGGGCAGCACTTCACCGTACATGCCAAAGGCCAGCAGCGCCAGCGGGTGCATGGCTTCATCCATGCGCAGGGCTTCCACATAAGGCCAGTCGAGCACGCGCGAGCCCACAAAAGGCATGGTCTTGGGGTCGGCCAGGGTGATGAACTCGACGTATTTGGCGCTGCCCAGGGGCTCGACCTTCTTGATCAGTTCAGACAATGAATAGCCGACCCAGGGAATCACCATGGACCAGCCCTCCACGCAGCGCAGGCGGTAAATGCGCTCTTCCTGCGGGGCCAGCTTGACGAGGTCTTCCAGCGTGAAGGTCTTGGGCTGCTTGACCAGGCCCTCGACGGCCACCGACCAGGGTTTGGTCACCAGCGTGTGGGCATTCCTGGCCGGATCGGCCTTGTCGGTGCCGAACTCGTAGTAATTGTTGTAGCTGGAGGCGTCTTTGTAGTCGGTGATTTTTTCCAGGGTCACCGCGCCGGCCACCGCCGATTTGCCGCCGGGCAGCGCCGCGAGCTTGCCGGGTTTTTGCACCGTCTGCGCCATCGCCTGACGCCCCGCCCAGCTGGCCATGGCCGCACCCGCGGCGCCCGTGGCCATGAGCTTGATCAGGTCGCGGCGGCCGTGGTAAATGCCCTGCGGCGTGATCTCGCTGGGAACAGGGTGGTCGAAGCCGCTGGCGTGGGTTTTGATGAGCATGGGGGCGTCCTTGATAAATCCGTTATGGCTTAGTCTAAATACGCGTCAGGTTCTTACACGGATTCGGCCAGCGGCTTCTACAAGGACTCCTCGCCGGCTACAAGGTTCCGTAGCTGTGCAGGCCCGAGAGGAACATATTGACGCCCAGGAAGGCAAACGAGGTGACCGCCAGCCCCACCAGGGCCCACCAGGCGGCAACCGTGCCGCGCAAGCCCTTCATGAGCCGCATGTGCAGCCAGGCCGCGTAGTTGAGCCAGACGATCAGCGCCCAGGTTTCCTTGGGGTCCCAGCTCCAGTAGCCGCCCCAGGCCTCGGCGGCCCACAAGGCACCCAGCACCGTGGCGATGGTGAAGAAGGCAAAGCCGACGGCAATCGCCTTGTACATCACGTCATCCAGAATCTCAAAGCTGGGCAGTCGCGCCGCGATGCGCTTGCGGCCCAGCAGGATGCCGGCGGCGATCAGCCCCGACACCGCGAGGTAGCCGACCCAGTAGTAGCTGCCGCCCACTTCGGCCGGCGACTTGCTGCGAAACACGATGGGCACAAAACACAGCACGACACCCAGCAGCCACAGTGGCGTGAGCCGGTACCACTGCTTTTCATCGGCCTGCTGCTTGATCAGGTAAGACAGCGAGACCATGGCGGCCAGCGAGAACATGCCGTAGCCGATAAAGTTGGCCGGCACATGCAGCTTCATCCACCAGCTTTTGAGGGCGGGCACCAGCGGCTGGATTTCATGGGCTTCGCGCACCACGGTGTACCAGAGCAGGAAGCCGACCGCGGCGCTGACCACCAGCATCACGAACGCACCCAGCGCGCGCGTGTTGTACTGCGATTCAAAGTAGAGGTAGAAGGCCGCCGTCATCCAGCAAAACAGCACGAAGACTTCATACAGGTTGCTCACGGGAATGTGGCCGACATCGGCACCGATCAGGTAGCTCTCATACCAGCGCACCAGCGTGCCGATCAGCGCCATGCCGACGGCCACCCAGGCGATTTTGGAACCCAGCGACTCCAGCGTGCCGCTCTGGCCTTTGGCGAACATGCCCAGCCAGTAAAAAATCGTGCTCATGAAAAACAGCACACTCATCCACAGGATGGCCGACTGGCTGGAGAGGAAGTACTTGAGCCAGAACACCTGGTCGGCGCGCGCGAGATCGCCCTGGTAGGACGCAATGCCCAGCAGCGCGAAGGCGCTCACCACCACCATGAGCACCCGCAGCGGCCGCCAGAACCAGCCCATCGCGACGGCCGCCGGAATAGCCGCCAGCAGGATGCCTTTTTCGTAGACGTCCATGAACGCGCCGTAGCGCGCGAAGGCGTAGAGAAAGCCGCCGGCGACCAGCGCGGCGAATACCCAGTCCAGCACGTTGCGCCGGGCGAAATAGCCTTCGTTAAGACTGAGCGTGCTGTCGCCGCCGGCCTTCAGCGTGGTGGTGTTCACCGCCGTGGTATTGATGGTGGAGGTATTCATAAAGGCGCCTGCAACAGTTTCGTTTTCAACATCTCGAACTCCTTGTCGCCATCCAGGGTCTTGCGGTTGGTGGACAAGGCCATGGTGGCTTGGCTGCTTGAGGATGATTCTGGCATTGAACCCGCGGCATTGCCACCCTCGCCCCGGTCGCCCGGCGCCAGCCAGACCCAGACGCGGCGCTCGCGCACATAGAGCATGGCGAACACGCCCAGGATGAGCAAGGCGCAGCCCAGGTACACAATGGTTTTGCCCGGGGCGCGCGCCACCTGGAACACGCTGGCCTGGACCTGGGTGAAATCCTTGAGCTCAAAAGCCATGGGCGCGGGGTAAAAATGGGCGTCCGACAGGCTCAGCACCATCTGCGACATAAAGGCCAGGGTTTTTTCGTCCTGCGCCATGGGCTTGAGCCCAGCCTGCTCGCGCGTCATCTGGGCCAGCTCGAACAGCGCGCCGTTGAGGATGCGCACCAGCACCTCGCCGGCGCGGTTGCGCTCGGCCTCGGGCACGTTGGCTTCCATGAAATCGGAAATCGCCTGCAGGCCCGCCGTGGTCTTTCCGTTGCCGTTGACGGCATCGGGGCCGCTACCGGCAAACAGCGCCAGCGCGCGCGAGGCCGAGGCCGCGAGCTGCTGCGCCAGTTCAGGCCGTTCGCGGCCTATGGCCTGGCTGGCATAACGCCTGACGGCCAGCTCGCGCTGGGCCGGGTTGGCGAGCGCGGCGCGCAGGCGCAAAAAGGTGTCCATGCCGCCTTCGGCATCAACCGGAATGCGTAGGTACTGGAAGGGAGCCGAGGGCGTCTCGCGCACGCCCAGCAGGTAGACCGCCGGGCTGTTTTCGCCGGGGTCGGTCTTGACCGGCAGCATGTAGTTGTGGAACTCGCGGGCCTGGCCGGCGGCGTCGCGCAGCTTGTAGCTCACGCTGGGCCCGACATTGCGCAGCTCTTTTTGCGTGACCGTCTTGTTGGCCGCGCCCAGGCGCGAATCGATGGCCTGGTGCAGGTCAACCTTGCGCACGTCGGCGCCCGAGCCGCCCATGTTGCCGCCCGAGGCGAAGTTTTCAACGTTGATGACGCGCAGCGCGGTGTACTCGAGCGTCAGTTTTTCGGCGCCCTCGCCCTGGCCGTTGCTCAGGCTGCTGGTGCCGCCTATCGTGCCCTGGATTTCAAACGGCTTGGTGGCCGCCGCCATGGGAATGGCCTTGAGCGTGACACTGGAGCCGCCGTCGTCAAAGCTCGACTGGTAGATCTCGATGCCCCGGTGGCGCGCCGGGTGGTTGACCTCCACGCGCGCCGGAATCTTCTCGCCGGTTTCCTTGTCGTGGATGATGATGTCGCTGGCGAACAGCTTGGGCATGCCGGTCGAGTAGTACTCGACGATGAATTTTTTCAGCTCGATGGAAAACGGCAGCTCCTGCAGCAGCACGCCGCCGGGCTGGTTCAGGATGGCGGTGCCGGACTGCGTGCCCTCGGCCACCAGCAGGTTGGCGCGAAAGGTCGGGTTGCTGTCGCTCAGGCGGTATTTCGCCGGCACGTCGGCGATCAGGCCGCCACCGGTGTAGATGGATTTTCCGTTGAGCCACATCTGCGCGCGCACGATCATGTCGCCGTCCAGCAAGCCGCCCACGCACACCAGCACGATGGCGCTGTGCGCCGCGATGTAGCCGAGCTTGTTGGCCGCGCCTTTCTTGGCGGCCACCATCCAGCCGCCACCTTCGGGCGTCCGGCGCTGCTGCAGCTTGACCTTCCAGCCGCTTTGCACCAGCGTCTGGCCGATGCGGCGCGCGGCGGCTTCGGGCGCTTCAGCCAGCGCGGCCTCGGCGCGGTGGCCGAAGGCCTTGAGGCTTTGCTCGCGGACGTTCTCCTTGAGCTGGCTCAGGTCCGCCAGGATTTTGGGCGTGTTGCGCGCGATGCACAGCGAGGTGGAAATCACCAGAAAGGCCAGGATCAGCAAAAACCACCAGGCGCTGTAGACCGTGTTCAGGCTCAGCAGGCTGAAGGCCTGTGCCCAGAACGGGCCGAACTGATTTACATAGTTGCCCAACGGCTCCGCCTGCTTGAGCACCGTGCCGATGATGGACGCAATGCAGATCACCGTCAGCAGCGAAATGGAAAACCGCATGGACGACAGCAGTTCCACCGACGCCCGCAAACTGCGGGAGCCCCAATTGACCTTCAAACCCTGGGTGGAAACTGTCATGCTTTAAGTGGAACCGGATCGGCTGGCGGCAGCCGGCAAGGGAAAAAGAAAAAGGCGGGCCTTCATCAGAAAGACCCGCCTTGGTGTGATTGGTTTTAGCGGCTTGGGTTCAATACTGCAGTCGGCCTGCGTGTATTTTCGGCAAAAAAGCCCGCCTAGGCGGGCAGCGGCTTAGCGCAAGCCGGCAATGTAGTCGGCCAGGGCGCGGATTTCGCGGTCGTTGAGCTTGGCGGCGACCTGGGTCATGGGGATGCTGTTCTTGCGGCCGCCGTCACGGAAGGCCGTCAGCTGCGTCACGGTGTAGTCGGCATGCTGGCCGCCCAGGCGCGGGTACTGCGAGGGAATGCCGGCACCGGTCGGGCTGTGGCAGCCAGCGCAGGCGGCGATCTGGCGGTCCTGCACGCCGCCGCGGTAGATGCGCTCACCGAGGGCGACCAGTTCCTTGTCCTTGGCAAAGCCGGTCTTGGCTTTTTTCGAGGTGGCCCAGTAGGCGATGTTTTTCATGTCATCGTCGGACAGCGCCGAGGCGAAGCCCTGCATGATGGGGTTTTTGCGCTTGCCGGATTTGAACTCCTGCAGCTGCTTGACCAGGTATTCGGGGTGCTGCTGCGCCAGCTTGGGGTTGGCCGGCGTGCCGGAATTGCCATCGGCGCCGTGGCAGCTCGCGCACACGGCGGTGAAGCTGGCCTCGCCCTTGACCAGGTCGGGTTTGGCAACCTTGGCCGGAGCCGCTGCGGCGGCCGGGGCGGCATCGTGCGCGGGTGCGGCTGCTTCGCCGGCGGCGAAGGACGATACGGCGGGCACGGCCAGCAAAGCGGCCAGGAGGGAAGTAACGAACAGCTTCATATCGGGGGTTTTAATTGGTTGGCGCACAAAACGTATAACTTTCTGATT
>Ga0102587_1000133_pt1 | contig 100340 bp, 77 predicted proteins | sample AraplaF_Col_mTSA_FD_76853 | JGI IMG/M metagenome (GOLD analysis project Ga0102587, IMG submission 76853) | Arabidopsis root microbial communities from the University of North Carolina, USA - plate scrape MF_Col_mTSA (SPADES assembly) (version 2) | ecosystem: Host-associated > Plants > Roots >...
CCCAAGATACCGTTCGGACTTATAAAATGAAACAGGCAGGGGCACCAATCTGACCCACGGGCTCAATGGCCCAAATTCTGATCGGCATCACCTTGCCTGACCGTTCCCGCCACATTATCCGATGGTGGGACGGTATGCTCAATATACGAGTTCTTGCAATCGCGCACGAGCTCTACCGTAGGCGCGGCTCTACGGTAGAGCTCGTGAGCGATTGCAAGAACTGACCCCGGGTCCTGCTATACTGGCGCCCCCGCGACAATGACGGTTTATTTGCAATTATTGCAATTGCGGGGAGTACAGAATGGCAAAGAATGATCGAACCTATAACTAGTGAAGCCGCACAGCAGCCGCAGGAGCCAGACAGCCTGCAGGCCCACTTCCAGCCGCACATATCCGCCGACGAGATCGAGCAGGTCTATCACCTGAAGCGCGCGCAGCCGCTGCTGCAGGTGTTCACGGCCCTGTTCCACGGCGGTTTCGATGGCGTGCTGGTGCGCCTGCTGGTGCTGCGCGAACTGGCCGGCGATACCAGCTCGACCAGCTTCACCCGCGCCGACATCAACACGCGCCTCGGCTACCTGCTGCCGGAATCGCTGGAGACGGCGGTGCTGCGCCTGCGCTCCAACCAGTTGCTGGCCTGGGACGCCCAGCAAGCCGTGTACCGCGTCACGCCGATGGCGCGCAATGTGCTGTCGGCCATCGACGCGCTGCTGGCGCTCGGCCGCGAAGAGGAGGACAACGCCGAAATGGGCTTCCTGCTGTCGCAGGTGGCCGGCGCCCAGGTGATGGGCGGCGTCACCGTCGACCAGCTGAATCACCTGCTGGGCCGGCTGGTGGAACTGACCGAGGAATTCGCCGACGCGATTGCCTCCGGCTCCGAATTCCGCCTGCGCGCCTCGCAGGCCAAGTGGCATATGGCGTGCGACTGGGTGGAGAAGGGCTCGGAAATCCTGCGCGCCATCACCACCGACGAAAACGCCGACAGCGCCACGCACAAGGCGGCGCAGGCCATCGGCCGCGCGCAATCGGCGCTGCTGAACATGCAGGGCATGTTCTCGCGCGCCCTCAACCAGATCGAGCGCCAGCGCGTGCACCTGGGCCAGTCCGGCCTGTCCACCACGGACATCAAGCGCTGGCTGCTGCAGCACGAAGACCTGGCCTCGCTGGCCACGGGCGCGATCGACCAGCCGGTAGTCCCGCTGTTCATCACGCCCGCGGAAATGATAGACGTAGCAGAAACAGAATTAATGGCCGACCGCGTAAACACCATCGTATCCAACGGCTTGCCGACCGGCACCGATGCACCGACCACCGTCAGCGAAGGCCCTGCCATGCAGCAGGAGCTGGACGACTGGCTGGCGCGCCTGTCCGACTTTGCGGCGCTGGGCAATTTCCCGAGCATCGCCGAGGAGGCGCCGAAATCGATTCAGGCGCACGAGTCGCTGCTGCCGGCGACGTTTGCCGTGGCCTCGTACCGCGCCTCGCTGCTGCCGCTGCTGGGCGATGCCGACGAGGCGCGCCTGCAAGGCGCCACCGCCGAACTGGCGCGCCTGCCGGTCAAGTTCTCGCCGCAAGATGAAATGGTGCAGTTGCCCGACCTGGAGGTCGCGGCGATATCCCTTGCCTCCCTCTCACTGTCTTTGAATCCGGAAGGCGACAAGTCTGATGAATGACGATTCCCAAATTCTGATCGCGCGCCTGCTGGCCCATCAAACCCTGCGCCGCGACGATAAACTCGTGAAGCGCGTGCTGTCGGACGAACAGTTCCGCACCGAAGTCGATGCGCGCCTGCTGGCCGTCGGCCTCAAGCTGCTCGACAACGTGTATGCGGACCACGTGACGCTGGCCCTGCACCGCAATATCGAACCGAAGATTTTCGGCGCCAAGGACGTCTGGCAGAACAATAACTTCGGCCTGTCGCGCGATGGCGTGGCGCTGCTGGTGGTGCTGTGGGCGCAGATCATTCTGCCCAAGCGCGAACGCCAGGAGACCCACCAGCACGCGGAGGACAACCAGAACGATATGTTCGGCACCGAGAAGCCGCTGCCGCGCGCGGAAGACACCTCCATCGGCATCGCCTACAAGGCGCTGCTGGCCGACTTCGGCGATAAGCTGGGCAAGAAGACCCGTCTCGACATGAACCTCGGCATCCTGTCCAAGCTGGGCTTCATCGAACGCCGCGGCGACGTCATCGTCGAAGGTCCGCTGCTGGATCTGCTGATGGATACCGACTTGCTGAAGGAGCGCATCGTCAACGGCGCGCTGGCCGACGTCTTCAAGCGCTCGCCGCCGACCATGGTGGCGGTGCCGCGCAGCGAGCCGCCGATTGCTGTCGATGCGCCCACCGAAGCGGCCAACGACGAAGAAGAAATCCTGCCCGCCTTCGAAGCGCCGCCGCCGGCGCCGATTGAAGCCGCTGCGGAAGCAGACACTCCAGCCAAGGACTAAGCCATGTTTCACATTAAATCGCTAGAACTGGTCCACTGGGATTACTGGCAACGCATCAAGAACATCCCGCTGGACGCCAAGATCATCACCATCGCGGGCCAGAACGGCTCCGGCAAGACCACCTTGCTGGACGCGCTGCGCACGCTGTTCGGCCTCGATTGCTCGATGGGCCGCACGTATAAGCACTACGCGCGCCACAGCGGCCAGCAGACCGCCTGGCTGCGCGCCGTGGTGGACAACAAGCCGGCGGGCCGCCAGCTGTCCAACCGTCCGTTCCGCGGCTCCGGCTTCTTTGCCGAAGACGAGGTCACGCTGTTCTGCCAGATCCAGAAGAATGGCGGCGACTGGAAGCGTCAGTACCTGATGCGGCCGGGGAATGTGCAGATCGAAGAAATCGGCGAAGTCGGCAACGACTGGCTCGGCGTGGAAAACTACCGCAAGCGGCTGGCCATGGCCGGCCTGTCGCCGGCGATGGCCAAAGTGCTGGCGCTGGAGCAGGGCGAAACCGACAAGCTGTGCGAGTACGCACCGCGCCAGTTGCTGGACCTGGTGTTCCAGGTGTTCGGCGACAAGGAAGTGCTGGACGCCTACGACGAAGCCAAGCGTCACCAGCGCGACACCGAGACGGAGTTGAAACGCTTCGAAGCGGAACTGGAAGCCTCCAAGACCAATCTGGAGGGTTTGCGCCTGCGCGTGGCCAACTACCATCAGTGGGAAGACCTGAACAAGGAACGCCGCAACCTGCAGGAAGAAGTGCTGCCGTCGCTGGAGTATCACGAGGCGCGCGAGAAGCACGCCAACATCAGCCGCCAGCTGCGCGAAGCGCGCAAGCCGCTGATGCAGGCCGACGCGCAACTGGCCGACAAGCGCGCCATGCTGGCCGCGCAGGCCAAGGCGCTGTCGGATGCGCAGGCTCACGAAACGGTGCTGGAGCAGGAATCGACCGCGCTGCAATCGCGCCTCACGCAGATCAACGCCAAACTGAAGCCGCTGGAAAGCCTGCTGGAACAGAAGGCCCGCCTGGAGAAGCTGGCCGCGGATTCCGGTTCGGACCTGGCCGAAGTGGCGAAGACGCTGCAGGAAAAGGAAATCGAACTGGCGCGCCAGCGCACCGCGCGCGACGCCGTGGCAGCGAAGATCGCCGGCGAGCTGTCGACCATCGCCGCGCTGCAGGGCAAGACCGCCATGCCGGAACCGGAAGCACAGCGCGCCATGCGCAAGGTGCTGAACGACGCCGGCATCGGCCACGCCATGTTGTCGGATATCGTGGAAGTCACCGATCCGAAATGGCAGGGCGCGATTGAAGGCGTGCTGTCGGGATATGCCTCCGTGGTGCTGCTGGATAAATCGTCCGACGCATCCGCCGCCTACCGTCTGGCGGAGAAGGAACGCTATCGCCACTTCATCGTGCCGGATCTGGTGCATGCGCCGACCGTGAAAGACGACACGCTGATGTCGGTGGTGAAGTTTTCGGCCAAGGTGCCGGCATGGCTGGTGGAACAGCTGTCGCGCATCACCCGCGTGGACAGCGTCGATCAGGGCGCCAGGCTGGGTAGCCACGAAGAGTGGATCACGCCGGAAGCCTATCATCGCGAACGCCGCGGCGGCCGCTCGCTGTTCGTGGAAGTCTCGCGCTACCGCTTCGGTTCCGCCGGCCGCACCCAGCGTATGGAAGCGATCCAGAAATCGCTGCCGGCGCTGGAAGCGCAGGAAGACCAGTTGACGCTGCAGGTGTCCAAGCTGGCGACCGAAATCAGCTCGCTGAAAACCCGCCTCGCCGGCGTCGATGCGGCGAAAGAGCTGGCTGCACGCGCGGAGGAATTCGACGACGCCGCACGCAACGCCGTGCCACTGCGCGCCGAGCGTAACGAAGTGGGCGCGCGTCTGGGCGAACTGCAAAACCTGATCAAGACCGCCGTGGTCACCCGCACGCGTGCGGACACCACGTGGCAGAACGCGCGCTTCGCTTTGTCGGAAGCGGAAGCCGGTATGCGCCTGAATCACAAGCGCCAACTGGAGCAGCGCAGCGATCACGCCAAGGCGCTGCTGGCTCTGCGCAAGAGCTGGCGTCACTTGCCGCAAGCCTGGCGCCGTCCGGCGCGCCGCGCCGCGCTGGTGAAGGAACACCAGAACGCGCACCAGGTCACGCTGCGCGTGCACAGTCTGGAAGCCAGTCTGGCGCGCAGCGACTGGGAGCTGGATGCCACCGTCATCGACCAGTACCAGCGCCTGAACGACCAGCTGCATTCGCGTCAGTCGGAAACCGAAGAGCGCCGCTACCAGAACAACCGCGCCATCGAGGCCACCGGCAATGCGCGCGGCGCCTACATGGAGCGTCTGCGCTACACCATCAAGACCTACGCCGCCAACATCAAGGAGCTGGGTCAGCTGGCCGGCATCGAGGTGAGTGCGGATCCGGTGCGTCTGGAGAACGATGATGTGCAGCTGGCGCAAGCTGGCCTGCACGTGCGCTTCAAGTTCGACGGCAAGGGCGTGATCGGCATGAACGACGGTGAAGCGTCGGGCGGCCAGCAGGTGATGAAATCGCTGGTGCTGCTGATTGGTTTGCTGAAGTCGGAGGAAGGTTCCGGCGGCTTCGTATTCATCGACGAACCGTTTGCCCACCTGGATATCCGCAACATCCAGCTGGTCGGCGAGTTCCTGAAGAACACCGACGCCCAGTACCTGATGACGACGCCGCTGACGCATAACACCGACGTCTACGATCCTTCCGAACTGACGCTCATCACCAGCAAAAAGAAGAAGGACACGGAGTGGGCACAGCCGATCTTCGTGCTCCAGCGCCGCAAGCAGGAAGAAAAGGAGAAGGCTGCGGCTTAATTGGCTACATTAACTGGCCCATTAACTGGCCCATTAACTGGCCAATTAGCTGGCCAGCAGTTGATCCAGTTGTCGGGCGAGGAGGGCCGCGGTATCGCGGCCCTTTGCTTTTTGCACGGCCTCCACATAGGGATCGCGCAACTGGCGCAGTTCATCCACCGAGGCGGCTTTCTCCACCTTGAGCTGCAAGGGGAAGCCGCGCAGGCCCATGGTGCTCTTGATGGTCTTGTTATAGAAATCGTAAATCGACTGGAATTGCTGCACGTGCCTGGCCGGCTGTGGCGGCGGCGCCTGCACTTCGGGTTCCGGTTCCGGCAGCGACACATAGCTGGTCGCCAGCACGATATAGCCCTGCGCCAGCAGTTCCTGCAAGGCGCTGTCCGTCAGGCCCAGTCCCGCCACATTGCGCAGCAGTTCTTCCTCCGACCTGTGGCCATCCACCAACACCAGCAAGGCACGCAGACGCGACGCAAGCTGGAACTTGCGTGTCGCAATCTCCTCCCGTCCCTTGGCGGTCTTGTCGTAAATTGAGGTGTTCATAGCAGTGCAAATCTAGTTGCCGTGCGGATAGATTTAGCATACCACACGCCTAAGATAGCACCGCGGCTTTATTTGATGTCGAAAATATCAATCGGACGCGGCACCGGCTTCTGCGTCTTGCGCCACTGGATGAGCCGCCACGCATACAGGCCGTAGAAACCGCCCAGCAAGCCAAACAGCCAGGACGAAATCGGATTGCCGAGGAAGTCCGGATCCAGCGGCATGCCGTTGTGCATATGCAGATACGCTTCGAACAGGCGGTAGATCAGTCGGCTGATGAACAGCATGATGACCAATAAGCCAAGCTTGCGGTCCTGGGTGTAGAAAAAGCCTTCGGGGCGGTTTTCCAGGCGGCTGCGCTTCATGCTCTGCTGGCCGAGCAGGGCGCCCACCAGCACGCCGGCTAGCAGCGCCGCCAGCGCCACCCAGTTGCCGGGGATTTGCACCGCCACCGCCAGCACCATCACCGCCATCACCGCCAGCGTGGCGTAATGGCGCCACAACTCGGACCTGGTACGGCCCAGCACCACCTTCAGGCGCGAATAGATGCGCCAGACCGCCAGCGGCACCAGGAGCAACAATACGAGTGTGGTCATTTCCATAATCTGTCCAGATGCGAAAGCTTAAAACCGTGATTGTACGGCACGGATTGACAATCCCCGCTAGCATGAGCAAACTGAGCTGCAGCAGCCCGTTCGGATCGAAAGGATCTCCATGAACAAACCATTATCTGTGCTGCCCCTGAATTTAGGCCTGATGGCCGCCTCGCCGCAAGCCGGCGCCCAGGAGGGCGGCTATCGCCTGCCGCCCGCTGCCCTGCAGGCCATCGTCGACGCGCCGCGCGCGCCGGCCTTGAGCCTGAGCCCTCAACGCAATCTCATCGCCGTAGTGCAAACGCCGCCGCTGCCCGGCATCGCCGAAGTGGCGCAGCCGGAATTGAAGCTGGCTGGCTTGCGCATCAATCCGCGTACCTGCGCGTCGTCGCGTTTTTCGTTCGGCACCGATTTGTCGCTGCTCGCCGTGAGCACGCGCAAGGAGAGCCGCATCCGCGGTTTGCCGCGCGGCTTGCGGCTGGCGGATCTGAGCTGGTCGCCGGACCAGCGCCATCTCGCTTTCACTCACGTGGCCTTGCAGGGCGACCGTGGCGCGGTGGAGCTGTGGGTGCTCGATATCGAAGAACGCAAGGCGCGCAAGCTGTCGCCGCAGCCTTTGTCGGCGGTGCTCACGCGCGGTTTCAACTGGCTGCCGGACAGCAGCGGGCTGCTGGTGCACTGGCGGCCGGCCGGCATCGGCAAGCCGCCGGTGTCCAGCGGTATTCCGTCCGGGCCGATAGAGCAGGACAGCACCTCGGACGGCCATGTCCGCCAGCTGCGCACCTATCAGGACCTGTTGAAAAACGAGGACGACGCGCGCCTGTTCGAGTACTACATCACGGTGCAGATGGCGGTGGTGGACTTGAATGGCAAAACGCGGCTGCTGGGCGCGCCGGGCCAGTTCTCGCGCACCTCGATCTCGCCGAGCGGCGAGTACTTGCTCACGCAAAGCATCACGCGGCCGTATTCCTACATCGTGCCGGCGTCCAGCTTTGGCGAAAAACTGGAAGTGCGCGACATGCAGGGCGATGTGGTGCACACGGTGGCCAACCTGCCGCTGGAGGAAGGCCTGCCGCCGGGGAATGACGCCGTGTCCGAGGGCGTGCGCCATGCGTCCTGGCGCGCCGATGCGCCGGCCTCGCTGGTGTGGGCCGAGGCACAGGATGGCGGCGATCCGGCGCGCGAGGTGATCGACGGCATCCGCGATCTGGTGCTGCTGCATGCGGCGCCGTTCCGCGAACCGCCGCTGGTGCTGGCGCGCCTGACCATGCGCTACGCCGGCATCGCCTGGGGACGCGACGATGTGGCGCTGATCAACGAGCGCTGGCACAAGACGCGCGATTACAAGCAGTGGATGATCGCCCCCGGTCATTTGTCCACCCCGCCGGAACTGATCATCGCCGGCTCGTACGAGGACCGCTACAACAGCCCCGGTTCGCCGGTGATGCGGGCGGACGCGAATGGCTTTCCGCGTCTGCTGATCGGTCCCGGCACCACGGTGCTGCTGGACGGCGCGGGCGCCACGCCGGAGGGCGACCGTCCGTTCATCGACCGTTTGAGCCTGACCACGCGTCAGAAGGAACGGCTGTTCCAGAGCAGCGCGCCGTATTTTGAAAACGTGGCGGCGGTGCTCAATGACGACGGCACGCTGTTGCTCACCACGCGCGAGTCGCCAACCGAGCGGCCGAACTATTATCTGCGCGACCTGACCAGCCCGGAAGGTGAGCAGTTGACGGCGCTGACCAATTACCCGCATCCCACGCCGCAGCTGCGCGATGTGGTGAAAGAACAGATCCGCTACCCGCGCAAGGACGGCGTGGAGCTGACCGCCACGCTGATGCTGCCGCCCGGCTACGACGCGGCCCGCGACGGACCGCTGCCGATGCTGATGTGGGCCTATCCGCAGGAATTCAAATCGGCCGGCGCGGCCAGCCAGACCACCGGTTCGCCGTACCGCTTCAACGCGGTCAGTTATTGGGGACCGGCGGTGTTTCTGGCGATGGGTTATGCGGTGCTGGACAATCCGTCGTTCCCGATCGTGGGCACGGGCGATGAGGAGCCTAACGATACTTATCTGCCGCAGTTGGTGGCGTCGGCCGAAGCGGCGGTGGAGGAGGTGGTGCGGCGGGGTGTGGCGCATCGTCATCGCATTGCCATCGGCGGGCATTCGTATGGCGCCTTCATGACGGGCAATCTGCTGGCGCACACGCGCCTGTTCCGCGCCGGGATCGCGCGCAGCGGGGCGTATAACCGCACCTTGACGCCGTTCGGCTTCCAGTCCGAGGAGCGGCCGTACTGGCAGGCGCCGGAGGTGTATCAGGCCATGTCGCCGTTTAATAACGCCGACAAGATCAAGGACGCGATGCTGCTGATCCATGGCGCGGAGGATAGCAACTCTGGTACTTTCCCGCTGCAGAGCGAGCGCATGTTCCAGGCCATCAAGGGGCTGGGCGGTACGGCGCGGCTGGTGATGCTGCCGAACGAATCGCACGCTTACCGTGCGCGCGAATCGATCATGCAGATGCTGTATGAGACCAATGCCTGGCTGGAGAAGTACGTGAAGCACGCTATACCCCGGCAGGGCGGGGCCTCGGGGTAGAATGAGGCCATGTCCTCGCCCCCAAGGAGACGATCATGAAACTATTTCACCGCGCCCCCGACCCCGTCGTGCCTGTGGATGATCCGGCGCCGCCGAACGCGCCGCACCCGGTGCCGCAGGACGATCCGGTGCCGGACCACAATCCTTCCTAGTCAAACGCCCAGGTGTAGAGCACGTCCAGCGCGTTGTTGGTGCCGGTCTGGAATTGCAGCGTGATGCGCGGATTCAGCTTGTACTTGAGCTTGACCAGGCTGGTCGCGGTGCTCGCCCCCTGTTCAAAACTCAGGTAGGCGCGCGACGACAGGCGTTTGCCGACCGTGACCACGGTGTTCTGCAGTCCGGTAGCCGCGCCGGCGGTTGAGGTGCCGGCCGCCTGTCCCACTCCCAGTTCATCCACGCCCAGTGCGTTGGCCAGCTTGCCCTGGCCCGCGCCGCCGAACAGCGCCCCGGCGGCAGTGCTGAGCAGGGCCATGTCGTTGCCGGCCGTGTTGTCGATGCCATGGCCCAGCACCAGCCACGCCAGCTTGTCGCTGTCCGGGACGGTGGGCGTGGACACCAGCTTGGCCTGCGGGGCCAACGCCGTGCCGCGCACTTCCACGCCCGCTTCCACATTGGTTTCGCTGAGCGCCTCGCCTTCCGGACGGCGGCGCACGGCGAGGATGTTGAGGCCAGGGTTGTCGTAGGCGCCAGTGAAGTTGATCACGCCGCGGTCGATGGCCAGTTTCTGGCCGTAGGCGGCGTAGGTGCCGCTCACCACGCGGATGCTGCCGTTGACGCGCGGCGGCCGGCGGTCGGCCACGCGGATGCGCACGGTGCCGGCCAGCTCGGCGTCCAGGCCTTTGCCTTTGAGTTTGAAGTCGTTGCCGAGATCCGCCTCCACGTCGATATTCAACGGCATGCCTTGCGGCGCTTTGACCGGGGCTTTGTTTTTTCCGATGATGACCACGTCGTCGCTCAGGGTGGGCGTGTCGGCGCCCGCCAGTTCGATGTTGGCGCGGTCGGCGCGCAGTTTGCCGTCCAGCTGGAAGTGTCTGGCGTCGCGCGTCAGGCTGGTGGTGCCGCTGATGGTGAGGATGCGGTCTGGACGCGACAACACTTCCAGTTTGTCGGCGCTGAGCTTGAGCTGCATGGTGGCTTCGTTGCCGGCGTAGCGTATCCAGCCATCGGCCTGCGCGCGGCCCTGCGCGCCGTCGAAGGCTAGTTTTTGCAGTTGCAGCTGGTCGCCGGTGAGGTGGGCTTGCAGTTGGCCGTTGCGCAGTTTGATGCCTTGATCGAGCCAGTTGACGCTCAGCTTGTCGCCGCTGATGTCGCCGCTCAGTTGTGGCGCGGCGATGGTGCCGGTGCCGCTGACGGCCATTTTCAGCGTGCCATCGATTTCCAGTCCGGGCTGGCCGGCCAGCGGCGCCAGCCAGGCGAGGGAGCCCATGTTGGCGCTGCCATTCAGCGTGAAGGTGCTGTCGTCGGCCAGACGGCCGTTTTGCAGCAGGGCGCTGCCGTCGAGCTTTGCCTGGCCGGCGCGGGCGCCGTCCACGTTGAACAGGATGCGCAGGGTGTTGTCGGTGACGTCGGCGCGGGCGTCCAGCGTGCGCAAGCCGAGGGCTTGCGGCAGGTCGGCGCCGGTGATGGTGAGGTCGCCCTGTTCGCGGTAGACGTGGACGCTGCCGGCCAGCGTGCGGGTCGCCGCTTGCAGGTTGAGGCCCCAGTCGGCGCCGATGGTCATGGTGCTGCGGACGTTGTCGCGCCAGGCATCGGAGAGCTGGGCCAGGTAGTTGACCGGTACGCCAGCGGCCTGGCCTTTGCTGCGCCAGGTGGCGCCGTTCTTTTCAAGGTAGTCGATGCGCACCGAGCCGGCCGGCAGGTTGAGGATGGTGCTGCCCAAGGCGATATGTTCTGGCTTGAGCAGGCCGGCGACACCGGTGTCTTCAGGGGCGGCCAGTTTCAGCGGCGCCGGCGCGGCGAGGGTGAGGGCGAAGCGGCCTTTGTTTTGCAGGGTGTCGATGACGCCGGTCCAGGTATCGTTGGCCCAGCCGCCTTTGACGCGCAGGGCCGCGTCGAAGTCCGGGTTGCTGGCGCTCAGCTGGATGATGTGCGCCGAGCGCGAGCCGCTCGTCTGCAGCCGCACGCGGTCGAGCGAGATGGCCGGCGACACGTAGCGAGTAATCTCGATATCGCTGACGAGCGGCACATCCGCCATCACCTCGGCCGTCGCCGCACCGCGTCCGCCCGCGCCAGCGCGCGCCGCCACCGCGCCACCGCGTGCCGGCACCGCGCCGCGCGGCGCGTCCGTCCCGTTGCCCGCCGCTGCGCCGCCGGCCATCGCGATGGTATTGCCGAGCGTTGCGCTGCCTTTGATGCTGCCGATCTCCTGCTGGCCCGGCGCACGCAGGTTGCTGCCGTTGAGCGTGAGCGCGATCGCCGGCCGCGCACTGGTGCCGGACAGGGTGCCGCTGGCCTGCAGCACGCCACCGAACTGCGGGCCAAGCGCGCCGAGTTGCGGCGCGTCGAGCTTCCACTCCAGCTTATCGAGCGCGCTGCCAAAGCTGCCCTTGGCCTGCAAGCTGTTGGACGCCAGATGCAGATCCACGTCCGCATTGCTTACGCTGTCCCTGGACGCCGTCAGCTTCGCATAGCCCGACAATGGCGCATTGGCAAACGTCGATGGCTGCAAGGCCAGGTTCACCCCCGCCCGCCAGTCGCCCGCCAACCGCGCATCGCCGCTGAAGGTGGCGTTGATGGCGCCCGCCTGCGCCGCGCCGAACGATGCGGGGTTCAGGCGCTGGATGCTGCCGCTCAGCTTCAGCTCCGGCGTGCCCTTGACCATCACCACCTCGCCCGCAGCGTGAATCAGGCTATCGGATGGCCGCTTGGCGGAGGCGAAGCCGAGGCCGCGCGCATCGGCCTCGAAGCTGCTGCGCGGCGCATCCATGCTGCCTGTCACCACGCCGCTGGCCGCAATCGTGCCAAGCAAATCGCCGCTCACTGCCGACAGCTGGCGCGCATCCACCTTCCAGCGCAACTGCTCGCCCGGCGCGCCGAAATTGCCGCTGACGTCCGCCGTGTTCTGCGCCAGCGACAGGTGCGCGTCGACGCCGCTGATGTGGCGCGCGTCGGCATTCAGCTTGCCGCTGCCGGTGAGCGCTTGGCCCATCAACTTGCTGGCTTTGATCTGGAAGCCCGCCGCTACCTGCCACGCAGGCGCCAGCACGCCGCTGGCGTTGATGTCCGCATTCAGGTCGGCGATCGGATAGCCGGCGCCCAGCGCGGACGGATCGAAGTGGTCGGCGGTCAGTTTGGCGCTGAACGGCTGCTTGTCTTTCAGGCTGGCCTGGCCGGTGGCGCTGATGCTGCCTTTCTTCGCCTGCAGGCGCGCTTGATGCAGTTGCAGCATGGCGTCTGCCAGTGTGGCTTGCAGGTCGAGGCGCAGGCCTTTATCGGCCAGCGCTGCGTGCAGCGATTGCTGTTTCGGCGTGCTGGTAAGCGTGATGTCGCCTGCGACGGTGGTTTTGTTGATGCTGGTGTGAAGATTTTTCAGGTCGATGCGGTCGGTGTGCAGCTTGAAGGTGGCGGCGTCGATGCCGGCCTCCGGGCCGCTGCGCTGGACTTTGCCGCCGCCGGTGAATTTGCCGGCCGGGCCGAGGTCGAGCAGCACGTTGTCCAGCAGGGAGGCGGTGAGGGTGCCGTCGAGGCGTCCACTGAATGTTTGCAGCGGCAGTCCGTTCTGGTCGAGCGGCGCGGCCTTGCCTTGGTTGAGCAGGGCGAATTGGCCGGACAGTTTTTGGTCCTTGGCGATGGCGGCGCTCAGCTTGAGGCTGAACCTGGCTTGCGGCCAGTTGGCGTCGAAGCCGGCGGGATCGAGATCGCGGCCGGTCAGGTCGAGCGAGCGCAGAATGATGGCGTCAAACGGCGCCAGCGCGACCACAGCTTCGCCGCTCGCGCCATTGGCCGCGCCCTGAGCCTTCAGCGTCATCAACGCCAGATCGCCGCTGACCTGCACCGCCAGCCGCGCACCGCCTGCAGCACCCGCAGCACCTCGTGCCCCGTTTTCGCCTTTCGCTACGCCAGCGCCATTCTCCGCCACGGTTGCACCGTAGGTCAGCGTCGCCTTGCCTTGCAGCGCAAACGGCCTGGCGCCGGCGATGGTCGCTTCCGCCTTGATGTCGCCGAACGCGGTGTGCGCGGACGCTTCCTGCAGGCGCCACGCCGAGCGGTCGCCATCGAGCTTGAAGCGCAGGTGTTCGATGACGTCACTGCCAGTCGCGCTGATCAAGGTCAGCTTGTCGAGCCGCCCATCGGCGATATTCAAGCGGACTGGGGACGCCAACGATGCCGGCATTTTCGATGGCTCGGATGGCCCCGTGCTCTGCACCACCAGGCTGCGCGCATGCAGTTCGCTAATCGTCAGTCCTTCTGAAAAATACTGCAATGGCGACCAGTTGATATCAATCTGCTCCGCCGTCACCACCGTACTCTTATCGCGGTACACCAGCTTATCGATGTGCATGCGGTGATACAGCGATCCGCTGACGCCATTGACCACAATCTGCCCGCCGCTGGCATTGGCAATCCGCTGCACCAGCTGCTGCAAGGTCGACTCGCGGCCCAGCAGCCAGAACGCGCCGCACAACAGCAGCGCCACAGCGGCAACGCCGATCGCCAGCCGTCGCGGCCAGCGTGCTTTCGGTTTTTGTTCTTGTTCAGCCATCAGAACGTGAATCCCAACGAGAAGTGCAAGCGGTACTTGTGCACCGCGTGCCCATACGCCACATCGACATTAATCGGACCGACAGGGCTCTTCCACCGCGCGCCCACGCCATAGCCGGACTTCGGATGCAGGGCGCTCACCGTGTCGCCCGCGTTACCCGCATCGTAGAACACCGCAGCGCCGTACTGCGGCTTGAACCAGTACTGATACTCCGCGCTGGCCGTGGCCAGATAGCGGCCGCCAGTCACCGCGCCATCCAGCGGCACGCCCAGCTCTTGATAGCCATAGCCACGCACCGACTGGTCGCCGCCGGCGCGGAACAGATACACCGCCGGCACACCGCTCTTGTCGCGCGAGGCCAGCGCACCGGCCTCGCCGCGGAAAATCGCATTCGAGCTGCTGCCCAGCGGCAGATACGCCACGCCGCGCAGATAGGCGCGCACAAACGCTTCATCGGTCAGCACCGGCAGCAGCGCGCCGCCCAGTTGCGCATTCAGCGCATAGCCCTTGGTCGGGAACAGCAGATTATCCAGCTTGCGCCAGGTGACGCCATACGTCAGCGGCAAACTCTTGCTCTGGCTGGACGGGATGCCGCCCACCGTCTTGGTCTCGGTGAGCAGCTCCAGCGTCAGCGAACGCTCCAGCAGCGGCGTGCCCCAGGTGCGCTTGCCGGCCAGGCTGGCCACGCTGGTCACCTCGCCCGAAATATCGCTGCGCTCGAACGAGGCGCCGATGCTGTCGTTATAACCTTCCGGCGTGATGGGGAAGTAGAAATTGCTGGAAGCGGTCTGCTTCTTGGTCTCCAGCGTCAGCGCGCTTTTCATGCGCAGGCCGAACACCGACAGATCGTCATACGTCAGCGAGGCGCGATTGCCGGTGTTGGTCGAATAACCCAGGCCGGCGCTGACGTTCTTGCGCTTGTTCTCCACCACCCGCACCAGCAGCGGCAAGGGCGCCATCTGCGCGGCCGCGTTCTGCTCCGGCGTCATGGCGGCGGCGTCCAGCTGTTCGTTGAGGATGGCGCTCATGTCCGCGCTGACGTCCACGCTGGCGAAATAGCCGGTGTCCTGCAGGCGCGATTGATACGACTGCAGCGCCGCCTCGCTGTAGTAATCGCCGGGATGGATCTGGTTCAGATTGCGCACCACCGAAGCGGGGTAGCGCTTCAGGCCTTCGATGCGCAGCTCGCCGAAGCGCATCTCGGGTCCGCTGTCGATCACCACCCGCAGATTGGCCAGGTGCGCCTCCGGATCCACCGTGGCCTGGCTGTCCACCAGCTGCGCGCGCGGATAGCGCGTCTGCACCACGGAACGCAGCGTGGCGCGCTTGGCCGATTCCCAGTCGCCCTGCCTGAACACCGCGCCTTTTTTCAGCGGCCACGCGGCTTTCAGCGCCTGCTGGTCGGTTGCGGCGGCGGGGCCTTGCAGTTCCAGATCGACCTCGCCCACGCGTACCGGCTCGCCCGGCGTGACCGTGACGTGCACCAGCGGCGTGCCGGTCTCGCGGTCCAGCCGCGCGCTCACTTGCGGGGAATAGTAGCCGCCGGTCGCCACCAGCGTGCGGATCTGCTCCGGCGCCACCCGCACCAGGCGTTGCAGCTGTTCGCGGTCCATGCGCTCGTTACCTTGAAAGCGCACCAGGTCCAGGTTCTGTTCCAGCAGCTCGCGTACCTCGCCCGGCGCGTCGATGCGGACCTCGTACCGGAGGCCTTCCGCAGCCTGCGCCGCCGTCATCAGCAGGGCTGCGCCGAGGCAGGCAGCACCTTTTGCCACAACTTGTGCCAAAATTCGTGGTCCTGTCCATTTTTTTGCAGGTGATGCCGGTAACATGAGACTCCATCGGGTGTACGCTAGTGTGCATGTTACCGGATTGCCCAGAAAGATGGCGTACTAATAATATTGCTTCATCTGGAAAAAGAACTATGCTGCCTACCGATTCCGCCCTGGTCCTGTTTAGCGGAGGCCAGGACTCCACCACCTGCCTGGCCTGGGCGCTCAAGCACTACGCGCGGGTTGAAACCATCGGCTTCGACTATGGTCAACGCCACGCCGTGGAACTGACCGTGCGCCCGCAACTGCTGCAAAGCCTGCGCGGGCATTCCGCCGAATGGGACGCCAGGCTGGGCGAAGACCACATGATCGACCTGTCGCTGATCTCGGCCATCTCGCAAACCGCGATGACCCATGACATCGCGATCGAAACCCAGGCCAACGGCCTGCCGAATACCTTCGTCCCCGGCCGCAACCTGCTGTTCATGACGGTGGCCGCCACCGTGGCCTACCGCCGCGGCCTGACGGTGCTGGTGGGCGGCATGTGCGAGACCGACTTCTCCGGCTACCCGGACTGCCGCGACGACACCATGAAGGCGCTGCAAGTGGCGCTCAACCTCGGCATGGACACCCGCATCAAGCTGGAAACGCCGCTCATGTGGCGCGACAAAAAACAGACCTGGGAACTGGCGCAGGAACTGGGCGGCCAGGCGCTGGTGGACCTGATCCGCGACGGCACCCACACCTGCTACCTCGGCGAGCGCGGCGCGCTGCACGACTGGGGCTACGGTTGCGGCACCTGTCCGGCGTGCGCGCTGCGCGCGCGCGGCTATCGCCAGTTTGTGGGTGCCGAGGCGTAAATGCCCATTCTCTCCCAGGCGCGGCTGCGCCGCTTGCTGCAGGATCTGCTGTCGCCAGCGGTCCTGCCGGCCCTGGTGCTGACCGGCTGCCTGGGAGTGACGGCGCTGCTGTGGCACAGCGCCGCCGACGATGCCGAGCAGGACGCGCAGGCCGACTTCGACGGCCGCGTGCGCGAGCTGGTCAACAGTCTCGACCAGCGCATGCAAACCTATATGCAGGTGCTGTATGGCGTGCAGGGCCTGTTCGTCAGTTCAGAGCATGTGGACCGCGAGGAGTTCCGCGCCTATCTGGCCGGCCAGGATCTGAGCCATCATTTCCCCGGCATGCACGGCGTCGGCTACATGCCGCTGGTGGGCGCCCGTCAGCGCGAGGAGCACGAAGCCATCGTGCGGCGCGGCGGTCATCGCGGCTACCACGTCTTCCCCGACGTCGAGCGTCCATGGCATGCGCCCGTCGTCTATCTCGAACCGTTCAACGCCAGCAACCTGCGCGCGTTCGGCTTCGACGCGGCCTCCGAGCCGCGCCGCCGCGCCACGCTGGAGCAGGCGCGCGACTCCGGCCAGCCGGCCATGAGCTCCGTCATCCGGCTGGTGCAGGAAACCGGCGTGGCGGAGCAGGCCGGCTTCCTGATGATGCTGCCGCTGTATAACCGCGGACAGCCGACTGCCACGCTGGCGCAGCGCCGCGCCGCCATCAGCGGCTGGGTCTATGCGCCGTTCCGCGTGGGCGACCTGATGGCGGGGCTGGGCGGACCGCGCGCCGCCGTGCTGGATGTGGCAATCTACGACGGCGACGCCATCGCGCCCGAGGAGCTGATGTACGGCAGCCCGGCCCTTGCCGGCTCCCGGCTGCGCGCCACGCGCCAGCAGATCAGCATTGGCAACCACCGCTGGACCCTGCACATTTCCGCGCGCCCGGCGCCGGCGTCCGCGCGCAGCGACCGGGCGCAACAGACTGCCGCCGCCGGCGCCGGCGTCAGCCTGTTGCTGGCGTGGCTGACCTGGCTGCTGGCGCGCGGCCGCGTGCGCGCGCGCCAGGCGCTGGAACGCAGCCGGACGCTGGCCGAGGAATTGAAGGAGGGCCAGACCACGCTGATGGTGCTGGCCGACAGCGCGCAGCGCAGCCAGGCGGTATTGCGCAGCATTCTGGATTCCACCATCGACGGCATCCTGGTCGATAACCTGCACGGCACGGTGCTCAATTCCAACCGCCGCTTCCGCGAGTTGTGGAACGTGCCGGAACATCTGGACTGGCAGGGCGACGGCGCGGTGCTGATGACGCATATGTGCGCGCAGCTGCGCCATCCCGAGTGCGGCCTGCGGCTGGAAGCGCCGGCGCAACTGACCCTGCCCGGTGTGCAGCGCGGCGCCCCGCTGGAGGAGGCGCATGAGGTGCTGCACTTGAAGGATGGCCGCGTGATCGAGAAAACCACGCGCGGCCTGCAACTGGGCAGCGAACCGGCGCGCATCTGGTCGTTCCGCGACATCACCGAGCGCACCCGCATCGAGCAGCGCGAGCAGACGCGCCGGCAGGTGCTGGAGCTGCTGGCCACCGGGGCGCCGCTGCAAACCATTCTGGAAAGCGTGGTGCGCGGCGTCGAGGCCGACAACGAGGAGATGTTGTGCAGCGTCCTGCTGCTGGACGAGCGCGGCGAACGCCTGCTGGTGGGCGCCGCCCCCAGCCTGCCGGCTTTCTTCAACGCCGCCGTGCACGGCAAGCCGGTGCAAGGCGGCCTGGGCGCCTGCGGCCAGGCCATCCTGACGCGCAGCCGCGTGATCGTGGAAGATATCCGCCAGGCGCCGTCGTGGGTGGAATACCGCGACCTGGCCCTGCAGGCGCGGCTGGGTTCGTGCTGGTCCGATCCCATCTTCGGCACCAATGGCGCGGTGCTGGGCACCTTTGCCATCTATCACCGCGATGCGCGCCTGCCCAGCCTGGCCAATATCGCCCTGATCGAGCAGGCCGCGCGGCTGGCCGGCATCGCCATCGAGCAGGCGCAGGCGGCGGTGGCGCTGCGCGCCGGCGAGGCCCGGTTCCGCAGCCTGTACGACCATGCGCCGGTGGCGCTGTGGGAGCAGGACTGGTCGGGTGTGCGCGCGGCGCTGGCGGAGCTGGAATTGTCCGGCATCGACGACCTGGCGGCCTGGCTGCAAGCCAATCCCAGCCAGCTGCGGCGGCTGGCCTCGCTGGTGCGCATCCTGGATGTGAACGCCGCCGCGCTGGAGCAGGTGGCGGCGCCGCCCGGCCGCAAGGAGGTAAGCGAGCTGACGCTGGCGCAAAACTTCGATGCCGCCGCCATGCCCAATTTCGCCCGCGCGGTGACGGCGCTGGCGCAGGGCCAGCATTTCTATGCCTGCGAGGGCAGTTTCGAGCGGCTGGACGGCGTGGCCCGCCTCAACGAGCTGACCCTGCTGGTGATGCCGGGCCACACCCACAGCCTGGACTTCGTGATCGTCTCGACGCTGGACATCACCGAGCGCCGCCGCATGAACGACGAGCTGCGCGTGCTGGCCACCACCGATTTCCTCACCGGCCTGCCGAACCGGCGCGAATTCATGGGGCGGCTGGACCAAGAGCAGGGCCGCCTGCAGCGCGAGATTGGCGCCTGCGCCGCCGTGCTGCTGCTGGACATCGATCACTTCAAGCGCATCAACGATGAACACGGCCACGCGGCCGGCGACGCCGTGCTGCGCCAGCTTGCCGACCTGATGCGGGACGGCCAGCGCAAGATCGACATGCTGGGGCGCATCGGCGGCGAGGAGTTTGCCATCCTGCTGCCGGGCACCGACCTCGATGCGGCGGCGGTGTTTGCCGAGCGTTTGCGCCAGCGGGTGGAGCAGACGCCGATGCGGCTCGATGACGGCGCCACGCTGGCCATTACGGTCAGCATAGGCGTGGCGGCCATGGGCGGGAGGACGGCGGGAGGCGATCCGGCCCTGATCCGTGCCGATCAGGCCTTGTACTGCGCCAAGCGTGGCGGGCGCAACCGGGTGGAATTGATGGATGCGGAGGCGGACCGGCCGGGGCTTCAGGTCCCGGCCGCTTCCGGTTGAAATGGAGCTTGCAGCTAAACTGGCTGCTGCAGAGTCGCTTGCAGGCGTTGCTTGCGTGGGCGGCTGACGAAGAGCCAGTACAGGCCGACCGGGATCAGCAGCGGCAGCAGCAGGGGCGAGACCACCGCCACCGCGACCACGGCCGCCAGGCCGACGCCCAGCACGGCCAGCATGCCGAGACCGGCAAACAGCACGCACAGGAAGATGGCCACGCAGGTCAGGATGACGCCGGCCAGCAGCATGCCGGCGCCGCCGAACACCACCGCCAGCACGGCGCCCAGTGGACCATCGATTTCATCGCCCTCGATATGGACGGACAGACCGTCGCCAAACGCCGACTGCCATGCGGCAATGGCCAGCAGCACGATGATGACGGCGAAAATCAGTTTTTTTGCTTTGCTATTCATGGCTTACCCCGACTGTTGATGTTGTAGTGCCCTTTGGCATGATGGAACTGTAGCGGGGCCGCCCGGCCCCAGCCATCGGATTGCGACAAACCGGCGGATTTGCGGGATGGAATGCGATTGCGCCGCGATGAGCGGGGATTGCACCTTGATTTAAAGTTACGGTGGTCTAAACTGATAATCTCACTTGCATATGGAGGGCAAGAACATGGCTTGGCTAGCAATGAGCGAGGGGCAATCGATCCCTTCGGCACGTCAATGTACGAGGCGCCAGCGTAGCGCCCAGCGCCTGTCCGGCGGCGGCCCGAAAGGCCCGCCTTCGGCGCCTCCCACCATTCCGCCTATCATTATCACGCCGTTCAGCTATCAGATGCCGGAGCCGGCCATCGACCCGCGCATCACGCCGCTGAAGCCGCCCATCACGGAGCGGCCACCCTGCATGACCTGCTGAGCTCACCTGAGCAGCAATCGAGCAGCAATCAATAAGCCCGCACGCGTTGCGGGCTTTTGTGCTGGATTTTCCAATTTTGAACGGTATTGTTGCTTGAGACAGGGGCGGCCCGCCCCTGTTTCGGGAAACTTGCGTCCATTCACTAAACCCTTCGATATGCGAAAAAGCAATAGATAGCGTTAAAAACCTTATATCAGGTTAATGGTTGATAGTAATAGACTTTATTTGCGCGCTTTACCTGCCGGAATTTATCGCGCCAGCAGCACTGGAGGGGCACTGCCCAAAAAAACTACTAAGGGGAGATGTTAGATGAGAGACGGAAATACAAAAACGATTAGAAAAACGATGGTGGCCCAGGCTTGTGCACTGCTGATGGCAGGGCCAATTGCCGCGAATGCGCAGGAGGCCGGGACTGCCAAGGCAAGCGAGGACACGGGCGCCCCGGTCGCCGCCGTCGTCATCACTGGCCAGCGAGCGGCGTTGAAGTCGGCGCGCGATCTCAAGCAGGACTCCAATCAGATCGTCGACTCGATCCAGGCCACCGATATCGGAAAGCTGCCGGACGTGAATACTGTCGAGTCGCTGCAGCGGGTCGCCGGGGTGCAGATCCAGCGCCGCTATGGCGAGGGCGGCACCGATTACGACCATCGCACCGAGCCCGCGATCACGATCCGCGGCATTACCCAGGTCCGCAACCTGATCGACGGACGAGACTTCTTTACCGCCAACGGTGGCCGGGCACCGGACCTGGAAGGGCTTCCCTCTGAACTCATGGCCGGAGTGGATGTCTATAAGAACGCGGCATCCAACCTGATCGAAGGCGGTGTCGGCGGCGTGGTCAACATTCGCACGCGGCTGCCGTTCGACTCGAAAGAGGACCTCAACGTCGTCACGCTCAAGTCCAATTACTACGATCGGATTCGTAAGTCTTCACCGTCCGTTTCGGGCCTGTTGAGCCGGCAATTCAACACGGGCGTTGGCCGCATGGGCATCCTGGTGAATGCAACGGGCAGCGAGACATACTATCGCCAGGATGCCGTTCTGCAGCAGCAGCAGCACTGTCTTACCGCAACGGTTGGGAAGTGCGGCAGCGACCCGACCAAGGCCCCCTCGGCGGCCAAGGTTGCGGCCTTCAATTCGATGCCAAACAAGGGCAGTCTCACGGAACTCTATGTGCCGACTTCGTTCGAGATGTACCAGGACTCGGGTAGCCGGAAGCGCGAGGGTCTGTCGCTCGCCTACCAATGGCAGGTGAACGACGACATGCTGCTCACGGCACAAAATCTCTACTCGAACTATAAGTTTATCCGCCGCGGAGAATACATCTACGGCGACGACAAGAACAGCGACCCGCGCGCGGCGGCCGGTTCCACCTGGACCTGGGCGGCGGATGGCAGCGCCACCAGCGGCATGTTGGCGTCGCAGATTTTCTCGTCCTCGCGGTTTGACCAGGAAGTTCGCAATCGCACCAATTTATCCGCCGTGAATCTTAAGTGGCGCATCTCGGACAAGCTCAGGTCAAAGACTGATTTCGCCTATGAAAGCGCGCGCTATGAGGCTGACCGCAATGGCGACTCCATCAAGCTTTACGATAATGAAAGCAGGAGCGTTGCCAACATCCCCAATCTGAATCTGGCCTTCGATGTGCGCGGCAAGATTCCCGCATTTTCCATCGTCGATCCAGCCAATCCAAGCAACCCTTACGCTTATTTTGGCAATCCGAAGAATTGGAATTATGAGTGGCTTGCGAACGGGATAGACCGCGACAAGCTGAAAATGTCGGCGCTCAGCCAGGATTTCGACTATGACGTCGGCGATCACTTCTTTACCAAGCTGCACGCCGGCGTTCGCCTGGCGGATACCAAGGTGCTGTTGCGGGGCAACTGGAACAGCACCGGCGCCTGTAACGATACGGGCACCAACCCTAGCTGGGGGGCATGCCCGCTGATCCCGGTGGCGCAACATCCGAATCTCGCCTACGCCGGGCCTGCCAGCAACTTCATGAAGCCGGGCGTTGGTTTCCCTGTTGCGGTGTTCCCCGAGTACGCCAATCCCAACTCAAGCGTTTTCGATCGCACGGTCGCGACTTACGCGCAGTTATTCTCCGGCAAGCCCAATTCCTATACGTTCGATACGTCGTTTGCTCCCGGGGATATCAATGAGCAACACGAAAAGACGCGGTCCCTCTTCGTCACGGGCGACTTCGCTACAGACGTATTCGGTTACGAACTCGATGGCACCGCCGGTGTCCGGGCTGTCAGGACCGATCAGACATCGATAGGCTTTATCCAGGATAGCACCGGGTCGCATGCGGTCGCTCTCAATAACAAATACTCCAATATTCTGCCCAGCCTCAACACGCGCCTGCACCTGAACGAGGATTTGCAGATCCGCTTCGGCTATGGCAAGACGATGACGCGGCCAAACTTTAGCGATATGGCCGCCCATGTTCAGCTGAATCCGAACATTCCGTCGCAGCTCAACGCCAACGGGCGTCCTACCGGCAGTTCCGGCAACCCGTTCCTGGAGCCGATGACTGCGACTTCGTACGATTTGACGGCGGAGGACTATTGGGGCACGTCCAATATGGCGTTCCTGGGGGTATTCAAGAAGGATATCAAGGGTTACCTCGCCAGCGGCGTCGAACCGATGAACTTCAATGGTGTCGTCTACGATATAGGCACCAACATCAATCTGGGCAAGGGTTCGGTAAAGGGCATTGAAGCTGGCTTCACGCAATTCTTTGATTTCCTGCCGGACCCGTTCAAAGGCTTTGGCGTACAGGCCAACTATACCTATGTCGACTCAAAAGTTGAGCTCAAGTCCGGGGTCCTTATTCCCTTGCCGAAGTTGTCCAAGAACAGCTACAACCTGATCGCACTCTATGAACATGGTCCCCTGCAAGCCCGGATCGCGTACAACTGGCGTTCCGCTTACCTTGACCAAATCAATGGCAGCGGTGTTTCTGGTGCAAACCAATATGCAACGCCTTATTCGTCGCTCGACGCCTCGGTGAGCTATCAGATTAATAAAACCTTCACGCTGTCAGCGGATGCCGTTAATCTGAGAAACTCGATGTACCAGACGTATATCGAGCGCCCTTCGGGCGGCTTGTTGTGGCAACTCAACGACCGCCGGTATAGCGTGACCCTGAAAGCAAGCTTCTAGCGCCTCGCGGGTCCCCAAGCAAGGCTGATATGAACTAGCGCGCCGCACGTCTTTCTGCGGCGCGTTTTTTTCGCCAGGGATTTTGCCGGCGGCAAGGAGATGTGATGCTCAAGGGTAGATGGATTTCCAAAGTTGTGATTCTCGGTGGTGGTACCGCCGGATGGATGACAGCGGCCGCGTTGTCCCACACATTTGGCCGGGCCGTCGAGATCGTCCTGGTCGAGTCCGAGGCCATAGGCACGGTGGGTGTTGGCGAGGCGACGATTCCGCCGATCCGCATGTTTCATCAAATGATAGGCGTCAATGAGGCCGAGTTCATGCGCGCCACCGGGGCGACGTTCAAGCTGGGGATCGAATTTCGCGGCTGGCTGAAGGAAGGCTCAACGTACTTCCATCCTTTTGGCTCGTATGGGGTGGAGCGCGACATTGGCTATTTCTTCCAGTATTGGCTACGTTTGAAGGAGAAGGGACAGGTTGCCGACTTTTCCGAATTCTCTCTATGTACGTTGGCAGCCCGAAGCAATGTCTATGCGCCCACGTCTGAACGGCCAGGCGATCCGCTGCAGCATCTGCAGTCTGCCTATCACTTCGACGCTGGCCGCTATGCGAAATATTTGAAGGGTCTTTGCCTGGCGCGCGGGGTGTCGCACAAGATTGGAGACATGCTGACGGCGGAACGCGACTCCGGGCATGGGCATGTCACCGGCCTGAAGCTTAAGTCGGGCGAGCTTGTTTCCGGCGACTTGTTTATCGACTGCTCCGGCATGCGTGCAATGCTGATTGGGCAGGAACTGGGTGTCGAATATGAAGACTGGTCGCGCTGGCTGCCCATGAATCGCGCGTGCGCGGTGCCTTGCGAACAGAAGCTGGCACTGACTCCCTATACGATTTCCACGGCTAAGCCTTTTGGTTGGCAATGGCGGATACCTTTGCAACATCGCGTTGGCAACGGCGTGGTGTATTCGAGCGCATTTGCCACGGATGAAGCGGCAGAGCGGTGTCTGCTGGATGGCTTGGAGGGGGAGCCGCTGGCCGCGGTCAACCGCATCAAGTTCACAGCAGGACGGCGCAGGACGCCTTGGCACAAGAACGTGGTATCGATCGGGCTGGCCAGCGGGTTTCTCGAACCGCTGGAGTCCACCAGCATTCAGTTTATTCAATCCAGCATCCAGCGGCTCATCCGATACTTTCCGGATGCGGGGTTTTCCCCGTTGTGTGCGCAGGCGTTCAACAAAGACGCAATGCGGGAAATCGAAGATGTCAGAGACTTCCTCATCTTGCATTACCACGCTACTGAACGCGACGACTCGGAATTATGGCGCTACGTAAAAGCGATGCAGATTCCAGATAGTCTCCGGGAAAGAATTGAGCTGTTCCGTGAGCGTGGACAATTGAACCTTGCGGCCGAAGAACTGTTCCCCAGCACGTCGTGGCATGCCGTCCTTTTGGGGCAGGGAATCCGGCCTGGAACCTATATGCCTACGATGGCCCTGCAAGACGACGCGAGGCTCGCGGCTGCGTACAGCAATCTTGAGCGCAACTTTAAACAAATCGTTTCGAGGCTTTCGGATCATGCCGCCTACATAAAAGAAAACAAGCTGACCTCGATAGAGGGCCAGCTATGATCTTCCGTATGGTTTTAATCGGACTGTGTTTCCTGCAAAGCGGTGCGCATGCCGAAAACCAGGACGAAAAGCCGGTGACTGTGGCTGCCGTCAACGTCGACTGGCGGCATCCGGGTCTTCCGTTTGAAGGATGGGGAACCGCTCTGGCCTGGTTTGCCCATGTGAGCGGAAAATTCGCCGAGCCCCATCGCACGCAGCTGGCCGATTTGCTCTATGGACGGGACGGCCTTGCCCTCAATATCGCGCGGTACAACATTGGCGGCGGCAATGCGCCCGAGACAGCTTCGTATTTGCGGCCCGGTGGAGACGTTCCGGGATTCTGGCGCAAGCCGGGTGAGCGATCCGGCGCCGATGGCTGGAATCCGGACTCCGAAGACGCCTGGGACTGGTCTGCAGATGCCGGGCAGCGCTGGTGGCTCGATGCGATTAAAGCCCGCGTGGCGCCGCAAGACTTGATTCTGGAGGCGTTTTCAAACTCTCCGCCATATTTCATGACACGCAGCGGTTTGGTGTCGGGGCACGTCAACGGCTTGGAGGACAATCTTGCTCCGGGCTTTGAAACCCAATTTTCAAGGTATCTGGCGCGGGTAACAGCTGAGCTGGAGCGGCGGCATGGCATTCGTTTCAGAACACTATCTCCGATCAACGAGCCCAATACGCCCTATTGGTTTTCCACCAACACGCAGGAGGGCGCTCATTGGTCGCCGCAAGCGCAGTCGCGCATGTACGTTGCGTTAGCTCAGGTCTTGAGCGCGTACGGAATGCGGACAGAAATATCCGGGCCGGATGAAACAAATCCTCAGACGTTTTTTGTCGATTGGGCTGCCATGTCAGCCGATGCGAAAGCGGTCATCCGGCAAATCAATGTCCATAGCTACGAATGGATAGGAAAAAGTGGGGTGAGGGATATTGCGGCAACTTCCGGGAAACGGCTGTGGATGTCTGAAACCGATTTGTCGCCCGCCAATGTACGTGAAGACAGCAACGACATGCGTCCAGCGATTGCGCTGGCGCAGCAGATAATTGCCGATATCGACAGCATGAGCCCCCGCGCCTGGGTGCTATGGCAGGCGATAGAAAACAGGTCTTCTGCCGATCCGAAGAACAGCTCGAACTGGGGATTAATCAAGGCTGACTTTTCCAGTCCGCAGCGGCCGGAATATCAGCTCACGAAGAAATTCTGGGCGTTCGCGCATTTCACCAAATTCATCAGGCCAGGATATCGGTTCCTGAAATCCGATCATCCGGATACCTTAGTGGCTGAAAATCCGAAGACGAATGAAGTCGTCATCGTGGCAGTCAATCCAGGCATCGTTGCGCGCAGGCTGGATATCCGGCTGCCAGATGCAGAACGCGGCAAATTGACGTGTCAAATTTTTATTACGCAGGCAGACGATAGCCTGGCGGCTTTGAAGCCTGCACCATGCGCCGCCAGATTGTCCGTACATTCACGCCCCATGTCCGTGGTGACTGTCGTTGCGAACGTCCAGAGGAGGAAATAAATGAGGTATTCCGCTATTTTGATGCTCATGTGTGCGATCCCGGCAGTTTCGATGGCAGCACAGCCTATATCGCCCCGCTTCAGTGCCGATCCGTCCGCACATTTTTTCAGCGATAAAGAGCGGGGCCAGTTCTATGTGTACGCCACGGACGACGCCTCAAACTCCGGAAAATATTGGGACTCGACCAGTTGGCGCTTGTACACTTCGCCGGACAGTCTGCGCTGGACGGATGCCGGCATTCCCTTATCCGTGACTGTGTTTAAATGGGCCAGGCCGGATGCCAAGGCATGGGCTCCCGAAGTAGCCCATCGCAATGGAAAGTATTATTTTTATGCCCCGGTTGGCGGCGACAAGATCGGCGTAGCAGTTTCAGACCGTCCCGATGGCGGATACAGCGATGCGAGAACGGACCCGCTGGTCGACAAGGCACGCGATTCAAACGCCGGGGATGAACCGATCGATCCCGCGGTGTTCGTCGACAATGCCGGGCAGGCATATATGTACTTTGGCACGCGTGTTCCCAAGGTGGTCAGGCTCAGACCTGATATGACCAGTACCGATGGCGCGATCGAAAATGTGGTGATTCACCATATGCCGGAAGGTAGCCAATACGGCGAAGCGCCGTTTTTGCACGAGCACGCCGGCGTTTATTATTTTAGTTTCTCAACGGGGTGGCCAGGACAGATAGCCTATGCGACCGGCGGGTCGCCATTGGGACCATTCACCTACCGGGGCGTGATCATCGATTACCTCAAAATCTCGACCAATCACCACTCCATCGTCGAGCACGATGGGAAAAGTCTGGTGTTCTATCACGATAGCCTGCTGCCCGGCGGGAGTTCATTCCGTCGCTCGATCACCAGCGCTCCGCTGGAATACGCTGCCGATGGCAGCATCCGGAAAATCGGGCTCGATCCCTCACAACTTGGTGCGAAACCAAATCATTAAGAGCCGGGCTTAGAAATTGTGCCGCAATCCCAGCACCACGCCCTTGAGCGTGGCGCCCGGCTGCGCGCCCAGGCTGTTGATGGCGAAGTCGGCCACGCCGTTGCGGCGGTTGGCCAGGCGGCTGTAATAGGCGTACACGGCACTGCGTTGGGACAGGGTGTAGTCGTAGCCGAGCGTGGCGTGGGTGGCGCCGGTGCCCGCACCCTTGCGGGCGAAGCCGATGGTGGTGCCGTCCGGCGCGCTGCCGCCGCCGTCGCCCGCATGGCCGATGCCCAGCTTGATGCCGTGGCGGCCGATCTGCCGGGTCAGCGAGACATAGACGTCGTTGCGTTCCAGCGTGCCGGCCGCCGTTTCATAGCGCAGCCGCTCGGCCGCCAGCGCCACGCGGGTGGCGCCGCAGCGGTAGGCCGCGCCCAGCTTGGCGGCGCTGTCGTTCAGGCCCGGTCCCTGGTATTCGCGATGGCGCTCGTAAGCGGCGGTGGCGTACCAGGCGCCTTGCTCATACACCAGCGCGCCCGAGCTCAGCGAGGGCCTGGCGCCGCTGGCCGGACGCTCTTCGCCGATGCCCTGCGCCAGCCGCAGCTGCAGGCCGCGCCATGCCGGTGTCCAGTAGTGCACGCTGTTTTGCTGGCGGCGGTCGAAGGACGATACATCGCTGGTGTTGCTGACGGTGGCGGCGGCGCCGTTGCCCATGATGCTCATGTAGCCGGCCGTGGTCGGGTACCAGGGATCGAGGCCGGCGGTGGCGCCGTTGTAGGGCGTGATCCAGTTGCCCGCGAACAGGGTGCCGGCGGCGCCCGCGATGCCGATGCGGGTGTCGCGCGCGGCCGGGCTGCCGGCGCCGGTGTCGGGCGCCAGCGTGCCTTCGATCTGGAACAGCACCTTGACGCCGCCGCCCAACTCTTCCTCGCCGCGGAAGCCCAGCACCGAGCGGTTGTTGCTCAGGCGTACGACGCGCGCGCTGTCGGCTTGCAGGTTTTCCAGCCCCACGTTGAGGCGGCCGTAAATCTGGACAGCGTCCTGGGCGCAGGCGCTGCCGCACACGGTGGCCAGCAGGGCGGGAAAAATCTTGTGGATCATGGCCGGTTTCCTATTGTTGTTGCGGGACGAGCCGCTTATTATTCCATCCCGACTTTTCTTTCGAAACGACCATAAGTATGAGCAACGACTACCCAGATCCGGACGACGGCGCGCTGGTGCAGGCAGACCGCCTGTGGCAAGGCAATGGCTGGACCGCCCGCGTGATCAAGAACGAGGATGACGACGGCTGGGCCGTGGCCATGATCAAGGATGGCGAGCCGGAGCCGGCGCTGGTCGGCCCCTGGACCATGGGGCGCGACAAGAAAAATCCCAAGCCGCTGGATGTGAACGCCTTCAATACGCTGGTCAAGACCGCCAGCGAGGTGATCCGCCGCCACGAGCAGCAACTGCATGCCCAGCTGCACAAGCAAGTGACGGTGAGCATGGCTGACGGGCCGGTCAGGGTCTGCCTCGACATCACGCCGGACGAGGACGATCCGTACGCCACCCTCAGCGCCTGCGACCAGTATGGGGCAGCGCTGGCGCGCGTGCGGGTGGCGCCGACTTTTAAACTCAGCGCAACGTCCGCTTCCGCATGGATAGAAAGCGGATACAAAAAACCGTGAACTAGCTTCCGGGAATTAAGATTTCATTAAATAAACGTGTAAGCGGATGTAACTTTCAATCGTGCGGGCCCTGTTTACGCGGGCTCGGCTGATAAATTTAGAACCTCCTCGTGAACGGTGTAATTCTTACACCGTTTTTTTTAACCCAAGGAGCAACTATATGAAAATTGCAAAACGCATCGCAACTGCGGTCGCCTTCGCTGGCGCAGCACTGATGGCGCAAGGCGCCATGGCAGCCGATATCAGCAATCCGGACACCGTGCTGGATCTGAGCGGCGGCACCGATTTCTTCGGTCACGCCATCAAAGGCAACAATGCCGCCAACACCTTCTCCGACCATTACACCTTCACCCTGACCGGCGGCACCTCGATCTTTGCCGACACGTTCTCGTCGTCCGGCAACGCCAAGAACGGCCTGGATATCCTCGATCTGAGCCTGTTCAACGCGGATGGTCTGGTGCTGAAGGGCACGCAGCTGTCGACCGGCAAAACCGACCAGTGGGAACTGACCTCGGGTCCGCTGGCCGCCGGCAATTACTTCCTGCTGGTGACCGGCACCGTGCTGTCGAAAGCGGCCGGCTCCTATACCGGCAGCACCACCCTGTCGGTATCGCCAGTCCCCGAGCCTGCCACCTATGGCATGCTGCTGGGCGGCCTGGGCCTGATCGGCGCGGTAGCATCGCGTCGAAAGCGTAAGTCGGACGCCGCCTAAACGTCGTGCGACATCAGCCAGGCGGCGGCGCTTGCCGCCGTTGCCTGGCTCCGGCTTCACCTGTAGTATTTCCTATGCGCATAAACATAGGAAAATGATGGAAAGCCGACTCTCCCGGCTGGAAGCGGTGCAAACCGTGTTGCTCGAAATCGGGCAAAAGTCCAGCAGCTGTACCGATATCAGTGAATTCCTGCAGGCCGTGCACGCGGCGCTGGGGCGCATCATGTATGCCGCCAATTTCTTCGTCGCGCTCAGCGACCAGGACGGCCCGCCCAACAAGGTGCGCTTTGTCTACTACGTCGACGAGGTGGACGAGCCGCCCAGCCGCGACGAGCTGTTCGAGCTGGCGGCCGGCGCCTCGCCGACCGCGGCGGTGATCCTGAGCCGCGAAACCATCGTCATGACGGCGGCCGAGCACCATTCCAAGCGCGCAGACAACGCCGGATTCGGCGTCGGCACGGTGGCCGAGCACTGGATGGGCTGCCCGCTGTTCGACCACAACCACCAGATACTGGGCGCGGTGGTGATCCAGAGCTACGACAGGCAACACACTTTCAGCGATGAGGACCAGGCGCTGTTCAAGCTGATCGCCAACCACGTCTCCAGCGCTTTGCAGGGCTTGCAGAGCATGGACCGGCTGGAGCGCGCGGTGCAGGAGCGCACCGCCCAGCTGCAGCACGAGGTGGCCGAGCGCCGCCGCGCCGAAAACATCCAGCGCGGCCTGTACGAGCTGGCCAATCTGTCGGCCACGGCCACCGGCGGCAGCCGTCTGAATCTGCGCCTGCACCAGATCATCAGCGAATTGCTGCCGGCCAAGAATTTCCTGATGGCGCTGTACCACCCGGACACGCAGGAAATCAGCATCCCGTATTTTGTCGACGAGAAGGACGAGCAGGCGCCGGTCAAGCGCTTTGACTACGGCATCGGCATGTCCTCGTATATTTTGCAGCGCAAGCAGGCCATGCTGCTGGACCGCGCGGGCTTCCGCGCGCTGGTCGAGAGCGGCGAGATGGCGCAGCCGCTGGGCAATGTCGACATCGCCAGCTGGATGGGGGCGCCGATGCTGCTGGGCGACCAGGCGTACGGCGTGATCATCGTGCAAAGCTACGACGACCAGGTGCAGTACACGCAGGCCGACCTCGACATCCTGGCCTTCATGGCCAGCCATGTGGCGGTGGCCATCGCGCGCCTGCAGGCCGACCGCCAGATCCGCCTGTCCAAGGAACGGCTGGAAGAGCAGAACGCCCAGCTGGAATCGGCGCTGACCTCGCTGAAAGACGCGCAGGGCGAACTGGTGCGGCAAGAAAAGCTGGCCTCGCTCGGCCGGCTGGTGGCCGGCGTGGCGCATGAAATCAACACGCCGCTGGGCATTTGCGTGACCGCCACCAGCCATCTGGTGGAGGAACTCAAGCTGACGCGCGCCGACCTGGCCAACGGCACGCTGGACGAGGATGGCCTCAACCAGTTCTTCGAGATCATCGACCAGTCGCTGAAAATCATGACCAGCAACACCCAGCGCGCGGCGGCGCTGGTGCGCAGCTTCAAGCAGGTGGCGGTGGACCAGTCGTCGGACGATATCCGCAGCTTCAACCTGCGCAAATACCTGGACGAGGTGCTGCTGTCGCTGCAGCCCAAGCTCAAGGGCAAGCCGATCCGGGTGGAGATCGCATGCGACGAGCACATCAACATGGCCAGCTTCCCCGGGGCGATTTCGCAAATCGTCACCAATATGGTGGTCAATTCGCTGGTGCACGGTTTTGAGGAGGGCCAGTCGGGCAAAATCAGGATCAGCGGCAAGGTCGATGGCGACTTTGTCGACTTCGAGTACAGCGACGACGGCGCCGGCATGGACAGCAGCACGCTGGCCCAGCTGTTCGACCCCTTCTTTACCACCAAGCGCGGCTCGGGCGGCAGCGGGCTGGGCGCCCACATCCTGTACAACCTGGTGACGGGCGCGCTGGGCGGCACGGTGAAAGTGGTCAGCGCGCCGGGCATGGGCTTGCATTACAAGCTACGTTTCCCGAAGATTAAGCGCAAGTGAGTTTAACGGAAGGGCCGGCCACGTCGCCTGTACTAAGTGACCAGCCTTCCGCGAGACCACCATGCTTCCCATTTCCGCCATTTCCCCGTCCAACCCCAGCGCCGACGCTTATCTTGACCTGCTGCACAAGAAACTGGATATCGCCAACAAGAATTCCGACGCCATCGATGGCTTGTCGCGCAAGAGCGACCAGGACCAGAAAGCCCTGGCCCGGCAACGCGTGGATGAAATCAAGAAAGAAATCGAGGCGCTGAAAAAAATGCTGGCCCTGTTCGGCGGCAAGGATGCCAAGGCGGTATTGCAACAATTGAAACAGCTGGCCAGCCAGCTGAAGCAGGCGTCCGGCATTTTGCGGGCGTCGCCGGAAGCCAGCGTGCCGGATGCGCCGGCGCCGGACGGCTACGGCGCCTACGCCGAACAGCAAGCCTCGGCCGACGCCGAGGCCGCCAATGCCGTGGCGCCGGTGGCGGCGCCGTTCGACGCCCAGCGCGCCGAGGATGAGAAGCAGCTGGACGCCGTGACGCAAGCCCTGAAAGGGTTGCGCGCGAGCGTGGAACGGCTGGCCAGGCAGCAGGACGCCCGCAGGGCCTGACTTGCGCCGCTGCTGCTTCGCCGGTTATTGCTTCGCCGCTTCTTCGATCAGTTGCGCCACCTCGGTCGGGTGCGAGGTCATCACCACGTGCGAGGCGCCGTCGATCGCCACCGTCTTTTTCGCATTGGCGCGCTTGGCCATGAAGTCCAGCGCGGCGGCCGGGATATTCTTGTCGGCCTTGCCGTAGACGAACCAGGCGGGAATGGTTTTCCAGGCCGGCGCCGGCGACGCCTCGTTGAGCGCGGCGTCGGTGACCGGGCGCTGGCCGGCCGCCATCAGGCGCGCCTTGGCTTCCGGCACGTCGGCCGCGAACTGGCTGTGGAATTTGGCTTGCTGGATGTACAGGTCTTTGCCGCCGTCGGCCAGCGCCACCGGCGGCGCCAGCGCCGGGCCCAGCGTGCTGCCGGGGAATTTGCCGGACAGGCCGACCGCCGTTTCGCCGGCCTCCGGCGCGAATGCCGCCACATACACCAGCGCCTTGACGTTGGTTGCGCCGACCGCGGCGGCGCTGATCACCGAGCCGCCATACGAGTGGCCGACCAGCACCACCGGACCGTTGACGCTTTTCACCACGGCGGCCACCGAGGCGGCGTCCGACTTGACGCTGCGCAGCGGGTTGGCGGCGCCGATCACGGTGTAGCCGTCTTTTTCCAGCCTGGCGGTGACGCCGTCCCAGCTGGAGGAATCGGCAAAGGCGCCGTGCACCAGCACGACGGTCGGTTTGGCTTCAGCCGCGAAGGCGGCGGGCACGGCCAGCGCGCCGGCCATGGCGGCCGCGCCGAGCAGGGAGGAGGTTTTTTTCATGATATTCCTTTGAGGCTGTCAGAGCCGCCGATACTAGCAGGGAACATCGTGCTTTTTTGCTGCCTCAGCCTTCAGGCAGAAGCCGCGCCCGCCTTTTAGCCTTATCTGGCCTTGCTCACTTCCACTTCCCAGTCGACGCCGGAGTCGATCTTGTTTTTGGCCGCGTAATTGCCCTGGTTGAGGGCGACCGACACGTCGAGCAGGCTGTTCAGGTAGACCAGCGGTTTGCCCTTGGCCACGCCGCCAAAAGTGTGTTCGTACGGCGCCACCACGGTGTTGACCAGCTTTTTGTTGTGGAACAGGCGCACCCGCACCGGCTCGTGCTCCTGCACGCCCAGCTGGTCGAACAGCGCTTTCGGAATATTGGTCCAGACGTTGCCGTACTTGACGTCCAGCACCGGCACGATGCCGCGCAGCTTGCCGTTCTGGTTGACCGCGTGCTGATACGGGGTCTTGACCACGGCGTCCGCCGGCAGCGCCGGGCCGACCTGCTCGTAGCTGATGGCGCCCGAGGCCAGGCGCGCGCCCACGTAGGCGTACACGTCGCGGCCGTGGAAGGTGTAGGACTCGCCCGAGCCGGGCAGGCGGTTGACTTTCTCGTCGATCTCGCGCAGCTCGGCCACGCCGTCGCGCTCGGCGATCAGGGTGAACTGGCCGTTGTCCGGGCCGACGAAGTAGCGGCCGGCCTTGGTTTTCAACACCACCGATTTGCGCGCGGTGCCCACGCCCGGATCGATCACCGAGACAAACACCGTGCCTTCCGGCCAGTAGTTGGCGGTCTGGAACAGGCGGTAGCCGCCCACCCAGATGTCGTAGTCGGGAATGTTGTGGGTCAGGTCGGCCACGGTCAGGCCGGCGTCGACGCCGTAGGCCACGCCGCGCATGGCCGAGACGGCGCCGTCCGAGGTGCCGAAGTCGGTTTGCAGCACCAGCGCGTTCCTGGCGGCGTGGGCGGGCGCGGCCAGGGCGGCGCTGAGGCACAGGGCGGTAAGCAGTTTGTTCATGGTGTCCTTGGTCGGTCAGAAGGTATAGCGCAGGCGGCCGTAGAAGTAGGCGCCGTTGACGCCGATCGGGTTGATGAAGTTGTAGGGCAGGGCGCCGCCGTAGGTGGCGTTGTTGGTCTGGCGCACGCGCTGCGGGTAGCGGTCGAGCACATTGTCGGCGCCGGCGGCCAGCGTGAGCTGCCGGCTGAACCTGACTTGCGCTTCCAGGTCCAGCGTCCACACCGCGCCAAAGCGCTGGGCGTGCACGCCGTCGATCACGTCGGCGGTGTCGTCGTACGAGAAGTCTTGCAGCGGGCCGAAGCGGGTGGCGCGCGCCTGCAGGCTCCATGCCTGCGCCTGCCAGTCGGCGCCCAGCACCAGCTTGTTTTTCGGCGAGGCGTGGCGGATGCGGAACAGGCTGGTGTCGGTCAGCACGCTCAGCGCCGGGTCGATCCGGGCCAGCGCGGCGGACGACTGGTGCACGGTGTCGATGCGCGTCTGGTTGAGGTTGAGCGCGGCGTTCAGGTTGAGCCTGGCGCCGGCCAGCGCCAGGTCGTGGTTCAGCACCGCGTCCAGGCCGGTGGTGGTGGTGTCCAGCAGGTTGGCCAGGTAGGCCACCGACTGGATGTCGTTGCGGCCGATGCCGGCCAGGTAGGCGCTGGCGGCATCGCTTTGCAGGTCGCTGGTGCGGGTGATGCGGTCCTTGATCCTGATGCGGTAGCCGTCCAGCGTGAAGCTGGTGTTGCGGGCCGCCTTCCATGCCAGGCCGAGCGACAGGTTGGTGGACTTTTCCGGTGTCAGCGGCCGGGCGCCAAAGGCGCGCGCCAGCGCGTCGCTGGCCGGCAGCAGCGCGGCGGTCTGCAAGCCGCTGCCGTCGCTGTTGAAGTTGAGCGTGGAGAAGCGGAAGCCGGTCTGCACCAGCGCCGGCGCGCGGAAGCTGTTCGACACCGAACCGCGCAGCAGGAATTGCCCGCTGAACTTGTAGCGCGCCGACAGCTTGCCGGTGCTGGCGCTGCCGAAGTCGCTGTAGTCCGAGTAGCGGGCGGCGGCGCCGACCAGCAGCTGGCTGGTCAGATCGCTTTCGATGTCGGCATACACCGACTTGAGCTTGCGGCTGCCGTCGAACGCATCCTGTGGCCGCAGGCCGGGGCCGGCCTGCGCGCCCGGCGGCGCGTCGGTGAACGGGCCGGCGGCGTAGGCGGCGGCGTCGCCCGGCGAGCTGGTGTAGCTCTCGCGGCTGTATTCCGCGCCCAGCGCCAGGCTGACCGGCATGCCCCAGTCCAGCTCGCGCGTGAGGTCGGCGTTCAGCGCGTTCTGGCGGTAGTCGAAGGTGGCCAGGTGGAAGCTGGTCGGGCTTTGCGCGCCCAGCGAGGCGTTGGCCGAGTTGCTCAGGTCGTAGTGGAAGATATTGGCGCCGTGGCGCGCGCTCAGGTCCCAGTTCCAGCCGGCGCTGGCGAGGCGCACGCCGGCCACCACGCTGACGTCGCTGGCGTCGCCGTGCGTGAGCGGGCGGTAGCCGTCCGGGTACAGCGCCGCCACGTTGGAGGGATCGCCCGGGTAGCGGAAGTAGGCGCTGCCGTCCGACTTGCGCCGGTTGGCGGTGGCGAAGGAATAGGCGTCGATGCCGTCGGCCAGCGGCAGCAGGGCGTTGTAGAAGGCGTAGTTGTTGTGCGATTGCGAGTCGCCCGATTTGAACAGCACCTTGCCGTCCAGCGCCAGGTCGGCCGGGGTGGCGTTCCACGAGGTCCAGCCGGCGTCGCTGCGGCCGGCGCGCTGGGTCGGCTTGCGGCTGCGGCTTTCGGCGCCGAAGCGCAAGTAGCCGGCGTCGCCCAGCGGCACGCCGTAGTCGGCGTTGACGATGGCGGTCTGGCCGTCGGTCTTGCGTTCCTCGGTCGGTTCGAACCGGGTGTGGTTGGCGCCGTAGCTGAGCGAGGCCGAGCCGCCGGTGCGCTGCTGCTTGAGCACGATGTTGATGACGCCGGCCACGGCGTCGCTGCCGTACTGCGCGCCGGCGCCGTCGCGCAGGATTTCGATGTGGTCGATGGCGCCCGGCGGAATGGCGTTGACGTCGACCGGCACGGTGCCGGCAAAGCTGCTCTCGGTGTCCAGCACGGCGCTGGCGTGGCGGCGCTTGCCGTTGATCAGCACCAGCACCTGGTCGGGCGCCAGTCCGCGCAGCTGCACGCCGCGCACCGAGTCCGAGGCGCCGCTCGATTCGATGCGCGGGAAGTTGATCGACGGCGCCAGCGCCTGCAGGGCCGCGCCCACTTCGCCGCTGGACAGGGCATTTTCCACCTCGCGCGCGCCAAAGCGGTCGATCGGCACGGCGGAGTCGAAGACGGTGCGGTTGCGCGCGCGCGAGCCGACGATGGTGACCTGGTCGATGGCGGCGCTGTCCTGCGCGTGCGCCGCCGGCAGCGCGGCCAGCAGTTCGGCCAGTAATAACAGCGGCAGCAGCGGCAGCGGCAGCGGCGGCGGGAGGGCGTGTTTGTACATCGGGATGTCCTTGCGTGGTCTGATAAGGCAGACCACGATCTTACGAGCAAGGAAATCCATTCCCTACGAACAATTGCTAATATGCTTATTCAATCCGGCAAGCGTTCGTTGATGGCCAGCGCCTGGTCGATGTTGCTGATCAGCAGGTCCACATACACCGGATCGAGATGATGGCCGGACACTTCGCGCAAGTGGTCGACCACCTTTTCGATGGGCCACGCATCCTTGTAGCAGCGCTTGTGCATCAGCGCGTCGAACACGTCGGCCACCGCCACGATGCGGGCGTAGCGGTGTATGTCTTCGCCCTTCAGGCCTTGCGGGTAGCCGCTGCCATCGTACTTTTCGTGGTGCTGGTGGGCGATCACGGCGGCCGCCTTCAGGATCGGGCGCTGCGAGCCGTCGAGGATGGACAGGCCGACGGCCGGGTGCTGCTTCATGATTTCCCATTCGGCAGCGTCGAGCTTGCCCGGCTTGAGCAGCACCGCGTCCGGCGTGGCGATCTTGCCGATGTCGTGCATCGGCGCGGCATGCCGCAGCACCGCCACTTCGTCCTCCGGCAGGCCGGCCGCCTGCGCCAGCAGGTGGCACACTTCCGACATGCGGCGCACATGGTTGCCGGCCTCGTTGGAGCGCGACTCCACCACGTCGCCGAGGCGCAGGATCAGCTCGGCCTGGGTGTCGGTGATTTCCTGGTTGAGCAGGATGTTGTCGAAGGCGATGGCGACGCCGGAGCAGAACACTTCCAGCAGCTTGGTGTCGATTTCCGAGATTTCCTCCACGCCCTTCAAGACCAGCAGCGAAGCCTTGCCGCTGTTGTTGGGGAAGTAGCCGATGTAGGTGTCGCCTTCCACGCGCGAAATCTTGTTGCTCTTGGCGGCGTCCAGCTGGGCCAGCACTTGCGGCGTCAGCAGCGAGCCCTCGTCGTCGCCGATCTGGGCCAGGATTTCGTAGTCGTTCTCGCCGCTGATGGCGGTGGCGCCGCGCAGGCGCAGCAGCATGCTGTGCTCCAGGCGCAGCAACGCCACCACTTGCTGCAGCAGGCCGTTGGCGAAGTCTTTCAGGTTGCGCTGCTGGAAGATGTGGGCCGAGGCGGCAATCACCCGCTCCAGCCCTTCGCGGTAATTGAGCTGGGCACGGTGGGCTTCCTCCACCTTCATGATGTCGCGGTAGGCGCGCAGGGCGGCAAAGGTGGTGGTGAACAGCTTGGTGCGGTCGAGCTCGGTTTTTTCCTTGTAATCGTTGATGTCGTAGTTGACGATCACGCGTTCTTCCGGCGCCTGGCCGGGCTGGCCGGTGCGCAGCACGATGCGGGTGAACTGGTTGTCGAGGTCTTCGCGCATCCAGCGCGCCACTTCCAGGCCGCTGTCTTCCTTTTCCATCACCACGTCGAGGAACACCAGCGCGATATCGGTTTCGCGCGCCAGCACTTCCTTGGCTTCGGCGCCGCTGTAGGCGTGCAGGAAGGTCAGGGCGCGGCCGTCGAGACGGAAGCGGCTCAGGGTCAGTTTGGTGATGTCATGAATGTCCGGTTCGTCATCGACCAACAGGACTTTCCACGGTGCTAACTTGGGCGCAGCAGAAGACAAAAAAGACATATGAACGAGTTCCGCAAAATGACACGACTGAGTGAATTTCCCGATTGTAGTCCGACCCAAATCCATTAACAACAGGCAATAAACATTCCCGTTGTTCTTCACCACACTTGCCTGGATTAATTGTACGCCGCAGTGCTCTGCGGTGGCGCGGCGTTAGTTTTCTGCCATGCCCATGTGCGAACACAACAATACTTCGTTTTTGGCAATATTACTATTGAAAAAGAAAGATATTTGTAAAAACCGCTCTATGAAGCCGGGGATATGGGGGCTGTATTTCACACTGCTCTAAAACCTCTAAAACGTCTATTCCGCTAGAAATTGAACTATTTCGCTAGATTTCTCTCTAAAACATAGAGAACTTTTAGAGCAAATAGACGGAATAGACAAACTATGTCCTTGCCGCCACATTTTTTAGAGCGATTTAGAGCGTTTTCTAGCGATTTAGAGGGATCTAGAGATTTTAGAGGTTTTAGAGGAGTAGAAAAATGGACCACCATATACCCCTAAGCCTGCCGAGCAAAGTGTTCCACGCCTTCCTGGACCACACCGGCGAAGGCTACTACGGCGACAAATCCGAGGCCATCCTGAGCGAGCTGATACGCCACTGGATCGCCACCACGCCGGCGCCGGCGCCGTGGCATGACGACGGCGGCGGCGACGAAGAGCTTAGCGCGTTCACCGACGCCGACCTGCTGCCGCCAGTCCCGCCGGCGCCATCGCCGCACGTGCCGCCGCCGGTTGTCCCGGCCATCGGCGGCGACCTCGGCAAAGGCTACCAATGGAAGCAGCTATTCCTGCCCAACGGCACCGAGCTGCGCAGCATCTACTGCGGGCGCTCGACCTACGCCGTGGTGGACCACGAACAAATCCTCTGCGACGGCGTGCCGACCACGCCATCGCGCCTGAGCAACCGCCACGGCTGCGGCACGCGCAGCGCCTGGAAAACCATCTGGCTGCGCTTTCCCGACAGCCGGCGCTGGCAGCGGGCCGACCGCTGCCTTGAGGCGTGAGCTTGCCCTCGGCGGGGCGCGGCGCCACCGGATCGATGGGCGGCGCCGGCGGCAGCGGCGTTTGACGAAAAAAAGCCAGCCGGCGCCGGAGCGCCTGCTGGCTGTGCGTTCCCGGGGATGGAAACGGCTTAGAAGGTCAGCGCCGGGAAACCGGTGATATAGCCGACCGCCGCGCCGAAGCGGTCGCGGTAGTTGGCGCGGATCAGCGGGTCCAGCGTCGCCTGCACTTTGCCGTGCAGCGCCGCTTCCCAGTCGCCCGGGTGCTGGAAGTTGCTCATGATGTAGGCGAAGCCGTTGATATCGTCCACCGCGTGCAGGCCGGTCGATTCGGCGCCCGCCGGCGTCGACAGCACGCGCGTCAGCGTCTTGCTGTCGACGTTGTAGGCCCACAGGAAGTTGTTGACGTGCAGGCCGCTGTCTTCGCCGATGAACAGGGTGCGCAGCTTTTCCGAAAACTTGATGTTGTCCGGGTTGGCGATCTTGTCCGGATTGGCCAGGTTGCCCAGCGCGTCCGGCGTGGCCAGATCCTCGCCGACCAGCGCCGGCACGGCAGCCATGTCGACCGGCACCCAGTCGCTGTTGATGGCGGCGCCGCTGGTGTCGGTCTGGCCCGACTTCAGGTTCAGTGCGTAGACGATGCCGGCGTTCGGGCCTTTGACCGCGATGCCGCCGGAACCGTTGGTCATGGCCGGCTGGATGTAGCTCATCGCGGTATAGGCGATCTTGTCCCTGGCGTTGACGGTGGTGCCTTCCATTTTGGTGAAGCCCAGGCTGCCGCCCTTGAAGGCGGCGTAGCGGTGGGTTTCCAGGAAGGCCGCGGCCTTTTCCATGCCCGGCTTGAACTTGACCCAGTTGCTCTTGCCGCTGAACGGAATTTTAGTGTACGAAGCATCCGCCGGGTCGGCGGTTCTGGCGTCGACGATGTCGGCCGCTTTCAGCTGATCGGCCAGGGCCTTGATTTCGGCCGAGGTGGCGCTGCCCAGCTTGATCCAGCTGAGGCTGGCCGAGCCGCCGTTCTCGGCCGTCTTCTGGGTCCATTTGGCCACGTACAGGGTGCCGCTGGACAGGTCTTGCGCCTTGTCGGCCACGAACATGAACAGGCCGCCGTTGGTGGCGTCGTCGCCCATCAGCGCGGTGCGCTCGTCCGGCATCACCTGAATCAGCTCGTGCGAGATGCGGCCCAGGCAGTAGTGCTTCCTGATGCTGCCGGTGCCGTCCGGGTTGACGGTGATTTCCGGCAGGTGGCCGTAGTGGTAGGGGTTGGCCTTGCTGGCGTCGCCGAACAGATTGGTCGAGAAGTTGGCGAACTGGGTGTTCTTGTCGATGACGGTGGCATCCGGCTCGTACTCTTCGCTCGACAGGTGGGTGTTCCATGGCGAGCGGCTGGCGCCGCAGGTGATCCACAGGCCGTTGGCCGGGCTGGTGTCGACGTTGTGGTACTTCACCAGCGACAGCGCGCCAGTGGCCTTGTCCTGGTCCAGCGTCAGCACGGCGATCGGCGACGGCAGCATGCCGTACATGGAATCGCCCTTGACGTTGCGGGTGGTGTATTCGAACTGCACCACGGCAAACACGGTGTTGCCCTTGACGCCGGCCACGGTCGGCGCCGCCAGTTTCAGCAGCGAGGTGCCGTCCGGGCAGTCGGAAAAGAACTGGCGCGCGTTGGCGTCGGTCTTGTCGACGATGGGCTTGTTGTTGATGTCGTAGTAGCCGCCGGCCAGCACGGTGCCGCCGTTGCCGTTCGGTACTTGCGCGCCGGTGATGAAGAAGGTTTGGTAGCCCAGGTTGTACGGCACGGTCTTGCCGTCCGAGTACAGCGCCTGCATGGTCGAGGCCACGGTGGTGGTGGCCATTTTCGGCGCGTCGGCCAGCGACGGCGCGGCCATGCCGGAGAAGCTCACGGACATCAGCTGGGCGGCCGGCAGGGCGGTGTCGCCGCCGCCGCAGGCGGACAGCAGCGCGGCGGTGGCGCTGCCGCCGGCCAGCGGCAGCAACGGCGCGCCGGACAGGAATTTGAGAAGGCTGCGACGGGAGGAATCGAGTGGCTCGGTCATGGTGTATTTACCCTGGTGTAGTTTATGGCTCATGGCCGGCCGCAATCTTATCGATCCGGTATGACAGGCTGATGACATGCGGCGTATTGCATCGATTGGTAACAAACTTATTCAGCGCCGGCGGGGCGCGCGGAAAAGGTCTATATTGTTTGTATCAATGCAAAGGAGGAACGCATCATGCGCCGACTGAAACACACCGTGCTGGCCGCCGTGGCGGCCCTGCTGGCCTCCGGCGCCGCGCTGGCGCAGGTGTCCGTCAGCTATGTCAAGCCGGAGGACTACAGCGATGTGCCGCGCAGCCCCATCGAGCGCGAGCGCACGCTGCAGCAATTCACCGATTACTTCAAGACGCTGGACAAGAAGCTGCCGGCCGGGCAGCGGCTGCAGATCGAGGTGCTGGACATCGACCTGGCCGGCCGCCTGTATCCGCGCCGCGCCGGCGACGAGATCCGCATCCTGAACGGCGGCGCCGACTGGCCGCATATGCACCTGAAATACACGCTGGAGCAGGATGGCCAGGTGTTGCGCAGCGGCGACGAGCAGCTGTCGAATATGAATTATCAGGACCGCCTGGGCGGTTATTTCGGCAGCGATCCGCTGCGCTACGAAAAGCAGATGCTGGACGACTGGTTCAACAAGGCCATCGTGCCGAAAGTGGCCAGGCGCTGATCAATCGAGGCGGTTGACTTTCGGGAACTTGGCCAGGAATTCCGGCGGCATCGGCGTCACCTGGCCGCTGTGGTAGTTGAAGAAGACAAAGCCGTACTTGGCCATGGCCACCAGCTTGCCGTCGCGCGGACGGCTGATGCGGAAGATGATGTCGCCGCCGTACTGGTTGAAGTCCATCACGCCGACCTCGAACACCAGCTGGTCGCGCGCATGGGCTTCGGCGCGGTAGGTGGTGGCCAGGTCGGTGACGATGATGCCGGTGCCGTCCGGCCCGGTCTCCTGCACGCCGTGGTCGTACAGGAAGCGCGCCCGCGCTTCCGAAATCATGGAAATCATCGAATCGTTGCCCAGATGGTTGGCGCCGTTGATGTCGGTCACGCGCACCGTCAGCTGGGTGGAAAAAATAAACAACTCGTCCGGGAAGTCCAGTTTCAAACGCGCCATGATGCCATCCTCAACAATGATCGCGCCATTTTAACGCAGCCGGCAATCGCCTTTAAGTGGTAAGGCCGGCGGGCTTACAGGTTTTCGCTCAGGAAGACCAGCGAATGGCCATGCGCCTCGGCGGCGGCGCGCTGGTGGTAGGACGCGCGGTGGTTGCAGTTGAAGCCGTGCTGGGCGCCGTCGTAGACGTGGATCTCGACCTGCTCATTGCTGTCGAAGCGCTCGGCGATGCGCTTCACCGCGTCCAGCGGGATGTGGCTGTCGGCCGCGCCGAAGTGCATCAGCAGCGGCACCTTGATGTCCGGCGCCCGCTCCAGCGCGTTCTGGATGCCGCCGCCGTAGTAGGCGATGGCCGCGTCCACCAGACCGTTGGCGGCGGTGTGGTAGGACAGGCGGCCGCCGAAGCAGAAGCCGATCGACACAATCTTTTCGTCGCCCACCTGGCCGCGCAGCGCCTTGACGGTGGCGGCCACGTCCTGCTGCGCCTTGGCGAAATCGGTGGCCTGCATCAGCGCGTAGGCGCGCTTCCACGCCTCGTCGTCGTAGCCCAGTTCGATGCGGGCGCCCTGGCGCCAGAAGATGTCCGGCGCCAGCACCACATAGCCGTCGGCCGCGTACTGGTCGGCCACATTGCGGATATGCTGGTTGACGCCGAAAATTTCCTGCAGCAGCACGATGCCCGGTCCCTTGCCGCCGCGCGGCAGCGACAGATAGGCGCCGAAGGTGCCGTCGGCAGTGTCAATATCGATCCACCTGGAGTTGGTTTCCATGCTGTTCCTTGATGACTGGTTCAGAAAGCGGGAATCGTACTCCGTTTTGCCGTCGCTTGCTTAAAACACCTCGCGCGTGTAGATCACCGGGCCGGAGCGGTAGACGCCAAACGTTTCGCGGCCGGTGGTGCTGGGCAGGAACGGGATCAGGTTGATGCCGCTATCGTTAATCAGCTGAACGTCGACCGAGCCGATGCTGGAGACGCCCGGCGCGGCCAGCTTGAAGTTGTCCTTGGCAAGGCCCTTGGTGATGATGATGATCAGGCCGGCGCTGGCATCGCTCAGCTTGATCGAGAGCGGGCAACTGCCGCCTCCGGCATTGAGCGATTTCTGACAGTTGCTGAATTTGATGTATTTGCTGAGCTCACCGCTGCCGACCGCCTCCGCCAGCGCGTTGAACACGTAACCGCTCGGCATGTAGTACTGGGCGTTGACCTTGACCGGCAGCGCCGCGTTTGGCGAGCCATAGCCATTGGTGACGAACAGGCGGCCGTCGACCACAGTCAGCGGCGCTTCCATCGATAGGCTGGCCGTGCTGCGCTGTGAGCTGGCGCCATCGGCGGCTTGCTCTGTGGCGCGGAGGTAGAGGGTAACTGGCAGCGAAGGCGTGCTGCTCAGGACAAAGGCCGGCAGGTTGTAGGAGCTGCCCGTTGTGCTCAGTGTGCCGACGCCGCCGCTGAAAGTGAAGCGTGGCGGCGGCGATGCCGACGCGCTGCTCTCTGCGCTCCAGCTGAACGTCCCCTTGTTGGACACCACGCTGCCGCCATTCGCGGTCGCCGCGCTGAGATCGATGACCTGCGCCAGCGCGCCGGCGTAGTTGGTGGTGAGCGCGGGCGTGGCGGCGCCGTTGTAGGCTTTTACCAGCATCAGGAAATTCTGCCTGGAGTGCGTGAAGCTGCTGCCGGCGACGCACGGGTTCACGGACGAGTTGGGGCAAGCCATGGTGTGGAAGTTGACGGGGATGGTGTCGGCGTTCGGCACCAGCTCGGTATCGAAGTGATCGGGCACGAAGCGGCTGACGAATTGCGTGCCGCTGGTCTGGAAGCTGGCCAGCGGCTGGCCGAGGTAGTAAGCGTTGGCGCTGGTGCCATCGTCCAGCGCGGCCGTCAGCTTCAGATAGCCGACATCGTCGAAGCTGGCGGTGGCGTTGCCAACGCCGCCGCTAAACGAAGGCGCGCTATAGGTCAGCGTGCCATGGTTGCCGGTGCCGGCCGGCAGGGTGGGCACCTCCGTCGGGTTGTTGACGCTGGGTGTGAACTTGACCTTGGAGGCCGGGTTTTCCTTGCCGAAGTTGGGCGTCGTGCCGTTGCTGGCGTTGAGCGCGGTGACGGTCAGCGTGAACGGTTCGCTAGCCTTGGCGAATTTGCCGCTTGGCGCCGGGACCGCCGCGGCCGGGCCGATGCTGGCGGTGGCGCTGGTCGCCTTGACCTGAAACCTGGCCGGCGCGGCGATGAAGTCGCCGCTGCCGGTGGCGCTGAATCTGGCCGTAGTATAGGTGGCGTTCAGGGCAACTTTGCCGACGTCGGCGTATTGCAGGGGGGCTGTGGCCAGGCCGTTGCCGTCAAAGGTGAACGGCACGCTGACGGTGCTGCCAAACGCGTCGGGACCGCAGCTGGCGCTTTTCGCGCCGATACCAACCTGGATGGTGCCGCTGGCGGGATTTTTGAAGCTGCACGCCATGTCGATATTGACAGTCTGGTTGCTCACCAGCGGGATGCAGCTGGGGGCGCCGGGCGAGGAGGTCAGCGCCTGCAGCGTCACCAGCGCGCCGGAGGTCATCGAGACGTGATTGGGGGCGCTCACCGTCAGCCCGGTGCCGCTGAACACCATGTCGCACGGCGCGCCGCTGCCGCTGTTGACGCAGGTGGTGGCGTTGCCGACGCCGCTGGCGCTGGCCGACAGCGTGTAGGTTTTGGCGACACTGGCCGACACCGTGGCGGCGCTGTTGATGCCACCGCTGATGGTGAAGGTCTGGCCGCCCGGCTGCAGGGTGACGTCGACATTGCTGGTGAAATACGGCGCGCTGCAGGCGGCGTTGGCGCAGGCGATCACGGTCACCGTCTGCGGCTGGCAGGTCAGGCCGGTGCCGCCGTGGTTGATCTGGAAGTGGTGCGGCACGCCGGGCGGCGCCGCGCCGCAGGTCGGCTGGTAGTTGGGATCGGCCTTGGTCACGCAGCTGCAGCCGGCCGCGCCGGGACCGGTGCAGGTGATCACCCCGCTGACCGCATCGTGCCAGTCGATGTAAATCGAATTGACCGCCGCGTTGCCGTTGATGTTGGCAAAGCTGGAGCGGGTGAGCACGTCGCGCGCCACCAGGTCGCCATTGATGGCGCTTTGCGAGCCCATGTCGACGTCGCCGCTCAGGGTGACGCTGCCGTTGATGGTGGCGTTGGCCGGACGCATCAGCAGCGAGCCGCCGGTGACTTTGCCGGTGACGGTGTTGCCGCTGCCGATGTCGAGCGTATTGCTGGCGTTGATATTGCCCTGCACCGTGACGTTGGACGGATTCAGCGTCACGGTGGGCGAGGTGACGTTGCCGGTCAGCGCGCTGCCGGAACCGAGGGTGAACGAGCTGGTGGCGTTGATGTCGCCGTTCAGGGTGACATTGGAATTGGTGGTGAGGACGTTGGCGCTGACCGGGCCGTTGACCACGTTCTGCGACGCCAGGTCGGCCGTGCCGCTCACCGTCAGCGAGCCCATGGTCACCTGCGAGTTGGTGCTGATGGAGGCGCCGATGACGGCGCCGGTGACGGTGTTCTTGGAACCGAGGCTGATGCTGCCGGTGGCGGTCAGCGAACCCATGCTGACGTCGGCATTGGTGCTGATGGTGCCGACGTTGACACTGCCGCTGATGGTGGTGTGGGAGCCGAAGTCGGCACTGCCGGCGGTGACGTTGCCGTTGATGGTGGCGGCGCTGCCGCCGGTGCTGACGGCGGCGGCAAACACGTTGGCGGTGATGGTCTGCGGATTGGAGCCCAGCGTGAAGGTGCCGCCGGCCGTCAGCGTGCCGCCGCTGACGCTGATGTTATTCGAACCGGTCAGGTTGATCGGGTTGCCGCTGGTGGTTTGCAGGGCGGCGCTGCCGCTCATGCTCAGGCCCTGCGCCCAGCCGGGGGAGAAGCCGCTGCTCAGCACCACCGTGTAGCCGCTGGCGATGACGGCGATGTCGTTGTCGCCCAGCGGCATGCCGGGGCAGCTGTAGGTGTTGCCGCTCAGCGTGCAGGTGCTGACGGCGCCGCCGTTGAAGTTGACGTTGGCCGCGCTTGCGTTCGCGGTCGCCAGCAACATGGTCAAAACGATAAGCCATACGGAATAGAATTTCATAGATCACCTGAGCATGCCTGCCTGAATTATAGGCGGACACGCTCAGTTTCCGTGTGGCAGTTTCGTCTTTTAGTGCATTAACGCTTGACCTTGCCGAAGGCGTCGCCGGCCTTCCAGGTCTGCATTTTCGGCGCGTTGGCCACTTCGTAGCCCAGGTTGAGGGTGAACTGGGCCTGCTGCACCATGCCGGACAGGTCCCAGTCGGCGTGGTATTCGTCGGTCGGCTGGTGGTAGTCCTGTTTGAATGCCACCAGACGGGCGCGCGACTGCTCCTGGTCCTTGATGAAGTCGAAGTGGCCGTCGCCCGAGAACACGGCCGAACCGACGTTAAACGCCGGCACGCCAGCCTTGGCAAAGCTGAAATGGTCGGCGCGGTAGTAGGCGCCCGAGAGGTCCGGAATGGCCGGCGCCAGCTTCAGGCCCATCCTCTTTGCGACCGTGGCGGCGGCCGCGTACAGGCTGCTGCGCTCGGCGCCGGCGACGCCGATGTCGCGCGTCTTGCCAACGAAGTTCATTGAGTCGAGATTCAGGTCGGCCGAGGTTTTATCCAGCGGCCAGGCCGGGTTGCGGATGTAGGCGATGCTGCCGAGGAAGCCGGTTTCCTCGCCGGCCGGCCACAGGAACACCTGCGCGCGTTTGGCCGGATGCCGGACCGCCGCCTGCGCCATGGCCAGCAGGGCGGCCACGCCGGAACCGTTGTCGATGGCGCCGTTCCAGATATTGTCGCCCTGCTTGCTCTCGTCGATGCCGAGGTGATCCCAGTGGGCCGAGTAGACCACCGCTTCCGATTGCAGTTTCGGATCGGTGCCGGGCACGATGCCAACCACGTTGTACTGCTCGATCTGGCGGATCTTGCTCTTGATTTCAGCGTGCATTTTCAGCTTGAGGTCAACCGGGCGGAAATCGCGGCGCTCGGCTTGGGCGCGCAGGGTGTCGAGGTCGAAGCCGCCGGCGGCGAACAGGGCGCGCGCGGTGTCCTCCTGCAGCCAGCCTTCCAGCGGGTTGCCGCTGCCGGCCAGGTGGAAGCGCTCGTGCGAGAAGCTGGTGGCCGGCACGTTCCAGCCGTAGGCGGCCGACGGCGTGGTGTGGATCAGCAGCGCGCCGGCCGCGCCCTGGCGCAGCGCTTCCTCGTATTTGTACATCCAGCGGCCATAGTAGGTGTAGGCCTTGCCGCCGAAGCGGTCGGGTTCTTCGGCGGTGGGCTGCGGGTCGTTGACCATCATGACCAGGATCTTGCCCTTCACGTCCACGCCCTTGTAATCGTCCCATTTTTCTTCCGGGGCGATGGCGCCGTAGCCGACGAACACCAGCGGCGCGTCGATGGTGAGATCCTCCTTGCCGCTCATGGTGCCGATCAGGATATCGGCGCCGGTGGCCGGCGTCAGGATCTTGCCGCTGTCCGAGGTAAAGCGGGCGAAGCTGCCGGGCAGCAGCTTGGTGCCTTCGGCCTTCACCAGCTGGCGGTAGGTGCCGTCGGCCAGCGGCTTGAGGCCGAGGACCGCGGCTTGCGTCTCCAGATAGCGCACCGTCAGGTCGCCGCCGCGCTGGCCGGTGCCGCGGCCTTCGAACAAATCGTCGGCCAGCAGGGACAGGTGGGCGCGCAGCGGCGCTTCGGCCACGACCGGCTGCTGGGCGTGGGCTTGCAGGGCCACGCCCGCGGCGATGGCGATCAGTGGAAGACGCATATTTACTCCATGGTGTGGTGCGGAAGGCGGTAATCTTACTGTAAAACACACAAACCAAGGAGACCTATGAAAACCATCATCATCACGGGCGCATCGGACGGCATCGGCGCGGAAATCGCGCGGCAGCTGGCGCGCCGGCATGGCGCCGGCGTGGCGCTGGTGCTGGCGGCGCGCAATGCGGCCATGCTGGAGCAGGTGGCGGCGCAGTGTGCGGCGTCCGGCGCGCAGACCCTGGTGGCGCCGACCGACGTTTCGGTGCAGGCGCAGTGCGTGGCGCTGATCGAGGCGTGCGTGGCGCGCTTCGGGCGCATCGATGCGCTGGTGAACAACGCCGGCCGCTCGGCGCACGCCTTGTTTGCCGAGGTGGAGAATCTGGCGTGGTACGAGGAACTGATGCGGATTAATTTGTGGGGCAGCGTGTGGTGCACCCATGCTGCGCTGCCGTATCTGCAAGCGTCGCGCGGCAGCATCGTGGCGGTGTCCTCGCTGGCGGGGCTGGTGGGCGTGCCGGGGCGCACCGCCTATAGCGCCACCAAGTTCGCCATGGGCGGCTTCTTTGAAGCCCTGCGCATCGAGATGAAGCCGCACGGCGTGAGCGTCACCGTGGCCTATCCGGGCGTGGTGGCGACGCAGATCCGTCATCGCGGCTTCAACGCCGCCGGTGGTGCGCTGGGCAGCAGCAGCCTGAAAGAAGACCGGGCCATGCCGGTGCAGGAGTGCGCGGGCCTGATCGTGGACGGCATGGCAGCGCGCCGGCGCGAGGTGGTGATGTCGGCCAAGGGCAAGCTGGGACGCTGGATGAAACTGATCGCCCCGGGGCTGGTGGAAAAAATGGCGCTGGCGGCGCTCAAGGATGACGTGAAACCTTGATTGTAAGCATTTGTAATTCCCGTCAACTGGGCTGTCACTGGCCGCGTTTTTTGCTCATGCGACACGGGAATGGTCCCGATGCCGAAACTCCGAAAAGGAACACCATCATGAAAAAAGTAATCGCTTCTCTGATCGCCGGCCTGTTCGCAACCGCAGCATTCGCTCAAGCGCCTGCGACTACCACCGCCGCTCCTGAAACCAAGCCCGCAGTGGAGAAAACCGAAGCGAAACCTGCCGCCAAGAAGAAAGTCCATCACGCGGCCAAGAAACAAGCCAAAGAATCCAAGACCGCAGAAGCCGTCGCCGCAGCACCAGCAGCCAAGTAATTAACGATATAAACCGTATAAATTAATTCAAGAGGACTGAATCATGAAAAAAGTAATCGCCACCCTGATCGCCGGCCTGTTCGCTTCCGCTGCTTTCGCTCAAGCTCCAGCCCCTTCGGCATCCGCTTCCGCCTCGGCTTCGGCCCCTGCCGCTTCGGCGCCGGCGGTGAAGAAGGAGCACAAGAAAGCGACCCACAAAGCCAGCGCATCGGCTTCGGCGTCGGCCGCCGCCTCGACCCCGGCACCGGCCGCTTCGGCTCCGGCCGCCAGCAAGTAATCAGCAAACCGTATAAATTAATTTAAAGAGGATTGAATCATGAAAAAAGTAATCGCCACCCTGATCGCCGGCCTGTTCGCTTCCGCTGCTTTCGCTCAAGCTCCAGCTCCTTCGGCATCCGCCTCGGCCGCCGCTTCGACTCCGGCTGCTTCCGCACCAGCCGCTTCCGCACCAGCCGCTTCGGCGCCGGCAGCCAAGAAGGCCACGCATAAGAAAGCACACAAAGCCAGCGCATCGGCTTCGGCATCGGCCGCCGCCGCTTCGGCCCCGGCGCCGGCAGCTTCGGCTCCGGCCGCAAGCAAGTAATCAAGCCAGCAAGCAGCGCCAGTGCCTGACGTGCCGCCCCGGACCCTCAGGGCCTGGGCGGCGCAAGAGAGAAGACGGATTCCAACTCCGTCTTTTCTGCGTTTAGCGATTCAACTCCTCCAGCAGCACGCGATGGAAGGCCTGCGGGTCTTCCATCTGCGGCGCGTGCCCCATCCCCTTGAATTCCACCAGTCGCGCCTGCGGTATCTTTTTCGCGGCTTCCTTGCCCAGCACGTCGTAGCGGCCGATCTTCGCCTTCACTTCGGGCGGCGCGGCGTCCTTGCCGATGGCGGTGGTGTCGGCGTCGCCGATCAGCAGCGTGGTCGGCACCTTCAGCAGCGGGAATTCATACACCACCGGCTGGGTGAGTATCATGTCGTAGATCAGCGCCGAATTCCACGCCACCACTTTCTTGCCCGGACCGTTATTCAGGCCGGCCAGCATGTCGACCCACTTGTCGTACTCCGGTTTCCAGTTGCCGCCATAGTAGGTGGCGCGCTCGTAGGCGCGCACGCTGTCGGCCGATAGCTTCAGTTCGCGCGCGTACCACTGATCCACGCTGACCGGCGGCACGCCCAGCGCTTTCCAGTCTTCCAGCCCGATCGGATTGACCATCACCAGCCGCGACACCGCCTCGGGATACATCAACGCATAGCGCGCGGCCAGCATGCCGCCGGTCGAATGGCCGATCATCACGGCCTGCCGCACGCCGATATGCCTGAGCAGCCCGCTGGTGTTGGCGGCCAGCTGCTGGAAGCTGTACTGGTAGTGCTCCGGCTTGGACGAGGCGCAGAACCCGATCTGGTCCGGCGCCACCACGCGGTAGCCGGCCCTGGTCAACTCGGCGATGGTCTGCTCCCAGGTCGCGCCGCAGAAGTTTTTGCCGTGCAGGAGGACGGCGGTCTTGCCATTGGCCGCACCGCCGGGCGCGACGTCCATGTAGGCCATCTGCAGGTTCAGGCCCTGCGAGGCAAAGCTGTATTGGTGGACCGGGTACGGGTAGGCGAAGCCTTCGAGCCGGGGGCCATATCCGGCGGCCGAGGCGGCGCCGGCAAGGAGGAGTGGGGCCAGCAGGGTACGTATCATCGAAAACTCCCGAAAAGCGTGCATTTAAGCGTTAATTCTTGCAAAAAAAAGCTGAATCCGCCCAGACAGAGTAAACTAGCGCAAATTTCTTTCGCAATTAGGCGATTCGAACAATTTTTGTGAGTGACGCCATGTCTGCATCCCCAGTATCCCCAATTGCCCTTTTTTCCGACCTCGATCTCGGCGCGCCGCTGTTAAAAGCGCTGAATGAAGTCGGCTATGAGTCGCCGTCGCCGATCCAGGCCGCGACCATCCCGCTGCTGATGAATAATCAGGACGTGCTGGGCCAGGCCCAGACCGGCACCGGCAAGACCGCCGCTTTCGCGCTGCCCATCCTGGCCCGCATCGACATCAAACAGACCACGCCGCAGGCGCTGGTGCTGGCGCCGACCCGTGAGCTGGCGATCCAGGTCGCCGAAGCGTTCCAGACCTACGCCACCCATATCCCGGGCTTCCATGTCCTGCCGATCTACGGCGGCCAGAGCTACGGGCCGCAGCTGTCGGCCCTGCGCCGCGGCGTGCATGTGGTGGTCGGCACCCCCGGCCGCGTGATCGATCACCTCGACAAGGGCTCGCTCGATCTGTCCAGACTGAAAACGCTGGTGCTGGACGAAGCCGATGAAATGCTGCGCATGGGCTTTATCGACGACGTCGAACGCATCCTGCAGGAGACGCCGGAAGCGCGCCAGACCACGCTGTTCTCGGCCACCATGCCGCCGGCCATCCGCCGCATCGCCAATACCTATCTGCGCAATCCGAAGGAAATCACGGTGGCGGCCAAGACCGGCACCAATGAGAATATCCGCCAGCGCTACTGGCTGGTGTCCGGCATGCACAAGCTGGATGCGCTGACGCGCATTCTGGAAGCCGAAAACTTCGACGGCATGATCATCTTCTCGCGCACCAAGCTCGGCACCGAGGAACTGGCGCAGAAGCTGCAGGCGCGCGGCTTCTCGGCCGCCGCCATCAACGGCGATATCCAGCAGGCGCAGCGCGAGCGCACGGTGCAGATGCTCAAGGACGGCAAGATCGACATTCTGGTGGCGACCGACGTTGCCGCCCGCGGCCTGGATGTGGAGCGCATTTCGCACGTGGTCAATTACGACGTGCCGCACGATCCGGAAAGCTATACCCACCGCATCGGCCGCACCGGCCGCGCCGGCCGCAGCGGCGAAGCCATTCTGTTCATCACGCCGCGCGAAAAAGGCCTGCTCAAGATGATCGAGCGCTCCACCCGCCAGCCGATCGGCCAGCTGGAGCTGCCGACCATCCAGGCGGTCAACGATGTGCGCATCGCCCGCTTCAAGCAGCAGATCACCGATACCCTGGCCGAAGGCGGTCTGGAACAGTTCCAGTCGCTGATCGAAGATTACGAGCAGGAGCACAATGTGCCGGCGGTGGAAATCGCCGCCGCGCTGGCCAAGTTGTCGCGCGGCGATGTGCCGCTGCTGCTGGATAAGAAGCAGCAGACGCAGTGGGAAGAGCGTCCGGCGCGCCCGGGCTTCGACCGTCCGGAGCGCGCCGACCGCTTTGCCGACCGCGGCGAACGTCCGGACCGCAGCGAGCGTTTCGGCAAGAAGGAGCGCATTCCGCGCGAGTCCGAGCCGGGCATGCGCACTTACCGCATCGAGGTGGGCTACCAGCACGGCGTCAAGCCGGGCAATATCGTCGGCGCCATCGCCAACGAGGGCGGCATCGATTCGAAGAACATCGGCCGCATCGAGATTTTCGACGACTTCACGGTGCTGGATATGCCGGACACCCTGAGCCGGGAAGCGCTGGAGCTGATGGCCGGCATCCGCGTGGCGGGCCAGGCGCTGCGCATCAGCGTTGACGGCGAGGGCGCGCCGGCGCCGGCCGCCGCCAGGCCGGCCCGCGCCGACAAGCCGCACAAGGCCGATAAAGCCGACAAGGCCGACAAGGCCGACAAGGCCGACAAGCCGGCCGGCTCGCCGCTGGAGCGTACCGTGCGCGCCGCCGTTGACGGTGCGGACGAGGCGCCCGCCAAGAAGAAAAAGGACAAAGCCGGCAAGCTGTCGGTGCCGATGTCGGCGTTCCGCGTCGAGGTGGGCCGCGAGCAGCAGGTCACGCCGGCCAATATCGTCGGCGCCATCGCCAACGAGACCGGGCTGGAGGCCAAGTACATCGGCCGCATCGAGATCTTCGACAATTACAGCATGCTGGAGCTGCCGGACGGGATGCCGGACGATATGTTCCGCAACCTGGGCAAGGTCTGGGTCGGCGGCGCGCAGCTGAAGATCAGCCATGCCGACCGCATGCCGCCGGAATCGGCCAAGCACACGCCGCCGAAGAAGCCGGCGCCGGGCGCCAAGCCGAAGGCGAAGAAGTACTAATCTCCACGGGGCCTCAGGCCCCGTTTTCTTTTCTGCTGAGCTGCACAGGCACGGTGCGGCCTGCGTGCTGCATTGCACCAAAATCAAGCTTGGCCCGCGTGAAATGCTGGCAGGCGACTATTGTTGTCATAGTGAGCAGCTGCTGGCCCGCTTATTGCATATGTGATAGCACAATCGTAATAAGAGGCGGCGGTGAAGCGCCTGGAACCGGGAGACGGTAAACACAGGAGCATGGCAATGACATCATTCAAGAAACTGTGGACTGCCTTCGTCGATTCGATCAAACCGGAGGTACTGCGCAATACGAATCCAGCCGGCCTGCATTCGATTTACGTCGATAAGCGGCCTTTCAATTTGTCTTCCTTCTCGTCGCGGGAGCGCTAATGCTACTGCGCAACGACCTGCTGCACTACACGCATCCGTCGGCGCGCACCGTCCGCATCCTGTGGATCGCTCCCGAGCAAAGCCACGCCTATGTTTTCGACGTGGCTGCGCACTCGGCGGAAGTGGAGCTGTTAGAACTGTCGGCGGTGCACGCCGATATCCGGGCCGGCCATGCCAGCGTGCTGGCGGCCGATCCGCACCTGGTGGTGGTCAGCCAGGAACTCCTGCCGCCCAAGCACCTGCAGCTGCGCGCGCGCGCGTGGCAGATCATCGAAGGGCTGGTGGCGCAGGAGCCGCAGATTTACGAGGCGCGCCTGCGCGGCCCGCTGATCGCGCAGGCCACGGCGCAGCATGGCGTGTCGCATCCCACCATCTATCGCTATCTGCGCCGCTACTGGCAGCGCGGGCAGACGCCCAACGCGCTGCTGCCGGATTACGGCAATTCCGGCGCGCGCGGCAAGGTGCGCCAGTCTTCCGAGGGCGTCAAGCGCGGCCGGCCGCGCAAGAACGGCGCCGACGCCGGTCCCGGCCTCAATGCGGACGAGGAAATCCGCCGCGTGTTCCGCGTCGCCACGGCGCGTTATGCGGCCGCCAGCACCAAGTTCTCGCGGCTCGGCGCCTACCAGCAGATGCTGGCCGAATTCTTCGTCGAACGCCGCATCGACGCCGACTCCGGCCGCGTCCTGACCACGCAGCCGGCGCGCGTGCGCGAGGTGCCTAGCTTCGGCCAGTTCAATTACTGGCTGGACCAGGATGACGACCGGCCGCCGGAAGTGGTGCGGCGCGCTGTGGCCGCGGCGCCGGCGGCACAACAGGCGGCACAACAGGCGGCCGCGCCGGTCATGACTGCGGCCGCGCTGCCGCCGGGCCGTCCCGGCGAGGGCTTTTATCTCGATGCCTGGCGCGCCGAGGTGCAGCTGGTGTCGCGCGCCGACCGCAATCAGGCCATCGGCCGGCCGGTGGTGTATGTGGCGACCGATGTCTTTAGCCGCATGGTGTGCGGCATCTATATCGGCATGGGCGAGGTGGAATGGCCGCAGGCCCTGCTGGCGCTGGCGCACTGCGGCGCCGACAAGCAGCGCTATAGCCAGCAATACGGCCGCCCCATCGAGGCCGGGCAGTGGCCGTGCCGTCATCTGCCGGAAACGCTGTTTGCCAGTGCGGCCCTGATGCGTGGCTGGAACGGCGACACGCTGCTCAACAACTTCAATCTGCGCAGCGCGGCGGCGGAGTCCGGTCCGGACGAGTGGCGCGCGGTGCTGGAAAAGCGTTTCCGCCTGTTGGCGCCGGAGATGAGCGGGGCGCCGTGCCGGCTGGATGGCGTGCTCGATATCGAGCAGTTCACACGCATCGTGATCGACTGCGTGCTGTACTTTAACAACCGCCGCCAGCTGGCGCCGGCCGGCGCCACGCCGCGCCAGTTGTGGGACTGGGGACGCGAACATCGGGGCGGCGGATTAAAGATCTTTCCAGAGCATTTGATCCGTTGCAGCCTGCTGCCGGTGGCCCAGGCCAGCGTCACCAGCGCCGGCATCGCGCTGTCCGACAGCCTGTACACCTGCGCGCGCGCCATCAGCGAGCGCTGGTTCGAACGCGCGCGCCTGCGCGGTGCATGGAGCATCAAGCTGGCTTACGATCCGGCCAATCTGGACACGGTCTATTTGCTGGACCCGTCGGCGCCCTTGCAGTTCCATGCCTGCCACCTGGCCGACGCCAGCGCCGCGCACCAGCATCTGTCGGCGGCCGAAATTGCACGCTTGCCGCGCACCCAAACGGCGCTTCGCGCCACCTCCCTGCGTAGCACTACGCAAGGCTTCCATAGCTTCGTGAGCTGACTTCCACGCAAATAAAGTATGTGCGCCCGCGGCATCGCCGCGGGCGCATGTAACGACATCTGCCCGCTCAAGCGGAAACGCATGAAACAGGTTTATTTTCCGATGCTGTTGTGGCACGCCGTTTGCTAAGAAGGAACTATGGGATCGCAAGTCGCCCAAGGATCTTTCAGCAGACTGGTGAGGAAGCAGATGGATAGTAAAACAGTAAAACCGTATAAATCGTTTACTTCATTTACGAGGAGGGATTTTCTGTACCGGGCGGCGGCGGTGGGCGGCACCGGCTTGCTGTTGAATACCATGAATGCCTGGGGCATGGGGATCGCTTCAACCGCCTCCGAGCCGCCGGCGCTGAGCGGCAGCGGCAAGGGCAAGAAGGTGCTGATCCTGGGCGCCGGCCTGGCCGGCATGACCGCCGCCTATGAGCTGGAGAAGCTGGGCTACAAGGTGCAGATCTTGGAGGCGCGCGCCTTTGCCGGCGGCCGCTGCCAGACCGCGCGCAAGGGTTTCAGCCTGACCGAGCTGGGCGGCGAGAAGCAGACTTGCGCCTTCGACGAAGGCCATTACATCAATCATGGCCCATGGCGCATTCCGCTGCACCATCAGTCGACGCTGCACTACACCCGCCTGTTCGAGGTGCCGCTGGAGGTGATGATCAACGAGAACGACCACGCCTATGTGTACTCGGAAAACGCCGGTCCGTTTGCCGGCAAGCGGGTGCGCATCAAGGAGGTGAAGGCCGATATGCGCGGCCATGTGTCGGAGCTGCTGGCCAAGTCGGTCAAGAATCACGCGCTGGATCAGGAACTGACCGCCGACGACCAGCGCCTGCTGCTGGATTACCTGCAGCATGAGGGCGCGCTCAGCGCCGGCGACTTGCAGTACAAGGGCCGCAGCGGCCGTGGCTATGCGGTCAATCCCGGCGCCGGCCTGTCGCCGGGACCGGGCACGCCGTCCGATCCGCTGGGCTTCAAGGATTTGCTGGCATCAAAGCTGGGCAATGTATACAGCGCGGTGCATGACTTCCCGATGCAGGCCACCATGTTCCAGCCGGTGGGCGGCATGGACGCCATCGCCAGGGCGTTTGAAAAACGCGTCGGCAGGAATATCCGCTACAAGGCGGAAGTACAGACGATCCGCCAGAACGACAGGGGCGTGACGGTGACTTACAAGGACACCGGCACCAACAAGGTCAGCGCGATCAGCGCCGACTACTGCCTGTGCGCGATTCCGCTGTCGGTGCTGCGCCAGATCGATACCGATTTCTCGGACAAGTTCAAGCACGCCGTGGCCTCGGTGGCGTATGCGCCGGTGGGCAAGATCGGCCTGCAGATGAAGCGCCGCTTCTGGGAAGAGGACGACCATATCTACGGCGGCCACATCATGACCGACCTGAAAGGCATCAACACCATTTCGGTGCCGTCCTACGGCTTCCAGAAGAAGAAGGGCGTGCTGCTCGGTTATTACCAGTATCAGACGCAGGCGATTGAAATCAGTGCGCTGTCGCCGAAGGAGCGCGCCGAGTTTGCGCTGGCGGCCGGACAGAAGATCTTCCCGCAATACACGGAGAACTTCGAGACCGCGTTCTCGGTCGCATGGCACCGCGTGCAGTACAACCTGGGCGGCTGGGCCGAATGGACCGAGAAGACCCGCGCCGCCGCTTATCCGACGCTGCTGGAGGGCGAGGGCCGCATTCTGCTGGCCGGCGAGCACCTGAGCTATCTCACCGGCTGGCAGGCCGGCGCCATCGAATCGGCATGGCAGCAAATCGCCAGGATCCATGAAAGGGCAAGCGCATGAAGGAGGTGTTGATCAAGGCCGCGATGGTGGCGGTGGCGGCGTTTGCGGCGGCCGCGTCGTCGCCGCTGCGCGCGCAGGACGCGGCGGCCGGTGCGGACGGCAAGGCGCTGTTCCTGAAGAATTGCGCCGCCTGCCACCAGCCGACCGGCAAGGGCATTCCCGGCGCCTTCCCGCCGCTGGCCGGCAGCAAATTCGTGCAGGGGAAGGGCGCGGATGTGGCCAGCGTGCTGCTGAAAGGGCGCGGCGGCATGCCGGACTTCAGCGAGTCGCTCAGCGACCGCGATATCGCCACCGTGCTGACCTTTGTGCGTTCCAACTGGGGCAACAAGGCCGATGGCCTGAGCGAGGCCGATGTCAGCACGCTGCGCACGGCACTCGGCGTCGACCCGTTCGGCAATTCCGTCATGTCCAACAAACACTGAGAGAGAGTATGAAGATGAAAAAAGCATTTGCCGCCCTGCTGTTCTGCGCCGCCGCCGGCAGCGCCCTCGCCGCGCCGAAAGCCGATATCGTGCGCCACAAGATTCCGAACTCGGATTTTCCGATCGCGCTGGCGGTGACGATACCGCCGACCGCCACCATCCATTTCATCAGCGGCCAGGTGCCGGCGGTGGTCAACAAGGATGCGCCGGCCGATTCGATCGAGGCCTTCGGCGACACCAGGACGCAGTCCGAATCGGTGCTCAGGAAAATCAAGGAAATCCTGCAGGGCATGAAGCTGGACATGGCGGACGTGGTGAAGATGCAGGTGTTCCTGGTGGGCGATCCGGCCAAGGGCGGCAAGGCCGACACCAAGGGCTTCATGGAGGCTTACACCCAGCATTTCGGCGGCGCCCAGCCTAACCTGCCGGCGCGCGCCGTGGTGCAGGTGGCGGGCCTGAGCAATCCGGGCTGGCTGGTGGAGATCGAGGTGGTCGCGGCCAAAAAATAAGTTTGTAGTTTGCGTTACAGGTCTTACTTTTTTTCATTCAAAAATGGGGATTTAAATATGCTTAAGGCCACACTCAAGATCGGCGTTGCAGCCGTGTTGTCCACACTGGCGTTTGGTGTTTACGCAGAGGATGTTGATGCAGCGGCCGATGCGGGCGCCACGCCCAACGCGGGAGCGGTGATCGTGACGGGGACCCGTACCAGCGGTATCAAGGTTGAAAACAGCGCGTCGCCGATCCAGGTGCTGGATGCGGCGTCGCTGCAGCGCACCGGCCAGCCGGACCTGATCCAGGCGCTGGCGCAGAATCTGCCGTCGTTCACGGCGCAGGCCTTCGGCGGCGACACCGCCAACCTGACGCTGTCGGCCCGCCTGCGCGGCCTGAGCCCGAACAACACGCTGGTGCTGATCAACGGCAAACGCCGTCACGGCACCTCCAATCTGGCGGTGCTGGGCGGACCGTACCAGGGCGGCGCGGCGGCCGACCTGAACTACATTCCGGTGTCGGCCATCGATCACATCGAGGTGCTGCAGGACGGCGCGGCCGCGCAATACGGTTCGGACGCGATCGCCGGCGTGGTCAACATCATCCTCAAGTCCAACAACCATGGCGGCACCGCCACCGCCACCGGCGGCGGCTATGTGGACGGCGGCGGCCGCACGGCCGACGCGTCGGCCAATATCGGCGTGGAGCCATTCACCGACGCCTATCTGAGCCTGACGGCGGAATCGAAGTACCACGGCTACAGCGATCGCGGCGGCATCGATCCGCGGGTGGAGAATCCGGCCAATATGGCGGCCTATCCGGGCATGTTCCAGCATCCGGGCTACCCGCACGTCAACCACATCGCCGGCGACGCGCAGTATCACCTGAATGTGTTTGCGGCCAACTTCGGCTATGACTTCGCGCCGGACAGCCAGCTGTACGCCATCTTCACCGCCGGCCGCAAGGAAGCGCGCGCGTTCGAGAACTATCGTTTGCCGAGCCGCCTGCCGAAGATTTATCCGACCGGCTTCTCGCCGAAGGAGACCATGAAGCAGGACGACTTCGGCCTGACGGTGGGCGTCAAGGGCAAGCTGGCCGGCTGGAATACCGATCTGAGTTCGACCTGGGGCCGCGACAAGGCGCAGATCGGCGTGGCCGATTCGGGCAACGTCTCGCTGTTCAACGACACCGGCTCCACGCCGACCGTGTTCCGCGCCGGCGCCTTCATCGCCAGCCAGCTGACCACCACGCTGGAAGCGAGCAAGGAGTTCCAGATCGGCTGGGCCAAGCCGCTGAACGTGGCGGCCGGTCTGGAGCACCGCATCGACAAGTATGAGATCGAGGCCGGCGACGCCGCTTCGCGCTACAAGGAAGGTTCGCAGTCGTATCCGGGCTTCTCGCTGACCGACGCCGGCAGCCATCGCCGTACCAATGAGGCGGCGTATATCGACTTCGCCGGCAATCCGGTCAACGATCTGACGCTGGATCTGGCGGCGCGCTACGAGCATTTCAGCGACTTCGGCAACGCCAAGGTCGGCAAGATCACCAGCCGCTACGACTTCTCGCCGGCGGTGGGCGTGCGCGGCACGTTCTCCAACGGTTTCCGCGCGCCGACCCTGGCCGAGGAATACTATTCGGCCACCAACGTCGGCCCGACCACCGCCTTCGTGCAGCTGGCGCCGAATTCGGCCGGCGCCAGGCTGGTGGGCGTGGATGGCCTGAAGCCTGAGCGTTCGACCAATCTGTCGCTGGGCCTGGTGATCAACCCGGCCAGCAATGTGGCGGTGACGCTGGATGTGTACCAGATCAAGATCCGCGACCGCATCGTCGGTTCGGGCGCGCTGTATGGCTCGGGCGGCGCGGTCAACTCGCCGGCGGTGACGGCGGCGATCAAGGCCAATGGCAATGTGCTGGACAGCACGGTGAGCCAGACCGGTATCAATATCTTCTCGAACGCGGTCGATACGCGCAGCCGCGGCCTGGAGTTCGTGACGACGATTAACTCCAACTACGGCACCGCCGGCAAGGTGGACTGGTCGATCGCCGCCAACTACAACAAGGTGGAAGTCACCAAGGTCAATCAGGCGCCGGCGCAGTTGCTGCCGCAGACGCTGCTCGACAAGACGGCGATCTCGGACCTCGAGACCGCCGCTCCCAAGCTGCGCGTGAACCTGGGCGCGCTGTGGAAGGTCGGCAACTGGACTGTCAACCTGCGCGAGGCGATTTACGGCAAGGCGTCGGAATACGGCAGCGAAGATGGTTCGGTGTACCACCTGACCGAAGTCAAGCCGAAGCTGATCACCGATCTGGAAGTCGGCTACAAGATCAACAACTCGTGGTCGGTGGCGGTGGGTGCGAACAACCTGTTCAACATCTATCCTAACGGCGTGAATCCGGCGCTGCTGGCCGACGAGCGCGCGGCGGGCGACAACGCGGCGGTGAACGTGCTGCCGAGCTTCTCGCCATTCGGCATCAACGGCGGCTACTACTACGCGCGGGCCAACTACAAGTTCTAAGCGGGGGCGTTTAGTTTGGGGACCGTCCTGCGGGCAGGGCGGTCCCTTTTTTTCTCGTGCAGCCGATGCGGTTTATTTTTGCTGCGGGCTGAAGATCAACGCGCGCCGAAAAATGCCGAGGTGCCGGTGCGTGCCTGGTCGATGGCGGCAATCGCCAGTTCCTGCTGGCCGGTGCCGATGGTGTAGCTGATCGCGATGCCGCTGAGCGATGCGCCGGCCAGGATGCACGGCGCGCCGCCGTAGGTCAGGCTGACGTCGAAAACGTTTTTGCCGGAGCTGCGCGGTTTGATGGTGCCGGTGAACGCGCAGCCGCTGGACGTCGCGGTGAATGTGCCTGCGGCCGCGATGTTGAGGGTGACCGGGAAGCCGCGTAGCGAGGTCAGGTTCCAGGTGCCGGCGATGCTGCCCAGGCTGGCCGCCGCGTTGTAGACATAGATGGTGTTGGGGATAGGCGTGCCGGTGAAGGTGACGACGTTGGCGCCTTCCGTCAGCGAGCCGTTCAGACTGCTGCCGGCGATATAGCTTGCGCTCAGCGTGGCGGCGCTCACCGAGCCGTTTGCGGCGGCGTCTTTCACGTCGGTGGCGGAGAAGCTGCCGTTGTTGGAGTTGCCGTTACCCTGCAAGAAGCCGTTCACCGCGAAGATGTTGGCGCTGCTGCTGCCATACAGCGTGTAAAACTGGCCGTTCTCCAGCACCAGGCTGTAGTGCTGCCGGCCGTCCGACAAGGTGCCGAAGTAAGCGCCTTCCGCGGTGCCCGACGGCGTTGCGGAAGCGCCGCCGCCGCCGCCATTACCACCACCGCCGCCGCCGCCGCCGCATCCGGCCAGCGTCAATAACAACATCGATAAAGCTGAAATCGCTGGTTTCTTTCCGTGCATCCTGATCCTTTCGTAATTGCATTATGGAAACTATAGTGTAACTGGTTTAATGTAGTTCGAATATCTTTTTTTGACAACGCAGGCCGGCCCGGGGGCGGGGTGTTAAGCTGCGCTCTGCTTGCGGAGACGAGGAAATACAGCATGATGAGTTTGCAGGATTATCTGGCGCTGAGCGGCCCGGCGCCGACGCGCCATGTCGCCTACGGCGCGGCGCCGTCGCAGTTTGCGGAATTGTTCCTGCCGGCCGGCGCGGGGCCGTTCCCGCTGGCGGTGATCATTCACGGTGGTTGCTGGACCAAGGCTTTCGGCGGCATCGCGCAGATGCGCAATATGGCCGGCGATCTGGCGCGGCAGGGCATCGCGGTGTGGAATGTGGAGTATCGCCGCTATGACGAGGAGGGCGGCGGCTATCCGGGCATGTATCACGATGTGGCGGCCGCGATGGACCGCCTGCGCGCGCTGGCCGCTGAGCATCCGCTGGATTTGTCGCGCATTGTGCTGGTAGGGCATTCGGCCGGCGGCCATCTGGCGCAGTGGGCGGCGTCGCGCGCGCGGCTGCCGCGCAGCAGTCCTTTGTATGTGGCCGATCCGCTGCCGGTGCCGGTGGTGATCAGCCTGGGCGGCCTGGCCGATCTGCGCAACGAGCAGGCGCTGATCCTGAGCAGCTGCGGCCGCGAGATGGCGCAGCTGGCCGGCGTGGCCAGCACCGCGCGGCCCGATATTTTCAGCGATACCTCGCCGGCCGAGATGCTGCCGGCCGGCGTGCGCACGGTATTGATCCACGGCGAGCTGGATGAGATTTCGCCGCTGCGCGTGGGCCAGGACTACGCGCGCCGCGCGCGGGCGGCCGGCGATGCGGCCGAGGTGCTGGTGCTGCCCGGCGGCAGCCATTACGACGAGGTGGCGGCTACTTCGCCGTCCTGGGCAATCGTGTCGGCTCAGATCCGCAAGGCGCTGGGTATTTGATGGCGTTGAGCGCCATTTTCTCGACGGCGGCGGCGTGCAGGTCGACGTCCATTTTGTCGGCCAGCTGCACCAGGTAAAGCAGCACGTCGGCCAGTTCGTGGCGGATGGCGGCGCGGGTGGCGTCGTCCAGCTCGGCGGCGGCGCCGCTCGGCAGCCACTGGAAGTGCTCGGCCACTTCGGCCACTTCCACCGATAAGGCCATGGCCAGGTTCTTGGGCGTGTGGTATTGCGCCCAGTCGCGCTGCGCGGCGAATTGGCGTGTGCGGTCACGCAGGTCTTGCAGGTCGGAGGTCGTCATGGCGCGGTTCATTCCCTGTTTTCTACCGTTTGTCGCACGGCGCGGGTGCGGCCGGGCGGCGCTGGCTATAGTGGCGGCATTATAACTTCAAGGATTGACCATCATGCGCCGCACCCTTACCGCTCTTGCCGCCCTGTCCCTTCTCGCCGGTTGCGCCGTGATCGTGGTGCCGGACGGCGACGGCGGTGTGCATTACAAGTCCGCCTTCGGCGGCGACGCCGTGCAGGGCAACGGCCAGAATACGGTGGAGTCGCGCCAGGTGGCCACGTTGGACGGGGTCGATATCAATGGCCCGATGCAGGTGGAGATCCGGGTCGGCCAGGCCGCGGCGCTGCAGGTGGAGGGCGACAGCAATATCGTGCCGCTGCTGCGCACCGATGCCAGCAGCGGCACGCTGCGCATCTGGGTCGACGGCAATGTACGCACCAGCAATCCGCTGCGCGTGATTTACACCACGCCGCAGCTGCGCGAGGTGGGCGCCAACGGGTCCGGCCAGCTGAATATCAGCGGTCTGCATGGCGGTCCGCTCAGCCTGTCGCTCAACGGTTCGCGCGCGGTGCGGCTGGCCGGCCAGGTCGGCCGCCTCGACGCCCGCCTGAACGGCTCCGGCGGCCTGAACGCCGCGGCCTTGGACAGCGGTTCGACCGCGGCCCGCCTCAGCGGCTCCGGCCGGCTGGAGCTGGGCCGCGTCAACGGCGAGCAACTGGCGCTGGAGCTGCATGGCTCCGGCAGCGCCAGCGCCAGCGGCAGCGTGCGCAATCTGACGGTGCGCCTGAACGGTTCCGGCAGCGCCGACCTGGCCGGCCTGAGCAGCCAGTACGCCGAGCTGACCACCAACGGCTCGGGCGGCATTTCGGCCGCCGTCACGCAGTCGCTGGTGGCGGCCGCCAATGGCTCGGGCGGCGTCACCGTGTACGGCAATCCACCCCAGCGCAATATCAGCGGCAAGCGCGTCAGCATCGTCCAGTGAGGTCGGGCTGAGCGCGGCGAGCCGCCGCCGTCGAGCGCACCGCCGCGACAGGCGGCTGGCTCATGCGGCCGCCACGGCGGTGTTGCGGCGCAGGCGGCCGATCAGCTCCGGCAGCGGCATCGGCCGCGCGTACAGATAACCCTGCATGCTGGCGCAGTCGTGGGCGATCAGGAAGTCGGCCTGGGCCTGGGTTTCCACCCCCTCGGCCACCACCCGCAGGCCGAGGTGGCCGGCCATGGCCAGGATGGATTGCACCAGCGCCCGGCTGTTGGCGTCGTCCGGCGTGTCCATGATGAAGCTGCGGTCGATCTTGAGTTCGTACAGCGGCATTTTCTTCAGGTAGGCCAGGCTGGAGTAGCCGGTGCCGAAATCGTCGATGGAAAAGCGCAGGCCCAGCGCGGCCAGCTGGTGCATGCGGGCGATGGTGTCGTCCAGCTTGTCGATCAGCAGGCCTTCGGTCACTTCCAGCACCAGCAGCCGCGCCGGCGCGCCGCTGGCGCTCAGCGCCTGGCGCACCTGCTCGACAAAGCCGGGCTGGCGGAACTGGCTGGGGCTGACGTTGACCGACAGCGGCATGGCCAGCCCGGCCGCCTGCAGCTGCAGCACGGCGGCGCAGGCCTGGCGCAGCGCCCAGGCGCCCAGTTCCAGGATCAGGCCGGATTCCTCGGCCACCGGGATGAACACGGCGGGCGGCACCATGCCGCCGTCGGCCTGCGGCCAGCGCATCAGCAGTTCGCCGCCGATGGCGCGGCCGTCGCGGTCGACCTGGGCTTGCACGTGCATCTGCAGCTGGCCGGCGGCCAGGGCGGCGGCCAGCTCGCGCTCCAGCGTCAGGCGCCGCTCGACCTCGGCCTGCATGGCCGCTTCAAAGAAGGCGATGCCGTTGCGGCCGTCCGCCTTGGCGCGGTACATGGCGGTGTCGGCCTCGCGCAGCAGGTCGTGCGCGGTTTGCCCGGTCTGCGGCAGCATGGTGACGCCGATGCTGGCGGTGGAATTGTAGGTCTGGCCGGCGATCTCGAAATCCTGGCCGATGGCGGCGCGGATTTTCTCCGCCACCGTCAGCGCCGCGTGGGTGGCGCCGGCCAGCTGGTCCGACAGATGGCCCAGCAGCACCACGAATTCGTCGCCGCCGATGCGGGCCACGGTGTCGGCCTTGCGCATCAGCTTGCTCAAGCGGTCGGCCGCGTTGCACAGCAGGGCGTCACCGATGGCGTGGCCGCGCGCGTCGTTGATGGTCTTGAAACGGTCGAGGTCGATGAACATGACGGCGCTGTAGGTGCCGCCGCGCCCGGAGCTGGCCAGCAGCTTGTCGATGCGGTCCATCAGCAGGCGGCGGTTGGGCAGGCCGGTCAGCACGTCAAAGAAGGCCAGGCGGTGGATATCGTCCTGCGATTTCTTGCGCTCGGTGATGTCGCGCTCGACCGCCACCCAGTGGGTGTTGACGCCGCCCTCGTCGGCCAGCGGCACCAGCTCGGTCTCGACCCAGTAGGCTTCGCCGCTCTTGGTGTAGTTCAGCAGTTCGGCGCGCACCGCCTGGTTGCGCGCCATGTGGCGCTCGATTTCCTCGATCACGGCCGGCTCGGTGCCGGGGCCGCGCAGCAGGCGCAGGTTCTGGCCGAGCACCTCGTCGCGCCGGTAGCCGGTGCGGCGCTCGAACGCTTCGTTGACGAAGATGATGTGCTGGGCGGTGGCCGGGGCGGCGGCGCCGGGATCGACCGCGGCGATCAGCACCATGTCGTTCAGGCGCGCCACCGCGGCCGAGGTCAGGCGCAGCTCGGCGTTCAGCAGGTGCAGCTGGTCGAGCGAGCGCTCCAGGTGTTGCAGCAGCACCGCGCACGACAGCGTCAGCACGGCGGTCATGAACATGAAGTTGAGGGAAATGATGCCGGCCTTGAGGAAGCCGTAGTCGGGCACGCCGGCCAGGCGCAGGCTGGCGTTGTCCTCGAAGCCCAGCACCATCACCGCCAGCCCGGCCAGCACCAGGGTGACCAGCGCCGGGCGCAGGCCCAGCAGCAGCGCCGCCAGCACCGGCACCGCCATCAGGTAGATCTGGCTGACCGCGCCCACCTTGAGCAGCAGGGCCAGGCCGACCGCGAAGGCCACGGTCAGGAAGTTGAGCACGCGCACCGTGTACGCCAGCGTGCGCCAGCGCCAGATCACGCCGACCCAGACCAGCGCCACGCTGTCGACGATGGCGATCGACCACATGCCCTCGCTGAGCGCCAGCAGCACGCTGGGCACGGCCGTGGCCAGCCCCAGCAGGAACACGACCAGCAGCAGCTTCGCGAAGATTTGCGCGCGCCAGTGCGCTATGTCGTTTGCCACAGCCACGGGTCTAGCCTCCAGAATGCGTTGCGGTTGTTATAAAAGTGATAGTACCCGCAATCGCACTTCGTGTCACCGGGGCAATTAATCGCCGGCGCGGACGTGGCCGATGCCGGCCACGTCCTTGTTGACTTTTTTCGGATGGCCGTAGTACGTCAGGCCGCCGATGCCCTTGGCCACGGCGTTGAGCAGCTCGCTGGCGTAGACGCTGACCTGGCCCACACCCTCGAACTGGACGTCGACCCGCTCGGCGTGCAGCTTGCTGGTGTCGACCTCGCCCACGCCCTTGGCGTTCAGGCGCAGGTATTGCACCTTGCCGCTGGCGGCCAGGTGGCCGGCGCCCAGGTAGCTGATGTCGAGGCGGTCGCTGCCGACGTTGCTGACCTGGGTGTCGCCGGCGCCCTCCAGCTTGAGCCGGCTCAGCGAGGGCATGCCGATGGTGACGGTGGGCGTGCCCCTGGCGCCGCTGAACTGCTTTTCCGGCAGGTAGACCTGCAGTTCATTGTCGACCACCTCGGTCTTGAGCAGTTTGACGAACTGTTCCTCGCCGCTGACCCGCACCGACAGCGGCTTGCCCACTTCCACCTTCATGCTGAACGCGCCCTTGGCATTGATGGCGATGAAGCCGGGCAGGGGACGGACGGCGTCGGCCGCGTGGGCGGCGCTCAGCAGGGCGGGCAACAGGGTGGGCAACAGGACGGCAAGGGCAACAACGGCACGGCGCATGGAGATTCCTTGAAAAGTTATCAAAATCGACAAGGTTAATTTTACTGAACTTGCGGGCCGTTGCCGACAAGTTTGCGCCGGCCGGCGCCATTTGCCGCCGCTGTTGCGCCGCGACGACGGCTATCGATAAAAAAAGCCGCCCGTGGGGGCGGCCGGGCCACGCGGCGGCGGCTTATTTGTTGCTCAGGCATTCCTTCATGAAGGCCTTGCGTTCATCGCCTTTCTTGCCTGTGGCGTCGGCATTGCATTTCTTCATCTTGTCCTGCTGGCTCATTTTCGGCGCCTCGGCGGCCGGCTTGGCGCTCAGGCATTCCTTCATGAAGGCCTTGCGTTCATCGCCTTTCTTGCCGGCGGCGTCGGCGTTGCAGGTCTTCATCTTGGTCTGCTGCGCGGTGGGCTCGGCCGCCAACACGGCGCCGCTCAGGGACAGGATCAGGCTGGCTACGAACAGTTTTTTCATGGTTGCTCCAAAGGGTTGAACTTCAGCTTCACTATACGACAGCGTTTGCCTGCCGTCACTATCCGCAGCTTAGTCGCCGCCCTCCACGAACACCACCGCGGTGCGCGGCGGGACGGTGAAGCTGCCGTCGACGCCGTTGTAGCTGGCGTTGCGGGCCAGCGTGTCGCTGCCGGCGTTGCGCTGCACCTTGTGCAGCTTCAGCTTGCGGCCCGCCAGTTCGGCCGCGGCCACGGTCTGCGCGGTGTTGGTGACGTTGAACAGCGCCACCACCGATTTGTATTTGGCGCCCTCGTAACGCTGGCCGTCGATGCTCATCACGATCACCCCCGCCACCTGCGCCGGGCCGGTGTTGTGGAAGCGCAGGCGCGCCGCCACGTCGGCCGCCGTGCGCAGGCGGAACAGACTGCTGTCGGCGCGGATCGCCAGCCACTCCTGCATGGCCTCGCGGGCGCTGACGATGGCCGCCGTGTCCGGCTTGATCAACGGGTTGGCCAGGATCGGCGACATCAGCGGCCAGTTGCCGGCGTTGACCGCCGCCAGCGGCAGGCCGACGCCGAAGTTGTTGGTCTGGTAGCTGTAGTCCAGCTTGTTGAACCAGTCGCCGGCGTCATAGCTGTCGCGGTCCATCGATTTGGAGCGCAGGATTTCCTGGCCGGCGTGCAGGAAGGGCAGGCCCTGCGACAGCACGGTGAAGGCCGCGCCCAGGTTCTGCACCCGCACCCGTTCGGCCAGCGGCGTGTTTTGCGGCAGCTTGTAGGCGTTCAGGTCGAACAGGGTCTGGTTGTCGTGCGCTTCCACGTAGTTGATGGTCTCCGACGGCTGGGCGGCAAAGCCGGCGGGCTGGCCGAAGTAGTCGATCTCGGCGTTCTTGCGCAGCACGCCGTGGCGGTCGGTGAAGCGGTAGTCGCGCAGGGTGCCGGACAGCGCCACCTTGGCCAGGTCGCCCAGGCGCAGCAGATCGTCCCTGGTCTGCGCCGAGTGGCCGTTGTTGTCGTACCAGACGCCGTTGATCAAGCCTTGCTGGCTGAGCAGGGCCTCGCCGCTGTCGCAGCAGCCGCCGCCGCGCAGGGTGTCGCGGATGCGGTCGTTGAACGAGCCGATGCCGCTGCCGTACATATTGGCCTGGCGCGCCTGCACGAAGCGGCTGTCGTTGGCCACCGTGCCGAAGTTCCATGCTTCGCCGTACAGGTAGATGTCGCGCCCGGCTGCCTGGTTGACGGCCGTCTGCAACTGCTTCATCACCGCCAGCGGTGTGAAGCCCATGATGTCGAAGCGGAAGCCGTCGACCTGGTAGTCGCGCGCCCACATGGCGGTGGCGTCGATCATCAGCTTGGCCATCATGGCGTTTTCGGTGGCGGTGTCGGCGCAGCAGCTGTCGTTGGTGATGGCGCCGCCGGCGTTGAGGCGGTAGTAATAGGTCGGCACGATTTTATCGAGCACCGACAGCGGACCTTGCTGCGAGGCGCTGGTGTGGTTGTACACCACGTCCATCACCACCCGTAGGCCCTGTTCGTGCAAGCCCTGCACCATGGCGCGGAATTCGCGCACGCGCAGCGCGCCATCGTTGGCGTTGCTGGCGTAGCTGCCTTCCGGCGCCGCGTAGTGGACCGGGTCGTAGCCCCAGTTGAAGCAGTCGGCGCCGCGCGTGGCTTCCACCGCCGCCTGCTGTTCGGTGGCGTTGGCGGCCGCGTTTGGAATCTCCGGCGTGCTGCAGCCGGTTTCGTTGACGCTGGCGATGTCGAAGGCTGGCAGCAGGTGGATATGGCTTAGGCCGGACTTTTGCAGCGCGCGCAGATGGCGCATGCCGTTCGAGTCGCGGTCGGTGAAGGCCAGGTATTTGCCGCGGTGGGCGGCCGGCACCGTGCTATCGCTGGCGCTGAAGTCGCGGATGTGCAACTCGTACAGCGCGATGTCGGCCGGGTGGTCGAGGCGCGGCGGCTGGTGGCCTTCCCAGCCGGCCGGTTTCAGGGCGTTGCTGTTGAGGTTGGCGACAAAGCTGCGCTGGCTGTTGGCGTTCAGGCTGAGCGAGTAGGGATCGGTGACGGTGTTGTTGACCAGCGTGTTGCCGGCCCAGCGCGACAGCACCTGCACGTTGTAGGTGTAGTAGTAGCGGTTGACCCAGCTGGCGTCGGGCGCCGTGTAGCTCCAGACACCGGTGGCGTAGTTGCGCGTCATCGGCACGCTGAGGCTGGCGCCGGCGCTGGCGTCCGGGTACAGGTTGAGGCTGACCGATTTGGCGGTTGGCGCCCAGACGCGGAAGGTGGGGGCGCCATTGCCGCCATAGCTCAGACCCAGCGTGGCGTTGACGGCGCCGGCAAACACGCTGTCGAGCATGCCGCTGAGTTGCAGCGAGGTCACTTGCACCAGCTTGCCGGCGCTGTCGAACTGGGCCAGGGCGAACTGGTAGCTGGCTTTGGCCCCCAGGCTGTTGGCGTCGGCCGGCGTCATGGCCAGCGCGGTGGCGCCGCTCAGATGCGGATACTTGCTTTGCAGCGCGGCCGGCAGGGCGGCGCTGGCGCTCAGGGTGTAGCTGCCGTCGGCCCCGGTGACGCCGTCGACATTGGAGCCGAGGCCGCCATTGACGGCGTAGTACAGCTTGTAGCTGGCGCCGCTGACCGGCGCGCCGGGCCAGGCCAGGGTGGTGGCGTTGAGCCAGTGGGCGTTGGCGTTGTTGAGGTTGCCGAAGCTGATGGCCGGCTGGCTGTTGTAGACGGTGCAATCGCCCTCCAGCAGCCAGACTTCTTGGCCGGCGCTGGCGATATTGCTGTTGAAGGCGGCCGACTGGTCGTTGCCGCAATTCTTGTTGCCGCTGCCGTCGGTGAGCAGGAACCAGATCGCCGATTTGCTGGTGTTGACCGGGATGTCGACATAGCCGCCAAAGCTGTCGCTCTGGGTCATCATGAAGCGGCCGCTGATCCAGGCCGGGCTCGGGTTGACCGGGCCGTCCCACGAGTACACGCCCCATTGGCTCTCATCGTGCTGGGTGCGGTGGAAGTGCATGCGGATGGCGCCGGCGGCGACCGGCGCGGCGCTGCTCACGCCGCTGGCGCTGGTTTGCATGGGGGCGGCGAGGGCGCTGCGGGCGGCCGCCATCTCCGGCTGGGTATCGCTGCCGCCACCGCAGGCGGCCAGCGTGCCGAGCACGCCCATGGCCAGGGTGAGTTTCAGTTTTGAAACTAAACTACAGCAAAGTTTCATATGTGTCTCCATTATTGGTGTGTTTTTGCCTCCGGTTTTCTGCGTTCCGGATTTGTCTGTAATATTACTACTTAAAAAATATAGAAATGATAAATATTTGCAGGGAGTGTGGCGCGGCAGGAACGGTGGGGAGGGGAGAAGATTCCAACTCCTTGTGGCGAAGCTTCTATTTTGTCTTCTGTTTCTCTCTGCTTTTCTCTGAAGTCTTCTGGTTTGAACTCTTCAGAAGACTTCAGGTCTAAACAGAACAAAGCAGAAGGAGAATCAGAATGAAATCCACAATGACTCTGCAGGTCGACACCGATACCCTGCTCCAGCTGATTTCTCATTTAAAAATGCGCGGCGGCGCGCAGGATGTATCGGAGGCGGTCAATAGCGCGATCGTGCTCTGGCTGCGTGAGCAATCGCAGCTTGCGAAAAACTGCGACCCCGCCAGCGTGCGCGGCTATCAATGGAAATCGCTGTTCCTGCCGGAGGGTACGGAAATTCGCTCATGGAGCTATGGCGAGCACAACTATGCGCGCGTGGTGGGGGATGAAATCATCCACAACGGAAAATCCGTGACGCCCAACCAGTTCGCGCAATCGTTCGCGCGCACCATGCGCAACGCGTGGATGGACCTGAGCGTTCGCCGCCCTTGCGACAAGCAGTTCAAAATGGCGCACCGCTTGCGGCTGGAACTGGCGCAGCAGGCCCAACAGCCGCCGCCAACGAGCGGCGTTGCCGCCTCGCTGGCCGACACCACCGTGGGCGCCTTGCTGGCGGCGTTGCAGGCCCAGATGCAGACGGGCCAGCCGCCATCCTCATCGCGGCCTGAGCCGCCAGCCGCGCCGCGCGATCCAACGCCCGGCGAAGGCTGGACCTTGCCGGAGCGTCGTAAATACCGCTTTCGTCTTGAAGACGTCGCCTTCGATTAGGCGGCCTTGGCGTCCGGCCGGCCGCAATAGCGTTCGACGTAGGCCTGATGGGTTGGCAACTGCACCACGGTGCGGTCGATGCGGCTCTTGATGTTGCCGAGGAAGGCTTTCAATTCTTCATCGCCCATCAGATCGGCCGTCTGATGGTGCGACTTCGGCATGATGCCCTGGCCCAGCATCACCTGGATCCACGAGTTCTCCGCAAACAGCTCGTTCGGAATGCGGAACACGCGTCCGTTTTCCTTGAACAGGTCGATGCGGTGCTGTAGCGAGGCTGGAATCGACATCTCGCGCGCATCGATCCAGAACTGCGCATCGGTGCGGTTATTGACGTGGTAGTGCAGGATGATGAAGTCGCGGATGTGGTCGATCTCGCTGTTGCACTGGGCGTTGTATTCATCGATGTCGGCCTGCTGGATGCCGTCCGACGGGAACGATTGCATCAGGCGGATCACGCTGCGCTGGATCAGGTGGATGCTGGTCGACTCGATCGGCTCCAGGAAGCCGCTGGCCAGGCCGATCGCCACCACATTGCCCTTCCACGTATGGCGCCGCTGGCATGGCTTGAACTTGATCACGCGCGGCTCGATCAGCGTCTTGCCTTCCACATTGGCCAGCAACTGCTTGCGCGCCGCGTCGTCGTCCAGATAGCGGCTCGAATACACGATGCCGTTGCCGACCCGGTGCTGCAGCGGAATGCGCCACTGCCAGCCAGCCTGATGCGCCATGGAGCGCGTCAGCGGCACCGCGTCGCCCACCGAGGTGGTCTGCACCGCGATGGCGCGGTCGCAGAACAGCCATTGCGACCAGTCCTCCACCTCCTCCTGCATGGCCTCGCCGATCAGCAGGGCGCGGAAACCGGTGCAGTCGATGAACAGATCGCCCTCGATTTCCTGGCCCGAGGCCAGCGTCACCGAGCGCACGTCGCCATTGGCGTGCTTGCTGTAGCTGACGATCTTGCCCTCGATGCGCTGCACGCCGCGCGGCTCGCTCAGGCGGCGCAGGAACCTGGCGTAGCGGCCGGCGTCCAGATGGTAGGCGTAATTCATGCCGTTGTTCGGCAGGTGGGAAAAGCGGTTTTCCAGCGAGGCCTTCAGTTCCAGGCAATAGTCGCCATAGTCGCCGGCCACGCCGCGCTGTACGCCCTTGTGCCAGAAGTGCTGGAAGCCGGCGGTCCAGTGGTCCATGCCGGTGGTACCGAACGAATGGATATAGTCTTCCTTGACGTTGCGCCAGCTCTCGAAGCTGATGCCCAGCTTGAAGGTGGCCTGAGTCTCGGCCATGAATTCCTGCTCGTTGATCTCCAGCACGTTGTGGAAATTGGTCAGGGTCGGGATGGTGGCTTCGCCCACGCCGACGGTGCCGATCTCTTCCGATTCGATCAGCTTGATGTCGAGCAGCTTGCCCAGCACCTTGGAGATGCCGGCCGCAGCCATCCAGCCGGCCGTGCCGCCGCCGCAAATGACGACGCGGCGTACCGGTTGGCGATTGTTCGGGTCACGCATAATGCTGTCTCCTTAGCGGTTGAATCTTTTCAGTATGTTGGCGCGCAACATGCGCGAGCCTTCGGCCGTCAGCGGCCCGAGCACGCCGCGCGCATGCGGCGGAATGTGGGCGGCCGTATCGTCGTCGGCTTCAAAAATGTAATGGCGGAAGATTTCCTGCCACGCCTTGCGCTGCGCCGGCGGCAGCTCGCGCAGGGTGAGGAAGGCCGCCATCAGCGCGTTGGTCGGCGTGTCCATATAGTCCGGCGATTGCCGCCACCAGTAGTTGATCAGCACATTGAAGGGATCTAGCGCCTCAATGTGATGCCACCACATGCTGGGAATGAAGATGGCGTCGCCCGGCCCCAGTTCAGCCGTCTGCGCATGGCGCAGCGCTTCGGCGAATCTCGGATAGCGCTCGAAATCGGGCTGCGCGAAATCGACCAGGCTGATGGCCTGGCCGGCCGGCGTGAAATCCACCGGGCCGACATACAAATTCTTGAGCTGCTCCGGCGGGAACAGGGTGAAACGGCGGTGGCCGGCCGTCACCACCGCCAGATTGTCCGGCAAGTCGTAATGGGCGGCGATGCGGCTGCGGTTGCCGATCCAGATGCTGGCCAGCGCGTCGCGCCCGCCCAGCGGCAAATCGTTGTGGGCGCGGAAGCCGGGCAGGCAGGCGTCGATGGTGGTCGAGCCCACGTACACGGTGGGCGCCGGATTGAGCGCGCGCTTGGCTTCGATCTCCTCCAGCACGCCGTTCAGCTTGACGTGCACCGGCTGGAAGTTGAAGCCGTCCATGCCGCTGTTGTAGAAGAAGCGGCCCTCGGCCTCGGGCCCGCCGAGCATGGCGCCCACGGTCGCACCCTGATAATGGCTGAGCAGGTAATCCATGCCGGCGCGGTCGGACGCCAGCGCCGCCTGCACCATCGGCCAGCCGGACGCCAGCCCGCGCAGCACCAGCGGCGCGGTGGCGGTGAGGATTTCGTCGGTCAGGTCGCCCGGCCCCAGCCCGCCGACTTCGCGCAGTGCTTCAGGCATGGAGGCTGGCGTTCTTGCGGTCGATCAGCATGCGGAAGTTGGACAGCGAGGCGATCACCATGTAGATCGCCTGCAGATAGCCGGCCTGATGCAGCTCGGCGACGGCCTCGCCGCTGAGCGCCTGCAGGCGGTCTTCATTGATGGTGTAGAAGCCGGCCAGACGGTTTTGCGTGCCGTCGTTGAGTTCCACGTCCAGCACAAAGCTTTCCAGCAGCTCGTGCTTGAGCAGCGCGGCCAGGAAGCCCTGCATGCCCTGCATGCCCTGGTGAATCGCGAACAGCAACGAATTGGCGCGCTCCAGGAATTCGGTATTGCCGCCGTGTTCCTTGAACACCGCCTCGCCCTCGGTGCTGCTGACGCGCGGGTGGTCGAGATCGACGTTGACCATCAGCTCGTCGCCGCGCACGCCGATCAGGAAAGGCTGGCGCTCCAGCATCATCGGCACATACGGCGCATCCCACTGTTCGCCCTTGAGGAACAGGTTCTCGCCTTCCTCGAAGCCGAACAGGACGTGCGGCTCGAAGCCCAGCCCGTCCACGGTCTTGCGGAACACGATGGGGAAGCAGGCTTGCACGTCGCGGAACTCGGCCGGGAAGGTGGCCACCGTCATCACCTGGTCGCCGAACCGGGCGCCGCGGCGGGTGATGATGCGCATGGTGTGATGGTCGATATTGTTCAGTAAAACCGGGGTAGGCATAGTGTCTCTCGTTTTAGATTTTCTGCAAGCCGTGACGCTTGATGTGGTGGATCAGGGCGCGGTTGTCGGGCAACCCGCCCAGCATTTTCCGGGTGAGTGCGGCGTTTTCCTGGAAATAGTGGTCGGCCATGACGGCCTCCTGCGGCTGCGGCACGCGCGTGAACTCGCTGCGGAAGCCCATGCCATACAGGATGTACTGGTAGCTGGCGGCCGGGAACAGTTCCTCGATGCGGTAAAAGTCGCTGCGCGAGGGCGCGCGGTGGCGCCACAAGGTCAGCAGCTCGCGCAGGCGCTGCGGCGTGTTGGCCGGATCGGTGTTGTCGCGCCAGTAGGGCGTGTCGCGCCGCTGGCTCAACACATAGTGCAGCTTGAGGAAGTCGATCACGCGTTCCCAGCGATAGGTGAAGGTGTCGTTGAAGCGCGCCGCCACGATGTCCATGGCCGCGCGCGTGGCCGGCAAGTCGTCGCACACCATGGCGGCCGACATTTCGACCATGGCCAGCGCCGACGCTTCCAGCGGCTCGATGAAGCCGGCCGACAGGCCGATCGCCACGCAGTTGCGGTGCCAGAAACGCTCGCGGTAGCCGGGATTGAAACTGAGCTTGCGCGGCGCCGGAATCTCGGCCGGGCCGCCGGTGCGGGCGATGTAGGCGCGCAGCTCGGCCTCGGCCTGGTCGTCGCTGATGTAGGCGCTGGCGTAGACGTGGCCGATGCCGCGCCGGGTCGGCAGGCCGATATCCCAGATCCAGCCGGCGCTTTGCGCGGTGGAGGAAGTCTGCGAGGCGATCGGCGCGTCTTCCTGCGCATACGGGATCTGCACCGCCAGCGCCGAGTCGTTGTACAGCACCTGCTGCTGCGGAATCAGCGCCACGCCGTAATGCCGGCCCAGCAGCAGCGACTGCATGCCGGTGCAATCGATGAACAGATCGCCCTCCAGCGCGCCGTGCCGCTGCGTCTGCAGCGACGCAATATCGCCGCACGTATCGCCGCTCTCATGCGCGTTGATCCCCACCACATGGTCCGGCACATACCGCACGTCCAGCTTTTCCAGGCAGTGCTTGCGCAGGAACAGGCCGAACTTGCCGGCATCGAGGTGGTAGCCGTAATTGGCCACCGAGGCGTACTCGGGCGTCACCACCTGCTTGGGCGCCCGGCCGGCCACGCACAGATGCGGCTGCGCGCTGACCAGGTCGGCGAACGGCAGGGCCGGATGCTGCGCCTGCCACTGCTGCGGCAAGTTCACCTCGTCATAGCCATGCGGCAGCATGAAGGGATGGAAGTAGACATCGTGCTCGCCGCCATCGACCCAGCGGTTGAAGCGCGAGCCCTGCTTGAAGGACGCGTCGCACTCGCGGAAGAAATCGGATTCGCTCACGCCGATGCGGCGCAGGGTGTCGCGCATGCTCGGCCAGGTGCCTTCGCCGACGCCGATCGGCGCCACGTCGGGCGACTCGATCAGGGTCACTTGCACGCCGCTGGCGCGATGGCCGGCGGCGATGACGCCGGCAGTCATCCAGCCGGCGGAACCGCCACCGACGATCACGATACGTTTCAGCATGAAGGGTCTTATTACGTAATAGGTTACAGGAGTTTAACCGAAAAAAGGCCGCTGACGGGACAGCGGCCTTTTCGTGGCGTTATTACAACATTCAGAACTTGTAACGCATGCCTATCATGTAACGCGGGCCGGCTTGCGTCACCGATTCCAGCTGCTGCCGGGTGCGGCTATGCACGCGCTGGATCTCGTTGGTCAGGTTGATCGCCTCCAGCTGGAAGCTCAGCTTCTCGTTGTACTGGTAGCCGAGGCTGACGTCGACCTGGCCATACGCCTCCACGTACTGCGGATTCGGCCCGGAACCGTCGAAGGTCGACGACAGGAACTGGCCGCGCCAGTTGTAGGCCACCCGCGCATTGAACTTCCGGTCCTCGTAAATGCCGACCAGGTTGGCCGAGTTGGACAGGCCGACCAGCGCGAACTGCTCGCCGACCTTGTTGTTGTCGTACTTGAGGCCCGAGTTCACATAGGTGTAATTGGTCGACACGCCGAAGCCGCTGTCGCCGAACATATGCTGCAAGTTCAGCTCCAGCCCGTCCAGGCTGGCCTTCTTCTGGTTGGAGAAGGAGGTGATGCGGAAATGTGCGACCGGATCGCTAGGCTGGCCGATGATGGAGCCAGTGGCGTTGCCGTTGGCGTCGGTGCCGGTCATGGTCACGCCGTTGCTGCCGTTGTACTTGCGCAGGATGAAGTTGCGGATGCAGGTGGTGTCCGCCTTGGCGCAGCCATTGGCCAGCGCCTCGTTCCAGAACGCGCCGCCGACCGGCGTGTGCAGGTTGAACGGCGTGGCATCGATCTGGGTCTGGCCGGCGTAGTTCTCCAGATTCTTGCGGAAGTAGCCCAGCGACACGAAGTTCTGCTTGCCGTAGTACCACTCATACGACAGATCCAGATTCTTCGACTTGACCGGTTTCAGCGCCGGATTGCCCTGCGAACCGGTGCCGCCGTCGACCCGCACCAGCCGGTCCAGCGTCTGGCCGCCCTGGATCTGGTCATAGCGCGGCCGGCCGATGGTTTCGCCCAGGCTGAAACGCAGCTTCTGCTGCGGCGTCAGCTCGATGTCGGAGTCAAAGCTCGGCAGCAAATGGTGGTAGGAACCGGTCAGGGTGGTGAAGGTCGGCGCGCCGAAATCGATCGGGAACTCATTCTGCGAACCCCAGTTGATGTCCTTGGCCGACGGCACCAGCGCGGTCGACACCACATCGGTCTTCTCGTAGCGCACGCCCACCGCGGTGCGGATCGGCAGCGCCGTATCCCAGTCGGTATTGAACTGCAGGAAGGCCGCCTTGGATTTCTCCGAGGTGCGGGCATCGTTGTCGAAAGTGGTCTTCGGCAGGTACATCTCCGGCAGGCCGGACGCCTTGGCCACCAGCTGGCGCACCTGGTCGAAATTAAAGGTGTAGAACTGGTTGAACAGGGCCGGGTTGCCGCTGCCGTCGATCTTGTCGAAATACTGGCGCACGCTCTCCTGATGCCACACGCTGCTCGGATAATCGGACGGCTTGGTGGCGCCGCCCCAGGTGTCGCGCTGCTGGTTGGAGAAGGCCGAGCGGTTCTCGACCTTGGTGTAGTTGAGGCCGAACTTCAGCTCGGACGCCTCCAGCACCTTCCACGCGCCCTTGAGCTGATGCTGGTCCACCGCGCCGCGCATATAGGCATTGGTGAACACCGAGCCGGTCACCTGCTGGCGCTTGGCGTCGCTGACGAAGTCGGCGCCCTCGATGCTCAGCACCGGGAAATCGTGGCTGAAGTCGACCGTGGTGTTGCCGCGGCTGAAGCTGGCCGAGGCCAGCGTGTTGCTGGAGCCGAACGGGCTGTCGGCGCCCGAGGTGGCGGTCGAGTGATGGGTGTCGAGCTCGAAGCGCAGGTCGCTGGAAGCCTTCCACACGGCGTTCAAGCCGAGCGACTTGTTCTGCGTCCTGGTGGCGAAGTTGGCCGCGCCCATGGCGATATCGCTGTTAGCGGCCGGCAGCAGCTCGGTGTAGCTCAGCGGGCTGCGCGGCGAACCGCCGGTCCACGAGCTGGTCGAGTCGCCAAAGTTGAACCAGGCCGAGACATCGTTGCGCCTGGTCTGGATCTTGTTTTCCGAATAGGTGTAGTCCAGCGTGGTGGTCAGCGCCTCGACCGGCTTGTACTGCAAGGTCAGCTGGGCGTTGGTGCGCTGGCGCTTGACGCCGTTGAAATTGTAATTGAGGTTTTGCGGCAGCGAATACAGATCGGCCGGCCCCGGACGGTTGGTGGCGCCGGTGGCCGGCAGCGGGCCGGCGTTGCCCAGCCACGGGCCTTTCCAGCCGTTGGACACGGCGGCGGTGTTGTAGCCGAGATTGCGTTCCTGATAGCTGCCGGTCAGCGCCACGCCCAAGGTGTTGTTGGCAAAGGTATCGCTGTACAGGCCCGACACTTCCGGCGTGCCGGCGTGGCTGGCCTTGACGTCGCCCGGCAGATTGTTGTTTGAAGTGTCGTACACGCCCTTGGCGCCGAGGCTGGCGTGCAGGCCGGGGCGGTCGAACGGGCGCGCCGTCATCACATTGACGGTGGCGCCGATGCCGCCGGTGGCATTCTCGGCGCGGCTGGTCTTGTACACCTGCAGCTGCGAAATCGCTTCCGAGGCCAGATTGGCGAAGTCGAAGGCGCGGCCATTGAGGTCGCCCAGATTCGAGGTCGGCATCTGGCGGCCGTTCAGCAGCACCATGTTGAAATCGGGACCGACGCCGCGCACGGTGATCTTCGACCCCTCGCCGATCGAGCGGTCGATCGACACGCCGGAAATGCGCTGCAGCGATTCGGCCAGATTGGTGTCGGGGAACTTGCCGATGTCTTCGGCCACGATGCCGTCGACGATGCCGTCCGAATTGCGCTTCAGATTCATCGACGAGAACAGCGAGGCGCGCAGCCCGGTCACCACCACGCTTTGAACCGCCGTGTCTTGCGCCGCCTTAACCTGGCCGCCCTGGCCGTCCTGGCCGTCCTGGGCGCCGGCCGGCATGGCCGCCGCCGCGCAGGCGCTGGCGACTGCCAGACTCATCAGTGTTTGTCGTGCCTTAGGATAATTCATGTTATCTCCTGGTTTTTTTATAAAACAACTCGACTTGCTCTACTGCTGGAAAGCTTTCCAATTCTGTGGCGAATATAGCATCTCCAAAAAATCAAAGTCAATTCGCAACGGCGCGGCAGGGCAGTAAACCTGCGCGAGTGAGGCAAATTGGCAACGTTTCCAATCCGGCCGGGAGGCGGGCCGCCCGGCCTCAGTTATACTGAAACGACTTTCATTCACCTCTCGATATGCTGGAAAACACAACAACGTGGCAACCATTAAAGACGTGGCCCGGCTGGCGGGCGTAGGACTGGGCACGGCCTCGCGCGTGATCAGCGGCAAGGGCTCGGTGTCGCCGGCCACCCTGGCCAAGGTGCGGGCCGCCATCGAGCAACTGGGCTTCCGGCCCTCGCATGCGGCGCGCACCCTGCTGTCGGGCCACAGCAAAATGATCGGCGTCTACATTCCCGTGCTGAGCGGCACCTTTTACACGCCCATCCTGCAAATCATCGACACCGAACTGCGCGCGGCCGGCCTGCACATGGTGGTGGCCTTTGGCGCCGGCCTGGGCGGCGCGCGCCAGCAAGCCATCGAGGGCATGGCTTTCCTGGTCGAGCGCGGCTGCGACGGCGTGATCCTGATGACCAACGTGCTGCAGGAAGAGGACCTGGCGGCGCTGGGGCCGCGGCCGGCGCCGCTGGTCATGCTCAACCACCATTTCGACAGCATGGCCGCGCACTGCTTCACGGTCGACCACGCGCTGGGCGGGCGGCTGGCCGCGCGCGCCCTGCTGGAGCACGGCCACCGCGAGATCGCGCTGGTGGCCGGCCCGGCCAGCCTGCCCGACAACGTGCTGCGGGTGGCCGCCTTCAAGCGCGAGCTGGCGGCGGCCGGCATCGATCCGGCCGCCCTGTGGGCGGTGGAAAAAGACTTCTCGCCGGCCGGCGGCTGGTCGGCCGCCAGGGAACTGCTGGCCTCGGGGCGGCGCTGCAGCGCCATGTTCTGCGCCAACGACGAAATGGCGGCCGGCGCCTTGTCCTACTTCCAGGAAGCCGGCATCCGCGTGCCGCACGAAATCTCGGTGCTCGGCTACGACGACACGCCCAGCGCCGAATTCTCGGCGCCGCGCCTGACCACGGTGCACATGCCGTGGCGCGAAATGACGCAGAACGGCGTCAGCGACCTGCTCAACCGCTGCTACGGCCTGCAGCGGCCCGTGACGCGCGACTATCCGGTCAGCCTGACCCTGCGCGCCTCGCTGGCGCGGGCCTAGCACTGGCGATTGCTATTGCCTTGCGGCAACCTGTTGCGGTATCGTATGCGCTGTTACTGACTGGAGCCTGCCATGACCGCCGCCACACCGGAGATCCCCGACACCGTCGCCGCCGCCCTTGGCGCGTGGGTGCAACAGATGGCGGAGCAGGCCGGCGCCGGTCCGCGCGCCGCGCTGGCCGAGGCCGAACAGGCGCTGCAGGCCACGCGCGACGAGCTCGGCGCCGTCAGCAGCGCGCGCGACCAGGCGCACGCCCAGCTGGCCGCGCGCGACGAAGAAATCGAACAACTGATGGCCGAGCTGCGCAACGCCCGCAGCATCGCCACCGACGCCCTGGTCGGCAAGGCCAAGGACCAGCTGGCCATCGAAGGCAAGGATGCCCAGCTGGCCGACCTGCGCGCGCAAATCGAGCGCAACGTGGCGGCCGCGGCCGCCTTGTCCGATGCCCGCCTGGCGGCCGAGATGGAACTGGTGGGCGCCGTCACCGCGCGCGACAACTACGCCGCCGAACTGCGCGACCTGCGCGCCCGCCTCGCCAGCCGCGCCTGACTCCCTCCCTGTGGCTTTTCGCTGACAAATCCTGACAGCAAGATTGCTGGCCGGGAAGGGGAAGGCGTTTTCGCGGCGCCGCCGTTGGCGGCCGCCATGCGCCTGCCAAGGGCGGACAGTTAAGCGTTTATTTCCTGCTGGGAATTCCTGTTGCGGCAATAAAAATACCCTATCGAAACGACAACGACCGATATAAAAATGAAATTCATTTTTTATATTTGGAAACAGTCGTTGGTGATAGCATGGTTTTGCTGGCGGCGATTCCGGTCAGCGACATGCCACAAAAAAAATAGGGGAAGAAAAATGAAAGCATTTGTACGACAGAGCACGCGGGCAGCCATGCTGGCTACCGCCCTGATCGGTGGTTCGGCCCTCGCCAGTGCGCCGGCCGTCCCGGCGCCATGCACCTTCAGCGACCTGACCAACGTGGTCGTGACCGACTGCGCCGGCTTCACCGACAACAACCACATCAAAGGATCGGCCGACGGCACCGCCGCCGCCCTGCTGGGCGCGCTGGGCCTGAGCTCGGACGGGCACGCCGTCGAACTGGCCACCAAGTCGGGCAGCACCCTGACCTTCAGCACCGCCTTGTACGGCTGGACCATCATCGGCCTGCACATCGGCGGCGGCGACGACGACCACGTCGCCAACAGCACCGCCTTCTACAAATTCGATGCCGGCAGCAGCGGCATCCACACCGTCAACACCAGCTTCAGCTCGCTGTCCAACGGCGGCTTGTACCTGACCAGTCCGGTGCCCGAGCCCGCCGCCTGCGGCATGCTGCTGGCCGGCCTGGGCCTGGTCGGTATGCTGCGCCGCCGCCGTCCATCCTGATCGCACGCCACGCACCACGACACCCTGCCGCGCGCAGGGTGTTTTTTTTGGGGGGCGGCGCAGGGCAGCGCGGTGCGGCTCAGCGTTGCACCAGCTTCCAGCCATTGCCGGACGGGTCGCGGAAACCGGCATCCACGCTGCCGTAGCGCGCCACCGGTTCCTGGGTGAACTCGACGCCGCGCTCGCGCAGGCGCGCATAGGCCGCGCGGCAATCGTCGACCTGCAGCACCAGCGGCGGCATGGCGCCCTTGGCCACCAGCTGCTCCAGCGCTTGCGCGGTGGCGGCGTCGTGCATCGGCGCGCCGGGCTTGAACAGGCCGAGCTGGAACGAGGGCTGCTCCGCCGCCTGCACCGTCAGCCAGCGGTAATCGCCGTTGCGCACATCGGTATGGACCACGAAGCCGAGCTGGTCGACATAAAACGCCAGCGCTTCCTGCTGGTCGCGCACATACAGTCCGACTACATTCACAGATTGAGTCATATCACCTCCTTGGTTAGGGAGCTACAGTTTGCCTGTGGCCTGGCGGCGGCGCTTCTCCAAAACTGCGATATTGAGGTCGGGCCGTGCGGCGTGGCGCGTCACGCATTCGGGCATTTGCGCGCCGGCATGCGGCTGCGCGCGCTGCTGGGCGCGCAGCTCGCCGGGGCTGGCGCCGGTGATGTCGCGGAAAATGCGGCCGAACGTGCCCAGGCTGCTCCAGCCGGTTTGCAGCGCAATCTCGGTGACCGGCAAGTCGGTGTCGCGCAGCAGCGCGCTGGCGCGCTCGATGCGGCGCGTCAGCAGGTAGCGGTGCGGCGGCAGGCCGAACGCTTGCTTGAACTCGCGCGCGAAATAGGCCGCCGACACCGCGCTGACCTCGGCCAGCCGCCGCACCGGCCAGGCCTCGTGCGGCGCCGCGTCCATCCGGTCCTTGGCGCGCAGCAGGCGCCGCAGCAGCAGCGGGCTCTGCGTCATCCGAGCAGGGCCTCCAGCTGGTCGAAGGAACCGCTCCAGCCCTGGCTCATGCCGGCGCGCGCGCCGAGGAACGCGGCGCGTTCCTCGGCCGTGGCCGGGCCGTCGATTTCCCACGTCACCGTCACGCGCGTGCGTTGCGGGCTTTCGGCGCTGAACGCCACCGTGGTGCGCATGGTTTCCGGCCACACCGGCGCCAGCGGATGGCGCGCGATATTCTCGTGTTCGTCGCAGAACTGCTGGGTGTACACCAGCCGCTCCGGCGCGCGCACTTCCTCGTAATGGGCGCGGCCGTACATGGTCAGGCCGTTGCCGCTCATGCAGTACAGCGTGCCGCCGCCGCTGCGGATATCGGCGCGCAGCAAACGCATCTCCATGCCGGCGGGCGGCAGCCAGCGCGCCAGATGCCCGGGCCGGGTCCACATGGCAAACACCAGTTCCCGCGGCGCCTCGAAGCTGCGGTTGATGACGAACTGGTCCCGATCGGCGCAGCGCTTGCCGAGGTACTCGGCCAGGCGGTCCCAGGTCGAATCGCCGCCGGCCTGCCGGATGAACTGGCGCGTCTGCGCGGCCGCCTCGGCCGTGGCCAGCGCCATGCGCATGTCCATCCGCGTCTTGCCGCCGGCATCCTCGAACCTCACCGTCACCCGGAACAGCGGCGCCTGCTCATCGTTGCCGCCATGGTCGTAGACCAGCTGCCGCAGCGGTTCCACCACGTGGTACAGCGCCTTGTTCGGATAGTCGGTGCCGTCCGGGCCGTGCATGGTGTAGTGCCAGATGCCGCCCACGCGCAAGTCCTTGCTGTGGGTGGTCAGGGTGAAGCCGCGCGGTCCCCACCACAGGGCGGCCTGGGCCGGATCGGTCCAGGCATCCCACACGGCTTGCACGGGCGCGTCGTACAGGCGGACGATGCGGATTTCATTCGGGGCGTTGAATTCAGACACTTTCATCTCCTTGCGGTGGTTGTTGGGCGGTGACGGTTTTCAGATAGGCATCGAGGCGGTCGAAACTCTCTTCCCAGAACACGCGGTACTGCTCCATCCAGTGGGCGGCGTCCCTGAGGCCGTCGCCATTGAGCTTGCACGAGCGCCACTGGGCGTTGCGGGTCTTGGTGATCAGACCGGCCTTTTCCAGCACCTGCAGGTGCTTGGTCACGGCGGGCAGGCTCATCTCGCCGAGGAAAGGCCGGGCCAGATCGGAAACATTGGCCTCGCCGCTGGACAGGCGCGCCAGCATGGCGCGCCGGGTCGGGTCGGCAAGGGCGGAAAAAGTCCGGCTGAGCTGGTCCTGCATCGCATTTCACCAATCGATTAATTAACTTATTGGTTTAATGTGGGCCGATATAGCGCGCCTGTCAAGCGGACATTCCAGTTCCCGCTAGCGTGCGGGATGCGCGATGAGGTCTTTGCTGCGCTGTTTTTTCGAAAGATTTTGCGTTTTTCTGCGTTTTCGCTTCCACCAAAATATCTTCGGCGTTAAGCGTGTAGTTTTTTGCATCTTTCGCCATATGCAGTCGCCGTCGAAATCTTTGCCGATGTTGTATGGCGGGTCGGCGCCAATGAGGTCTATGCTTTCCGTCTCGATGGATTTGAGTACGTCGATGGCATCGCCGTGGTAAAGGACATGACCGTCGGCAGAATATTGCTTTGTCAAGGTGTGCTGCCTATTCCTTGCCCTGCAGTGCATCAACTTAGTCCGCTTCCTGATGCAGAGATAGTGGCCCGGCTAGGGTGAACCAGCAACTTTTGACGGTGGAAACGAAAACGCCAACCTGCGTGGGTTGGCGTTTTGAGTGCGGCATTCTTGGTGGCCCGGGGCGGAATCGAACCACCGACACAAGGATTTTCAATCCTCTGCTCTACCAACTGAGCTACCAGGCCAAGGGCACGCATTATAACGACCGGCTGGGCAGTTTGGCAAGAGCCTGAATCCACTTTATTGACAGCCATAGGGTCGGGGTTTACATTCGGACGATTAAGCAACCACATCCGGATAGAGGCACTATGAAGACAGCAGCTTGGTTGGCGGCAGGGGCGGTGATGGCGACGGCGCATGGCGCCGGGCTGACGCCGGTGCAACAGCAGATGCGCGCGATTTACCAGGAACTGGTGGAAACCAACACCACCAACTCGGCCGGCTCGTGCACGCTGGCGGCGCAAAAAATGGCCAGGCGCCTGCAAGCCGGCGGCTTCCAGGACAGCGAGCTGCAGCTCATCATCCCGCCCGGCGCGCCGGAAAAAGGCAACCTGGTGGCGCGCCTGAAAGGCGACGGCAGCAAGAAGCCGCTGCTGCTGCTGGCCCACATCGACGTGGTGGAAGCCAACCGCGAAGACTGGGCGCGCGACCCGTTCAAGCTGGTCGAGGAGAACGGCATGTTCTACGCGCGCGGCGCCTCGGACGACAAGGCCATGGCCGCGTCCTTCGTCAACAACATGATCCTCTACAAAAAAGAAAAACTGGCGCCCAAGCGCGACATCATCATGGCGCTGACCTGCGACGAAGAACTGGTGCCCTCCAAATTCGACGGCGCCGAATACCTGGTCAACCACCACCGCAGCCTGATCGACGCCGAAATCGCCCTGAACGAAGGCGGCGCCGGCCTGCTGGACAAGGATGGCAAGCCGGTGCGCCATGGCATCCAGGCCGGCGAAAAAATCTACCAGAGCTTCCAGCTGGAAGTGACCAACCCGGGCGGCCACAGCTCGACGCCGTACAAGGACAACGCGATCTACCATCTGGCCGACGGCCTGTCGCGCCTCGGCCAGTTCACCTTCCCGTTCAAACTGTCGCCGGTGACGCGCGCGTTTTACGAGCGCATGTCGAACATCGAAAAAGGCCAGGTGGCGGACGACATGAAGGCCATCCTGCGCGACCCGCCGGACCAGGCGGCGCTGGACCGCCTGTACGCCGTCAGCCCGAACCACAACGCCACCGTGCGCACCACCTGCGTGGCGACCAAGGTCGACGCCGGCCATGCCGACAACGCCTTGCCGCAGCGTGCCCGCGCCATTGTCAACTGCCGCATCCTGCCCGGCGAGCCGATCGCGGAAGTGCAGGCCACTTTGCAGCGCGTGGTGGCCGACGACAAGATCAAGATCACCCGCGTGGGCGAGGGTGTGGACGGCCCGATGCCGCCGATGACGCCGACGCTGATGAAGGCGGTCGAAGAGATCAGCAACGACATGTGGCCGGGCGTGCCGGTGATTCCGACCATGTCGACCGGCGGCACCGATGGCCGCTTCCTGAACAACGTCGGCATCTGGACCTACGGTGTCAGCGGCATGTTCCACGGCCCGGAAGGCAGCGGCGCCCACGGCCTGAACGAACACCTGCGGGTGAAATCGCTGTACGACGGCCAGGAGTACCTGTACCGCCTCGGCAAACGCCTCGCCACCGAGTGACAATCCGGGGTCAGGTCCGTCATTTCTACACGGCCTCAACAGCTAAGCTGTTGAGGCCGTGTAGAAATGACGGACCTGACCCCGGATTTTATTCCGGCACCACGATACGCCAGCGCCAGGGCTTGAGGTAGGCCTGGCCTTCGTCGCCGGCCAGCTTGTATTTCTGCAGCTGGCCGGTGGTGTTGACGATCACGCGCACATTGTTGGCGCCTTGCTGGCGCTTGAAGGCAAACAGGTTTTCATTGCCTACATCCAGCAGCTGCACCGGCGCGCCGGAGGCGCCGTTCCATAGCGCCGGATTCTGCTTCTTCAGCGCGTTCAGGCCGGCGAAGAACAATTCCAGGTCGATGTTGTTCCACTCGATCGGATCTTTTTCAAAGAACGCCAGCTTCTTGTCCAGCTTTGCTTCCTGGCCGTTGTACACCAGCGGGATGCCGGGCAGGGTGTAGCTCAGCACCGCCATCGCGCCCCAGGCCGGGCCATACAGCTCCTTGTCCGTGCCTTCCCACGAATTGATATCGTGGTTGCTGGTGAACTGCAAACGGTAGGCGTCGCGCGGGTATGCCTTGGACGGCGCGCTGACATAGGCGCGCAAGTCGGCGGCGCCGCCCTGGCCCTTGCCGATCTTCTTCATGATGCCGTTCAGCGACCAGTCGTAGCTGGCGTCGAAGGCTTTGTCGTGCAGCGCCGCGTCATCGCCCTCGGCCAGCATGAACACCGGCTTGATCTTGTCCAGCTGCGCGCGCGCCTGGTTCCAGAATTCGACCGGCACGAAACCCGCCGCATCGGCGCGGAAGCCGTCCACCCCCACGTCCTTGACCCAGAACGCCATCGCGGAAATCATCGCCGGCCACAGTTCCTTGTTGCCGTAATCGAGGCCGATCACGTCGGCCCATTCCTCGGTTTCTCCGGCGCCGTTCTTGAAGCTGAAGGCGGCGATTTCGCCCTTGTCGTTTTTCTTGTACCAGTCCGGATGCTGGGCGGCCCACGGATGATCCCATGCCGTGTGGTTGCCCACCCAGTCGAGGATCACGTGCATGCCCAGCGCGTGCGCCTGCTTCACCAGCTTGCGCACATCGTCGGTGCTGCCGAATTCCGGATTGACCGCCGTGTAATCCTGCACCGCGTAGTAGCTGCCCAGCGCGCCCTTGCGGTTCTTCTGGCCGATGGGGTGGATCGGCATCAGCCAGACGATGTCCACGCCCAGCGCCTTGAGGCGCGGCAGGTCGGACGTGAGCGCGGCCAGCGTGCCGTCCTTGCTGTACTGGCGCAGGTTGACTTCATACACATTCGAGCCGCGCGCCCACGCCGGGTGTTTGGGCTCGGCGTGGGCGGCGGTGAACAACGTCGCCAAAATCAGCGAGGCGGCAAGCTTTTTCATGGGGCTCCTTATTTCAGGGTGCTTTCAAACAGCTGGTAGATGCGGCGGTATTCGTCGTACCACGATTCCGGATGCACGAAGCCGTGACGCTCCAGCGGATACGCGGCCAGTTCCCAGTGATCTTTTTTCAGTTCGATGAAGCGCTGGGCCATGCGCACCGAATCCTGGTAGAACACGTTGTCGTCGACCATGCCGTGGGCGATCAGCAGATGGCCTTGCAGCTTGTCGGCGTATTCGATCGGCGACGATACCTTGTACGCTTGCGGGTCCAGTTCCGGCGAATTCAGGATGTTGGAGGTGTACTCGTGATTGTAGGTGGTCCAGTCGGTGACGGGGCGCAGGGCCGCACCGGCCTTGAACTGCTCCGGCGCGCGCAGCAGCGCCATGAAGGTCATGAAGCCGCCGTAGCTGCCGCCATAGATGCCGACGTTTTTCGCGTCGCCCTGCTGGTTGGCCACCATCCAGTTCAGGCCATCGATGTAGTCTTCCAGTTCCGGGTGGCCCATCTGGCGATAGATGGCGGTGCGCCAGTTGCGGCCATAGCCCAGCGAGGCGCGGTAGTCCATGTCCAGCACGATGTAACCCTTCTGCACCAGCAGGTTGTGGAACATCTGCTCGCGGAAGTAGACCGGATAGCGCCTGGTCACGTTCTGCAGATAGCCGGCGCCGTGCACGAACATCACCACCGGATATTTTTTGCCCGCTTCCAGCGTGGCAGGGCGATACAGCTTGGCCCATACCGGATCGGCGCCATGGGTCGATGGCACGGCGACGATTTCAGGTTGGATCCACTCGCGTGCCTTGAAGTCGGCGGTGCGGGTGTCGGTCAGCTGGGTGACGGCGCCGCCGCCGCTGGCCACGGTGCCGATCTGGGTTGGCATGTAGGCGCTGGAGTAGCGCACCAGCAGCTTGCGGCCGTCCGGCGACAGGGTGAAGCTTTCGACGCCGCCCAGCGAGGTCAGTTCCTTCAGCGCGCCGTCCTTGGTGCTGGTCGAGCAGACTTCATAAGTGCCCGGCAGTTTGGGATTGCACATGAAGTAGGCGGTCTGGCCGTCGCCCGACCACGTCACGTTCGACTCTTCCCATTTGCCCGAGGTGAGGGCGCGCGTCTTGCCGTCTGCCGCCTGCAGGTAGAGGTGGGCGTAGCCGCTTTCTTCCGATTCGTACCACAGCGTGCTGTTGTCCGGCTGCCAGCCGAAGTCGTTGCCGCGGTTGTTGACCCATGCCGCATCGCTCAGGCGGTGCAGCGGTTTGAGTCTGGCGGCGGCGAAATCCACGCCGGCGATCCAGCGGTCCTTGTTGTCGATGGCCTGCGCCATGACCGCCACGCGCGCGCCGTTGGCGCTCCAGCGGATCGATTCTTCGCGGCCTTCAAAGCGCACGCCGCGATTGCCTTTCAGCGCATCGAGCTTCTGGGCGGCGCGCATTTCGGCCAGCGGATCGGTTTTGATGCCCGGCAGGTCGTCGAGCGACAGCTCGGTGACTTTGCGCGTCGCCACCTCCACCAGTTTCAGTTGGTGCTGCAGCGGGCCGGCTTCGCTCACGCGCTTGCGTTCATCGTCGGTTTCCTCGTAGCCCGATTCGGTGACGTAGCGCGGCATCTTGCCGACGCGGCGCTTGTCGCCATCCTTGGCGGCGGTGACTACCAGCAGATAGCGGCCGTCCGGCGACAGCGAGCTGGTTTCGATGGTGACTTTTTCGCCGAGATAAACCGGCAGCGGCGCGCGGGTGGCGTCGGCGGCGCGGTCGGCGTTGCGCTGGTCGCGCGTTTCATCCTTCTCCTGCTTGATGCGGGCCAGCGTCGACATCAGGCGCAGCTGCATGTCGCGGCGGAAGTCGGCGTCCGGTGCGGCGTCCGGGTCTTTGGCGGTGCGCAGCAGGACTACCGGCGAAACCAGACGCTCGGCGCGGCTCCAGCTGAACCAGTCGCTGCCCACGCGGAACTGCACGTGATTGCCGTCGGCGGCGTATTGCGCGTCGGCGGCCGGCGTGGTGCCGCGCACGATCTGCGTCAGCGCGCCGGTCTTCAGGTCGCGCTCAAACAGATCGCCATTGCGCAGCAGGACGGCGCGCGTGCGTTCGCGGTTGTAGACCACCTGCTCGCTATCGAGATTGGCCAGCTGTTTTTCTTCTACCAGTTTCACGCCGCCGCTCACCTGATACGTGTCGCGGACGGCGGAGCCGCTGCGTTTCTGCTTGAAGTAGATTTGTTTGCTATCCCAGCCCCACCACGCCGATTCGACGGGATTGCCGATCCAGTCCGGATTGGCCATGGCTTGATCGAGGGTGATGGGAGTCGGCGCTGCTTGGACGCTGGCCGCGATGGCGGCCGCGAGGAAAGGCAATACAAAACGCATCGGTAATTTCGCTTGTAGATTGGGTGATCGGGAGCGCCGGATCGCGGCGCGTCCCAGATTCTAGCCCACCTTCTAGCTGCGGGCTATCTTGTCGGTTTGGCCATGGCCGGCGTCCGGGCCGCCGCGGCGCGGCGCCAGCCGCAGGGCCCACAGCAGGATGGCGCCCGCTGCCAGATACAGCACGATCAACGCCGCCAGCATGCCGGCGCTGCCGCTCCAGTGCAGCAGGCGTTCGCTCAGCGCCGGGCCGCAGGCGCCGCCCAGCAAGCCGATGCTGCCCACCAGCGCGATGCCGCTGGCGGCGCGGCGGCGCTCCAGCATGCCGGTCAGGATGGTCACCAGCAGCGGCGCGGCGGCGGCCACGCCCAGCGTGGCCAGGGTCAGCCCGGCCAGCGACCACGCCAGGCCGTTGTCGGCGGCGATGGCCAGACCCAGGCCGCCTGCGGCCAGCACCATGCAGGCGAAGAAGTGGCCGCGCCGTTCGCGCCGGCGGTCGGAGTCGTAGCCGATCAGGATCATGCCGGCGATGCCGGCCAGATTGGGTATCGCCGTCAGCAGCCCAAGCTGCATATGGCTGCCCGCGCCCCAGCGCTGCATCAGCGCCGGCGACCAGAACACCAGCGCGCAGCTGGCGCCCAGCAGCAGGAGATTGGACAGCGCCAGCAAACTGATGGCCGGTTCGCGCAGCAGCGACCAGACGGTGGCCAGCGGCGATGGCGCGTGTTCTTCCTCGTTGCCGGCGGCGGGGCCGTGCAGTGCTTCCTCGTCGCGCTCCAGATCCTGCGCCACCATCTGCTGTTCGAAGGTCGAGAGCCAGCGCGCATCGTCCGGCTTGTCGTCCAGGTAGCACCAGGCGATCACGCCCAGCAGCACGGCCGGCAAGCCCTGCGCGATCAGCACCCATTGCCAGCCATCGAACACGCCGGCGTCGTGCAGCGACTCCAGGCTGGCGCCGCACAGCGGGCCGGCCACCAGCCCCGCCATCAGCGCGGCCGAAGCGAAAATGGCAAACGCGCGCGCGCGCCGCGCCGACGGATACCACCAGGTCAGGTAGAGAATCACGCCGGGGAAGAAGCCCGCCTCCAGCACGCCGAGCAAAAAGCGCAGCACGTAGAATTCCACCGGCTCGCGCACGAAGGCGCCGGCGGCGGCGACCGCGCCCCAGCACAGCATCAGCCGCAGCAGCATTTTGCGCGCGCCGATCTTTTCCAGCAGCAGATTGGCCGGCACGCCGCACAGGCAATAGCCGGCGAAGAAGGCGAGCGCGCCGGACAGATAAACCTGTTCGCTGAAATCGAGGCTGGCGCCCATCTGCAGCTTGATGTAACCGACGTTGACGCGGTCGAGGTAAGCGACGATGTAGCACAGCATCAGCAGCGGCAGCAGACGCCAGCTGATCTTGCGGTAGATGGCGGCCATGCCGGCAGCGCCACGCAGATGGAGTATCCGTGCGCCCTGGTTCATGATGCGAGTGCCCTTTGCGCTTTTTGTTCCACCTTCCGGCGCGGCCGGCGCACGCGCACAGCGTAGCGCTCGCGGTTGGCGCCCGGGTTCATGGCGCCGGCGCTGAGCGGCGGCAGGTGATGGGGGTTTCCCGGCACGGCTTGCGGAAGCCATAACAGTTGCACGTCGAGCGGCGCAAGGCCGGTGGCGGGATTGGTCTCCATACTGGCGATATTAGCCACACGATATGGCATGTGCAAGCTTTAGAATCGTGCGCTGGAACGCAAAACAACAGTGCCCGGAATGGTGCATTTTTACGGGATGAGCCGATCTTCCCGGCGCGCGCGCCGCGCTAGGCGGAGGCGGCGCCGTAACCCGTGTAGTGACGGGCCGGCCGCAGTTCCGGCCGCGAGGCGGCGTCGTCCTCGTCCTGCGCCAGGAACTTGCTGCCGATTTCAAACCACTCCTCGCTGGAGATGACTTTCTGCGCCAGCGGCAGCAATTCCTGCTCCTCCTTGTCGAGGCGCTTGAGCAGGTTCTGGCAATACAGGTCGACCGTCTTGCACAGGAATTTGCCGTGCGAGGCGCTGCGGCGCATGGCGCGGCGCAGGCAGCGGTAGACGGCGTTGAGCATGGCGCTGCCGCGCTGGCTCAGACATTCCAGATCGTTCAGCAGCGGCGTGCAATTGGGTTCGGCCGCGCGGATGGCCGGCATCAGGCAGGCTTCCACCTTGTGCTGGTGGCGCGCTTCGGCAAAGCTGGCCAGCTGCTTGAGTTGGGATTCGATGAACGCAGGATCGATTTCCTGCGGACGGCGCGCAATCGACTGCACATATTGCAGCAGACGCGAAATGAAGTGGCGTTCTTTTTTTTGTTCGATAGACAGCGTCAGTAAGACATAGGTGGCAGTAAGCATAGCGTTTCCCGTATTTCGTGTGACTCTGGCTGCGCGGTGGTCGTCGCAGAGGAGCCAACGCGGCCAGGGAAGAAGCTAGTACCTTAGCGCGCTCGACGGGCTCGTACAACGCCGATTTACAATTGTTCACAACTAGTTGTGAGGCAATACAAAGCGAAGCATTACCGGCGGGGAAAACGAATTGCGCACACGTCAAGCCGGCCGACAACGTGCGCCATTTCACCTGGCTGAGAGCTTGATTATGCCTTGTTTCCGTGATTGAAAATACGCGATTTATTGCAGCGATCGAAAAATTTTTCTATCGGCTGCGGCCGCTTGTGGCCGCAGCCTCAATGCTGCGCCGCGGCGCGGCTCAGGCGGCGCGCGCTTCGCCGAGATAGAAGCCGCGCGGCGCGCCCAGGCCGGCCTTGACCAGGCGCGAGGTCTCGTCGGTCAGCACCTCGTCCTGGTTGGCTTCCAGCGCGGCGACGATGGCGGCGGCAATGTCGGCCGGCGACGATTTCGGCGCGTCGATGCCGGCCGTCATGTCGGTGTCCATATAGCCCATGTGGGCGCCCAGCACCTGGGTGTTTTGCGTGCGCAGCTCGCCGCGCAAGCCGTTGGTCAGCGCCCAGGCCGCCGCCTTGGAGGCGCTGTAGGTGCCGGTGGTCGGGAAGCTGGCCCAGCTCAGCGCCGACAGGATGTTGACGATGGCGCCGCCGCCGTTGCGGCTCAGCACCGGCGCAAACGCATGGCTCAGGGCCAGCGGCGCAAAGAAGTTGGTTTCGAATTCGGCGCGGGCGGCGCTCAGCGCCTCCGCGCCGGTCACGCCGCCGGCGACGTGGATGCCGGCGTTGTTGATCAGGATGTTCAGGTCGGGTATCGCTTGCACGGCGGCGGCGATATCGGCCGCACTGGTCACGTCCAGCTTGAACGGCGTCACGCCGGGCAGGTCGACGCTGGCCGGATTGCGGGCGGCGGCATACACCTTGCGCGCGCCGGCTTTGACGGCGGCGGCGGCCAGCGCCTTGCCCAGACCGCGGTTGGCGCCGGTCACCAGGACGACGGCATCTTTGAAGTTCATGATAGTTCCTTTCAAGTAAAGTCAAACAACAATATGACCGGTCATCTTAAAATCGGCCGAAAAAAAATTCAGGTCAGAATCCGCTCCAGCACCATGTGGGCGTAGCGGTCCAGCGGCGCGCGGTGTTGCTCGGCCTTGGCGCGCAGCACGGCGCCTTGCCAGGCGTCGGTGATGAAGCAGGCCAGCTCGGACGCCGGCGCATCGGCGCGGACGCTGCCGTCCTGCTGGCCGGCGGCAATGGCGGCCGCCAGCACCGCGCCGGAGGCGGCAAACGCCGCTTGCAGGCGCGGGCGCATGGCCGGGATCTGCTGCGCCAGCTCGGCGCTGAAATTGCCCAGCATGCAGCCATAATTGAATTCGTTGGCGACGTTGGCGGCGATCAGGCGCTCGTAATACTGGCGGATGCGCGCCAGCGGCGGCAGCGCCGTATCCTGCAGCAGGGCCGCCGTTTCGGCCACGCCGTCCACATAACGTTGCACCACTTCCAGCCCCAGCGCTTCCTTGCTGGAGAAGTGGTTGTAGAACGAGCCTTTCGGTACCCCGGCCGCGTCGGTAATATCCTGGACGCTGGTGGCGTTGAACCCTTTGCTGTGCAGCAGGTTCAAGCTGGTGCTGACGATTTGCTCTTTAACGTTTGCTTTAGCCATGTGATAAATATGACCGGTCGTCTTAAATAAGTCAAGAACTTTTTGAAAGGTGGGGATAAGATATTCGTTATCAACAATGAAAGGAGGTCGACGTGCGCCGGTTTTTGCTGCTGTTGCTGGCGGTGCCGTGGTGGGCTTGCGCCGCGCCGCTGGAGCTGAAGATGTGCATCTTCGACCACCCCTTCCCGCCGCTGACCTATCCCGATGGTTCCGGCCAGGCGCAGGACGTGCTGCGCCGCGCCTCGCGGCTGCAGCCGGTGCAGATCCAGACGGTGGTGGCGCCGCGCTTCCAGTGCATGGAGCAGCTGCGCACCGGCCAGGTGGACGCCATGCTGGCCGCCTTCATCGAGGACCGCACGTCCTACGCCGCCTTTCCGGTGCGCGATTCGCAGCCGGACGCCAGCCGCGCGGTGGGGGAGATCAATTTTTCGGTGTCGCGCCGGCGCGGCGGCACGCTGGACTGGGACGGCAAGCAATTCATCAACCTCGGCCGCCAGCCGGTGGGCACGCAACCGGGCATGCTGCATGTGGCGCTGCTGCGCCAGCTCAATGTGGTGATCGACGACAGCGCCGCCAGTCCGGAGCAGGCGTTTGCCATGCTGGCACAGAACCGGGTGGTGGCGGTGGTGACGCAGCAGGGCGAGGGCGAGCAGATTATCGCCAGCAAATACAAGGACGAAATCGAAATGCTGCCGACGCCGCTGACCGTCACGCCCATGTATTTAATCGTCAACAAGGCTTTCTACCGCAAGCACCAGCCGCAAATCGACGCCTACTGGGACGCGGTGCGGCAGGTGCGCGGGCTTAAGTAGCATAAAGTAACAAGCCTGCGCCGGGGCCGCCGCTCTTGGTATCATGCTCGACGCCGGCCACAAGCCGGTAATTTTCTAATAACATCGGAGAATCCCCGAATGAGAATCCCACTGCTGCTGCTGGGCGCCGCCATGGCGTCCAGCGCGGTGGCCGCGCCGCGCGGCTTCACCGTAGAAGACCTGGTCAAGATGGAGCGCGTTGGCAGCCCTGTGCTGTCGCCGGACGCCACCCGCGTGGTGTACACCGTGCGCAGCACCGACATGGACAAGAACCGTGGCAACACGCAGCTGTGGCTGCTGGATCTGCGCCACCCGAAAGCCGCGCCGGTGCGCCTGACCCAGGCCGCCGCCAGCGCCACCGATCCGGAATGGTCGCCGAACGGCGACGCGATCTACTTCCTGTCCGGCCGCTCCGGCTCGTCGCAGGTTTGGCGCCTGCCGCTGAGCGGCGGCGAGGCGGCCAAGGTCACCGACCTGCCGCTGGACGTGGACAACTTCCGCCTGTCGCCGCAGGGCGACCGCCTGCTGTTCAGCATGGCCGTGTACCGCGACTGCGCCGACCTGGCGTGCAGCAAGAAGCGCCTCGACGAGCAAGCCAAGGTCAAGGCCAGCGGCAAGGTGTACGACAAGCTGTTCGTGCGTCACTGGGACACCTGGGCCGACGGCCGCAACAATGTGCTGTACTCGGCGCCGATCGATGCCGGCGGCAAGGTCAGCGCCGAGCCGGTCAGCCTGAGCGGCAAGCTGGATGGCGACGTGCCGTCCAAGCCGTTCGGCGATCACGATGAGTACCACTTCAGCCCGGACGGCAAGACCGTGGCCTTCTCGGCCCGCATCGCCGGCCGCACCGAAGCCTGGTCGACCAACTTCGACGTCTACACCGTGCCGGCCACCGGCGGCGAAGCGAAGAACCTCACCGCCGACAACCAAGCCTGGGACACCAAGGCCATCTACTCGCCGGACGGCAAAACGCTGGCCTATGTGGCGATGGACAAGCCGACCTTTGAAGCCGACCGCTTCCACCTGGTGCTGATCGACCTCGCCAGCGGCAAGAAGCGCACCGTGGCCGATAACTGGGACCGTTCGATTGCCGATTTCCGCTGGACGCCGGACAGCAAGGCCATCCTCGCCAACGCCGATGACATCGGCCAGCACCGTCTGTTCGCCATCGACGCCGCCAGCGGCAAGGTGACGGCGCTGACCGGCAAGGGCTACGTCAGCGGCTTCGACGTCGCCAGGGACACGGTGGTGATCGCGCAAGCCAGCCTGGGCTCGGGCGCGCAGCTGTACAAATTCAAGCTGGGCGGCAGCGCCGACAAGGCCGAGCAACTGACCCACCTGAACGAAGCCGCGCTGGCCGACGTCAAATTCGGCGAGTACGAGCAGTTCTCCTTCGAGGGCGCCAATGGCGACACGGTGTATGGCCACGTGATGAAGCCATGGAACGCCCAGCCTGGCCAGAAATATCCGGTGGCCTTCCTGGTGCACGGCGGCCCGCAGGGCAGCTTCGGCAACTCGTGGAGCTATCGCTGGAATCCGCAGGTGTACGCGGGCGCCGGCTACGCCACGGTGTTCATCGACTTCCACGGTTCCACCGGCTACGGCCAGAAGTTCACCGACTCGATCAGCGGCGACTGGGGCGGCAAGCCGCTGGAAGACTTGCAAAAAGGGCTGGCGGCGGCGGTGCAGAAGTTCCCGTGGCTGGACCGCGAGAACAGCTGCGCGCTGGGCGCCTCGTACGGCGGCTTCATGATGAACTGGATCGCCGGCAACTGGCCGGACGGCTTCAAGTGCATCGTCAACCACGACGGCGTGTTCGATACCCGCGGCATGGCCTACTCGACCGAGGAGATCTGGTTCACCGAGTGGGAAAACGGCGGCCCTTACTACGATGTGCCGGAACTGCACGAGAAGTTCAACCCGGCGCTGAAAGTGAAGAACTGGAAGACGCCGATGCTGGTGGTGCAGGGCGATCTGGATTTCCGCATCCCGACCGCGCAAGGCCTGGGCACCTTCACCGCGCTGCAGCGCCAGGGCATCCCGAGCAAGTTCCTGTTCTTCCCGGATGAGAATCACTGGGTGCTGAAACCGGCGAACTCGGTGCTGTGGCATCACACGGTGCTGGACTGGCTGAATACCTACACCAGGAAGTAAGCATATTTGTCGCGCCACCTCAAGCCAGCCCTTGCGGCTGGCTTTTTTTCGGCTAGGCGAAGAAACTTTTGCACAATTACAACAAAATTCCCGCATTTCAAAGCACATTCTCATGTCGCGATGATGACAATATTTTCATAGAGTAATCAGGATTTTATTTGGTTTTTGAAAATATAATTAAATAATAAACGTTACAATTTCGTTACTTTGCTCGAAGGCTGAGGTTATATTGAATGTTACTTTTTAAGAAAAGTAATCAGGGCCCTGTCTGGCAATCGACCGGACGGGCCATGGCTTGATCCCTTAACCACAAGGCAGAGAAATGAACGATTCCATGCAATTGAAACGGATGGCGGCGGCCGCACTGGGCGCCATGGCGCTGATGGGCGCCGCGCCGGCCATGGCCGACGCCATTGATTTTGACTCCCTCGATTCCAACATCTACAACGGCCTCGATACCTTCGATACCGGCGCTTATCACTTCCTCGTGATCGACACGCCGGCGGCCGGTCCGGACGGCACCGGTTTCGCCGGCGCCATCGGCAATGGCGGCGATCCTTTCCTGTGCGCCATCGCTGCCTGCCCGAGCGGTAACAGCAGCAACTTCTATCTCGGCGTCAACGACGGCAGCGTGAATATTTCGCGCGGCGACCACAAGGCGTTCAGCCTCCGTACCGTGGACTACGCCTTCCTGGCGCCGGTCGACAACCTGCCGGGCTATTCCTACGGCCAGTTGGTGGTGACCGGCATGACCACCGGCGGCGGCAAGGTCAGCTACGCCTTCGATTTCCCCGAGCTGGCGGGCGGCAGTTCGCCGTTCCTCACCGCCAATCTGGCCTCCAAATTCGGCAGCACCCTGTTCAGCAACGTCACCATCAGTTCCTGCATCTTCGACGGCGCCGGCTGCGTCAACCCGTCCGGCAACCAGGCTCAGTTCGCGTTCGACAACCTGACGCTGGCGCCGGTGCCGGAACCGTCCAGCTACGCCATGATGGGCCTGGGCCTGGCGGCGATCAGCCTGGTGGTGCGTCGTCGCGCCAACAAGAACAACAACGTTTAAGCGGGGACTGCACACCATGAAACTGAAACTTCGTCCTGTTACCACCGCCGTGCTGCTGATGCTGTCGGCCATGGCCGCCACCGCGCACGCCGAAGCCGAGCGCAAATCCTACATCGTGCAACTGGTCGACAAGCCGGTTGCCACCTACACCGGCCAGGTGGCCGGCCTGGCCGCCACCATGCCGGCCCAGGGCCAGCGCCTGAATGTCGACGCCGCCGATGTGCAGGCTTACATCAGCTATCTGGAAACCAGGCAGAACGACGTGATCAGCACCGTCGCCAACGCCGAAGTGACCCACAAGTACGACGTGGTGTTCAACGGCTTTGCCGCCCTGCTGACCGACGATGAAGTGCGCGCGCTGAAAAAGAACAGCGGCGTGGCCGCCATCACCGCCGACTCCATCATGCAGCTGGACGACAGCTATGTGAATTCCTTCATCGGCCTGGACAAGGCCGGCGGGCTGTGGGAGCAGCTCGGTGGCAAGGGCGCTTCCGGTGAGGACATCATCATCGGCATCGTCGACGGCGGCATCTGGCCGGAAAACCCAAGCTATGCCGACCGCGTGGACGACGCCGGCAATCCAAGCCACAGCGGCTCCAGGCTGGTGTACGGCGCTCCGCCCGTCAGCTGGAAAGGCAGTTGCGACGCCGGCGAAGGCTTCAGCATGGCCAATTGCAACAACAAGCTGATCGGCGCGCGCTACTACAAGCCGGCCTCGCAAACCCTGCACTGGACCGAGTTTAACTCGGCGCGCGACTCGGTGGCCGGCACCGAAGGCCACGGCGGCCACGGCAGCCACACCTCCAGCACGGCTGGCGGCAATGGCAATGTGTCGGTGCTGACCGGCGACCTCAATCTGGGCCGCACTTCCGGCGTGGCGCCGCGCGCCCGCATCGCCGCCTACAAGGTGTGCTGGACCGACGCCGTGACCGGCAAGAACGGCTGCGCCACCGCCAACAGTGTGGCCGCCATCAACCAGGCGGTGAAGGATGGCGTCAACGTCATCAACTTCTCGATCGGCCCGAGCACCGGCGGCGGCACCTTCAATGAAGCGACCGAGCAAGCCTTCCTCGGCGCGGCGGCGGCGGGCGTGTTTGTTGCGGCCTCGGCCGGCAATCAAGGCCCGACCGCGACCGCGCCGGCGCCGGTGGCCCACATCAGCCCATGGCTGACCACGGTCGGCAACTCGACCCATGACCGCATCTACCTCGGCGACGCCATGCTGGGCAGCGGCGTCACCGTGACCGGCGTGTCGAGCAACGCCAACACGCCGTCGGCGCCGCTGATCCTGTCCAAGGACGCCGGCCTGGACGGCGCCGATCCGGTCAAGCTGGCGCAATGCTTCGGCGCGGCCGACAGCATGGCGGCGCTGCTGGACCCGGCCAAGGTCAGCGGCAAGGTGCTGGTGTGCGACCGCGGCAACAACGTGCTGGTTAACAAGAGCGCCAACGGCAAGACCGCCGGCGCGGTGGGCGTGATCATCGCCAACGTCGAAGGCGGCGCCACCACCGTGCTGAGCCAGCCGCACACCGTGTCGACCGTGCACATCACCAAGGAAAACGCCAAGATCGTCAAGGATTACGTGGCGGCCAATCCGGCCACGGCCAGCGGCGCGCTGGGCAATCTGCGCGCCACGGTCGACACCAGCGTCAAGGCGCCGATCATGAACGGTTCCTCGTCGCGCGGCCCGAACGTGGCCAGCGCCAACATCCTGAAACCGGACCTGACCGCGCCGGGCACCGACATCCTGGCCGCCGTCACCGCCGACCTGAGCAAGGACCAGCGCGATGCGGTGGCCGCCGGCGGCGCCGCACCGGTGACCGACTGGGCCTTCTACACCGGCACCTCGATGGCCTCGCCGCACGTGGCGGGGGTGGCGGCGCTGCTGAAACAGCGTCACCCGGACTGGACGCCGGCCGCCATCAAATCGGCGCTGATGACCACCGCCTATGACACCT